>Ga0316204_10000617_pt1 | contig 123482 bp, 104 predicted proteins | sample 6monrhotite_MG_2_FD_205661 | JGI IMG/M metagenome (GOLD analysis project Ga0316204, IMG submission 205661) | Microbial mat bacterial communities from mineral coupon in-situ incubated in ocean water Damariscotta River, Maine, United States -... | ecosystem: Environmental > Aquatic > Marine >...
TATATCGGATCATCGGTGCACGCTTTTTTACGAGTGTTTGTTGTTTTTCATGCACTAACATACCTCAAAACGGAATCATTATTCCACTATTTCAGAGGCTTACACTTTTTGAGGAGACTCTAATTAGTTAGCGTCCCAAACCGATATAGCTGCTGGTGATATACCACACTTGGAAATAGCACAGCAGCTAACGCATTTTTAATCTGCTCGTCGCTGTTTTTTGCAGCAATCAATTCGCCGTTAGCGTTCATAATAAACGATAGCGGTGCTTTATTCGCTTGAAAGACGGTTACACTATTTTCTTCTCGATATCCTAACGTGCTACCGTAGATCATTATACTTCTACCAGGCAAATCCTTTTTATTCAAAAGATTTCGCCCTATAAAAGGATGTATCGTTTCCACACCAAGAACTGAAAATGCTGTCGTCGGCAAATCTAGCTGACTAGCAATGGTTGATATAACTTGTGGTTCTATCCCTGGCCCAATAAATAGAGCGGGGATTTTAAATTTTGAAACTGGCAATAAGCCTGTGCCTTTAACTGACATAGGATGATCAGCAGTTACCACAAACAAGGTATTATTATAATAGTCTTCTTTCTTAGCAGCTTCGAAAAACTTCCCTAACGCATAATCTGAATATTTGTGACTATTTCGTGGCGACTCTTGAGGATGCTCCGCCAGCTCAATTTTATTTTCCGGAAAATCAAACGGAGGATGATTCGACATAGTAAGAACAACTGAAACAAAAGGAGACTCTCCTTGGTTTCGGAAATAGTTATTAGCTTTTTTAAATGTATCCTCATCTGAAACCCCCCACGTACCTTTAAACTCAGGATCTTCAAAATCATCTACATCAATAATGTCATCAAAGCCGTTACCTAAAAAGAAAGTTGCCATATTGTCAAAATTAGCTTCACCACCATATATAAAGCTTGCATTATAGTTCTGTTGCTTTAATACGCTGGCTATAGTGGCAAAGTTTTGCTGAGATAGATCTAAACGTAAAATAGTACTGGATTGCGTAGTCGGAGGATAACCTGCAACAATTGCCTCTATTCCACGAGAGGTGCGCGTTCCGATTGAATAAACCTCGGTAAACAAAGCGCCTTCGTTACTCAGCTGATCAAAATTAGGTGTAAGATCATCCCCGCCTAAAATGCCAACCCGATCTGCACCAAAACCTTCCAGGACAATAAAAACCAGATTCAATGGTTTCTCTCGTTCAAAAAAAGGAGCTTGCTTATGCAGAGTTGGTAATTGAGGGTTTATATAATTATCTGCAGCTACATCCATGGAATTTTTTACGCGCACGAACAATTCATCAGCATCCATGCTACCGAACAACTCTTCTGAGCGAATGCCGGATTTAGTTGCCGCATAAATTGAATAACCTAATGAGTAGGAGCCGTTTAATGCTAATTGATTCGTGAAATAATCGTTTGAAAATGCAGAAATACTTGGATTTGGTGTGGCCTCACCAATCCCCGATCGAGCACCTAGCAACATCAAACCAACAACCAAAGGCAAAACAATGATCTTTTTATAATAAGGCCAATGAGATGAAGAATTAAAAAGGAAGGTGGTGGATTTCCATATGAGTTTAATGAAAATCAACGAAGCAATTAATGCAATGATGATTGCAAAGGCATATTGCTCCCACACCATAGTAAAAACCTCTTGAGGATGTGTGAAGTATTGAAACAGAAGTTGATTAGGGCGACTACGAAACTCATCCAGAAATGGCCAAGAAATAATTTCTATAACAAAAAACAATGCGCAAATAGCAACTACATACATAATGATTAGCCATTTAATTTTTTCAACAATGTTATTTGGAAGTAAAAAAAGAACTAATATTGGAATCGAAAATGACATACATAAGATAATCAGATCCGTACGCATTCCGACAGGAAGATAAAACAGATACCCCTCAACGCCTGAAATCAAATCGATATAGTTTATACCTAATGCAATTCGATTGATTAGCAATAAGCCAAGGCATGCAACAAGTATTACGATAATAGGCGCGAGAGGCCCAAGAAATTTAAAAGCATCACCAACAAATAGAAATCCATCAAACTTTTTCAATATACAAAACACCTGCTCATGATAATTCCCATAGCTTAAGGGAACTTCCGGAAATAGATTTATAGCGTGCTAACTGTGTTAAAACAAAACTCAAAATGCTCATTTACTGCAGTAAACTCCGCTTTTTCGTTTTGTTTTGCCTTGTTATCATCACTCTAAATCAATTTCCGGAAGCACCCTTAATTCATTCCACAAGAAAGGATTAATTATCGAGCTTTTTTAGAATTTCAGAAATGATATTCGATGTAGAAACTCCGTCAACAAAATTCAATATTTTGACTTCGCCTCCATTTGCTTTAACACAAGTATATCCGGCAACATCTTCTGCTTTATAATCCCCACCTTTCACTAAAACGTCAGGCAGTACATTGCAAATCAAATTTTCCGGCGTATCTTCAGAGAAAGAGACAACCCAATCCACACTTGCCAAACCAGCAATAACCGCCATACGTTGTTCCAACGGCACAACAGGCCGCTTTTCACCTTTCAGTCGTTTAACCGATTCATCACTATTAACAGCAACAATTAACCGATCACCCAACTGACGCGCGTTTTCAAGATAGGAGACATGCCCAGCATGAAGAATATCAAAACAACCATTGGTCATTATGACTTTTTCCCCTCGCGCTTTTGCATCTGTTACCGCAGCAACCAACATGTCTTTCGACACGACACCAAGATCATGCTCTTGCTCACGCTTTAGCGCGAGACGTAATTCTGACTCAGTAATTGCAGCCGTACCCAGCTTACCTACCACAACACCTGCGGCAATATTCGCGACTGCAGTAGCATCTACAATTGATTCACCACAAGCTAATGCAGCAGCAATAACAGAAATAACGGTATCACCCGCACCTGTCACATCAAAAACCTCACGCGCGTGAGCGGTTAAATGAGTCGCTTCATTTTTCTCATCTATCAAAGTCATGCCGTGCTCACCACGAGTAACGAGCAATGTCTCTAATGACAATTCACTTTTTAGTTTTATTGCCGCAGCAACTATTTCATCATCCTTGCTCCACACTCCGGCGACTGCGCTAAACTCGCCAAAATTTGGAGTAATCAATGATGCATTTTGATATTTAGCAAAGTCACTGCCTTTCGGATCGACAAGTACTTTTTTCCCGCTTTCTTTCGCAAGTGAAATTAACTGCTCCACACACTGCAGCGTGCCTTTTCCATAATCCGACAGAACAACCACATCGACTGCTGGCAATAATTTTTTAAATTTACCAAGCAACTCATCAGAATCTGCACGCGCTAAGTCCTTCTCAAAATCGAGCCTGATCAATTGTTGTTGACGACTGATAATGCGCAGCTTAGTAATTGTCTCCACATCTTGCTGCTTTACAAATTGGCAAGAAACATTTTTATCTTCAAGCAACTCTTGCAGAATATCCGCTGAACGATCATTCCCTGTCACACCTAACAGTGTTGCATGAGCGCTTAACGCAGCAATATTCAAGGCAACGTTAGCAGCGCCACCAGGGCGGTACTCTTCTCCACCAATATGCACAACCGGCACCGGGGCTTCAGGTGAGATGCGTGAAGTACTACCTTGCCAGTAGTGATCTAGCATAATATCGCCTACTACAAGGACTTTTGATTTGGAAAATTCAGGGAGTTTTAAGTTCATAATAAAATTAAAGTATTTATGTATTCTCTTCCGCCAACAGTGCCAGCATACATCATCACGTTACAACAAGCCTTCAATTGAAGATTTAAAGTGGTTGAGATATTTTTGATAATCAAATTTTTCTAAAGTGAATTTGGATGCATTTTCGCCCATAGTTGCAAGCTCCACAGGATCACTTGCCTTTATGATTGCATTTGCAAAATCTTCCGGGTCAACAGCTAAAGTAGGGGAAATTTTATCATTTCGGGATTCATAAACATACTCAGGCCAATTCTCTCCAACAACCTCTCTCATCCCCTTGGGGTCTCTTGTAGGCACTACCAGAAACCCCGTTTCCCCATCAACCAGTGTTTCGGACAACCCATCCACATCAGCAGCGACAACTGGACATCCCCAGGCACTCGCCTCAATGCTGACCAGCCCAAAAGGCTCTCGAAGTGATGGACACAAAAATATATCCAGTGATTCAAAAAATTTACCCATGTCATCGACAAAACCACGAAATACAATTTTATTATCCACACCTAACTCGCTCGCGAGTGCTTTTAATTCCTTTTCTAATGGTCCAGCTCCCGCAATATGCAACTCACAATCAATTCCTTTTAGCACCAATTTTTTTATAGCTCCGATAGCTATTCCGAAGCCTTTTAAAGAAACAAGCCTCCCTGCTACTCCAAGCTGCAACGGCTTAGTCATATCTTTGACTTTCTTAAACGGAAATACCGGGGGCTTTAACTCAGGCAATAGTGGATTAGTGCAAACTGTTATCTTTTTTTCTAGAATACCCCATCTCAAGTTAAGCATTCGAGCACATGCCCGAGATGCACAAAAGATCCCATCGACTTCATTTAGAAATGCAAGCCGTTCAGGCTCTGGCTTACATAACCAGGCACTACCATGTTCATAATAAATTATTTTTACGCCAAGTTTTTTGTAAGCTAATGCGATTTCCCTGGCATTCAATTGAGACCACATTATCAAAACATCGGGAACAACATTGTTTATCAACTCTTGACTCAACAATAACTTACGTAAACTACGCGGCCATCCAGGAATCCTAATCCCGCACCATCGCTTATAATTCTTAATTTCTCCTGGAAAGTTTTTTAATTCTTTCTCAATTGAAATTCCCATATCATCACTTAAAAGAATTTGATGCTCAACATCCGCAGAAGGACTCTCTATCATAGCGAGAAACAAGCGCTCTATTCCGCCTAAGTTTGGCAAGTTTATAAAGTGAGTGATTCTCATTTTTTAGTTAGTCATTTATATTTTGGTATTTAGATGAAACTAGAATTCTATTGAGCATGGCAACGAGAATTGAACTTTCACTTAATTAAATCAACAACAATACTAGTCATCCTTAAAGGATGACCACGCTGCACTAACATATCGTTTTTATCAACTACAAATCCTTTTGAAAGAATATATGCGAAATCTCTTAGTAGACCTGCGGCTTTCTTTGCGAAGCCGTGGCGAAAATTACGTGCATCATTATCTGCTGTACGCTTAATCATTCCTTTCGAGTAATCAATTTCTTTATGTACAAAATTACCTCTATCCCAATATTGATAATATTCGACATACTCAAATGGAGATTGATCCACCAATTTTTTAAAAGCGGAAAATTAGTCAACGTTTGGTGATCCGTATGCGTAGGATCGAATCCCTGCTTAATATATTTTAGATTCCGCGGACTATGGTAATCAGGAACTGCCATTCGCATTAGCGAACCCGGCTTTAATACTCTAAAGCTTTCGCTTAGCAAGAATTCAATATCTTTTTCTAATATGTGCTCAAAAAAATGCTCTGACAGAATACCCTCTACCGAGCCATCTTGCAGTGGGATTGGTTTTGTTAAATCATGAGCTACTGCGTGGTCGGCTTTCGGTTCAAGATCCACACAGATATAGTTTTCATAATTTAATTTTGGATGACAATCACCTTGTCCACCATAATTTAAAAATATCTTTTCTTGCCTTTCAACCTCAGCCCAATCCATTTCCCTTCCCCCTAAACTTATCGCCTTAGCGTATGCCTTTATCTAAAAAAGCAATTGTATTTAATTTATCAGCAACAAACCGATATCCAACAACTGCCAGCTGACTGATAATATCTTCGTACTCATCATCAGACATATGTAAGTGCTCGAAATAAATAATTGCAGGAACATCACCGGTCAAATCCAGTGTTTTAATAATTTCGTAGTCGTAACCCTCTGTATCTATTTTTAGAATATTTGGCACTACCACATAATCATTCAATAATTCAGTTAATGTTACACATGGAACTTGTCCCTCGCAGATAAGCTCCTCACCAAACCCAAGCCGCTTCGCATGATCTAGCACATGACTTTTATCAAAACTAGCAATACCGTTAGTTAACGCCCACAAAGGAAGATTGTTAATTCCCTCTAGCTTTTTTAAATCAAAACGGTAAAGCGCCATACTCTTTTCGGTGGCATGAATAGCCTTATTTACAAGCTGAACACTTGTGTATGAACTAAAATTTTCTTTAAGGCTTACAAACAAATCAGGTTGAGGCTCAACTAATATACCTCTTGCGTTATAGCTTTTCACATATTTGATAAGATCATCATCGCGACTAACTCCATCGTTAGCCCCAACTTGAACAAAGAAGAAGTTTTCTTGATCACGAAATAGCTCATATCGAATTAAAAAATCAAGATCAGCCTCAAAATTCACTTGCTTCTGCAAAACAATGGGCATTGTTCGCTCAACGCGATACCCTTTTTTTTGCAGCCATTTATTCAATAATTCTCTAGAGTTCATAAGATTTTTCGATTGAATGATTCGTTATTTATACTACGTATTCTTTTGCATTAGCTCTTCAACACAAGAGTAAAAAGCATCACCATTGTTTTTGGATGTGAAATTATTAGAGCTATCACACGCATTTTCTATCATATTATTTCTAACAGTAGTATCAGTTAGAATATTGAGAACAGAATCAGCATACTTTAATTCATCACCATTAGGTACAATAACCCCCGCACCATCACTCAACAACTCTACATGTCCACCAGGAGCATCAAACGCAATAACCGGGGTGCGTAATGCCATGCTCTCCAATACAACGCGGCCAAAAGCCTCATGAATTGAACTCAGTGCAAAAAGCTTAGCCCGAGCAATATAGGAGAAGGGGTTATCCCGATGCCCCAGAAGATGAACCCTATCAGCAATACCCAATTCAGCAGCTAACTTTTTCAGATCATCTTTCATCCGACCTTCGCCGAGTATTACCAAATCCAAGTTTGGTCTTTTATCTTTAAGAAATGCGAGTACGTTGATCAAATGGTGTTGAGCCTTTTGTGTTGTTAACCGACCCACATTGATCATAACCTCTCTTGTATCAAACAAAGCGGCATCTTTATCTGGCAATCCCTGTTCTGCTTTTGCTCGAATTTCATCTAACTCAACCGCATTATAAATGACTGACATTTTGTCTTTTGACAGCCAATAAGTTTCGTGGATATCGTTACGAACAAATTCAGATATCGCTACGATATGGTCCAACTTCCCATATGCAAAACGGGTAAAAAAACGTTTGGGTATATATTTTAGTTTACCCGCGAGATATAAACCATGATCAGCCATTCTATCAATACCAGCAAAAATCGTTTCACTTTTTCCGGTCAATAAACGAGCAAGCCCCAGAGTTATCATCTGAGGTTTCATATTTGCAAAAATTGCATCGGGCTTTTCAAGCTGTACCATTTTCTTTAGCTGTAACGGCCTCTGCAAATCGCCATATTTTGCATCAAGTGCAATAACCGGGACGCCGGGATCTATTTCTGTATCGTGATGACGGTTCACAATAATCTTGACTTCTGCGCCTCGCATAGAGAACTCTTTGGCCAAAATTAGCTGAGAAAAGACTGAACCACCAAATGTCGGATTGATGTTGTTTGTGTAAAAAAATACTTTCATTGATGGAATTTGGTTGTTTTTTATCTAGAAGTTCTTTTAAATGTCGCGCGGGTTTGATTTTCTAGGATTATACACGTTTAAGTGTTTTTTTTATGCAATCTAATTGATAAGACAAAGACAAGGCCGACATAAAATTAATGAATATATGCCATATAAATCTAGCTAAAGAATTTAGAGGCGGAGAAAGGCAAACTTATTTGCTGATGAAAGGCCTTGCCGCACTCAATATCGATCAAACATTAATCTGCAGGCAAAACTCACCACTCGCTGAACAAGCCCACACCATTGATAGATTGAATGTCCGGGAGATCAACAAGCCGTTCATCTTTCGAACAAGAGAAGCAAAGCATTGCGATTTACTCCATGCCCACGAAGGCCGCTCATGCCACTTTGCCTATATCAATTGGGTAACGACCAAAACACCTTATCTAATTACTCGGCGTATTCCAAACCTGCCTAAAAAGTCATTTCCAACGACTCACGTTTATAAAAAAGCAACGAAAGTCGTTGCACTTTCTCAAGCAATAAAATCCAATTTGATCGACTATCAAACAGATATGCAGCTGGAAATTATTCCATCAATGCGGAGCGATCTCACATCCAATGCAGATACTATCAATGAATTAAAAAACAGATACGCAGGGAAAACTATCGTAGGAAATATCGGTGCGCTGGTTAAACATCATAAAGGGCAGCAGTACATTATCGAAGCAGCTAAAGTATTACAAAAAAGCCACCCCAACCTGCATTTCCTTATACTAGGAAAAGGTAACGATGAAAATGAATTAAGAGAGCAGACCAACGGATTGTCAAATATTGAGTTTGTTGGCTTTGTTAATAATGTAGGCGACTATTTAAGTATTTTTGATCTGTTTCTTTTTCCTTCACTTGAAGAGGGATTGGGATCAATTTTGTTAGACGTAATGCAATTCAATGTACCGATCATCGCATCAAATGTGGATGGTATACCCGATATCATATCCCACAATAAAAACGGCCTACTTGTGGAGCCGAAAAATAGTCATGAGATAGTGAACGCAATTACCAGACTTATAGATGATAGTGAACTCGCGAAGTCCCTTAGCAATCAAGCGCTAAAAACCGTCGAAGACTATACGGTCGATAAAATATCTAAACTTTACTTAGACCTGTACCATTCTATATTGTAACAATGCCGTAGCTATCTATAAGCGCTTTAAAAGATCATCAAAATAGGAAATTGTTTTTACAAGACCTTCCTGCAACTGAATTTTAGGCTCCCAATCCAGCTCTTTTCTGGCAAACGAAATATCAGGCTGCCGTTGCTTAGGATCATCATGAGGCAGCTCTTTAAACACCAGTTTCGATCCAGAACCGACTTGCTCGATGACAGCTTCAGCCAATTCTTTAATGGTAAACTCATTTGGATTACCAATATTAACAGGCCCGGTAAAACCCTTAGGTGTATCCATCAAGCGAATAAATGCATCGATCAAATCATCCACATAACAGAATGAACGCGACTGATGGCCATCACCATATATCGTGATGTCTTCACCTTTCAGCGCTTGAACAATAAAGTTTGACACAACTCGGCCATCATTGGGATGCATGCGTGGTCCGTAGGTATTAAATATACGCGCTACTTTTATATCCAGTTCGTGCTGTCGAAAATAATCAAAAAAAAGTGTCTCCGCGCAGCGTTTACCTTCATCATAACAAGAGCGAAAACCAATCGGGTTTACATTTCCCCAATAAGACTCAGGCTGAGGATGAACGGAAGGATCACCATAAACTTCGCTTGTTGATGCTTGAAAAATTCGAGCTTTAACACGCTTCGCCAAACCAAGCATATTAATCGCACCATGCACACTGGTCTTGGTGGTTTGTACTGGATCAAATTGATAATGAATAGGAGATGCAGGACAGGCGAGATTATAGATCTCATCCACTTCTACATATAATGGAAAAGTCACATCATGACGCATTAACTCAAAATGGTGGTTACCCATTAAAGAGATAATATTATCTTTACTACCTGTATAGAAGTTATCAGCACATAACACGTCGTGACCATCATTCAACAATCGCTCACATAAATGCGAGCCTAAAAAGCCCGCACCACCCGTCACCAATATTCTCTTTCTTAAAGATGTATCTCTCATTTTCTCTACTTTAATCCTTAGGACTGTTTTTTGTAGGTGCCCGGTAAATTGCTAATTCTATCAAGTTCTAATCGATCCATTTCATACAGCTTCGCTTCGGCCAAAAACGCTGCGTAAGTTGAACTCACAGCGATAATAAAGCCTCTCAAACCATCCATAAAACCTTTCTTTATTAAATATAGCTCAATAAATTTACTTAGTGGCTTCAGAAACAAGCGCCAAAGATGGAATTTCTTTCCCTTTTCGTAGCGGGTAAAAGCTTTGATCGTAGAGAATTTATTTATCGTATCAACCTGGTGAGATAAGTCTTTAAAACTGTAATGAATCAAATCACCCGTCAACATTGCACCATCACCCTCAATGATTATTTTGTCATGAGGGTTTTCTCCACCCCACTTTGCGTAGCCTTTTTTTACCAGACGATATCTGGCATTAGGATACCACCCACCATGACGAATAAACGCTTTCATATGTTGTGTTAAGCGAGGGAATTTTGCTGCTACAACTTGGGGATCACTCTCTAAGAAGTCACGAATCGATTTTGCCAACTCAGTTGTCACACGTTCATCAGCATCAATCGACAAAATCCAATCATTAGCACACACATCAAGGGCACGATTCTTTTGATTAATATGACCGTCAAATGCATGCTGGGAGAACTTGACCTTCTCATATCCACTGCAGATTTGTTCTGTCGCGTCGGAACTAAAAGAATCAAGCACTATTATTTCATCTGCTATTTCTAAAACAGACTCAATACAATCTTTGATATTCTTTTCTTCGTTATAAGTAATAATTGCGACTGATAAAGGGCGGGGGAAATTCATTTACGTTACCTAAAATAACATCACGGGGTATTCAATTTTAATTTTCGCACACTGCAAAAACATACAATGTACAGGCTCAGCAAAACAATAAATAAAATCAGTTTCTTCAAGCAACTAGATAGTAACTAATAAAACAGGAAGCTCAAATCAACATACTTTCAAACGTTTACAAAAACTCATATAAACATGTTATTTGCAAAATCACAGGGATCACTTATGCGCATAACTATTTTTTCTCTATCTAGTTCACTAACAACCGATCAATACAATCCCAAGTCATATCAACCGACAAATCATTTAAACAGTTGTAGTGCTCCAATGGGCACTCTTTTTTGAAGCACGGGCTACAAGACAAGTTAAGAGAAGCAATTTCAACCCTGTTTGAGAGTGGTGGCGTATAACCAGGATCAGATGATCCATAAACAGCGACGATTGGCGTTTCCACTGCCGCGGCGATATGCATTAACCCGGAATCGTTACAGACGGCTAACTCAGCATATGCCAATAGATCTATTGCATCTTCAAGTGATGTCTTACCGGTAAGATCCAAGCACAAGCTTCCAGCATGTCGATTAATTTCGGTGGCGATTGGCGAATCTTTTGCTGAACCTAATAGCCAAACATCAAACCCCTTAGCAACCAGTTTTTTAGCTAAGCCAGCATAATGACTTGCAGGCCAGCGCTTTGCGGGACCATACTCAGCACCAGGACAAAATGCGACTACCGATTTTTCTGTTTTAATGGCAAGCTTTTCCAACACCGCTTTTTGTCGTGATTCATCGGTTGCTAATTTAGGGAACGGATAATCATGGTTCTTTGTAAATTCATTTTTTTCAAAGCCCAAAGCGACGTATCGCTGCACCATCATAGGCAGCTTTTTCTTATCCAATGGGCGGAGATCATTTAAAAGCCCATAACGGACTTCACCAACAAACCCGGTACGTTTAGGGATTTTTGCCCCGTAGGGTAAAAGTGCCGATTTCCAAGTGTAAGGCAGTACTATAGCTTGATCATATGCTTCGTCAATTAGCGCTTTGCCCATACCTAAACGCTGCAAGGGATTAAATTTCCCGTGACCCAAAGGCATTTCAATCGATCTTCTCACCTCAGGCATACGCGCCATCAACGGCTCGCTCCACGCAGGCGCAACAACATCAATGATAGTCGAATTATCACGTTGATGCAGTAGACGAAACAGGCTTTGCGCCATCACCATATCGCCCACCCACGACGGGCCGACAATCAAAATTTTATTTGAGGCTTCAGACATTGCTTCGGACAATAACTGCGCTGACTAATCTTCTTTCAAAGTATATTCAGCACCACAATACGGACACTTACAGTGACCGCTTTTTTCAATAGAAAGAAAAACCTTGGGATGTGAATTCCACAAACTCATGCCATCCATAGGACAATGCAATGGTAGATCAGCCTTGGTGACATCATATTTATTTTTTGCATTTGCTTGAATTTCAGCAGTGCTCATAATTAATCCTTATTTATTCTGCATGTCTAGATTTTTTAAACATAAGTTAACCACGAATCTTTTTCTGCGACACGGCCGTGAACGATATCAAAATAAAGTGACTGCAGTTTTTCAGTGATTGGACCACGCTTTCCTTCACCAATAGTGCGATTATCAACTTCACGAATTGGGGTGACTTCCGCAGCAGTACCCGTAAAAAAGGCTTCATCAGCGACATAAACTTCATCACGCGTAATACGCTTTTCTACAATAGGAATATTTAATTCTTTAGCAAGCTGCATGATTGTTGCTCGCGTTATTCCATCCAATGCTGAAGTTAAATCTGGTGTATAGATAACTCCATCTCTCACCAGAAAAATATTTTCGCCACTACCTTCAGCCACATAACCTTCGTTATCCAACAACATTGCTTCATCATAACCACATGTTAATGCTTCTTGCAGCGCCAACATGGAATTCATGTAATTACCATTCGCCTTGGCTTTACACATTGTAATATTGACATGATGACGGGTATAAGAAGAAGTACGGATACGGATACCTTTTTCCATCCCCTCATCACCGAGGTAACTCCCCCAGCTCCATGCTGCAACAATAACATGCACTTTTAAATTATCTGCCCGTAACCCCATGCCTTCAGAACCATAAAAACACATAGGCCGAATATAAGCGGAATCAAGATTGTTCTTACTGACTGCTTCACGAGTGGCTTGATTAATAACTTCTTTATCAAAAGGCATAGGCATTTGCAGAATATGTGCAGAACGAAATAGTCTGTCGGTATGCTCTTGGAGGCGAAATATAGCCGAGCCCTTTTCTGCATGATAGGCTCGAACACCTTCAAATACGCCCATTCCATAATGCAACGTGTGAGTTAATACATGTATTTTTGCCTCACGCCAGGGGATAAACTCACCGTCCATCCAGATGACACCATCTCTGTCATCCATTGTCATTACCGCCACTTGTTACTCCTCGCTAACTTTGATCCTTTTTCGATCAAATAATAATCGTGTTTATTTATAATGGTCTATTCTTGTTCCATTATATCATTCCAGATACGGGTTACGCCTTCTCTATATTCGTGAAAGACCGAATCGCTGACCTTGACTGTTGTTTTTTGCTGCAACACAAACTTGTGTACCGCATGGCGATAAGCCAAATAAGCTGAGCAGAGCATTTTACCATCATCTTCAGCGAGTGCGTGATTTTCTACCAAGCTTTCAATCAGCCTTAGATTATCCGTATATTCCGTCAATGCTGAATATTTATGCGCCAAACTTAAGACTAAGAACTGAGAGATGAATTCAATATCCGTTATGCCACCAATACCTTGTTTTAAGTCAAACTGACCAGGCTGCGGTTTTAACAACTCATTACGCATACGCACGCGCATATCCTTCACTTCTTTTCGCAGCTCATTTATGTCGCGCTGTTTGACGAGATTTGCTTGCCGAATAACCTTGAATTGATCTCCAATCTCCCTATCTCCGACAACAACCCTTGCTCGAATAAGTGCTTGATGCTCCCAAGTCCAAGCTTTTACTTCCTGATAATCCGCGAAGCTTTTCAATGAACTCACCAACATCCCTGCACTACCACTTGGCCTCAACCGTGAATCAACTTCATAAAGCACACCGGCTTGAGTAGGCGTGTTTAAGAAATGAATTATTCGCTGCCCAAGGCGGGCAAAAAATATTGCGTTGTCTAACTGTTTTTCACCATTGGTCTGCTGCTTTTTACCTTGGCTATCATGGAGAAAAACCAAATCCAGATCTGAACCGAATCCCAATTCATAGCTGCCTAATTTTCCGTAAGCAATCACACAAAATCCGGCATCATGAACAACATCATCAACCTCATATTGAGGTTTGCCATGTCGTGCCTGCAAATGATCCCTAGCAAATCGACACACCGCCGCTAAAACAATTTCTGCAATGTAGGTTAAATGATCACTCACTTTTTCTACCGGCATGGCACCGGTTAATTCCGCAGCAGCCACACGCAGCACATTGGATTGTTTGAACTCAATCAAACGAAACATCTGCTGCTCAATATCTTCACAGCCATGATCAAGTTGGGTTTTTAACTCTTGCTCCAACGCCTCTTTCGACATTGGCTCATAAAGCCGACGCGGGTCCAGCAACTCATCTAACAACATGGGATGACTAACAACCATATCCACAATCCATGGGCTGGAATCAAATAACTTAACCAACTGTGACAAACCCATTGGATGTTCAGAAAGCAACGCAAGATAAGCCGTTCGCTTCGCGATACTGTCAATTAACCGCAATACTCTCAATAGACATTCGTTAGGATCAGAGGAATTGCTCACTGCTGAAATTAACAATGGCATCAATTTATCCAACCGCTGTTTGCCGTTTTGCCCCATGGTTCGGTAAGCAGAACCTTCTCGCAATCCAACAATTAATTTCAAAGCCGCTTGTGAATTGACATAACCTGATTTTTGCAGAAAAGCCTCCGCTTCATCAGTATCCAAAAAACCAAACCAAATATTTGAATAGGTATCCTGTGTCTGATCCCCTTTGCCTCCCATCGCATCAAGTTGCGGTGCAGAAAAAATCTGTTCAAAATGCTCATGCACAGTCTGCATATAGGCTTTAAGCGCATAGATAAACTTATCCCAAGAATCAAAGCCCATAGCAAAGGCTAAGCGTTTTTGCTCCATAGAGTCCGTTGGAATTAAGTGGGTCTGCTTATCGGCAAAGGCCTGGATCGCATTTTCCGCTTTTCGTAAAAAAACATAAGCTTCTTTAAGTGCGGAGACAACAAACTCAGGTATGAAATTTAGATCTTCTAAAATATCTAAAACCGACAAGATGGGCCTGATTTGTAACTGCGGAGTACGACCGCCACGAATAAGCTGAAAAGCCTGGCCAATGAATTCAATTTCACGAATTCCACCTGGGCCAAGCTTGATATTTCTATCAGCCCCTTTTCTTGAGACTTCTTTGTTGATTAACTCTTTCATCTCACGTAATGAAGAAAACGCCCCAAAGTCGAGATAACGTCGATAAACAAATGGTTTGAGTCGCTGCATTATCTCCTTCGCTGCATCTGGGTCAGCTGAAATCGCGCGCGCTTTGATCATAGCGTAACGTTCCCATTCGCGACCGTGGCGCTCATAATATAGCTCCATCGCATCAAAACTCAGCGCTAACTGCCCGCTATCTCCAAAGGGACGAAGCCGTGTATCAACCCGGAAAACAAATCCGTATGCGCTATTATCAGAGAGTAGTTTCACAAAGCGCTGACACAAACGAATAAAATATTCTCTATGGCTCAACTCTTTAGGGTGATCTTTAATCACACCATCTTCACTATAGGTAAAAATTAAATCAATATCGGAAGAATAGTTAAGCTCGTATGCTCCCAACTTACCCATAGCTAATATAACCAGCTTGACCGGATTACCCAGTGGATCACTCGGCGCGCCTGCATCCTGACTTTGCCACTGCTCTAATGTATCTATCCCTACTCGAATAGCGGCGTCGGCAAGCCAGGAAAGCTCTCGCAATGTAACTTCCAATTCAACCTGACAGACAATATCCCGCCAAGCTAAACGCAACATTTCCTGATTACGAAATTCCCGCATCACTCGCCCAAACTCTGCATCATCCTCGCTATCGGGGATTAACGCTTGCAACCGCTCAACATATTCGTTTTCGCTATAATCCCGATAAATTTCTTTATCTGTCAAAAGCGTCAGTACTCTGCTAGGAAACCGCTGGGCCATCTCTATGCAAAATTCGGAAGCTCGGAAAATTTGCGACAATAGCAGCATAGACTCTTCATCACATTTAAAGTGATGAAAGGCTTCACTGCTTAATAAGTTATCAATATTTGTTTGAATGTAGGCTTCAAACTCTGGATCAAAAAGTGTGTTGGATGAAGTTTGCGAAAGCATGAGGTTCTCAAAAGATCAAGTTTAGTGATTAAAGCTTACTCTTGCTAAAAACTTATCTCAAGCGCTTTAATAGTTTGATAAACAAGCTAAACTTTAATATTCAGCTATCAGCAAAACTGTCGATATCTCTTTAAACTCCAATCACTTAAGGTATTAAAGTGGCCGTAGACCTCGACCAACTTTTAAAGCTCATGGTAAAACATGATGCATCTGATCTATATTTAACTGTCGGCGCTCCACCTTCTGCAAAAATAGAAGGTAAACTTCGTTTATTCAGCCAAAAAAAGTTCTCTGTGGATGAAGTAAAAACACTGGCCTACCGCATTATGAACGACGAGCAAATCGCCGAGTTCGAAACAAAACCGGAAATGAATCTCGCTTATTCCATCCCCCGTACTGGTCGTTTTCGCGTCAATATTTTCAAGCAACGCAACCAAGTTGCCATGGTCATCAGACTCATTCAGGTTGAGATTCCATCATTCAAAAGCTTGAACCTACCATCGGTCTTTAAAGAACTCATTATGAAACCGAGGGGATTATTATTAGTCGTTGGCAGCACCGGTTCCGGTAAATCCACAACACTGGCTGCATTAATTGATTATAGAAACAGCCATGCCACCGGCCACATCATCACCATTGAAGACCCAGTGGAGTTTATGCATTCTCATAAGAAGTGCATTGTTAATCAAAGAGAGGTAGGCATTGATACGGACAGCTACGGCGATGCGCTAAAAAATACCTTACGCCAAGCACCAGACGTTATTATGATTGGTGAAATTCGTGACCAGGAGACCATGCAACATGCCATTGCATTTGCGGAGACGGGACACCTCGTTATTTCCACACTTCATGCAAACAACGCCAATCAGGCATTTGATCGTGTCGTCAATTTTTTTCCCGAAGAGAAGCATAGACAATTGCTCATGGATTTATCATTAAACACTTGTGGCGTAATATCCCAGCGTCTCATTCCTGGGAAAGATGGTAAGCGGGTCGCTGTTTTCGAAATTCTTTCAGGCTCACCATTAGTGAAAGATCAAATATTGAAAGGGGCTTTTCACGAACTCAAAGACACCATGGCAAAATCAATTAATTCTGGTATGCAGACCTTTGATGACGCGCTCTATAATCTATTTAACGAAAATAAAATCACTGCGGAGGAAGCCATTAAAAATGCCGACTCACAAAACAACGTGCGTTTAAAAATTACTTTAGAGGGTCAAAAAGGGGAGTTGACGCTAAAAAACTAGCTCAACTTTCTAGCAACCAACAACGCCTCATTCCGAAAACCTTGGGATATATCGCCAAGCAATCCTTCTTCACGATAAACAACTACCTGCAGACCAGAAAAAAGCAGCAATAACTCATTATCATCTAACCTGAATGCTGGATTGGAAGGGCCAGAATAAGTTGGTGTTACATCTTTCACAAATGTTTGATAGAAAATTAAGCCGCCAGGCTTTAGCGCACTAATTAAAGCAGGAACAATCTTACGCTCAAGAAAGTGCGCAATAGTGATCACATCATAGCTATCATCTTGTGGCGGATCGATATTGATATCACGCGATTCAGCAGTAACAGAGACTGACTTATCCTGTGCATATTCGTTTATTTTGGCCACCACCGAATCGGAAATATCCCACGCATCAGTTTGCAAGCCACGATTAGCGAGAAAAATAGAATCACTCGCTGTTCCACAAGCAATCTCAAGTGCCCGACCTTCAGTAGGCAATAGATGCTCATTTTCAAGCAAAACCCGGCTAACACCCTGTGTGCCGATTACTGCATCTGCATAGATATTATTCCATTTCTTTTGTGATTCTAAATCCATATTTACCTCAGAGCTATTTGCGCCAAAACGCTGGAGTTAATAATACGAGCAACGTGAATATTTCTAATCGACCTAATAACATCGCGAAACAGAGAATCCATTTTGCAATATCATTAATATCACCATAATGAGAGCCAACATCACCCAAGCCTGGGCCAAGATTATTCATGCACGCAGCTACGGCGGAAAATGCCGTTACTAAATCAAGACCTGATGCGGCAAGCAGTAACGCCATAATTGTAAAACTTACAACATATAAAGAGAAAAAGCCCCATACCGCATCGATAACACGCTCTTCTAATACTTGCCCACCAACTTTAACCAACACTTGCGCGTTAGGATGAATCAAACGCACAACTTCTCGCATACCTTGTTTGAACAAAAGTAAAATACGAATGACCTTCATTCCACCACCGGTGGAGCCGGCACAGCCGCCAATAAAACTTGCCAATAACAATAACGCCGGCAAAAAACCTGGCCAGTTATGATATTCAGCGGTGGTAAATCCCGTTGTTGTACCGATTGACACCGCTTGAAAAACACCGTTATGGATTGCATCCCAACCCATATAGGTACCTGTAATATAGAGATACATACTCGTAATTAGCGCCACAAGAATAAGCACTTTGATATAAACCTTAAATTCTGAATCTGCAAAATAAGGTTTTAGTGAAATATTTCGCCATGCTAAAAAGTGTAAAGAAAAATTCACTCCAGCAAGTATCATAAACACCACGGCCACCATCTCAATGGCCGCACTATTAAAATAACCAATACTCGCATCATGTGTGGAAAAGCCACCAATAGCCACTGTAGAAAAACTATGCCCAATGGCATCAAAAGCCGACATTCCCGCCGCCCAATATGCAAGCGCGCAAGCAATCGTTAATCCCAGATAGATGTACCAAAGAGCTTTTGCTGTTTCAGTAATACGCGGGGTTAATTTATTATCTTTCATGGGCCCCGGCGTTTCTGCACGATAAAGTTGCATACCACCAATGCCTAACATTGGCAGAATCGCCACCGCCAACACAATGATCCCCATGCCTCCTAACCATTGCAATTGCTGGCGATAATAGAGAATTGATTTAGGTAAATCATCTAAACCGGTGATGACCGTGGCCCCCGTTGTCGTCAAGCCAGACATAGACTCAAAAACGGCATCAGTAATAGATAAAGCAGGTGTTGCAGATAATATGAGTGGCAAAGAGCCAGACAAACCGAGCACCAGCCAATACATTGCTACAACAATAAAACCGTCGCGTAAACGCATCTCTTTTTTAAAGGACTTAACAGGAAGCCACAGCAACAAACCAGCGATAAGTGTCGATAAGAATGCCAGAAAAAATGGCATTGTTGCGCCGTCTCCATACCAATAAGAAACAAGAATGGGAGGCAACATACTAACGCTGATGATCATCAGCAATATGCCTAATATGCGTTGAATTGCAGCTCGTTGCATACGATTAACTTAAAAAGCAATTCAGTAGAGTGTTGATATTTTGATCTTGCACGAGCTCCTTTCGCACAAAAGCCAGATGCAGTTCGATAAATGGGACGCGAGAAGCAATCACAAAAAAGTTACTCCCACTTGGAATAACCGTTCTACATCTTTAATTCGTTTTTTATCAACCACAAAAAGGATAACGTGATCTTCTGCTTCTATCTTAAGTTTACTCGTAGCGATAATGACTTCATCATCCCGTACAACTGCACCGATCGTTGTGCCCGGAGGTAAGGAAATTTCATCAATTGAGCGACCTACTACTTTTGATGACTTGCGATCCCCATGCGCCACAGCCTCTATCGCTTCAGCAGCACCACGACGCAAGGAGTGAACGACAGCCACATCGCCTCGTCGCACATGTGTTAATAAACTGCCGATAGTAACCTGCTGAGGAGAGATAGCAATATCGATAAGATCACTTTGCACTAAATCAACATACTCGGGTCGATTGATCAGCGCCATCACTTTTTTCGCACCAAGCCGCTTGGCTAACATTGACGACAAGATATTTGCCTCATCATCGTTGGTCATTGCACAGAACACATCAGTGTCTTCGATATTTTCTTCTAATAACAAATTGGCATCTGCCGCATCGCCATTTAATACGATGGTCTTCTCAAGTTCTGCCGAAATTTCACGGGAATGCTCAATATTGTGATCGATAATTTTCACTTGGTAATGATTTTCTAAGGCTTTTGCTAGTCGTTTTCCGATGTTACCACCACCAGCAATAATCACTCGCTTAACCGGCTCATCGATTTTTCGCATTTCTGACATAACTTTTCGAGCATGAGCTCGAGCAGTAATGATAAACACTTCATCATTAGCCTCAACAACAGTATCACCCGTTGGGATAATAGGGTTCCCACGGCGAAAAATTGCAGCCACACGAGTTCTAATACCCGGCATGTGCTCTTTCAGGGTTTGCAGCTCATTTCCAACTAGTGGCCCACCATGCACTGCTTTTACCGCGACTAAACGAACCTTGCCATTTGCAAAGTCCAACACTTGCAATGCGCCGGGCAATTCAATGATACGCTGAATATATTCAGTAACAACTTGCTCCGGGCTAATTAGCACATCAATAGGCAAAGCTTCTTGGGAAAATAGTTGAGGATGAATGAGATAATCTTTTGCCCGAACGCGAGCTATTTTGGTGGGAGTGTGAAACAAGGTATATGCAACTTGGCAAGCAACCATATTTGTTTCATCACTATTGGTTACTGCGAGAATCATATCCGCATCTTCTGCACCCGCTCTACGCAATACATCAGGCCGAGATGCATGGCCATAAATCACTTGGATATCGAATCTATTTCTCAAATCTCGAATACGATCTCTATCCAAATCAATCATAGTGATATCGTTGGCTTCACTAGCCAGCGTTGCGGCAACCGATGCACCAACCTGACCTGCTCCCAAGATGATTATTTTCATTATTCAGTTGCTATATTTATTTTCTGAATCCGCGCATAATAAAAACCATCCATGTCATTATCTCCTGGTAAAACTTGTTTACCGACACGTTCGTTGTTTCCCCAATCACTCTCAAATTCAAACTCTACGGCATCATCATTCGCAGCTAAAAAGCTTAATATTTGTGATTCATTTTCATCTTTTAGAATAGAGCAAGTCGCATATAATAATATGCCCCCTGGCTTTAGCATTGGCCAGAGTGTTTCTAATAACTTACATTGATTGTGAACCACTTGTTGTACATCTTCAAGCGTACGATGAATTTTTATATCCGGGTTTCGACGAATAACGCCCGTTGCGGAACAAGGAGCATCGAGCAATATTCGATCAAACAACTGCCCATCCCACCACTGCTCAGGCTCAGCGGCATCAGCACATATAATGTTTGCCTGCAAACCTAAACGATTCAAGGTTTGCTCAATCATCTTTGTTCGATCAGCACTAACGTCCAATGCCGTAACTTGAGCGGAAGAATTTGACTCAACAATATGCGCTGTCTTTCCGCCAGGTGCTGCGCATGCATCTAAAACAGTACAGCCATCCTCTAATTGTAGTAATGAAGCCGCTTGTTGTGCAGCGAGATCCTGCACGGAGACAGCGCCCGATTCAAAGCCTGGCAATAAAGAGACATCACAGGGTTTATCTAGCAACAAAGCATCGGGAGCAAGAGATATTGATGAAGCGGAGATATCGCAATCTTTCAAACGCTGCTGATAATCACTGACTGACTGTTTTTGACGATTCACGCGTAGGGCCATAGGCGCCTGTCGATTGTTGCTATCTAAGATCTGTTGCCAATGTTGAGGCCAATCTTTTTTTATTTTTATAATTAACCAATCGGGATGAGCAAATAATGCGGATGAATCACTATTTACTTTGCTTGAAAGATCTTCCTGCTCGCGAATTAACTGGCGCAAAACGCCATTAACCAAATTCTTCGCCCAGCCTTTTTTTAACTTTTGCGTCAACTTCACCGACTCACTAACTGCGGCATGATCAGGCACGCGCATAAAAAGTACTTGATAAAATCCGACTAATAACACACAAGCAACATCCCGATCTTTCACCTTTAAAGGTTTCGCTAGCAGTTGGCTCATTATGAATTCTAATCGGGGTTGCCAACGCAAAACACCAAACACCAACTCCCGCGTGAAAGAGCGATCCTTTGCCTCGTCAAGTTTTTCATTAATTTGTGACGCTACTGCATTGAGTGATTTGCCTTCTTCAATAATTTGCAGAAGTATTCGAATGGCTAGTAGGCGCGGATTCATGGTTTTAATAAAGTGAGTAAGGATTACTGAACAAATTTTTTGTTTAACACGTCATGTGAGTTAACAAAACTAGCCGCATCAACAGGTTTACCGCCCGGCAACTGGACTTTCATTAAACGCACAACACCTTCACCAGTGGCAACATCAATTCCTTGTTTGAAGGCAGCAATCACTTCTCCAGGAGAGCCATCGCTCGATTCAGACAAAAATTCAGACATCCAAATTCTTAAAGTCTTATCTTCAAATGTTGTTTGTGCAACAGGCCAAGGGTTAAACGCACGAATCTGACGATCAATTTGCAACGCAGACTGTTCCCAATCAATAACCGATTCAGATTTCACCAGCTTCTGCGCATAATTTGCAAGTTCATCATCCTGAACTTCAGGTTTCGCTTCACCTTTTTCTATAATTTCCAAGGCTTCAAGCAAAGCAATACCACCCAACTCAGCCAATCGATCATGCAGCGTTGCAGAAGTATCAGTACTGGAAATTTCACACCGCTTTTTCAAAAGCATGTCGCCAGTATCCAGCCCAACATCCATCTGCATAATGGTAATTCCGGTTTCTGTATCACCCGCAAGAATCGCACGATGAATAGGTGCAGCACCCCGCCAACGCGGTAGTAGCGAACCATGAATATTGATACAACCAAACTTTGGTGTATCCAACACTGCTTTAGGTAACAGCAAACCATATGCAGCAACAATCATGATATCAGCATCTAGCGCTGCCAGTTCTTGTTGCTCCGTTTCACCTTTTAATGAAACAGGTTGATATACCGGAATATTATTATCGAGCGCTAGCTGTTTTACCGGGCTTGGTGTTAATTTGCGCCCCCTGCCAGCCGGGCGATCAGGTTGGGTATAAACAGCAATAACGTCATGTTTTGCACTAACTAGCTCGCGTAATGCAACAGCGGCAAATTCAGGTGTTCCAGCAAATATTATTTTCATTATTTTAGCTTTACCTGGTTACATGGTTTCGCGCAGAAGTTTTTCCATTTTCTTCTGAATGCGTTTGCGCTTCATCTCGGAAAGATAATCAACAAACAACTTACCTTCTAGGTGATCCAGCTCGTGCTGAATACAAACAGAGAGCAAACCATCCGCTTCTATTTCAAAAAACTCACCCTTTTCATCTTGCGCGCGCACTTTTATCCACTCAAACCTTTTAACCGGTTCGTAAATCGCAGGAACAGATAAACAACCTTCGTCGGTTTTCACCAAACCATCGTGCTCTATCAACTCAGGATTAGCAAAACAGATAGGCTGACTTTTATCTTCCGAAATATCGATAACGATAAAGCGCAATAACACATCAACCTGAACTGCCGCCAAACCAATACCCGGCGCTTCGTACATGGTTTCTAACATATTCGCTTTTAGGGTGACTAATTCGTCATCAAATACTTCCACCGGTTTTGCTTGCTGACGTAAGCGTTGATCAGGAAATCGTAAAATATGTAGTAGTGCCATTATGCTGCCCGTTTACCGACTGTAAATAGTTTGAAAAAGAAACCGCCGCTTCCATTATTTCTAGCGAAGAAAAGGCTCGCGAGTTTACCATTAATGAGTTTGCATATCTCGCAAAATAAGGAAATTACTGCACTCCGCAATAGATTTATTTATACTTCGCTTTCGTAGAAAATTTAAACAGAGCAAAGAATACAAATTTCACTCCAGTTATCACTTCTTGAAATATTTGAGTATTTTTCGCACAAAACACAAACAAATCAAATTATTAAGAAGCAGATAAGTGAACCAGTGGAAACTACAATATTCTAACCTTCGTTATGACCATTAGTAACCCACTAATGCTTAGAGTTTAATCAACACGGAAAAAGGCGTATAAAAAAATGACGATAAAACAAGCCTGCATATTCTTTTTGGCGTTATTTGCATCAACATGGAGTTTCGCAGCAGAAGACATTGTTTTAAAAAAATCCCACCCTTCTGAGTATGTCATCAAGAAAGGGGACACTCTTTGGGATATTGCTTCTCGATTTTTACGCGACCCGTGGCGCTGGCCAGATATTTGGCATGTCAATCCTCAAATAAAGAACCCTCATTTGATCTACCCCGGAGACCAAGTAGTGCTTACCTTTAAAGATGGTAAGCCACAACTGGTTTTAAAACGCGCAAACTCTACCCAAGATAACTTACGCGTGGTTAAACTCAGCCCAAGCATTCATCGTGAAGCATTACGAAAAGCGGTGCCGACAATTCCTATTGATGCCATTCAACAATTCCTAAGTCGCCCGAATGTGATGAGCGAAGAGGCGCTGGAAAACACTCCGTATGTCTTAAGATTTCAAGATGATCGCCTTATCACCGGGGTTGGAGATACATTTTATGCACGAGGTTTGGTGCCCGGCAGTAACACACGCTATTCAATTATCCGCAAAGGCGAGCCATACATCGACATTATTGATGGCGATGAAGAAGTTCTCGGTTATGAAGCCATATATATAGGTGAAGCCAATGTTAGCGACTTTGGCGACCCTTCAACATTATCAATAGCCCAATCGGCGCGGGAAAGCTTGCTCGGGGATCGATTAATCCCCGCTGTATCACAAAAACTTGAATACAATTTTATGCCTCACGCGCCTAACACTATGATTGAAGGCGCGATAATTTCAGTGTTAGACGGTGTATCCCGGATTGGTCAACATCAAATTGTTGTTATCAATCGCGGCTTAGAGCACGGCATGGAGAAAGGTCATGTGATGGCTGTTTTACAATCAGGGGCAGAAATTGATGATGAAATACCTGACGGCAAAGGAGGAGAAGTGACCCTCCCCCCCACTCAAGCGGGTTATATCCTGTTGTTCAGAATATTTAACAAAGTCAGCTACGCCTTAGTCGTAAAAGCCACCCGAGATATTCGCTTACGCGATATTGTTAAAAATCCTTAGCCTCAAACCTAGAATAATCAGTTGGCCGCACGTTTAGAGTGCGAGCAGTTGGTTTGATTAGCGTAATGAAAAGTTTTGCGTTCACCTGGTTGGTGAATCAAACACTTTTCATATAGCTAAGTAAATCAAATGATTGCGCTATAAATTGTGGTTCATCTGATTAATCTAGGTTAAACAAAGCACCTAACCAACTTGTGGTTAGGTGCTCCTCACTCCAGACTATCTTCGCCTCAGCTCACCAGCCTCCGCAGCTTTACACTGGCTTTTCTCCGCACTATTGATTACTATTCCAACAAAAGAATAATCCTAGATTAATCAGTTGGACGCGTATTTAGAGTGCAAGCAGTTGGTTTGATTGGCGTAATGAAAAGTTTTGCGTTCACCTGGTTGGTGAATCAAATACTTTTCATATAGCCAAGTAAATCAAATGATTGTGCTATAAATCGTGGATCAACTGATTAATCTAGGATAATAAGCCGCCAACGACATAATCAATATTGCCCCCACTAATGAACCAACAAAAATACTGGTTAGCACTACACCATGCTCCCTACATCGGGCCCATGAAAATCAAATCGATTCTGGAAGTCTTTAATTCGCCACAAGATTTTTTCGAAAACCTAGGGGAATTTACCAAATCCGTCAAGCTCAATGAAAAAACCAGAAGTGCTTTACAAACCCCGGATTGGGAACGAATAGAAAAAGAGCTTGAGTGGGAATCTCGCGGTACGAATAAAATCATCACTCTCGATTCCAGTGATTACCCAAGCTTATTAAAAGAAATTGCTGATGCGCCAGCTGTAATTTATGCACACGGAAACCACTCCTTATTAAAAGCAGAGCAGTTAGCCATTGTCGGCAGCAGGAACCCCAGCCATTCGGGAAGAGATAACGCTCATCAATTTGCAAAACATTTAAGCAATAGAGGTCTAACAATAACCAGCGGATTGGCGCTTGGTATTGATTACGAAAGCCACCGAGGCGCACTAGCCTCACAAGCACCCGGCACTATTGCAGTAGTCGCAACAGGTGTAGATCGGGTTTATCCGGCACGCCACAAAAAAATCGCGCACGAAATTGTTGAGAACAATGGAGTAATAATTAGTGAATATCCTTTGGGCATTGCGCCTAAGAAAGAGAACTTCCCTAGGCGCAACCGCATCATCAGCGGGCTAAGCTTAGGCACCCTGGTAATTGAAGCCGCTCAAAAAAGTGGCTCATTGATTACAGCAAGACTCGCAGCAGAACAAAGTCGCGATGTGTTTGCAATACCCGGCTCCATTCAAAATCCATTAGCCAAAGGCTGCCACCAACTAATTAGAGAAGGCGCAAAATTAGTAGAAACTGCGGAACATATTCTGGAGGAATTGGATCAAATAAGAAGTGTTGTTAATAAATCTAATAACGATGACATACAAAAAATCCACGCTGATAATCTAACTCCAGCTTATCTAAAACTATTAGAAAGCGTAGGATTCGAACCAACCACCGTTGACGAGATCGTCCAACGAAGTGGATTGACTATAGACTCAGTTTCGTCCATGCTGCTGGTACTTGAATTGCAGGATTACGTAATAAGCCTACCTGGTAGCGTCTATTCCCGCACCCAATAAAGGTTGATTTATGAAAGAAAACGTCCTCGACGTGCTTATGTATCTATTTGAAAACTATATGGATGATGAGTTAGAGACAAAACCAGACCCAGAGTCTATCACCACAGAACTGAGAGAAGCTGGATTTGCTGCAATAGAAATTGATAAAGCATTTATTTGGTTGGAAGGACTTTCAAACCTGCAACAATCGGATAAATTTCAATCAACACATAGTAAAAAATCGGTACGTGTTTTTTCTGAAGAAGAAAAGCAAAAGCTCGACAATGATTGCAGAGGATTCATTCTATTCCTTGACAATATTGGTGCCTTCGACCTCAATGTGCGCGAAATGGTTATCGACCGAGTAATGGCATTGGAATCTCCTGAAATCGATTTAGAGCAATTGAAATGGGTAATGTTGTTGGTGCTTTTTAATCAACCTGGGCAAGAAGCAAACTATACATGGATTGAAGATGTGATATTTGAAGAAGCCGCTTGTAATATTCACTAACAAGCCAGGCAAACATGGATACAGAAGATTAATACCTACGAATTTGATCTCTGTAATGTATAACTGTAATAAATTCTTTTTAGGTCTGCGCTACGGATAAGGCTCAGACGACACTTTGGTAATAGAAAATGGGAAATGCATTAGTTATTGTTGAGTCTCCAGCGAAAGCGAAAACGATAAAAAAATATTTGGGAAAAGGCTTTGAAGTTCTCGCTTCATATGGCCATGTTCGTGATTTACTCGCCAAAGAAGGTGCAGTGGACACGGAAAACGACTTCGCAATGAAATATCAAATTGTCGACAAAAACAAAAAGCATGTCGATGAAATCACCAAGGCAATGAAAAAAGCCGACGCACTTTATCTCGCGACTGACCCGGATCGCGAAGGCGAAGCTATTTCATGGCACCTATATGAGCTTTTAAAAGAAAAGAAAGCGTTAAAAGACAAGCCAGTAGAGCGTGTTGTATTCCACGAAATCACTAAGCGCGCAGTCAAAGAAGCCATTGAACATCCTCGCGAACTTTCGCAAGAAATGATTAATGCACAACAAGCACGACGCGCACTGGATTATCTCGTGGGCTTCAATCTATCACCACTACTCTGGAAAAAAATTCGCCGAGGGCTTTCAGCAGGTAGAGTGCAAAGCCCTGCGCTACGCATGATTGTTGAGCGTGAGCTGGATATAGAAAAGTTTGAAAGCAAAGAATACTGGACCATCGAAGCAGACGTTAACGCAAAAGAGCAAGATTTCAGTGCAAAATTAACGCACTTCAAGTCGGAAAAGCTCTCGCAATTTACCGTCACCAATGCTGACTCAGCAAATGAAATAGAGAATGCGCTGACAAAAGCCGCCAACGGCGAACTTACCATAAATAAAGTTGAGAAAAAGAAACGCAAACGAAACCCTGCTGCACCGTTTATCACCTCAACACTGCAACAAGAGGCGTCTCGAAAAATAGGTTTTACCGCTCAGCGCGCCATGCGCACAGCACAACAACTTTACGAGGGAATAGACACAGGTGAAGGTGAAATAGGCTTAATCACCTATATGCGTACTGACTCGGTTAATCTTGCCCAAGAAGCAATCGTGGAAATTCGCGAGTTTATCGCGTCAAAATATGGCAGCGATATGGTACCAGACGAACCTCGTGCCTATAAAACCAAATCAAAAAATGCACAAGAGGCTCATGAAGCGATTCGCCCAACATCAGTCGCAATAACGCCCGATTCAATTAAAAAACATTTGAGTGCAGATCAGTTCAAACTCTACGACCTGATCTGGAAAAGAACAGTCGCCTGCCAAATGATTCATGCGACTGTTCATACGGTTAGCCTCGATCTCGATGCGGTGGAAGGTGTTTTTCGCGCGACGGGTTCCACAATCGCCGTGCCTGGCTTTATGGCCGTTTACTCAGAAGGTAAAGACGACGCGAAAAAAGATGATGACGAAGGCCGAATCCTTCCCCCATTAAAAGAAGGCGACAAAGTTAACTTACTGAAAGTTCGTCCAGAGCAACATTTCACAGAACCCCCACCTCGTTATTCTGAAGCAAGCTTGGTTAAGTCCTTAGAAGAACACGGCATTGGTCGGCCATCAACCTATGCTTCAATTATTTCAACACTGCAAAATCGTGAATACGTAGAGCTTGAGAAGAAGCGTTTCTACCCTACGGATGTAGGCCGCGTAGTGAACAAGTTCCTCACAGAACATTTCACACAATATGTGGATTATGATTTCACCGCAAAACTCGAAGACGAGCTAGATGCTATCTCACGCGGTGAAAAAGAGTGGGTACCGCTTATGAAAGGTTTTTGGGAGCCTTTCACATCACTCATTCAAAATAAAAATGAAACCGTCGACCGAAAAGATGTTACTCAAGAGGCCATTGATGAAAAGTGTCCTAAGTGTGATAGCCCGTTATCTATTCGACTAGGGCGACGCGGCCGTTTCATCGGCTGTACTACCTACCCGGAATGCGACTACACGCGCAATTTGGGTGATGACAAAGATGCCAGCCAGGAACCCGAGATTGTTGAAGACAGGAAATGCCCTGAATGCCAATCGGACTTAGTGATAAAACAGGGGCGCTACGGTAAATTCATTGGATGTAGCAGTTATCCTGAATGTAAACATATAGAGCCTTTGGAAAAACCGGAAGACACAGGCGTAGAGTGCCCAGAGTGTCACAAAGGTAATATACTAAAAAGGAAATCACGTTATGGGAAAATTTTCTACTCATGCGCAACCTACCCTGATTGTAGCTACGCAATATGGAATCAACCCATTAACGAACCTTGTCCAGATTGCGAATGGCCAATTTTGTCCATAAAAACTACAAAACGAAAAGGCACCGAAAAAGTCTGCCCTCAAAAAACGTGTAAATATGCAGTACCCTATGAGGTGGAAGATTCCGAAGAATCTGATCAATAACACCTGAATACAAGGCTTCAATCTTGCTATATAGATACAACGTGAAGGAATCTATGCAGCAAGGAGCGAGAATAAAAATAATGGAACGCTTGGCCAATTTAAAAAAAGTCGTTAAAAGGACCACTATTTATTGCGTAAGTAGTTTATTTGTCTCTATTTGTGCAACAAATACCTATGCAATCACTAGCTCTGCTGATGTAAAGCCATCAAAGCAAGAGAGTGTCGACTTGCTTTACGAAAAAGCGCGTAAGCAGGAATCTCGAAAAAGCTATGAGAAAGCGATTAACCTTTACCGTCAAGCGGCAAAAAAAGGGCATGAATCTGCCCAAATAGAACTTGCCAACCTCTACTATCACCAAAAGAAGAATTATAAAAAAGCCGCGTTCTGGTATGAAAAGCGAGCGCAAGAGGGCCACTCTGATGCTCAATATCACTATGCAAACATCTTTCGATTTGGTTTGGCCGGAGAAAAAAAGTACGACATCGCACGCTATTGGTACAAACGCTCTGCCAACGGTGGGCATAAACATGCACAATTTGAACTAGCAAAAATGTACAAAAAAGGCTTAGGCAACAAAAAGAGCCAAGTTCTCGCCAATAAGTGGTTTACAGAAGCAGCAAGCAATGGCCATAAAGAAGCCAAAAAAGTTGTTCGCGCATACAACAAAAAAGCAAAAATAAAAACAAACAACCAAAACTATATCCGAGAGCAACAAAAGCTTGCCGCCCAGGGTGTGGCAGATGCGCAGTTCAATCTCGCAAGTGCTTATTTCGAAGGAAAGATAATCCCAAGAAATAAAAAACAAGCGCTCGATTGGCTCACCAAAGCGGCAAACAATAATCATGCTGCAGCTCAATACAAATTAGCAATGATCTACTACGAAGGCAGTGAAGGTTTCAGAAAGAACCTCAACAAAGCCAAACAATGGCTGGTAAAAGCAGCCGATAACCAAAGCAATGAAGCCGAAAAGAAGCTTAATTCACTCGCAGATCAAAAATATGCAGAGCAACAAACCGAAACCTTTGATGCCCTGTTAGAAAATGCGATTAATGGCTCTGCTGAAGATCAATATGAACTGGGAATGCGCTACTTACTCGGTTACAAAACTTCACCAGATGAAAAACATGCTATTCGCTGGATTCGTGAAGCCGCACAACAAGGTCATGCGCTCGCACAATATCAGCTTGGTAACTATCTGCTCACTCACTATAGTAATACCGTAGAACTCGAAAATGCCATTGAGCACTTAGTATTAGCAACCAAGCAAAACATCAAACAGTCCCGCGCTGCAGTGATGAAATTTTATGAATTTGGATTTGCAGACCTAATCGACGCGACCTATGGAGATCCAGACGCTCAATTTAGAGTTGCACAAAACTATCTCAATCAGAAAAATAACAAGCAAAAGGTGCTTTCCGTAAAATGGTTAGAATTGAGCGCTGAAGCCGGGCATATTCCCGCCATTATTGCGTTAGCAGAACTTTACGAACTTGGCGATATTGTCACCAAGAATTTGGATCAAGCATTTAACCTCTACCTCGAAGCAGCAAAAATTGACAATAGCGTTGCCGAATTTACACTCGATGATTTATTGAAACAAGGCATTGGCAGCAGAGAAAACAGACAACTCGCTCTCCAAATCATCACTAATCGCAGCAGCATTTCATCCACCGATTTAGAAAACAATCTGCAATTCTCAGAGTTGAAATAAGCTGTCGTTACACTGTTACCCCATCTTTAAATGACGCCTAGGTATCTATAGAACCTGCGGATTAACAAAATATCTAGCTTTACTTACCGATATCCTTTGCTCATTGACAGCGATACCGGTAAAATGCGCGTCATTTTTTAGCCGTTTTTAACCTTTAAATAGTAGCCAAATATTATGAGTAACTTAGAGAATCTTCGTAACATCGCGATAATCGCGCACGTTGACCACGGGAAAACTACCCTTGTCGACAAAGTATTACAACAATCGGGCACACTCGATAGCAGCCGCGGTGATGCGGAAGAGCGAGTTATGGATTCCAACGACATTGAAAAAGAACGTGGAATCACAATTTTGGCGAAAAACACCGCTATAAAATGGAACGATTACCGTATTAACATCGTGGACACACCGGGACATGCTGACTTTGGTGGCGAAGTTGAGCGAGTATTGTCCATGGTAGATTGCGTATTACTACTTGTTGACGCAGTTGATGGGCCTATGCCCCAAACACGCTTTGTCACGCAAAAAGCTTTCGACATGGGCTTAAACCCTATTGTCGTTATCAATAAAATTGACCGACCAGGTGCAAGACCTGATTGGGTTATGGATCAAACTTTTGATCTATTCGATCGTTTAGGTGCAACTGACGAACAGTTAGACTTCCCCGTTATTTACGCTTCAGCGCTTAATGGCTACGCGAGTGATGATTCCGAAGCACGCGAAGGTGATATGACGCCACTTTTCGAAACGATAGTAAAACACGTTAAGCCACCAAAACTCGATACTGAAGGCCCTTTTCAAATGCAGGTCAGCGCATTGGATTACAACAGCTATGTTGGTGTAATCGGAATCGGGCGTATCACTCGCGGCAAGGTAAAAACAAATACCCCTGTTGCCATCGTCGATAGAGAAGGTAAAAAAAGAAACGGACGAGTTTTGACTGTTATGGGATTCCACGGCCTTGATCGTGTAGAAGTACCAGAAGCTCAAGCTGGCGACATTATCGTGTTCACCGGTATCGAAGGATTAAATATCTCCGATACACTTTGTGACCCAAATACTGTTGAAGCGTTACCACCTCTTTCCGTTGATGAGCCTACTGTGAGCATGACATTCCAGGTCAACACATCACCGATGGCAGGGCAAGATGGCAAATATGTAACATCACGAAATATTCGTGATCGCTTGGACAAAGAGTTATTAACTAACGTAGCGCTTCGCGTAGATGACACAGAAGACCCAGATCGTCTTCGCGTTTCAGGTCGTGGTGAGTTGCACCTTTCTATTCTCATAGAAAATATGCGCCGCGAAGGTTTTGAACTGGGTGTTTCTCGTCCTGAGGTTATCATCAAGGAAGAGGATGGCGTTAAAATGGAGCCATTCGAACAACTTACCGTCGATGTTGAAGATCAGCACCAAGGTACTGTCATGGAAAAACTTGGTGAGCGTGGTGGAAACCTGCAAAACATGACGCCAGATGGCAAAGGTCGTGTTCGTTTGGATTTCATTATTCCTTCTCGAGGATTAATTGGCTTCCGCACGGAGTTCTTAACGGCAACTCAAGGAACAGGTTTACTCTATAACGTTTTTGATCATTACGGAAAAGTAAAAGAAGGGACTTTTGGCCTTCGTAATAACGGCGTATTGATCTCTAACGGTCGCGGAAAGGCGGTTGGTTTTGCATTATGGAATCTCCAAGAACGTGGCCGTATGTTTCTTGGCCACGGTGATGAAGTCTACGAAGGCATGATCATCGGCATTCACTCTCGTTCAAACGACCTGGTTGTTAATCCACTTAAAGGAAAGCAGCTTACCAATGTTCGCGCTTCCGGCACGGACGAAGCGATAGATCTTGTTCCACCCATCCGTCAAACACTAGAGCAAGCTCTTGAATTTATCGATGATGATGAATTAGTAGAAGTAACGCCAAATCACATCCGTTTACGAAAAAAAATCCTTTCTGAAAGTGATCGGAAACGGGCTAGTAGAGAGCCAAAAACAGCTTAAAAACCTGTTCAATACATCTAAAGCCGCATTAGCATAATGCAATGCGGCTTTTTTCTCTCCCGCGACCTCTTCTTTCGGCATTCAATTCGCAACAACATATCCCAGAACATCCGTTGGCTTCCGCCCGAAAAAACAGTATAAAACCTAGATTAATCAGTTGAACCACAATTTATAGCACAACAGAAACACTCGACAGCCCTGTGATGACTCGCTTTTTTAGACTATCTTTGCCTAACAGCAGAGTGCTTTATGCACCTAACTGAGTGACATTAATATGGAAATAATTATCACCCATGTTTTCAAAAATTCGGTTTAGCATTGTCCTAAAAGTATCAATATTAGCCGGTAGTATCGCTGCAGTTGCATCGCTGATAGTCGGGACACTTATCGTACAAGGCTCTTCAGAAATTGTTTATCAAAATGCACTTAACCACCTTAAACATGAAGCAAACATCAACGCAGCAACATTCGTTGCTGAAATTAAATACCTAAGAGGGGATGCACTGTACCTTGCTGCCACCCCTCCCATATTAGGAATACCACGCGCTATCAGCAACAATGGTGTTGACCCGATGGACAACTCCAACTTATCCACTTGGCAAAATCGATTAGCCACTATCTTTTCTGAGCTAATTCGAGCAAAACCCAGTTACCTGCAAATTCGATATATTGAAGCTTCCAAAGAAGGCAAAGAACTGGTTCGAGTCGACAGGAAGGGGAACCTTGTATACACAACTCCGGACATACAACTACAGCAAAAAGCTGACTCTCCATATTTTAAAGAGACCATAAAACTACACCCTGGTGAAGTTTTTCTCTCCGCGATCAATATAAATAGAGAATACGGGGAAATAACCGAACCTTTTGTTCCAACAATTCGAGCAGCTGCGCCTGTTTTCTTTCAAGATAAGCTATTTGGAATTCTCATCATCAATATGGCATTTAACGATATTGTTAAAGAATTCATAACAAACACACCGAGAGATCTAATCCCCTATGTAACCAACGAAGACGGGTATTTTTTGGCGCATCCCGATAGCAGTAAGACTTTTGGTTTCGATCTCAACAATAGAAATAAAATTCAAACGGAATATCCTGGCTTTAAGCTCGAAAAGACAGGAGATATACGTGATAAGGAATTCACAGTTCACTCTGCGGGAGATGTTATACATATCGTAAAAGCACGTTTCGATCCACAAAACACCGGGCGGTTTATAGCTGTGATGCTTGCAACATCGTATGAGAACCTCCAATCGGCTTCCAATCAACTACAGCATAAAAGTTTTATAATCATGGCAATATTGGTAATTGCTAGTTTGTTTTTTGCCGGCATACTTGCTTCAAAACTATTGCGGCCACTAAAGCTCATTTCTATTGCCGCTGACAATCTCGCCAATGGAAAAGATGTTAAAGAGTTACCTGTGGGAGCCAAAGATGAAATTGGTGATCTAGCCCGCTCGTTTAAAGATATGCACAGACAATTGGAAGAGAAAGAACGTGAACTTATTGTTAGCCAAGGACGAGTTCATCATGCCAACAAACTTGCATCACTCGGTGAAATGGCTTCAGGTATGGCTCATGAGATTAATAGCCCGGTACAAGCAATCAGTTTAATCGCGCAGCGAATTCAACGCCAAATAAAAAAGGAAATGACATCAGCTGAGATTGACAACTCCATGTCCAAAATCATCACCAGTGTAAATAAAATCTCTGAGATTATTGAAAGTCTACGAAAAGTTTCCAGAGACTCAACCGATGAAGACTTTCTCGACACAAGAGTCTCAGATTTGATTCAAGATTCCATTAACATGACTGAAGAACGCTTTCGAGTGAACAATGTTCAATTTGGCATTAACTATCATGGGGTATCCGAGAATACGCTTGTTCAATGCCAACGACTACAGCTGAGCCAAGTTCTCATTAATTTGATCAACAATGCGTACGACGCAATTCGCGACAATAATGAAAAGTGGATATCTGTCGATATCAGTAAAAAGCATAACAATATTAGAATCGCTGTCATCGATAGTGGCACCGGCATCCCTAAAAATATTATGGAGCGAATATTTGAACCCATGTTTACCACCAAGGAGATTGGAGAAGGAACAGGGTTAGGGCTTAGCATTTCACGAGAAATTGTGTCTGCACATAACGGACAACTTTACATTGATGTGAAATCACCCAACACACGATTTGTCATTGATATTCCCCTGCTGCATAATTCCCAATCGCCGAACATCAATTAAACCTAGGTTATGGATAATTCAAAAATTAAGATTCTTGTCGTAGATGATGATGAACTACTCCAAGAGATACTTGTTCTTGTCTTGGAAGACGTTGGTTACGTGGTCGATAAAGCCTCAGATGGCAAAGAAGCATGGGAGTTAATGCAAGGGAAGCGATACGACCTTCTGTTAACAGACCTCTACATGCCGGAAATGAATGGTATTGAGCTGATTTTAAAATCTCAGCAACAATTTCCAGATACGAAAATAGTTCTTTTAAGTGGCGGGGGGAGAGAGTTAAAAGCAGACTCCGAAGCAAACTCTGTAATTTATGATGGTCAGCAGATTGATGTGGATATCTACCTTAAAAAACCAAGTGACACGGAACAAATGCTAGCGGCAATAAAACGTTTATTAAGCACCTAAACCAATAATTTAATACTCACCCCAAATAACAGCGCTGCTAATATATAACGAATAATTTCTTCAGGGATGCGCTTACCTAATCGGCTTCCGATATAAACACCAGGTATAGAGCCGAGCAACAACCAAAAAAGTAAACTAAGATCAACACTACCTAAGTGAAAATGACCAATACCAGCAATTGCAGTTAAAGGCACAGCATGGGCAATATCAGTACCTACAATTCTAACTGTATTCATTCGTGGATAAAGCAGAGTCAAAATCACAATCCCTAGAGCGCCGGAACCTATAGAAGAAATCGTCACTAAAACACCAAGGCAACCACCAGCAAACACCGTTAAGGCGGTTTTCAAAAATGTACTCTGCTCAGAAGGATGCGTTCGAAAATACTTTGTAAGCCAATTTTTAAAAATAAGCAGCGTTGCTGTAATGAGTAGCGCAATTGCCAGCGTGTTTTTAATGATGAGATCTGCAAGCTCTCCTTGCGCTTGAATATCTGATAAAAAATTGAGCGTTACAATAGTCGCCGGTATGCTACCTGTCGCCATTAAACCAACAATATTCCACTGCACAGTTCCTTGCCAACCATGCGTCGCAGTACCAATAGATTTGGTAACCGCAGCAAAGAGCAGATCAGTTCCAACAGCGATGAGCGGAGAAATATTGAAGCCGAGAACAAGCAGCGGAGTCATGAGCGCACCACCACCAACGCCGGTCATGCCGACTAACAAACCGACAACAAGTCCGGCAATGACAAAAAGAGAGTCCACTATCTCATTCCAGCTAAATTCTATTTATGAACAATCGAATATAAGCTTGTTAGTTTATAAAATGAAATAATATATAATTATCTTTATATGCCGATAAAACAATATGATAACCTTATCGGCACGCCAATTAATAGAATATTATCAAAAACTTAGAGATCATGTCGGAATACAAAAATAAAGCATAACAAGAAATACTATTTGCTTTATTTTTTATTCGAAAGAAATTGAGATTTTAACTTGGATTAAAAAAGGGAGGCATACCAAAGGCACACCTCCCTCTTAGGCACTTGATTAGCTAATTGCTAATTACTTACCCAGCACATCATTACGAGTTGTTTCAGCAATTGCCGCTACTTCTGCAATCATTTCATCAGGAACATTTAACTCTTTCAGAGTCGCCCCAAGGTTTTCCACAACTGCATCAAAGTGAGAATCATTTAGACCTTGCTTAACCAAATGAGCATGACCTTTGCGCATGTCTTCACCGGTGTAATTATTTGGGCCACCAAATGCCATGGTCAAAAATGCTTTTTGTTTAGTGGCTTGTTTATCCATATCAACACCTTCAAAAAACCTACTAATGCGATCATCAGCAAGTACTTTGCGGTAGAAAATATCAACCGCAGCATTTACCGCTGCTTCACCACCTAGGCGATCATACAAGCTCTGTTTTTGCGCTGCTTTTTCTTCAACAGTCCAACCGGCAAGTACATCTGCGCGAGTACTTTCTGCAATTGCTGCTGCTTCGCCAATTAGATCATCAGGAACACCTAGCTCTTGTAAAGTACCACCGAGGTTTTCCATCACTGCATCAAAGTGAGTGCTGTTCAAACCCTGCTCTACCAAGTGAGCATGACCTTTACGCATGTCTTCACCGGTGTAATTGTTTGGGCCACCAAATGCCATAGTCAAGAAGGCTTTTTGCTTGCCAGCCTGCTTGTCCATATCTACACCTTCAAAAAAGCGATTGATGCGCGAATCGGCTAATACCTTTCGATAAAAAACATCTACTGCCGCATTTACCGCACCTTCTCCACCAATTCTTTCAAATAATGAGCCTTTAGATTGCGCTGCTTTCTCTTCAGCTGTCCAACCCGCAAGCACATCTGCACGAGTACTTTCTGCGATTGCAGCTGCTTCGCCGATCAATTCTGCAGGAACGTTAAGCTCAGTCAGTGTCGCTCCTAAGTTTTCCATAACTGCATCAAAGTGCGAACTGTTTAAACCTTGCTCTACCAAATGAGCATGGCCTTTTCGCATATCTTCGCCGGTATAATTGTTTGGACCACCAAATGCCATGGTCAAAAAAGCTTTTTGTTTAGTAGCCTGCTTGTCCATATCAACATTTTCAAAGAATTTATTAATTCGATCGTCGGCTAATACTTTTCGATAAAAAATATCAACAGCTGCATTTACCGCCGCATCGCCACCAATACGCTCAAACAAACTTGCTTTTGCTTCCGCTTCACCACCGCCAAACAACTTTTTAAAAAAACCAAACATATACCGACCTCCGAATATCATCTTATTGAAATACGAAATAATTTTAACACCACAAAAGTGCATTGAAAATACATTTTATATCCTACTGATTTAGTGCGTTTTAAAAATAATTCCCATATCATAAAAACGGGTAATTACTAAGCTACTAATTCGTGACGGAAATTTTTGCCAATGAATTAATGGGGGAAACCATACTGCCAATATCGGGACTTCAAAAATAATCAAATTATTTTCACGTGCCCCATTTTATCGTGATTTTTCTTAGCTACTTGAGCAATAATTTAGATAATTAACGAAAAGAGAATTAAAATGATAGGTCTTATTCAACGTGTCACCGAGTCCCATGTAGAAGTTGGTGGAATTAGCATCGGCGCTATTGAACAAGGATTGCTTGTCTTAGTCGGTGTTGAACGCAAAGACGAGCAAAAAAAAGCAGATCGATTACTGGAGCGAATTCTCAGTTATCGTATTTTCCCGGATGATGAAGGAAAAATGAATCTCAGCCTTCGTGAGTTAAACGGGGGATTGTTGCTCGTCCCACAATTTACTTTGGCGGCAGATACAAAAAAAGGAACCCGACCAGGATTTTCTCAAGCAGCATCACCTCAAGATGCAAAGCAGTTATTCGACTATTTTGTTGAAAAAGCAGCGGCTACTTACAATAATACAGCGTGTGGTCAATTCGGGGCAGATATGAAAGTCAGCCTTGTTAATGATGGCCCAGTGACTTTTTGGTTGCAGGTATAAACAGCAAAAGCCTTAAACCTAAAAAATCAGTCGAACCACGAACTATAGTGCAGTCTTTTGATTCACTATATTCTTACGTCCAACTAATCTTTCTAGGTTAATTATTTTAAAACAACGGAAGCCCATGAAAAATATTTACCGCACCTTTATATTACTTATCGCTTTAGTCATCGTAGCCCCAAACCTCTCTGCTACCGACATTCCGGAGTTTGTCTCTTTAGTAAAAAACAATTCAGCCTCTGTTGTTAATATCAGCACACCCCATAGAATAAGCAAAAGTAGCTCATCCTCACCTATCCCAGGTATTGAAGAGAACAGCCCGTTAAACGAATTTCTTCGTTATCTGCTCACACCGCGCAAGCCGAAGCAAAATAGAGATAGAGCACAAGGTCCACAATCCCTGGGGTCGGGATTTATTCTTTCAAGTGACGGATACATTGTAACCAACACTCACGTAATTGATGGTGCTAAGCAGATACTGGTACGGCTGAGTGATCAACGAGAATTTGAGGCGGAATTAATTGGTAAAGATAAACCAACAGATATTGCACTACTGAAAATAGATGAAGTTGATCTTCCTGCAGTAAGAACCTTCAACTCAGACAAACTGGATATCGGCCAATGGGTTTTGGCAATCGGTTCACCTTTTGGTCTTGAGCATACGGCTAGCCAGGGAATTATTAGCGGATTAGGGCGCAACCTGCCGCGAGATGCTTTTGTCCCGTTCATTCAAACAGACGTTGCCATCAACCCAGGAAATTCAGGCGGGCCACTGTTTGATCTTGAGGGTAGAGTCATTGGCGTTAACTCCCAGATTTTTACCACAACGGGTGGTTCGATAGGAGTCTCATTTGCTATTCCCATCAATGTTGCATTAAACGTAGCGGAACAACTTAAAACCGACAAAAAGGTTACACGAGGTTGGTTAGGCATCAATGCCCAAAACCTAACACATAATTTGGCAAAGTCTTTTGGCTTAAAGGCCCCTGTTGGTGCGCTAATTTCTGGCGTTCTCCAAAGTAGCCCGGCAGATCAAGCTGGCCTTCTACCCGGGGATATTATTATCGAGTTCAATAACAAAGCAATTGATAGCGGGACAAGCCTAGTAAGAACAGTTGGCTTCACCCCAGTTGATACCGAAGTTCCCGTTACACTCATTCGTGATAAAGAAGAACTCACATTTTCAGTCCTAGTTAAAGAACTCACAGACGATGCAGCAACCGAAGTTGCGTTGGCTGAAAGCGGCGACTTATCGATTAAACCACTCAAAATAAAAGTTAACGATTTGACTGAAGAGTATCGAAAAAAGCTACTCATTCCAGAAAACGGCGTTGTTGTGAAAGCAGTTTATCGCGGAATATCCAGTAAAGCGGGTATTCGCCGAGGTGATGTGATTATGCAAATTGGCGGTGCCTACGTAAAAAATGCGCGTCAATTTTTAGAACTCGCAAAAGAACTCCCGACAAACCAACCAATTTCAATTTTGATCAGGCGAAAAGCAGGCCCTGCTTATATATCGCTCACCATTCCTAACAAAGAAAAGTAGCGAATACTATTCAGTATCAAAATATGATAAAAAGTTGATCCTATTGGAACTTGGCAAAAAATCTATGCAATATCGACAACTCGGAGATAGCGAACTAAACGTTAGCTTGATCTGCCTAGGCACCATGACCTGGGGAGAACAAAACACACAAGCAGAAGCTTTCGCGCAGATGGATTACGCTCTATCAAAAGGCATAAATTTCTTCGATACCGCCGAGATGTATCCCGTGCCACCTAAAGCGACAACCTACGCAGAAACAGAACGCATTATTGGGAACTGGTTTGAAACAACGGGGAACAGAGAAAAAATAGTTCTCGCCACTAAAGTTGCCAGCCGATCAGAAAACTTTCACTACATTCGTGATGGCAACCCCAAACTCGACGCGAAGAATATAAAAGCGGCTTTGCACGCCAGTTTAAAGCGATTAAAAACCGACTATATTGATCTCTATCAACTACACTGGCCAGATCGACAAACAAACTACTTCGGCGAGTTGGGCTATGAACATGTTGAAGAAGAATCGGTTGATATTCATGAAAGCTTACAAGCACTAGCAGATTTAGTGAAGGACGGAAAAGTTCGCCACATTGGTATTTCAAATGAAACGCCGTGGGGGATGATGAAAACCCTGCACCTGGCAGAACAACACAATTTGCCACGAATAGTCTCTATTCAAAATCCTTATAATTTATTGAATAGAAGCTATGAAGTTGGCCTTGCGGAAATATCGCATCGAGAACGTGTTGGTTTACTGGCATATTCCCCTATGGCATTTGGTGCTTTATCGGGAAAATACTTGCATGGACAAAGCCCAGCCGATGGCCGGCTAACACTTTTCGAAAGATTCAGCCGCTATAGCAATCCCTTAGGCATAGCGGCGACTGAAGATTATGTAGAAATAGCCAATCGCCATCATTTAGACCCTGCACAAATGGCGCTAGCTTTTGTAAACAGCCGCGACTTTTTAACAAGCAATATCATTGGCGCGACATCGCTAGAACAATTAAAAGATAATATTGATAGCATTCATACAAATTTATCGGACGAGGTTTTACACGAAATAGAAGCGGTTCACACCCGCTACTCCAATCCTTGCCCATAACCTTTATAATATTCGGGAGAAGATAATGAGCAATCAAAAATGGATAGTTACAATATTTATTAGCTTAGGTCTGCTATTACTCAATGGATGCACAACATCAGTAATCGTAAAATCTCACCCGTCATACGCCAAACCTACATCGAAAGATTATGCAACGGTATACATGATTCGACCTGCACCAATGCGAACCCGAGGTGTTGCAGATAACGATGTAGAAGTTGAGTTTGGTTCTGAGCAACTCGCCGTTTTGTTAAGCGCAGGGGAATATGCGGGATTCCGAGTTAACCCAGGTGATCTCAACATAATCGTTCGCTCAACTACTTTTCTCACCACCAACCCAGTGCCTGTTGAAGTTTTTCGTGCAGATTCCTTTGAAATTGCAGCGGGCAAAACCTATCTTATTGAAACCAGGTTCATTCAAGAAGAGTTTAGAGGAATGTATTTCAAGCCCGTAGAAATTGATCTTAAAACTGCAAAAGAGATGTTATATCGATTAAAGCCTGCAGGAACATTTGCCTCTCAACACCCGCTTGAAAGTTTATAGGTAATCCCGCATTCCTAATCAACTGGAAAGATAGGGGACCTCTGATTAAGTCATCTATTGTATGATTACAGCGTTAAAAATAGCCTCAAAATGCTCATTTACTCCGTGTAAAATGCGCTTTTTCGATTGCCTTTTGCCTCGCCTAAGAACATCTACTTTTGATGCCCACACAGCAATATCTCGCTTAATCAACACTTCCCTGCGCTTTCCGGTTGAACCTAGAAAAAGCAGTTGGACGCGCAATTAGAATGCAGGATATTGTTTTTCATATAGCTAAGCGAAACAAGAGCCTGTGTTATATTTCGTGGATCAACTGCTTTTTTTAGGTTGAACATATTCATCTAATTCACTCAAGGTTTCTATTTCACCATGCTCAATATGAATTTTATCGTGCTATCTGTTTTTCTATTTTTCTATTCCACAACCCTATTTTCCACAGAAGCCAATACATTAGAGATAAAGTCTGTCACTCCATCGTTTATAAAAATGCGACATGCACAAGAGATCGACGTAGAAATAAAAAACAGTAACAAGAACACTGCTATCAGCATATCTCCCGGAGGTGTATACGTTCAAAGTGTACTTGCCTTAAAACCTGAGCAATCAACAATCCAACTAAGCAACGGATTAATTTGGAGTAACACGAGTGAAGACGTGTTAGCAGTATATGCAGTAAACATGAAATCAGAACTTGAGCTAATGCAATCCTTCGAATTAGAAAGTGCAGCCAAACTATTTCATGTCGCTCACGAAAAAATACTTAGCGTAGAAAAAGGCAATAAGATCAACATATATTCTATTAATAACCCTCAACAACCACTGGTTTCAATAGAAGAATCAGACTCAATCATTTCAGCACATCTTGGATTAACTCATGCTTGCCTACTAACAGACAAAAACAGCATCAAGTACCTTAGCCTAACAAGCAACAAGACTATTGTCGGCGTTAACATAACCCGAGAAAAAATAGCGAGCGTGTTAACAACCAAAAATGGCTGCGTGACATTAAGTAAAAGTGGAGAAGTCGCTTTATGGTCAATTGAAAAGAAAGAACTCATTCACAAGCATAGCCATTATCTTAGTGGCACAGCACATCAAATATTGATCCAAGAAAATATGATAGCTATCGCTAATGGTACTATCGGTTTCACTCTATTAGAAATAGTTGAAAACCAATTACGTTGGGCAGGAAGTTACAATAAATTGGGGAATATTACTCAAATAGCGATTAACAACAATGATCTTCTCGTAGTTGATGATAAAGGCATACTCACGCTTTTCGATATATCTCACCCTGATACACCGCTATTAATTTCTGACTTTCCATTTAAAAAAACTGTCACACAACTTCTGCTTAATCGAAAAAAAGCTTATGTGTTAGATGATTCTAAACTTAGCACAATCAGTTTTAAATCGAAAAGCTCTCCGATGATTAGTACGCTTGGCGTTAATCAAGGCGGAAGCCGTCGTTCATTCATAAAAGATAATATTTTGTACGTTGCAGATTGGTTTTCTGGCATGCATCTTTACGATATTACTATTCCACATGCACCGCGCTTACTATCCAGCCATCACACACCAGGTTCACCTAAAGGTGTTGTCGTTAAGGATAATATCGCGTTTGTGGCAGATGATGATCATGGCTTGCAGGTAGTCGATGTCAGCAACTCGCTTAGCCCTCGTTTTATTTCCAGCATTCCGCTGAAAGGGCTCGCGTATACTATGAAGCTTATCGATGATCTACTTTATGTCGCATCTCATACCGGAGGCTTACATATTGTTGATGTGAGTGATATTAACAATTTGAAACAGATCGGCACCTATGACACACCCAGTAAATCCTGGGCATTGGAGTATCGCGAAAATTTTCTATATGTCGCAGACGATAGCTCAGGGCTAATGATCTTTGATGTCTCCAAACCCCAACAACCAAAGCTTATTAATCAATTCAAACCTGGCGGCATGGCAGAAGATATTGTTATAAAAGATAACAAAGCATACGTTGCGTTTTTTGATAACGGTCTTTTTATTCTCGATATTGCCGACCCATTCAACCTCAAAGAACTTGCTCACCTCAAAACACCTGGTAATGCCCGCGGAATTGACATTCAGAAAAACTTACTTTATTTAGCGTCATGGGAAGCTGGTGTGCTTGTCATTAATATTGAAAACTCACGTCAACCAAAAATTCTTGGGCAATACGATACTAGTGGTGCCACGTGGGGCCTAAGCGTAAAAAATAAAATAATCTACGCGATGGATTGGTGGGGCGGTGTAAAAATAATAGATGCAAACAGCACCAATAAACTTAGACTTATTGGTAAATATCAAACTGCAGGAAAAGTAGAAGACCTGCTCTATTACAACAGATTTATTTTTGCTGCGTATGGTTCGCGTGGCTTACAAGTCTACGATGCCAACAATGACTTGAATCCTGTATGGGCAACAGGACTAGATATTACGGGCTATGCCAAACAACTTAATATACATGAAGACACCGCAATTATCGCAGCAAGTGATGGCGGTTTGGTGTTTGTTGATATTAGCAATCCGTTTCAAATTCGCTGGTTAAGCCAGATGAGCTTTAACGAAACAATTGATAAAATTACTAGCAATGAAAAGCATGTGTTTGCTTTATCAAATACTGGCAATCTTTTTGTAATAAATTACCAAAACCCTACCTCACCTTTGTTAATGAGTAGAGTTAATGGAACCTTTCACGCGTTAAAATTAAATCACACTCATCTATTTGTTTTAAAAAATCGTCAAAGCTTCGATGTTTTCAATGTCAATAACTTGTCCTTACACAAAGCCGACTTTAGTTTCACCCTACCTACTTCAGCAAGCCATTTTGAACTAGACAAAAACTTTGTGTACGTCTCTCACACTGATAATCGTATAGCTGTCTATGAGTTCAATGGCGAAGCTTTAAAACTAATCTCTAGCGCACAAACAAAACACCCAATTAACGACCTACATATCCTAGAGAAGCAACTACTCGCTACTAGCAAGCATGGAGAACTCTACGTTTTTACTAAAAGTAATAACGGCCATATTAAGTTAACCACAACTTATCAAAGCTCACATCAACTTGAGCGCATAACCACTTCAAATTCCGGCGTATTTTTTTCTGGAGAGAACATCATCGCCTCAGCTAAATTACTACCCGAAGTGGAAATAAATCGAGTAGGTGATCACTTCAAATTGCAAATCCCATCAAATATGCCACTAGGCACATACCATCTAACAGCTTCGCAAGCGTCATCATCAGGCACGCTCGACCAACATAAGAAAACTAATGCATTCAAAGTTGGCTTCCCTAAACTCAAATCTAAATTCACTATGGAGGATTTCAAAAAGAAACTGAAACAAGGGGGTTTTTCTGGACAGGCTCCAAAATAAATAAACGCTCTTTTATATCGCTCATAATACAACCATCATCTGGTGGCATATATACTGCTAATTCACTAATAACTAATTTCATACTCTTGTCGAGATTTATCACTTCGGCAGCGTGAAAAGGAATTAGATTAAAAAAAATGCATCAGTAGGAAAATAGTTCCATATTGATGACCGCCACGAGCGGATGGGGAATTTAGTTTATAACAAGAAGATATTGAGCAAAACACGATCAATGCTTTCGCTCTAGGAAATCTTCTAAAGGGTAAATAGCACATATGTCATCTCTCCCTAAAAGCTATTTTAATAGCGAGGAATTTGCAACTTTTGAGCAAAGTATGAGTGCGCAGAAAAATGATCAAGCCGATCTTGCTCAAGAGAATCGACAGCTTCAGAAACAGCTACGTGCATTGCTTTCTAATGTTCGCCAGAATGAAGAGAAATTAAAACGCTTTCAAGAGCTGGAACTCCGATTGATTGCCTGTAGCGAACTCTTCGAACTCCTGCAAATCGTTATTTATGAATACCGCGTTACCTCTAATTTAGATAGGGTAACCTTGGTGCTTTACGATCCCGAATATGAATTACAACGTATGTTGGAAGATGAGGGCATCCGAGCCAGCGATCATCCCGATATCATTTTTTCACCCAATATCAGCTTAATCGATGCCTTTTACGGCTTTGAGCTCAAGCCATTTTTGGGTGAATATGATGTTCAGAATCATCGTGATTTCTTTCCCAACGTGCTCTGCAAACCTTGTAGCGTTGCCCTATTACCAATGTCGAGAGATATGGAGTTAATCGGTAGTCTTAACTTAGCAAGCCACCGACAAGAGCGGTTTGCCTCAAGCAGTGCAAGCGATTTTCTTCAACGTTTAGCGTCAATAGTTACTGTTTGTTTGAATAATGTGTGCAATCAAGAGCGCTTAAAACGATTAGGTTTAACCGATATGTTAACCGGCATTAACAATCGTAGATTTTTCGACCAGCGGCTGGAAGAAGAAGTCGGCCGTGCACAACGAGATGATCAGCTCATCAGTTGTCTATTTTTCGATGTTGATCTCTTTAAACACGTCAACGATACATACGGACATAACGACGGTGATATAGTACTACAGGACGTTGCCAATCTAATACGCATGAATTTAAGAACCAGTGACGTATTCGCCCGTTACGGTGGGGAAGAGTTTGCAGCGATACTGAATAATACCAATTCAGACAAAGCGATTGAAATTGCCGAGCGCATACGTTTGGGTATTGAAGATAGGCAATTCAGCATTAGTGATAGCAGAACCATAAACATCACGGTTTCTATTGGAGTGGCCACAATGGAAGCAGGAAAATATTCGATAAACACAAAGCGTTTTGGTCAACAGCTTGTGCAAAAAGCAGATCACTGCCTATATGAAGCTAAACGGAGTGGTCGGAATCGCATAATCTGTTTTACCGATGAACAGATTAAATCCAAAAGAAAACAGCTGGAAATGTTTGCAGAGGAATTACAACCCACCAGCACATAACTGGTGGGTTGTAAATTTTCTATAGAGCCATATCTTTTAATGCTTTTAAAGGAAGTACCTTAACAACATTTCGCGCAGGCTTAGCTTTAAACATCATCTCTTCGCCCGTAAAAGGGTTAGTACCTTTTCTCGCTTTAACCGCAGGTTTCTTCACTACCTTAATTTTTAACAGACCTGGGAACTTGAACTCACCCACAGATTTCTTTTTAATGTGACGATTAATTAAAACTGTCAACTCATCAATAACTGCAGAAACATCCTTCTTATTCAACTCAGTCACTTCAGAAATATGAGTTAAAATCTGTGTTTTAGTCATGCATTCAGTAATTGCAGTTGTCTTTGAAGTAGCTTTTTTAGCTGGAGCTTTTTTCGCAGCAACAACCTTTTTCTTCGCAACAACTTTCTTTTTAGCAATAACCTTCTTTTTGGCCGCCATATTTAATCCTGTACAATAAAGTTTACATAACCCGACGAATCGGACCCGTCCTTAACGCTTAAATTGCTTAAACACTGTAAAAATAGCACATTCCAAACCTTTTTGAAGCTAGTCAAAACAATTTTTAACAGTTTTTATAAGAAAATTATTTAATTTGTACAAAGCGTAAACGAAACATTCGTCAAGATGACAATTCTGACACGCTATTAATTTAACAAAGCCCCTCTACAACGAACAAAAAAGCACTCCACTACGTCGGCCTGCCGCTATACTAAATTAGCAATCACTTTACATATCAAAAAACCGATACACAACAGCCATACAAAAACACTTGGATTTTATAGCGGCAACAGTTATTATGGCTCGCTCAGCAATAACCCATCTAGGAGAGGTTTCTGACAAGTTCAGAAACGCCGAAGGCGCAACGCAACCCGGAATCGCTCAGGCAAAAGGACTAGATGGATTAAGTAACGCGCAATTGTCGTTACTTTTGTTGACTCTGGAGAGCGATCTTTACAGCACAGTAAAGATCCACCGAAGGGGAAGATTCAAATCACCTACTGATGTTGAATCTAAACTCTCAGGTTTGTGGACAGAGGGGTTGAATGACTTAAACATTTGTCATTCATACTTCTATTGTACAAATAAGCCGGAGCAGCAAATGGGTAACAAAACCCCTCTATACGAATGCCATATTGAGATGAAAGGAAAAATGGTCGATTTTTCCGGATGGGATATGCCAATCCACTACGGATCTCAACTCAACGAACACAAACAAGTACGCGCTGAAGCAGGCATGTTCGATGTCTCCCACATGACTGTTCTTGATATGCAGGGAGAAAACGTAAAGGCGTTTTTATCCATACTTTTTGCAAACGACATTTCTCGCTTAAAAATACCCGGTAAAGCACTATATAGTTGCATGCTCAACGAAGCAGGTGGAGTGATTGATGATTTAATCACGTACTACCTAAACGACACATTTTATAGAACCGTCGTCAATGCAGCCACCCGCGATAAAGATATCAGCTGGATTAAAAGCGTTGCAAACAAATACGACGTTAGCATCACAGAACGTACTGACCTTGCCATGATAGCTGTACAAGGCCCCAAAGCAAGAGAAATAGCCAGCAAATTACTTCCCTCAGAATTACAATCCGCAGCGTTAGAACTAAAACCATTTTTTGCCACTGAGTCCAACGACTATTTTGTCGCTCGCACGGGCTATACTGGAGAAGATGGTTTTGAAATCATGCTTCCTAATGATGATGCTGCACCGTTCTGGCGAAAGCTCGGTGAAGCCGGGGTAAAACCTTCGGGCTTAGGTGCAAGAGACACTCTACGCTTAGAAGCAGGGATGAACCTCTACGGCACAGACATGGATGAATCAATTACGCCTTTAGAGTGTGGCCTAAACTGGACAGTTGCCTGGGAACCGAAAGAGAGAAACTTTATTGGTCGCCAAGCGCTTGAAGCAAAAAAAGAGACTCTTGATGTTCAATTTTCAGGATTACTCTTGTTGGAAAAAGGAATCATTAGAAATCACCAAAAAGTCATTGTGGAAAATTCTGATGGCAGCACTTCAGAAGGTGAAGTCACTAGTGGTACATTTTCACCAACACTCGGTCAATCCATTGCCATGGCAAGGATACCAAAAACAGATGCCGAACAGTGTTGGGTTGAAATTCGCGGCAAAAAATTATCGGCAAAAATTGTAAAGCCCGTTTTCGCTAGAAACGGTAAATCCTGTATTTCATAATTAACTTAACTTAGGGGAAATTAACATGAGCAACATACCCTCAGAACTCAAATATTCACAAACCCACGAATGGATCGAAATCGCTCACGACGGCACTGCAATAATCGGCATTACTGATCACGCACAAGAGCTATTGGGCGATATCGTATTTGTTGAAGCTCCTGAAGTAGGAACTGAAGTTTCAAAAGATGAAACATGCGCTGTTGTAGAATCCGTTAAGGCGGCATCTGACATATATGCGATTGTTTCTGGTGAAGTCGTTGAAAATAACGAAGAGTTAGCTGACGCGCCTGAAACCGTCAACTCTAATCCTTATGGCGATGGCTGGATCTACAAAATCAAAATTGCAGATGCTGCAGAACTTGACGAACTGATGGATGCAGATGCCTATCAGGAATTTATTTCAGAAGAAGAATAAGATTCACCATGCCATACATTCCACATACCGATAATGAAGTAGAAGAGATGCTAAAACGCATTGGCGTAAATAACATTTCTGATCTTTTCGATGAAATTCCAAAAGAGTTAATGCAAACTCAGCTTACCGATGTTCCACCAAGAGCATCTGAGTTGGAAATCAATCAACACATGTTTGATTGTGCAGCACAAGATGGAATACCTTTATGTTTTGCTGGCGGTGGTGCTTATGAGCACCACATACCTGCAGCAGTTTGGGAAGTTGCCACTCGAGGTGAGTTTTACAGCGCCTACACTCCCTATCAAGCAGAAGCTAGCCAAGGCACGTTGCAGTTAATATACGAATACCAAACAATGATCTCTTCATTAACGGGTCTCGATGTTTCCAATGCGTCACTCTACGACGGAGCATCAGGGTTGGCAGAAGCTATATTAATGGCTGTTCGTGCAAATCGAAAATCGAAATCAAAACGTATTCTCGTGCCAAAAACAGTTAATCCAGCATATCGTAAAACGGCACATGCAATTGTTAAAAATCAACAGATCTCTATAGAGACTTTAGATTATGACATTACACAAGGCACAATTGATCCTGCTTCGTTACCAACAGAGCCTGGAGATTTTGCCGCACTTGTTATCCCTCAACCAAATTTTTTCGGCTCGCTGGAAGAAGTTGATGCGTTAACAGATTGGGCACATAGCCATAACGCACTCGTTATTGCCGTCGTCAACCCTATGAGTCTTGCTTTATTAAAAGCGCCTGGCGCTTGGGGCACAAAAGGCGCAGATATCGCCTGCGGAGAAGGTCAACCATTTGGTATTCCTTTATCTTCTGGTGGACCATACTTTGGTTTCATGTGCTGCAAACAACAATACGCTAGACAACTACCTGGCCGAATTGTTGGACGAACTGTTGATTTGGAAGGAAAAATTGGCTACACCCTAACGCTACAAGCGCGCGAGCAACATATTCGTCGCTCCAAGGCAACTTCAAACATCTGCACAAATCAAGGCTTGATGGTCACCGCAGCGACTATCTATCTCTCGATAATGGGATTTGAAGGCATTAAACAAACCGCGCTTGAATCACACCAAAACACAAAATATTTACTCGAAAAACTGCAGCAAGCTAATGGTATCGAGTCATTATTCCAAGGTCCATTTTTTCACGAAGTTGTTGTTAAACTATCAAAACCAACGGCCCAAGTGATTGAAGATATGGCGGAAGCAAATATTGTTGCCGGTGTTTCGTTAACAAAAGAATATCCTGAGTTAGGAGAAGCGCTCTCTATCTGTGCGACTGAAACAAAAACTCAACAGGATATAGACTATTTTGTCGAGCAGCTAAACGCTTGCTTAAATAGCTAAAGGACTGACGTTATGGCGCAAACTAACTTGCAAGGTAAAACCTGCAATACCAATGGAGCAATTCCGACCATCGGTAGTGTGGCTCCAGACTTCGTATTGCAAGACAACCAACTTGAGAACCAATCTCTCAACTCTTATCAAGGCTCGGCAAAGCTTATTTATACCGTACCCAGTCTTGACACAATGGTTTGCGCTAAAACGGCTAAAGCGCTTAATAAGCTAGCACCAGAATACAGCGACATTAAATTTATTATCATCTCAACAGATTTGCCGTTTGCTCAGCAACGCTTCTGCAAGCAGAATAATTTAAAAAACATCATCACTCTTTCTATGATGCGTTCTAAAAAGTTCGCTAAAGAGTATGGCGTTTTATTAGTTGATGGGCCGTTGGAAGGCTTAGCTGCTCGCGCTGTGTTTGTGCTCGATGAAGATAATAAAATTGTACACAATGAATTAGTCGAAGAAATTACCAAGTCGCCAGATTTCGCACTTGCTATAGATTCGGCAGCAGGATAGACAATGTTAATATTTGAACAATCTAAATCAGGTCGTGTAAACCTATCTCAAGTTAGAAATAGAGATATACAGATCACCGATATTCCACAAGATTTTTTAAGAACTGATAACGCACTTTTGCCGGAAGTTTCAGAACTGCAAGCAGTTCGACACTACACAAAACTTTCACAGAAGAATTTCTCTATCGATACACATTTTTACCCGCTCGGCTCATGTACGATGAAATACAATCCGAGAGCATGTAACTCGTTAGCAATGTTACCTGAGTTCTTGTCTCGTCATCCACATAGTCATTCATCATTAGGACAGGGCTTTCTCAGTTGCATGTACGATCTTCAGAACATTCTGAAAGATGTTACCGGCATGTCTGCCGTATCGCTCGCTCCAATGGCCGGCGCACAAGGTGAGTTTGCTGGAATGGCAATGATTCGCTCTTATCACGATGCGAATAAAGATGATGAGCGCACAGAAATTCTTGTGCCTGATGCAGCACACGGCACCAACCCAGCAACTGCCGTTATGTGTGGTTATACAGTTAGAGAGATTCCCACAGATAAAAATGGCGATGTTGATATCACCGCGTTGACAGCAGCAGTTGGCCCACAAACAGCGGGTATCATGCTAACCAATCCATCAACACTTGGTGTGTTTGAAAGAGATATTCAAAAAATCGCGAAGATCATTCATGATGCGGGTGGCTTGCTCTATTACGATGGTGCAAACCTCAACGCCATCCTTGGCAAAGTTAAACCTGGGGATATGGGCTTTGATGTAATTCACATGAACTTGCACAAAACCTTTTCCACACCTCATGGCGGCGGCGGCCCAGGTGCCGGCCCAGTTGGCGTAAGTGATCGTTTAATTCCTTATCTACCAATTCCAATGGTTGATATCAAAGATGGTCAATACTATTTAAAAACCGAAGATGATTGCCCAGATACAATCGGGCCTTTGTCAGCGTTTATGGGCAATGCGGGGATTTTATTGCGCGCCTATATCTATGCCCGACTGCTCGGCAAAGAAGGCATGGTGCGCATCGCTGAGTTTGCAACATTGAATGCAAACTACTTGATGAAAATACTTCAGGAGAAAGGCTTCACAGTAGCGTTTGAAAACCGACGAGCGACTCATGAATTCATTATCACATTGAAAAAAGAAGCAAAAGAGCTTGGCGTCACCACCATGGACTTTGCTAAACGCTTGTTAGATTACGGCTTCCACGCACCAACAACTTATTTCCCGTTATTGGTTCCTGAATGCCTATTAATCGAACCAACAGAAACCGAGCCAAAAGAGTTATTAGATGGCTTTGCTGAAGCATTAGAAAAAATCTACGAAGAAGCACAAACTAACGCCGAGTTGGTTAAAACTGCGCCGCATACCATGCCAGTTAAACGCTTGGATGATGTAAGAGCTGCCCGCCAATTGGATTTAACCTGGTCCAATAAAACATAGGTTCTCAAAACCCTCTCTTGCTCTTTGGGTAAATTTAGTCCACCCAAAGAGCAAAACACTCTCGGTCGCCAACCACCACACTTCAAAGTAAAGATTTTGTAAATTCAAATTGATGCGTGATATTCTCACACTCTCATAAAGCCTTCAGCGAAAGAAGAAGAAACCGAGTAATGGCAGGACAAGCAAACAGAGGAATTTTCCGCTTTATAGAGGCTGGAAAGTATTCCTGGCAAGGAATGGTCGCAGCATATAAAAATGAAGAAGCGTTTAGACAAGAAACTTTTTTAACGCTTGCATTAACACCTGTTGCTTTTTTCATCGCAAATACGGGTGTAGAGCTAGCACTAATGATCGGCAGCTTGCTGCTCGTTATTATCGTCGAGCTGCTCAATTCAGGCATCGAAGCCGTGGTGGATAGAATAGGATTAGAAAAACACGAACTTTCGGGCCGAGCAAAAGACATTGGCTCAGCTGCGGTATTTTTCTCACTATTAAATGTCGTTGTTATTTGGTTGTGTATAATCCTAGGTTAATCCACGATTTACAGTACACCAGTAATAGGCGCTTTAAGCGATCATTTGACTAACTTGGCTATATGAAAAAATTTGATTCAGCAACCAAGTGAAGCAAAACTTTTCACTCAGCAATTGCTCCTGCAATGCTCTAGCTACACACGTCCAACTGATTAATATAGGATAATAGTTGGATAGAAGCTATTAAACCAAAATTGGAGATTTAAATGACAGCACTTATTTGCGGATCATATGCGTATGATTCAGTAATGACTTTCCCAGACAAATTTAAGAACCACATTCTGCCCGATAAAGTTCACATGCTGAACGTTTCATTCCTGGTTCCTGAAATGCGCAAAGAGTTTGGTGGCTGTGCTGGTAACATCGCCTATAATCTCAAATTATTAGGTGGCGACCCAACGCCAATGGCGACAGTGGGAAAAGACTTTGCACCTTATGAAGCATGGATGGACGAATGCGGAATAAATCATAAACACATAAAGACCATTGATAGCGAATATACCGGCCAGGCTTTCATCACCACAGACCTAGATGATAACCAAATCACCGCTTTTCACCCAGGCGCGATGAGCCTTTCACACGAAAACTCAGTAACTGATGCCCCTAGTGTTACACTCGGTATAGTCTCACCCGATGGCAGAGACGGCATGATCCAACACGCTCGTGAATTCAAAGAAGCCAACATACCTTTCATCTTCGATCCTGGCCAAGGCATGCCTATGTTTAATGGCGATGATTTGTTAGCCTTTATCGATCAAGCAACTTGGGTAACCGTTAACGATTACGAAGCAGAATTATTGCAAGAGCGTACAGGATTATCTCCTCACGAAATTGCAGAGCGCGTTGAAGCATACATTGTTACCCTCGGCGGTGAAGGCTCGCACATCTACACAAAAGATCATCGCCATGAAATTCCCTGTGCAAATGCGAAAGCTATTGTGGACCCAACAGGATGTGGTGATTCCTACCGAGCAGGCCTTCTATATGGGCTGATGAATGATTTGGATTGGGAAACAACTGGGCGCATTGCTTCATTGATAGGCGCTATTAAGATTGCTTCTCACGGCCCACAAAACCATCATTTTACACGAGCAGAGTTTGCAGAATTGTACGAAAATAGCTTTGAGCATAAGCTCGAAAGCTTTTTATAATTCGTAACGCATCGCTAAAACAAAATAGTCGGCCCTAATTGGGCCGACTCTCTCATCCCGCAATAACAATCTATACTAAAAGAGTCAGCTCTCGTAAAAGTAATAAAAGCGCAATCACCATTAAAGTCGCCCCCAGCATTTTCGCCTTTGCTCCTTCGATAACCAGAACCGTAATGGGCAAACGCATCCCTTTAGGTGGAAGAGCCTGTGCTTGAAACACCCGATACCCCAGCCAAAGAAAAATTAGAATAGGAATACTACGCGCCACAACAAAAACCTTCGTGGTAATCATCGCTTTCTGCTCATTCAATGCAAGCAAACTCTGACGAGAACCATCCCACGGCGCTAGCGTTAAGAAGAAATCGATAATCGGTTCTAACCATAGTAGAAGTAATACATAGAGTGAAAATAGAATTAAACAATTCTTGCGCACTGAGATATCGGCGGGGATAATTTTTGGTTCTGTTTGTTTCATTGCATCTATACTGTTAAGCATCTTAGTAAAGCTTTAGTATAGCAACAATAGATCAATGAGTTTTAGTCGACTCCTCCTAGAAAGGGAGTTAGGGTTTATTTACAAACCTGATTACGCCCTTTATCTTTTGCCCTATATAGCGCTTTATCAGCTGCTTTCATAACCACTTCAGGCGAACTATTTTTTTCAGTTCTTTCTGCCACTCCGATACTCACGGTTACCGTAACCTGCTTAGGTTTGCGGACTCGCCTTTTGGCACCATTATCCGGTTTTCTTCTTGGGCGATCCTTTCCACGAATAGCAAACGGGGACTCTTCAATTTTTTGCCTAACAACTTCGAGGTGGGCAAAAACATCGGAAATACTTTTCCCTGGAAAAATGATTGAGAATTCTTCTCCTCCGTAACGTGCAGGACGCCCGCCTCCGGTAACTTCTCCTATCTTACCAGCAACCATTCGAAGTACTTGGTCTCCAATATCGTGCCCATGGGTGTCATTGAATTTTTTAAAATGATCGATATCGATCATCGCGATACTGTATCGATTACCAAGACTCATTAATGTGTTCATCATCGAACGGCGCCCAGGTAATCCTGTCAATTCGTCAATATAGGCCATTCCATATGATTCTTGAATTAATGAGATAATTAAGATGACAGCTGCCAGACCAAATAACAGAAAAAACTGAATCTGATTTTCTCTTACACAAAAAGCCAGTGTAACGATAAGTAGCGTTAGTAGAATAGCGCTTTCGTGTATCAGTGGTTTTTTTATTACTCGAACAATTTGCCACAAGACAACCAGCAAAGTTAGTAGCCAAGAAAACTGGGTAATCCCTTGTTGATTATCAATCAGCCAGGCAACACTCAACCAATTAGATTGCATGACAGAAAGCCAGGGAAGATTATCTTGCTGCACTAACCACCATACAAGAATGGCCTGCCCTGCAAACAAGGCGAAGCGCAATATGCCATGTTGGGTAAATATTCCTCGTTCTCTAAAAAAACCAATAATAAAAACGTTAAGTGGTAATAATATGCTGGAAAAGAATAATGCGTTTTGAGTTGTATGGTCGGCTAGCTCAGTGGTTAAAGTATTCCCCAAGAACAGTAACGAAAGAATAAACAAAAGAAAGAAAACCTGGCTGCGATTAAAACGCCAGGCCAAAACAGCACCTAAACCGATTGCAGCATATGGAAACAAGCTAATTATAGATTGATAATTTGGGGAGATTTCTTGTGAAACAGGCGACAAAAAAGCAATCGAGACCAAAAGCAAAAATGGTGTGAGAATAAAAACCATGCGTTTAAGCATGTTTTAGGTCCTGTGTTTTGTTAGCACAAGATTTTTATCGGTTGGAAGCAAAGTAAACTTCAGATCAATACCACATTTTCAGTACTAAAAACAACAAACGCGCAAAGCAAACGCCTTAATTCCCATTTATTGTTCTTTTTAGCTCTACTTCTTCACTAAGATTTAGTTTAACAACAACTCTGTTACCTTTCCCTAAATACTCCAGAGAATCAAAACTCAACATATTTGCTAACGCAATCCCGCGGCCATGGCTGTCAAAAGCTCGTTCAGGGCTAATTTCCATGTATTTATTCCAATCAAAGCCTTCACCTTGATCTTCAATCGCAATCACTAATTCATAATCACTACGGTGGTAATCAATTGTTACACGTTTGTTTTGATTTTGCGGCAAGCTAATGCGTCTCTCAATCTCTTCTTCCCAAATCCCCTTCAAATTGAGTTCGCTTTTTTCTTCATACCCAATACCTAAATTACCATGTTCTAACGCATTAACCAGCAATTCTGAAAGCCCCAATCCTACTTTTTCTGTCTTTTCCGTTGTGGCAGCAAGCATTGCTGCTAAGTTATGTGCTTCATCTAATGTTCGCACGAGAAAGCGGCCTTGCTCCATCAGCGCCAAACTGCCTCGACTTTTGCGTGTTTCGTTTTCTAATTCACGTCTATATCGATAATCACTAACAACTCGCTTAACAACCGCCAATAGTTGGTCTCTTCCATAAGGCTTGGTCAAATAATAATGTACGCCGGCCTCTAAACCCTCTATCACCTCATTTTTTGCAGCTTTTGCTGTTTGCATAACAACAGGAAGATTAAACATCTCTTGATGAGATTTCATACGCTTTAAGACAGACATGCCATCCATTTCAGGCATCATCCTATCAAGTAAAACAGCATCAAACTTTTGATGTGACTCTTCAAGAATGCGCCATGCTTCCAAACCATTTGTTACACTAACAGTATCATATCCCGCATCTTCCAAATGCTCTTCCAATATTTTTAGATTAAACGGTTCATCATCCACTAACAATATTGTTGGATTTATGTCTGACATGAGTCCACCCTTACCTGACTGCCGATACCTGATATTAAATCGGAGTATGATTGCCATTACTTAATCACAAAAGCTCTGAGTCATGTTCACAGTTATATAAATGTGAAAAAATGTTAACTGAGAGAACAAGACTGTCCGATCTAACACGCCTAAATTTCAACAAATTTATTCGTATAATTTAGAAAAAAGTGATCTGCTAATATTGGAGTTTGTGATTGATTTCGCGAAAGGAAATCCATATGTAATCACGTAATTTCATGCTTGCATAAAATTGCGTCATCGCATAACAGAATGTACCTTAGTTAATACCGCTAGAAAGTAAACGAGATCATTGCAAGCCCACCAATTTGAGATTGATACTTGTAACGAATAGTTGTTTCATTAGTTGGAAGTGCCTTATTGGCTGTTATGGAATCACCCAATACACGCACAGAGGGAGTAACCAACAAGCCAACACCAATATTCCAGCTCTCACCAGTTGCCCTATTTTTTAAGAAACCAGCCATCCAACCGCCACCAACCGCCTCGATAACTCGCTCCGAACCGGGCTGCACGGCAACAAAAGGACCATGCCCCCACTTACCACTCGCTGCGGGGAAAAAGTAATGCGACTCCAAAACAATTCTCGCTGGAAACGTCTGTTCATCGCTCACCCGCACAATTCCATTCTCATCTAGCGATGCAGTAACTACTCGATTATCCCCAAAAACATCATAACTCAAGGAAATTCCTATTCCGTATTTAATACCAGACAAACTACTGCCTGCAGGCTTAGCATCTGTCACTTCTTCTGCAACGGATATTAAGGGAAGTATTAATAATAGATAACCTAATATAAGCTTTGTTCGTCTCACAGCTACACTCCATGCTTTGCTTAATCTTCACGCAAGATCAAAACAAAAGCGAAATTCACGCCAGGAACCACAATATAAACACCAGAATTCAAAAACTCTCCGAACAGCTAAAAAATTCCCAAATATAGGACACCCATAAAATTTAAGAAATAAGTTGACGTTCCGCTAATTTATTGCATATACTGATTTACGTTACTGATCCTCCCACTGAAGTAACACACCAGAGAAACGATGACTACCGCCCGAGCACAACAGATCTTCTTAGAAGATACCCCCTATTACCATTGCTACACTCGTTGTGTTCGGCGGGCTTTTTTGTTCGGAGATGATCAATTTTCTGGAAAAAACTACGATCACCGAAAACAACTCATCGTTGATAAAATCAAACAATTATCTGAAGTTTTTGCTATTGACGTATGCGCATACGCAATTATGAGTAATCACTATCATATTGTTTTACGGGTAGACACTGAGAGAGCTGAAAGCTGGTCCGATAAGGATGTTATCAATCGCTGGAGCCAACTCTTCAAAAATAAAACAATGATAGATCGTTACAATGAAAAGGAAACACTATCGAAACCAGAAGTCGATACAATAACTGATATAACGAAAATATGGCGGAGCCGCCTATTTGATATCAGCTGGTTTATGCGATGTTTAAACGAATGGATCGCGCGACAAGCCAATAAAGAAGATGAGTGTAGTGGGCGCTTTTGGGAAGGGCGTTACAAATGCCAAGCTTTGTTAGATGAAGCCGCGCTGTTAACTTGTATGATTTATGTTGATTTAAACCCTATTCGCGCAAACGTATCGCAGACATTAGAAAAATCTGACTTCACGTCAATTCAGGAACGAATAAGAGACTATAACAGCACTCTTAGAACAACGAAAAATTCAAACAAAAAAAATAAAAACAAATCTTTAGTCGCAATGATACCTCAGCGTAAAACAAAATCCGAACAGCCTTCAATTAATTTTTCTGCAGAGGATTATATTGCATTAGCACGCTGGACTAGCAATGCTTTGACACAAAAAAAACATCATTTTACGGATAATATAAAACAAACTCTTCAAAACTTGGAAATCAATGAAAAACATTGGATTTCACAAGCACAATATTTTGAAAAACAATATGGACGAATGATAGGCCCAGCAGAACGGGTATCACACATTAGTGAAAAATTAGGATTATGGTGGGTGAAAGGAATTTCGAATTGTCGTTGTTTGTATATACATGCTTAGCAAAACTCCCCACAATCTTATGGGGAGCGCTTCTATCAATATAACTACGAGCCACCCATTAAGCGCTCTTTATTTTTGTCCATAAATTCCGCTGTTACTCTTGTCTCTCCCGCCTCTTTTGCAGCAGCTTCAATTTTTCCTCGTGCAACAGGGCGAATAAATGGAGGCATATATTCTAAGAGTTTTGCTGCATCGTCATCCCACGGAAATAGTTCTTCAGACATTTTTTATCCTTATTTATTTTAATTTTGGAGCCTTTATTATGGCTAGCACATTGAAAAAATACAATCATTCAAAAATGCGGATGTGAATAAGTCATAAATTCTACTGAATCAATAAGAATAATCCTCCGTCACCTCGCAATATGTTAATCAACATGCCTTTTCGTGATCTTTGAACAGCGTATTTTAATTCATCAAAGTCCCTAACTTTAATGCGATTAACAGACATGATGACATCACCTTTTCTTAAACCAGCGTGCCATGCAGCACTTTCTCTTTCAACGTCCATCACTTCTATGCCATTTGTACGATTTGCATTGGTGCCATCTTCGTCAACAATTGCGAGCAAAGCACCATCAAGATGTTTGGAAATTTTTATTCCGCTTACTTTTTCACGCGCTTGCTCAGTTACAACAGCAGTTATATTTTTCTGCTTGCTATTGCGAACAACAACCAAATCAACCGTGCTACCGACTCGTAGTAATCCAATAATATTTCGCAAATCGCCAGTATTCTCTACAAATCGATTGTTCATGGAGACAATAACATCGCCCGCTCGCAACCCTGCTTTTTCCGCCGGGGAATCTTCAACTACTTGAGAAACAACTGCACCTTGCAATGTTTCCAAACCGAAAGCTGTTGCCAATTCATCCGTAAGATCTTGAACATAGATGCCTAAGCGCCCACGCTTAACTTCACCATAATTTATTAATTGCTCCATGACATCTTGAACCATGTTCATAGGAATAGCGAAGCCAATGCCAACGTTTCCACCACCTCCGGGTGATAAAATCGCAGTATTAATCCCGACTAATTCTCCTCGAAGATTAACTAACGCACCGCCAGAATTCCCCGGATTAATCGATGCATCCGTTTGGATAAAGTCTTCGTAACCCTCAATACCCAAACCACTACGACCCAGCGCACTTACGATTCCCGATGTTACTGTTTGGCCTAAACCGAACGGATTACCAATAGCAATAACAAAGTCACCCACTCGCAATGCATCGGAATTAGCAAATTCTACCGCTGTTAATTTATCTGGCGAAACTTTAATTACTGCAACATCCGTTTCAGGGTCACGACCAATGAGTTCAGCTTTTAGTTTCCGGTTATCACGAAGGGTAACGGTAATCTCATCCGCTTTATCAATCACATGATTATTGGTGATGATGTAGCCGTTCTTGGCATCAACAACAACGCCCGAACCTAAGCTTTGTGTTTCTCGTTCTCTTTGGCGTTGCGGTAAATTAAAAAAATAGCGGAAGAAAGGATCATTGAGAAGCGGATTATCTTTAATTTTTACTCGTCCGCGTGTAGAAATATTAACGACAGCAGGAGTTACTCGATCTAACATTGGGGCGAGAGATGGAAGCTCCTGCCCGGTTGCAGTCGCCAATACACTCACCGGAATGCCCGCCACGCTTATAGAGCTCGAACAAATTAGAAACAACGCTACAGACAAAATATTAGAATAACGCTTTTTCATTTACTTCAATCCTTCTAACCTACCTTGCAACAAAATATATGCAAATACGACAACCAACGCTAGCTAGGGTTCTCTAACCTAGCTTTTTGTGTGATTTTCAAGCAGATGAACAACATAGATTTATGCCGGAATTTCGGCTATGCTGATTTGAAAATCACCATCGCATTAAAGTTCTGAATATGAAAAATATTGCCGTATCATTCATCGCACTAGTTATTGGGATTTTAGCTGCGGATATCAAGCCACTTGTTGAGTTTCTGAATTCTCAAAGCGCAGAGTTACTCGTTAATAAGATAATAGTCATCCCATGTTTGATTGCAACAATTCTACTTGTCATAAAACACAACCACTTTATTGCAACTTACACCGATGAATACATTCCCTTTCAGTTAAGTGTCGTTGCCTTGGTTTTAACAATAATTGGCTTATATCTATTCACTAGAATTATGTTTTTAGGATTGATAGCACTAATAGCTTCAAGCTATTGGAGTCGAGGAACGATTAAACAATATTTTCCGCGCAAGCGCCGCACCAGCTAAACATCTTTCACGCAACGGAATCCGATATCATCTGCAACCGTATCAGGTGGTGCATATTGGCGCGTTGCATTGCGATAAAAATATGCGATTGCATAATGCCCCATTCCGCCACTTCCACCACGAATGACTTTGTTCTTCTCTCCATATTCCGGATCTTTGTCCGTCGAACCTTCATTGGGCTTGTACCAATCTTCTACCCACTCCCAAACATTTCCCGATAAATCATAAACACCATAGGGAGAGGCATTTTTGGGGAACGTACCAATTTGCGCGATACCCTCTTCGTCCTCAGCTTCATCACCAGTATTCGTGATGGAAGGGTCCCAGTTATTCCCCCAAGGAAACTCCCGACCATCTGCTCCTCTCGCCGCTTTTTCCCACTCTGTCTCAGAAGGCAGACGCGCTTTTCGCCATTTGCAGAATTTAACCGCATCGTGCCAGGTAGCGCCGACTACCGGTTTTTTATCGTCAAAAGCCTGCTGCTCCAACATGGCAACCATCAGCTCATTACGGTTCATTACCGTTGTATCCATATCCAACTTAAAATGTTCTGCACCAATCATCCGCAGAGTTTCGAGCTCCATCGTTTCCATCTGACTCTTTGCCAAACCGTAACCATTTTGCCCCCAAGCAGGAGGAACAGAACCGCGTGTGTCACCTTGAGTACGAAGTAAAAATGCTTTGTAATCAGCATTACTCACTTCAAACTCATCAATCATAAATGCTTTTGATGTGACTTTTCGTTCTGGATGCTCATTCAAATAGAGTGGTGCAGGAAAGCCATAACGCTCTTGCAAGCCATCCTTATCAACCCGATTACTACCCATGGTAAATTCACCAGCAGGAACCAATTTCATCGGCGACTCAATAACCGCAGTTTCAAACTTAATAGGCTTTTCTACAGTTTCAGTGTTTTTCGGCTCTGTATCACCGACATTTTGACTACAGGCAACAACAAACGCCAATGGTGTTAGGCTCAGAATTTTTTTCATGAATAATCTCTAAATATCTTTTGCACATCGAAAACCGAAAGTATCGTTTTTCGTCTTCTTTCCAAAAAACGCCCGGTTGAATACCGGCGCTGAAATTCCACATTTATAGAAGGAACAATCAAACCAAGAACCCCCTTTTAAAGTTTTATAGCGTTCACCATAGTTTTCAGATTTCACTTCGACATTGGGATACGCGTAATACCACGACTCCGTCCACTCCCAAACATTCCCCGTCATATCATGCAAACCAAACGGACTCACACCTGACGGAAAACTGCCTATCGGTAAGGTGTCACCGAACTTTCGACCAAAACTTTCCCAACGCAATGGCATGTTCGCTTTTGCAATATCAAATTCATCGCCCCAAGGGTAAGTTCGCCCATCTGTTCCTCGCGCGGCCTTCTCCCACTCTTGATCGGTAGGTAAACGTTTACCGGCCCATTCACAATAGTCTTTTGCATCATTCCAATTTACATAAACCACTGGATGATCCACCTTGCCTCGAGGATAGGTACGATTTCTAAAGTGTGACGGTGATTTACGCTTGGTTGCGTTAATAAACTTTTTATATTGCAGATTAGTTACTTCGAATTTGTCAATTTGATACGCAGGCAAAGTCACTTCGTGCTGCGGTCCTTCGTCGGACAAGCGATTATTGGTGCCCATAACAAATTTCCCTGCGGGAATTGTAATCATCGGGTTATGATCTTCACCAAACTTTGTTTCATCATAAAAGGCAGCCGCGTTTATATCTGCGCCCGCAGTGTGATGTGGATTCTTAGTTTGGTGTCGGATAGAAAAGTCACCACTGGCCAATTTAGCAACAAAATTATCCAACGTCTTTTGATCATGGCAGGTTAAACAGGATTTATCTTGCACGATTTTGGAAATATCGATACCCGTACTATGGCAGCGGGTGCAATCATCAACTTGGTGGAGATGGTCGCTGGGGAGAATTATCTCTTTTGCGAAAACAGATGAAAAACACAAAAAGATCTGCAATCCAATTAGCAATTTAACGGAAGAACTGGTCATTTAACGCCCTAAAACAAATAATTTGTGACAATCGTATATTATATCTTATACAAAAATTATAAATACTCTGGCGTTTTAATTGACAGGTTTCATCTGCAGCCAACAAGCAGAGCCTTCAACGTTTGAATTACAAACACCTGCAGAAGAACAGGCTTTTAATTCGCTTCTCGGCTGTCTTACTATAAAAAGAGAGAACAATTAAATTGTGGCAATAGACTGATCCTTGATATGGCAGTTAATCGACTATTCATCGCATGTCATAATGGCCATTCGCCTCCCGGATTTTGTGGGGCTTCTTCCCACGCACGAATAAAATCCTTCGCTTCAGATGAAGAATGTAAATAAGAAAAGCGAGCAACTTGTCGTCCAAGATTCTCTAAACGCGTTACCACGTTTCCATCACTAATTTCACCATTTTTTGCTATGACACCATCCACATAAGGAATTGAAACCTGGTCAGGCACCACCCAAGCATGAAGTGACCGGCCTACATTGCGTAGGCTATTAAATGCATCATTGCCGCCTAAAGCGCCGGCAGATATAGCGACCAAACCGATCATTTTCCCTTCAAATTCATCAAACCCCATTAAGTCTAATGCGTTTTTTAACACACCGCTGTAACTACCGTGATATTCAGGAGTGCCCAAAATTACACCATGTGCACATTTCACTTCTCTACGAAGCTTCATTACATCTTCCGGATAATCGTTATGATCTCTACCATCACAAAAAATCAGTTCATACTCGCGCAGATCGATTAATTGGATTTCAGCACCCGCCTTTTCTGCAGCAGCAAGCACTGTATTTATGGCAATGCACGTTTTGCTCTCTTTCCGCAAACTACCGCATATGCCTATAATCTTGATTCTTGTGTTCATTATTTTTCCCTACGCGAAGATAGGCGTTATCATAAAGAATATACTGATTGGAATACAGCCAACTATGTTAAAAAAAGGACTTTGTATAATAAACTGGCTGTTTCAAGGCTTGCTATTAAGCTTCATTTTCCTGTTCATTCAAACAAGTCAGCTGCGCGCTGAACCGACATATACACTAACACTTCCCGTTATCGACCTACCGTACAACAACGAAGTTAACTTACAAAACCCAAGTATGGCGCAATCGCTAAACTTCACTAAGGGGTTTTATCAAACGGCTCATTACGCTTTGGAAGAACATTTTGGCCGAGGTGAAAAAAAAGCATTCTTTTCAATCATCGCTTTTGATGTATTCTCAACATGGCTACCATTCTCGAATTCCTGGATGCACGAAGAGTGGCATCGCGCAGTCATGTGGCAATATGGAATTGATAGTTATAATGAAGTGTACGAAATGGAGTTTCTCGCTGAAACGATTGCTGTGAGCGATGTGACAGATGAAAACTTAGTCACTTTAAAAAAAGAGCATCCTCAAGATCTCATACGATTACATACAGCTGGGTTGGAATCACAAAACCAATTAAATCTTGCCATAGAGAAAGATTATTTTTTCCACAAAACTAGCACATATGATACTTTTTTACTGTTATCGAATAGTGTCAATAACTCTGCGTATCTCTATACTTGTGCATCTAATGAATCAAACGCCATAACGAGTGATATTTTAAATGATGAGGGTTCAAACATTCGCGACCGGGATTTTACAGGTTTAGACTGTAATGCTTGGGTATACGATCTATTTAGACCCGATGAACCTTACACGGATCGAGGAATACACCCTAGCGGAGTTGGCATCAACCGCTATATTACTTATTCAAAATTAACCACTGAAGAGAAACAGTTTTTACGCACACAACATTATCTTTCATATCTAAACTTTGTTGATCCATTTCTTATTAATAAACGTTGGTTCAACGTTAATAGTAGTCTCTTTGAATCACTATTGAAGGTAAACGCTAATCTCAAACACTACTTAACACCTTTTGGTTATAGCATTGATGCACATCTCTTCCTAAATACCCATCAGTATAAAATACTTTTTACTTTTCACAACTACAGCAACAAAGTGAAATATTTTCAAGGTGCTACACTGAATGTGATTTCAACCCCCAAAAAGCTGGGTTCTCTATTTACTGAGACTGATTTTTCTGTGAGTTTATGGAATCAGCCCAAAGATCTATCTTTTACCACTAAAGATCGTGAATGGGGCGGGAGAGTCTCTTTAAAATCCGCTCAACAATGGAATAAAAGCTTTCACACCTTCGCAGAACTAGCGGTCAAAACCAATGGTTGGTATGCTGGTGATCTATATCTTTCTAACAACACTAATTTTATTTTCGGTTTTGATATTCCAATTGGAGAATCAAACTAGCAGGCGCCTGCAGAAATTAATTTTGAATGATGAAGACGAGAAAAATTCAAACGAAAAAGCGCAGTCAGCGTGCTATAAATTAATTTATGAGGGCACTCTAAATAATTATGGTGCCAAAATAACTTTCGTCTGGCTAGGCGATTGCTGCAAGCCGGCAGGTGAATTTGCATTGTTACCATTATGTGCGGTAACGGAAGTTTGGTATGCGCACGGTTGCCCTTCAACAAGTACTTTTGAGCTGCCTTTTTTAAACGCAATAGGCCCCATAATCTGCCCGCATATCACACCACCTTCAACACCGGCTTCATCACCTTGAGACATCGGTATTTTTGTTTGAATAGTCACAACTTCAGCTGCGAAAAACTTTACCTTAAGTGAGGTCCCCATTGCTTGCATTAATTGGCCAGTGTTCGGGAATGGTGTAGGTATTGACGGGTACGGTGTCGCTGGCACTTTGCACACATCAGGTGTCGCCATACACATCCCTCCACCTTTTGTCGAACCAGGTAATGAAGCTGCCATGTTTTCTCTCCCTGTGAACCTAAAAAAAGCAGTTGATCCACGAAATATAACACAGGCTCTTGTTTCGCTGAGCTATATGAAAAAAGCTTGCTTCACCAACCAGGTGAAGACAACTTTTTTCATTCGACAATTGCTCCTGCATTGTTCTAACTACGCCCATCCATGGGCTAGTACGCTATTCAAAACAATATCCTGCATTCTAATTGCGCGTCCAACTGCTTTTTGTAGGATGAACTATCCTAAATGAATTTTATCTGCATCAACTTTATAATCAGCATCTGCTTTTATTGCTGCTTTGTTACACTTAAGTTGATATGTTTCATCGATAAATGTTCTCATTCTTCCTGTACGAATTTGCGTGAGTTCTTTTACATCACGAAAAACATTCTTCGCACCTTCGATAATTGTATCTGATACTGACTCAAGCCTACCAAAAATCATTTGCGCATAAGGGGCGTGAATAGCTAATCTTTTGCTCTCTAAATTGACAGAACTCCCTTTTATGTTTACTGCCTTAGCTGCTTGTAGTTCAATGTTTCCTTGTTCCGATGAAAGTTGCAGATCTCCTTTAGGGATAGCCACTCGAGTGGTATTTTTTTTCACATCGTAACAAAAAAGCAAATCACCTTCAGCCGAATAGACATTCAACATCTCGCTTTCATCATCGCGTGAAAGTTTCGCATTTACACCATTTGATGCCACGACTTCATGGCTCTCTAGATTAATCGGCTGCGGTTTAGCAATTATACCAACAACAAAAAGTTGATATACCGATTCGCCGCTCAACAACACTTGATCGCCCATTTTTAACGGACAAGTTCGATAGGTTGCAACAATCCCATTGACTGTCTGCTGGCTACCTTCTTTATCCCAAAGTAGCTTAACAGTGCCATCATCTTTTTCGGCTTCGATTACCTTGGCGGTGCCAAAATAGGCCGTATCATTATTTATCGGGGAGACATTAGCGAATTGTTTCATTTTAATTCCTTGTTATTTTGCAATTGCGGGTTTCCAGTTCTCTGCTGCTGCTAATTTTTTATTGGTGTATTTCACATGTTTAACGATGCTGCCTTTCCACACAGTATCTACTTCTTTAACACGATGTAAATTACAATGGGTCAGATTTGCTCTTGATAAATTTGTATGTTTCAAATTAGCATGTGAAAAATCAGAATAAGACAAGTTGCTCGTCTCAAAATTTGTGAAACTGCAATTAGCTTTTGTAAAAATCGTTCTTTCCAATTTTGCAGAAAAAACCTCCGCCTGTGTTAAATTTGCCTGATTAAAACAGCTTAGCGATAATTGAGCGCCAATAAGCGTAGCTAACGACAAATTAGCTTCAGCAAAGTTAACTGCTTTACCCCGAGAATTATTAAAGCTGGCTTTGTGCAAATTAGCTTTGGTGAAATTGGTGCGATTCAACGTTGAATGCTGTAGCTGGCAAGATTCAAGTTGAGCATCGTGCAGATCAGAATCGGAGAAGTCACATCCATCAAGCACCATATTATTCCAGTGAGTCGTATTCAGATCACAAAAATTAAACGCTGTTTTTTTTATTTTTGTCTTAGTGAAGTCAACACCTTGAAAATCAGTAAACGAGAGTTGTGTTTCACTAAAGTCGCAAGCATCTATATCTGATTTATTGAATTCACAACGAGTGATAACAATGTGTGAAAAATCTGCATTTTTTAGCTTAGCATTTGAAAACAATGTGTGCTCAAGTTTAGCCCGTTTAAATTTAGCGCCACATAAATTCGCACCAGTAAAGTCCGTATGTGTTAAATCACTAGATTCGAAATTAGCATTTTCCAACTCTGCGCCCGAAAAATCTGCCGCTGAAAGATCCATGTGACTAAAATTCAAACCGCTTAGTTTACAATTAGCAAAATTCAAATATTGAATTGTTTTAGCGTCTGAAGTGATAACGCCTGTTTTGATCACCGTTGTATCTTCATCAGCAAATACGCTTTCAGTAAAATTGACTTTATTTAAATCAGAGCTATGGAATTTTGTCCATTGCAATTCAGCGTAGCTCAAGTTTGATTCCACTAAATCACATTCAACAAATATAGATCCTTTGACTATAGCTCGAGTAAAGTCTGTTCGATTCAAATTGGATTTTGAAAATATAACACCACTCACTTGGGCATGCGTATAGTTTGAGGCAGCCGCATAACACTCAAGAAATTTCGCATTACGTAAATCCGCCTTACTGAAATTAACGTTAACTAATTCACATCCATGAAATTCCGTTTGGTAACAGAGCGAATCTCCAAAATTCGACCTACTTAGTGTTACTTTGCTAAAAATTGCATCCGCGACGTTCGCATCTGAAAATATAGACGACACCAAAGAAAGATTTTCAAACTTACAACCTTGAAAGTGACCACCGGTAAAATCACTTGTTGGTATCAAACAATCTGAAAATTGACAATATGGGAAATTAATCGGAAAATTATTGGCCTCGAGAAAGTTGCACTGCTCAAACTTAGTCTGTTGAAATTGGCTCCCTTTATAACTATTTTTTATCAATTCACACATCGAAAATTCGCTGTTTCTAATGGAAGCACCAAACCAACGTGTTGAGTGTATATTACATGTCTCGAATGTTGAGTAATTCAGCTCTGTGGCTGTAAATCGAGAATCAGCCATATTGCAATTTGAAAATGTGATTTTTAATAAGTTTGACTCTGAAAATTTACTACCCGATAAGTCTGTATCTTTAAAATCTGCATTTTCAAGCAAACATTGTTTGAGATCAACTTGCCGAAATGAACTTTTACCCATTTCAAAATCGGATTCTTTGATCCCTATATCTTCAAAACTTAAGCCTTCAATCGCTTTAGATATTTCAGCTTGATCTAGCCCCTCAAGCTCTTTAAAAATCGGAAGCTCCAATATCGACAAAGGTTCTTTTGTATAGGCTAACGTCGAAGATATTTCTGCTGAGCTAAGATTTGCACGATGAAAATCACTGTTATCACTACAACTATTAACAAATTTTACACCGCTACAATTACTGTCAGATAGGTCTGAATTTTTTAAGTCAACGTTGGTGAATTTAGCAATGGACAGGTTTGCGCCAACAAATTTTGCGCCCGTTAGTTTGGTATTTGTAAATACAGAATTTTCCAAATCACAATGACTAAAATCGAATCCGGTTAAATCCAGACCAACTAAATTCGCACCTTTTAATGATTTACCGCTCTCCATTATTTGAATTAACGTCTCTCTATCAAGCAGCTTGTCAAAGTTAACGTAGTCTTCAATGTTAATATCAGCAATATTCATGGTAATCGTTTCTAGCTTTCAAGTTTAGTATTGTTGACATTCGCAGACTCAACAACCGTTTGGGACAATATTGCATCTAAGAACTCCACCTCATAAAGGTTAGAGCCGAAAAAGTTCGCTTGTGTGAGATCGGCTTTCCCCAAGCTACCTTGCATCAAATTGACATAGCGTGCATCTGCATTGTTTAGCTTTGCACCATCCAAGTTGGAATACTTCAAATCACTATTAAATAGTCGAGCATTTGATAAATCAGCCTTGGCGAAAGTTGTACGTTGCAAATTGGATTCTGAAAAATCGACATCAACAAGAGTTGCATCGGACCAAATTGATGCTTCAGCTTCAACGTTTGATAGTTTTGCCCCACTAAAATCACTACCTTGTGACGCGCGTAGTTTAAATAGATCGCATTGAGATAAATTTATATTCTGCGCTATCACTTCTACTAAAAAGCAGTTTTGCATTTGTGAACCAGTAAAGTTGCACGATGATAGTTTTGCTTTTGCAAAATCTGCATAAGAGATGTTGATAGAAAGAAATTCACTCCCGCTTAAATCCGCTTGGCTAAAGGAGCAGTCTTTTCCTTTAACATTATTCCAACTGCTGTTACTAGCAACGATTTTTTGAAATGAACAGTTATCAATACTAGCGTTGTGAAATACTGCGCCGCTCATTGATGCATTAGCAAAGTCAGCATTATCAAGAATTGTGTTGTCTAGTGCTGCATGATTCAGATTGCAGCTCGCCATATTTGCATGGCTAAAGTTGGAATGGGAAAAACATCCTTGGTCAAGTTTTGTTTGAGTAAAAAGGGCCTTTGTAAAGTCTGCTTTTTCCGCAATACAGTGATTCATTTCCGCTTGAGTAAAATCAGCTTGTTGCGCAGATGCTCGAGACAATTTAGCGTTAGATAATTTAGCACTGCGGAAAATCGCGTTAGTTAAAGTCGCATTGACAAATACAGCCTCAGTTAAGATTGTCCCAACAAAACTCGCCCCACTGAGATCACAATCACTAAAGTCGATGCCAGACAGATCTAATCCGTCAAAAACTTCACTGCAGAACTTCTCTTTTTCTGCTGCTCGCTCCCTAATATCTTTTATTTCCTCATCACCAGCAATCTGCTTTTTTTGCTCATCTGTTTGCTTCTTAGCATCTGCATCTGCGGCAAAAAACGGCTGAATCTGTTCTTTCAGCTGATCAAATTGTGGTTTTGAGTGTTCTATCAGAGGTGTTAGGTTTTCAGGATTCACACCTATCTTTGGAAAAACGGCCGCCATAACAGCCCACAAATTATCCATGTCTGAACTCATCTGTGTCAAATTAGCTTCATCAATTCCGAGTTCATTGTGAAGTCGCAATTGTTCGGCTTTGGCTTTTTCACTGATGGGGGGTAAATTATTAATATCTAGATCGAGCTTGGAGAGTTCGGCGGTGAGTATTGCCTTATTTTCTTCTATCTGCGCCTCTAATCCTTTGTCAGAATCACCCTCCACCAACTGCTCAGTCAATTTTTCTTTAAGGGCGTTTAGCTCTGCTTGTTCTTCTAGCGAGAGTTCTGAAAAGTGCAAGCCTGTTGTTTCGAACATTGCGTCGATTTGAGCTTGCATCTGTTGCTCAACATCACCTTTTCTATTTTCTTTCTCTTCTATTATATTTTTTAGATCATCTTGTTCTGTATCACCTTCGTTTTCACTCAATAATTCTGCAGCCTCTCCACCAGCAGCTGCAACTCCCGCTAATGCTCCTCCTGAAAGTTTCAATTTTTTACTGCTTATTGCCTCAGCTTTTTCTTTCACGCTTTTACTTTTTAATGCACCAGCTTTGCTTTCCTCTTCATCCCGCGCTTTACAAAATAAATCGTAACACTGTTCGATATTTGCTCGCTTCTCTTCTAGCGATTCAGTCATAATAAATACGTGCTGTAGCTCTTGAAACTCATCATCTAATACAGGCATCCACCCACGCCAAACGAGCACAAGTTTTTCCGCCTCCATGTTCACCCAGAGAGTATCAAGGTTTAAACTTACCTCTTCGAAACTTCGCTTTTTTGTTTGAGGGTCAATCGTGCGTACAAAACAACGCACTCTTAAGCTTGGCAGCTGACATTGATATTTACTATGTTTCCGATGTAGATTCTCAAACGTAAGCGTTTCGCCACAAGACAAATAACCAGCGGCCTGTTGATCTTCTGGTGCTGCGTTAAAATGGGAAAGTTCCATATCATCAGGAAACCAGGGCCAGCGTTTTTTTAAATAGCGTTTGTCATACGTCCCCATTTTATTATGACGAAGCGTCCAGTTGCGATTCAGCGGCCCAAACCCTGCTGGATACTTTTTTTGCATCGGTGAGGTAATTAAGTCATCAGGATCTTGAATATTAGGCACGGGTAAAACATTATCCGCGATAGTTACATCTTCTTTGCAAAATCCACGACCAACAGGATTATCAAAATGATCTCGCCCTCCATAGGCACGCTCATAGCGCAAATCCATTTCAGTAAAAGGTTGCGGCGCTGTCATGCTCGGATTGACTAATATTTTATTCCAGTAACGATTACCAAACACGGCAAGACGTTTAATATTTTTCCCGAGAGAAAAACTGCTTACACAAGCTTTTTGAGGAGAACTATTCGGAGTATGACATTTACCAACCAGCAAAACATCAGCTTTAGGTTTGATGTAAGCAAAATCAGATTCGTAAAATAAGCTACCTGTTTGCTCTTCATCATCTGGGTAAAATTCATCGCCCGATAAAAGGATTTGCTCGCCAGCTATTCTAGCTATACCACTCGGCTGCAAATCAAATGTCGCTTTGATGATATGTGTGAGTGAATGAGCGGGATGATTTAATCTGCCAGCAATTGCGGCATGAGGAAAAACAGTTTTATTAAGTATTTTCATTACAAATAGCGTATTAAAATATTACGGCAATACAATTAAGTTGTAATTTACCTTAAAACCGACGCCGGGCGCATCTATATTAACCTCGGTGGCTTTAAAGCTTATTTTACCTGTCGGCGCTTCCAAATTAATATCTGTCATCGCTTTTATGTCGACACCCGCCCCTTTTTCTTCTAACGCAATACCCGTAGGCCCCATCGAAATTTCTGAAGTTACATTATTTCGAATGGACACTCTCTTAGGTGAATTTGACGGACCTCCGAGTTTTATTTCTGCATCACCAGGACTCAGACCATGAGTAATTGAAACTGGTTTAGTTGGCATTGCGCTATGCACAACGACACCTTTCATTTGATCAAGCTCCATTGCCATATATGGTGCAACATGCTCAATCGGCTGATTAGCTTTTTTATTTGCGTATTGAATACCTAGCTTTATTCCAGTTAGCACAGTACTAAATACACCCAATGCGATCCCTATCATATTGAATGTTATATTCCATTTAACATTATCATTACTATTCGATGCTTTAAAACAACCAACAAATGCAAGAATGCAAGCAGCTAACATTGTTACGTTGGCTGAAATTTCCAAGCCTCGCTCCACCATCCACAATTTGCTTGCAGGAGGATTACACCAATTATTTATTGCCGGAGCTATTGGTGTTGGAGGAGTTGAGCTTGTAGACATACCGATTTTTTTAGCACTCGCAGTAAAAATAGGAATATTAATTCCTGCGGCTGTATTTCCAGCTAAACATAGTTCTTTGCCCGCAGCAATTATGTGATTACCATTTGCTGATGATTTCACATCCGCCGCTGAGTGATCTTCTCTCGGGCCAAAATTATATGATTCGCTGCTTCCTGCCGTTATAGAATAAGCCCCCGTCAATGCAAGATTGTATTTAAATGCCATATCGAAGCCGGCGGAAACACCAAAGTTTGCCGCAACACTTGCTCCTACAAATACTGCTGCTTTAGTTCCTCCGGCAAACGTTCCATTATTCCCAATTGATGCTTCGAATTTGTTTCCGTTGGAAAACCAATGTGTGTCACTTGTTGTACTTGAAGAAAAACTTTTCCCCAATTCCATTACTGATTCATGATGTGGACTATAGAGTCGAATATGCTCATCACCCGGCGTAGCATCAAGTATTATCTCATTGCCGTATTTATCCCGTGTAATATTCTTGTGTGCATTTTCTTGTGGTGCTTCAGCCGGCATTTGCTCAGCATTATAAACACGCCCTGTCACAATTGGTCGATCAGGATCACCGTTCAAAAAACTGACAATAACTTCGTTTCCGATATGAGGTAACGCGACGCTTCCCCAGTTTTTACCCGCCCAATTTTGTGATACCCGAACCCAGCAGGAACTGCTTTCATCTGACGTTCCAACACGGTCCCAATGAAATTGCACTTTTACACGACCATATTTATCGGTATAGACTGGCTCACCCGCTGGCCCTACAACAATCGCCGTTTGTGGACCGATTACCCTTGGTTTGTTTGACTTGAGAAATGAGTAACACGGTACATTTGCGGGAATTGCAGAGAAAAAGTTTGAATAACGACTTGGGGAATCGTTATGAAAATAACTGTTTTCAGAGATCGAAAATTTCAGCTGAGTGATCACATAACTCTTCCCGACTTCATGAGCAAAGTCATGTTCGGCAACTATAAATTTGCTACCCACAAAAAAACGCTGATAGTTACTCTCTGCTTGAACAACAGAATGCGTCGCTTCCTCTTCTATCATTCGCAAGTCTGTTAACTTACGTCCATCTTCCGTGTTTGAATATTTGCCTGGATAATTGAACGATTCATAATCTGTAACTAAAGGATGGTCAATAATAGTGCTTGTTGACGTACTTAAATTCGCGCTTGGTGTTTCGAAATTAAAATCAGATTGGGCAAGTTGTCCGGTAAAAAAATCAAATTCGTTATTCCAACTACTTATTCGCTGCGCGACTTCGCCACCAAATGTTTGAATAACTTTTGATTCGCCGCAATCAAGATATGCGGTTGCCTTATCGGCAAGCACTAAAGTATGTTTGCCTTTCTCGTGTGTAAAGAAGAAAAATATCCCATACTCTTGCGCCAATCGCACAATAAAATTGAGTGAAGACTCTTTATATTGAACACAATAGTCAAGCTTAGGAAATGTGCTTTGGCAATTGTTCTGAAAAACAGAAAAAGAAAATTCGTTGAAAATTTCTTCGATAATTTCAGAGGCAGTTTTTTCCTGAAATATTCGATAATTTTGATTCTTCCCTAAAAACCAGGACCAAGGAACAATTTGCATTTGATAGGAGCGAAAACCGTTTTGAACTAATGCGCCGCCTCGAAATTGGCTTACATAGCCATTGTAATATTGCTTATTCCCATCACTATTTAAAATCCAAAAGTCAATTTGCTGACCAACAATTTCTTTTGCATTGATATCTCTACGCTCTGCAGCAAGGCTTAAACTGTAACAATATTGCTCAGATATTGCTTCAGCTCCCTCCACATTTAATAATAGAAAAACGTCTTTCCCTAATGATGTTTCAATTCCAATACCGCGCGAGTCTTGAGTGATAGTACTCAATGGGAGATCCTTATTCCAAAATAGTAAAGGACCACATTTAACCTGATAGTTTGATTTTATCCAAGAGCTAACTGCTTACAAGAGAATATAAAGGTGATGAGAACAAAAATTATTCGCCTAATTCTGCATTCTCATCAGGCTTGTATTTGCAACAAGCCGCTAGAAATTGGGATTTAGCTTGGAGATGAGGTCACGTTTACCTTAGAAAAACGTGACCTCTTTTTTAAACGATGTAACTTTAATCAAACTTTTAACCTTCAACCTCAATTTTTCTCGCTTGCGGTTGATTGGATTTTGGAATGACAACTTCTAAAACTCCATGCACTCCTTTCGCCGTTATCCCTTCCGCATTAACCGTATCCGGCAAACTGAAGCGGCGAAAAAAAGTACCGCTCACGCGCTCGACGCGTTTGAAACCTTGCTCAGCCTCATTCTTCTCATGTTTGCGCTCACCACGAATTGTTAACAAGCCATTTTCCATGCTTACATGGATATCTTTTGGATCAACGCCAGGTACGTCTGCATGAATAATGTACTTATCACTTTCTTCTTTTACATCAACTGCCGGCACCCAGTCAGAAGCGACACTCGGCAATTCGTTAGAAAGTGATGGCCTATTTTGAAATAGACGATCGATTTCATCATGAAACTGGCCTAACAATCCCCATGGTTCTCGACGTATTAATCCACTCATTTTGACTCTCCTTTGTGTAAAAGCTGGGTAAAAGCTGTGAATAACTTTTGGATAACTTGTAGATAAAAAATGGAGGTCAGTTTTGCAAATTTCAAGTGCTATTTCGTCAAAAAACCGTTAAAAAGGAAACAAACATGAAAAATGCGTACCACAACATATAGTATGAGCGTTTTCTTACCGGCACAACTCGCGTAACCCACTGAATTACAATAAAAACATCATAAGTCATTGATATCTATATTTTTACTGCCTATTTAATCACCTGATTTTGGTCTTGACTAAATCCATCTTTAGTCCTAACCTTACGCGCATAACCACAAGATATTGTGTTTGACTTATTTAAAACACCATCGTGTAAATGGAGGCTGAAAATTCTAAAAATAATGAGCCTAATTCATTAAGGAAGTAGTATGACGAAGACCGCCAACATGAGAACTGCACATCTGAAAGCTGTACCCAACGAAGTTACCGAAATTGAATATCAATCCGCTTCTCTCGATATCTGGGAAAAGAAATATCGGCTTGTTAATAAAGAAGGCGCACCGGTTGATGAAACCATCGACGACACTTACAAACGTGTAGCAAAAGCCATCGCCGATGTTGAAGACACCAAAGAGAAGAAAAAAGAGTGGGAAAAGAAATTCCTTTGGGCGTTACGCAAAGGGGTGATTCCTGCGGGTCGAATCATGTCGAATGCAGGAGCGCTTGCTTATAAACCAGCAACATCAACCATTAACTGCACAGTATCCGGAACCATTCATGACTCCATGAATGATATCCTCGATAAAGTTCACGAAGCGGGCTTAACCTTAAAAGCAGGCTGTGGAATCGGTTACGAATTCTCGACGCTTCGCCCCAAAGGTGCATATGTTTCTGGCGCTGGTGCTTATACCTCTGGCCCATTATCCTTCATGGATATCTACGACAAGATGTGTTTCACCGTTTCGTCAGCTGGCGGTCGACGCGGCGCACAAATGGCAACATTCGATGTTGGCCACCCAGATGTGATGGAATTTATTCGCGCCAAACGTGAAGATGGGCGTTTACGCCAATTCAATTTGTCACTGCTTATTACGCAAGACTTCATGGAAGCTGTTAAAACTGATGACGAATGGCATTTAGCATTTCCATTACGTGAAGCGGAAGCCCAAGCCGACGGAATCGACACGAGCAATAGCGATAAAGTTATCTGGCGCGATTGGCCAGTGACTGACACTTATATAACGAATAGTACAGGGCAAGTTGCCTGTAAGATTTACAAAACCATTAAGGCGCGTCGTTTGTGGGACATGATTATGACTTCCACCTACGATTTTGCTGAACCAGGTTTTATCCTCATTGATAAAGTGAATGAGATGAACAACAACTGGTTCTGTGAAAATATTCGTGCAACCAACCCTTGTGGTGAGCAACCCTTGCCGCCTTACGGTTCTTGCTTATTAGGCTCTATAAACTTAACGCGTTTTGTGAAAAAGCCTTTTACTGAACAAGCGGAATTTGATTGGGAAGAATTTAAAAATGCGGTTGATGTATTTACTCGCATGTTGGATAACGTTGTTGAAATAAACGGCTTACCGCTCAAAGGTCAGGAAGAAGCGATCTTAAATAAACGCCGCCACGGTATGGGGTATTTAGGCTTAGGTTCAACTATCACTATGTTGGGCATGAAATACGGTTCAGAAGGCTCTGTCGATTTCACCGAAGCAGTGACGCGTGAACTTGCTGTTCAAGGCTGGAAATCAGGCCTGACCTTGGCAAAAGAAAAGGCACCAGCACCTATCATGGAGGAGGAATTTGAGATTACCCCTGCGATGATGCGTTTACGCCCTGAAATGGAAAAAGATGGAATTAAAGTCGGTGACAAAATTTTAGGCAAAGTACTTCACGCCAAATATAGTCGCTATATGCAGAAGATTGCCAAAGTTGATCCTGAACTGGTTGATGAGTTAGCACAAGTCGGCGCACGCTTTACTCACCATAGTTCTATCGCACCTACGGGCACTATTTCGCTTTCATTGGCGAACAATGCGAGTAATGGCATCGAGCCAAGTTTTGCACATCACTATTTCAGAAACGTGATCCGCGAAGGCAAAAAGACCAAAGAGAAAGTTGATGTTTACTCTTTTGAGATGCTGGCTTATCGTGAACTAGTTAATCCAAATGCTATGCCTTTCTCTCAGGAAGAGGGCGAAAAGCTGCCAGATTATTTCATCACCGCCGATGACATCAAACCAAAGGCACATGTGGATATTCAAGCAGCGGCGCAAAACTGGATCGACTCGTCAATCTCTAAAACAGCGAATGTCCCAACAAATTACGATTACGAAGATTTTAAAGATATCTATCTTTACGCGTACGACAATGGATTAAAAGGCTGTACAACTTTCCGCTTTAATCCTGAAGCTTTCCAAGGTGTGCTGGTTAAAGAAAAAGATCTTCAAAATACGGTTTATCAATTCACGCTTGAAGATGGCAGCACTGTTGAAGTAAAAGGCGATGAAGAGATTGAGTATGATGGCGAGATGCATACCGCGGCAAATCTCTATGATGCGCTGAAAGAAGGTTATTACGGAAAATTCTAAATTATACTGTAGGGCATTCATCTTTTGTCCCGTGGCAGCGTTGTTTTCGTACTCGAACGGATTATTAGGACATATGCTCGACAATTGCTCCTGCATTGTTCTAACTACAGCCATCCATGGCTTAGTCCCGCTTTCCGTGCGCAAATGCCTTGCACTAGAGCAAAATCTAAACGCCCTAAAGCATAATTGCTAGGAATAAAATCTATTCAAATACTTTTGGGAGAAACACCGGTGAGTGTCCAAATTGAAAAAAAAATTGTTGGCTTTAGCGTTGTAAAAAACGACGAAGAAGTCAAACAGGAAGAGAAACAAGCAGCTCAAGAACCAGCTGTGCAAGTTGATTACATGCATGAAAAAGTTGCGCGGCCAGAAATGTTGGTTGGTGCAACTTACAAAGTGAAAACGCCACTTTCTGAGCACTCTTTGTATGTCACCATTAATGATATGGTTCTGAATCATGGTACTGAGCACGAAATACGCAGACCGTTTGAGGTTTTCATCAACTCAAAAAATATGGATCACTTCCAATGGATTGTTGCATTAACGCGAATCGTTTCTGCAGTATTTCGTAAGGGTGGAGACGTAACCTTTTTGGTAGAAGAGTTGAAAGCGGTATTTGATCCGCGTGGTGGCTACTTCAAAAAAGGTGGGAAATATATGCCATCTTTAGTTGCTGAAATTGGTGATGTTATTGAACAGCATTTGAAAATGATTGGTTTGATCGAAGCAGATGAACTGGATGAACATCAAAAACAATTCATCGCTGCAAAAAAAGCCGAAATCGAAGGCAAACAATCTTCGAAAAATGCAGTAGATTCAGGTTTTCCACCAAGTGCAGAGCTTTGTTCGAAATGTAATACAAAAGCGATGATGAAAATGGATGGTTGCTTAACCTGTTTGAATTGTGGGGACTCTAAGTGTGGCTAGGGCTAGAAAAAGTCTAAATTTACACTTACAATTAACATGGACTTTGTGATATAGTTTAGCTGAAGTATCGCAACCCCCCCCAGAAAAACCGCAACAACACAAAATGTTGTTGTGGTTTTTTATTCACCGACTTATTTACAATTCCCGATCGTTTCTCACCCGTTTAGATTATTTTCTTAGTTTTCAATATCTAATATCGGGTTTTTTAGTGCGTCCAGGAACTAATTATGCTTTCCTTATACTAATCTGTGTGTAATTTTAGATATTTGATTTTCGTTAGAGTTAAGGCACAGAATCGATTTCATAAATAATAAAGAAATGCCGACATCACTGAAGGTTATGATAGCGTTTTGGCTACGATATGATTTTAAAAAATATAAATAGTTTGTGGCACTCACTAAGAACTCGCATTTTAATTAGTATATTAATTATGCTGCTTCCCGTTGTTGTATTAATGTATAGCGCTTATCACTCAATTCGTGGCAACACTCAATCGCTCACCCAGATTATCGATGCACCCATTGAAGAGCTGACAGCGACAAAAAAAATTCAAAGTGAAATACTAAAATCTGAGCTACCTTTTCATCTCTTTCTTAGCCGTGGTGAATCCGCAGACAGAGATTCATTTTTAAAATTTGCTGCCAATATCGACCTCTTGTTTGAAAATGCCAGAAAACTGGACACCTTATCGTCACCGGATGGTGAATTACTAGCCTCTGCTCAACATGAATGGCAACAAGCCATGAAAACGGGAGAAGAGCTACTCACGCTCAACAACATCCCCCCCATGAATGAGCTTGTTAGCCAAGTGGATGCCTACGCCCGGCATCTAAATCGCGCAGTCTCACTGCTTGATGAAGTTTCTGAAAATGCTTTGGATGAAATAAAAAATCGTCGATTTATCGCGCAAGATAACGAATGGAAGTCCATCGGTACCTTAACCATGATATTTGCACTAGGTTTAATACTTGCGGCACTTGCGGCACTTTCATTACGCCAATCTGTCATTCAACCGATTCGTCGCATGGAAAAAAGTGTCAGTAAATTTGGAGAAGGGAATATGGCGGAGAGAATTAATTTCCACTCTAATGATGAATTAGGCCACCTTGCCTCAGCGTTTAATATACTCGCCGAACGTTACGAACACATTCAAAATGAGCTCAACTTTTTATCCGTTCACGATGCATTAACGGGGCTTTATGACCGTTCTAAACTCCAGGAAGAGGTTGCTTTAGAGATGCAGCGGGCTAAACGATATGAGCGTGCGTTTTCGCTGTTGATAATCGATATTGATAACTTCGCCCATGTTAACGAAAAGTATGGTCGCTTGGTTGGTGATTCCGTTTTATGCGCAGTGGCGAATACTATATGTTCGACAGTTCGCCCCACAGATTTATCTTCTCGTTTTGGCGGCAACGAGTTTGGTGTAATCCTTTCGGAAACAGATACCAGAGGAGCAATTGAAACAGCAACTAGACTTGAGATGGCCATACAAGAAAACCCCATCAATATCGGTGATGGAAAAACACTCGCTATAAATATCAATATCGGGTTGTCGACCTACCCTAACGATGCAGATACAGAAGCTGGCTTATTTGCAAAAACAGAGCAATCGTTAGCTCAAGCTAAGTTAACAGCAAATACGAAAACGCTAAACAGTTAATCCTTACGCTCCTGGCCACACTTCCAGCATTGCGTAAATTGTGCATCGATTAACTCATCACAATTTCCACATTTCCAAACATTATCAAAAACCTGCTCATCAACGAACCCGGCCTCATAGCTTTTAATAAAGTCAACGGCTTTATCGTAATCATTTTCATCCGTAACCCACACAGTCGGAAAACTATTTGCAGGGAGTTCACCAATTGCCCCGATAAGCATTTCACCTTTAATAATCGAGTCAATATGTCGAGAGGCTAAATAATCTTTAACCATTTGGGCTGAGATATTATCTTCTGCGATATATACTTGTTTCATAAAAAGAGTTTCACCAACTATTCAACAAAATATAATGACAACTGCCTTAACACAAAGTAAGCTGATAACTGACAGGAAATCATGGCTTTAGGGTTCGATCTGTCGACATAATATGTCTAACGTCTGTTATCTTCATTCCCAAATAAAGTACATTAACTAAAGGGCGCCTCCGGTTGTGATTTAGAGTGATGATAACAAGGCAAAACAAAACGAAAAAGCGGAGTTTACTGCAGTAAATGAGCATTTAGAGTTTTGTTTTAACACAGTTAGCACGCTATAAATCTATTTCCGGAGGTGCCCTAAAAAAATATAGCTATACAAGAGATATATGCAAGAAATTACTGAAACATCCCATAACGCAGCTACACAAACAACCCAAAAATCTGAACCCATTATTAAAGTTGATATTAATGGCTGTACGGTTACGATTCTTGGTACTGCACATGTTTCACGCGCAAGCGCTGATAAAGTGGCAGAACTTATAGCCACTGAGCAGTTCGATGCTGTAGGTGTCGAACTTTGCCCCAACCGCCATAATGCAATTGTTAACCCCGATGCTATGCAGAAGATGGATCTCTTCAAGGTAGTGAAATCAGGTAACGCCAGTATGGTTGCCGCTAGCTTGGCTTTAGGTGCTTTCCAACAACGAATGGCAGAACAGTTCGACATAGAACCCGGTGCTGAAATGAGAGTCGCCATTAAAGATGCCGAAGCAGTGCATTTACCTGTGCTGTTAATTGACAGAGAGATAGGCACTACATTAAAAAGGATTTATCGCAACGTACCGTGGTGGAAACGCTTCGCTCTTTTCTCAGGGCTTTTCGGTAGTATAGTCTCACAAGATAAAGTCAGCGAAGAAGAAATTGAGCACTTGAAAGAAGGGGATATGCTGGAAACAGCTTTCTCTCAGTTTGCAGAGCAAGAGAAACATCTTTTCACACCGCTTATACATGAGCGAGATGTTTATATGTCTGCCCGCTTGCAAAAAGAAATTGCAGAAAATGATTATAAAAATGTTTTAGCCGTTGTAGGTGCCGGGCATATGAACGGTATGGAAAAGATCATCAACGATAAAAGCATTACTGAGCCTAGTCAAAAAATTGCAGAGCTCGATACAATTCCAAGCTCAACCTCATGGTTCAAATATTTACCTTGGATAATTGTTGGCATCATCTTTATTGGCTTTGGTATCGGTTTTTCTCGCAGCCCAGAGCTAGGTATGGAGTTACTCATTGAATGGGTGGTTATCAATGGTAGCTTGGCTGCATTAGGTGCGTTAATCGCCTCTGCCCATCCATTAACTATTATTACCGCATTTATTGCCGCACCTATTACATCGTTAAACCCAATGGTTGGTGCAGGAATGGTTACTGCTGCGACAGAGATTTACATTAGAAAGCCGCAAGTAAGTGATTTCAGCCGATTACGAAAAGATACAACCAACCTAAAAGGTTGGCGTTCCAATCAAGTTACTCGCATATTGTTAATCTTTTTATTGAGTTCACTCGGTTCAGCGATTGGAACATATCTCGCTGGTTTTCGAATTTTCGATAAACTCACAGGGATGTAATTCGACATCGGGCTATCTTACAATTCAAACAACAACCCAACTTTATAACTTCTTCCACCTAGAGGAATGTCATTAATCTCAGCTGTGGTCTCTTTTACATCAAAATAGAGATACGAATTATTAACACCCCAGCGCTGATACATCAGCGCTGCAGATCGTTGGTCAAAAGTATCTAACAATAACTGAACACCAAAACGCATATGTTGACCGTTGGCAGAACCTTGTATGCGTTCTTGATCTACAATATCTTGTCGATAAGCAAACCGCGTATAACCTACACCAATATAGGGAACCAACCATTGATTCTCCATCAGTTTTCCACGTAAGATAGCAAAAAGTTCTACTGGTAATATTTGGTGATTCACCTCTCCCGTTGCCTCACTGTTACTGGAAAGAATCCCCCGGCCTTTATCTTTTCCGTAATTAATACTGAAGCCTAAATCAATGACCGAAAAAAAACGGTAGCCATAACTAAATCCTAGCTCGGGAAACCTTGAACTATCATAATGTTGCTCCCAGTCACTAAGCTCTGGCTCAAATAGCCCACCATGCATTTCGAATATCCAACGAACAGGCTTTTGGGTAGCAAAAGAATGAGTCGGCAATATCAATAATAAACAGAGAATAGTTAAAATACGAGATGACATTATTTGGCTACCAAAAGTTGTTTTCTAGACAGAAAATAAACAGCAAATGCTGGAATAAAAAGTAGTGCGAAAATAAATAGTAGAATATTTAAACTCAGCAACTCAAGCAAAAGAATTAACGGATAAAGCAACAATCGAACAACAGGTTTTAAAGACTCATGTTCGTTAATAAACGCTGCCGCGATGGGGCCATAGATGTAATACCAATCAATAAATGCAGCCCCCATTTCAGTTGGGAGAAGGTATTGATCTCTGAAATCTCTTAAAATTTGTACTTCCGCTGCAGAGTAGTATCCAAACGCAGCCGTCGCAATAAAACATCCTTCGTTGGGTAAGTTAGGATAAGCCATAATTTTTTCTGGGCGGGCTGATATAACATTTGAATTACTACTACTTTCCTCTTCACCAATTTCAACTACCGTATCATCTAACACGAAACTACTTTCACGATAATTTGTATCCGTGCTTAATTCAAAATATGCCGCCACTTGAAAATGATACTGTTTTTGATAGTGAGCAACTAACCATACATTGTATGTCTTGTCGTTACTTAAACCCCCAATAGTATAACTATTGACGTCACCAAGAGAAGTACTTTGCACATTTTCACCTTCAACTTGATAATACAGAGTGTATGAATTTGCGTTATCCGATGAGGCCCAATTCACGAGCAGTTTTTCATCGCGAGGAGTGATCGTTGTGAGCACAGGCGCTGTCGGTATTACGGCAGAAAAATCTAAACCTGTCACCGTCAACTCAAGAGCAGTTTCTGCATCTACCGGAGTCAGATCTTCCCGCTCTTCATCGGTGTGCAAACCTTTCAGCGTTTCAGTGCTGTAGTAAACCTTATAACCCTCAACGCGATAGTCACTATTCTCCTCCCAGCTCACCGCTATTGAATCTGCTCCTGCTTCTTCAGCTTGAATAATAGTAACCGCATTAGGAATCGAATCATCATTTGAGCCACCAAATGCGCCTAAATCTGATAGCGAATCGTCAAAGTCCTTTTCTTCTTTTCCCTTATCAATACAACCAGAATCCCCATCTAAGTGGAAATCACCACTCTCTTGGTCAACGAATATAATAATTTCTTTAATATTATTATTAACACCAGTAATATTTTCGATATCACTATTTATACAATTGTAAGTAATATCCTCAGTGGACAACTGACTAAATGTACTGTCATTGCTGAAAAAGATATTTTGATATACCTCAACTCTTTCGTCTTCAACACCAACAATTGCATTTTCGTTGCTATAAAATGTATTGTTTTCAAAACGAGTGGTAGAGACATTTCCCACTTCGACCGCTGTTGTATTGTTTTGAAAAACATTGTTTGTCATATTAATATTGATTGGCTCATCCGCATCAAAAACCTTTATTGCTAGATGATTATCTCGGAAAGTTAAATTATTGATATTAACTTGGGAAGCGCCATTAATACTGAGCACTGGCTCATCATTGTCGATAGCAATCAGAATGGTATTTGTCGTATCTCGCCCTTTTAAATCTAGGCTTTTTTCTAATATCAAATTTAGTTTGTATTCACCAGGCTCAAGAATTAATACATCATTTTCATCCGCATTTTCAATCTCTGCGGCAATGTCGCTTTCAACAGTAATTGAGATATCTTCCGCGAAGAGATCAAAAGTGAATAAGAATAGTATTGGTGCGACTATGCCAGTATAAATTTTCCTCATTCGTTGCTTTCTCTACTTAGATATTCTTTTAATTTTTGGCATTCACATGCATGCCATGCTTTGATAGCTGCCATATCATCAACATCGCTTAAAATATTTAGCGTATTTAATAATTGAAAAAAACCTTGCCGAGGCATTGCACTTGGTCCTTTCTGAACAACGACCGATGCGAGGATTGGCCGATTGTATTTTATGTCTTCTATCATAAGCTGTTCAAGAAAACTCGTTACTGTTTTAATAACTGGCGCTTTGTTTATCCCTAAACGTTTAGCGAATTCCTGATAGCTCATGACGCTCTCTTCTATGGCTAGTTTTTTTAACAAAGCAATCGCGTTATTTTTTTTCAATTCATCCATTAATAAACAGGCTCTAGGGTAAACCCTTCGCTCTCCAGCAGCTTTATTATTCCTTCCTCACCGGGTAAATGTAGTGCACCAACACCGGTAAACAAACTCCCTTCTTTCATAAGTGGGAGCATGCGTTGAGACATCCGATGGTTTCGATCTATGAGCAAACGTTTATTGAAAATAGCTGAAAGCTCTTCACCCATTAAGTGATTATACTTTTCGTTAATCGCCAGTATTTGCTTTAGATCACGTGATAAATAAACATCAATTATTTCATCCATCACCTTTTGCATATCATTAATCTGGTCAAGCGTTATTTCTAAAAACTTAGTTTGAGTTTTATAATCTAACCCATCAAACACACTCACCTGCTCGAGTGGAGTCTCCAACCCGATCACTTTTTTGTGGGCATCCAACGCTTGTTGATACAAAATGGCATCGAGAAATGTACCTGACTGATTATCCGGCATATTGAGCAAGGTGAACACTGCCCACGGCTTCATTTGATTTACCACTTGCTCAGGCATACCTTTTTTGGCCAAAATTTCCAACGTTTTCGCATATAAACTTTCACCTACAATGCTTTCTAAACTATTCCCATCGGAAAAATACATATGCGCCATCACGATTTTGCTCGCTTCATCGTTAAGAATCAGCTCCATGGCAAATGTGGGTGTTTGATCAAATATTGTTTGAATTACTGGTGGTAAAACTGCCACTCTTTCATCATCAGAATGAATGGTGCCAAAAAGATAACTGTCACTAAAACCGGGTTTACTTATTTTCCACAACAGTCCAGAGGAGCTATTATCCGGTTTGATCTCCTGTATAGCAGGAGAACATGAAACTACCAGAAGAGCGACAAAGAGAATCAGAAAGTGGAGATGCGTAGGAAGGCGTTTCATACCAGTTAGCTCAATTTAATGAAAAGCTAACTCTAACACAATGAGGTCTATTTTGAAGAGGGCAAAAAACCAGCAGCTAAGCTCGACTGCTGGTTTGTTTTATTCTACCCTAACGTTGCATAATATTTCGGAATTAAAAGCTTATAGAGCTAGTATAGTAGCGGTTTTTAGTCGAAATTTTATGCAACGTTAGGATCTAATCTAAGATCTGTTTTTCCATCTGCTCAGCACTGATATGGCGAACATCTTTACCTTTGACAAGATACATCACATATTCACAAATATTAGTCGCTCTATCGCCAATTCGCTCTAATGATCTCACAGCCCAAAGTAGGTCCAACACATTAGGAATTGAACGAGGATCTTCCATCATATAGGTCATCAATTGGCGCATGATGCCTTCGTATTCTTTATCAACCTGCCGATCACCATGCCAGGTTTTCAATGCTGCTTCTGCATCCATTCGAGCGAATGCATCCAACGCATCATGCACCATTGTTTTCACATGTGATCCCATGTGACCAATTGCAGGCAGTGTGCTTCTGATTTTTTCGTCATGATTTGTATCTAACGACATTTTTGCAATTCGCTCAGCTTCATCGCCAATGCGCTCAAGATCAGTAATAGTTTTTATTACTGTCATTATTAAACGCAAATCACTTGCTGCAGGTTGTCGGCGTGCAAGAATTTGCACACATTCTTCGTCTATCGATACTTCTAGAGAATTAACGCGATAGTCGCTAGAAACAACACTTTCTCCTAAATCAGAGTCGTTTTCTGCAAGTGCTTTTATCGCATTTGCAAGTTGTTGCTCAACAAGCCCTCCCATCTCCATAACCTTAGTGCGAATATCTTCCAATTCTTCGTTATATTGACGGGAAATGTGATGGCCTATGCCTTCTCTATCCATATGACTATCCTTTAATCTTGTTTTATTACGACGTCTTCGACGAACATGACTTTAAAACTCCGTTAACCGTAACGCCCAGTAATATAATCTTCTGTTTGTTTTTTCTCTGGGTTAGTAAATATACTGTTTGTATCATCAAACTCGATGAGATCACCCATATACAAAAATGCAGTTTTATCTGAGACACGAGCGGCTTGTTGCATGTTATGCGTCACTATTAGGATGGTATATCTATCTTTCAGTTCATAAATCAACTCTTCTATTTTCAACGTCGAAATAGGGTCAAGTGCTGATGCCGGCTCGTCTAAAAGCAGTACTTCTGGCTCTATAGCAATTGCACGAGCAATGACCAAACGTTGCTGCTGTCCGCCCGACAGACCCATTGCACTTTCATGCAAGCGATCTTTAACTTCATCCCAAAGTGCTGCGCCTTTTAGCGATTTCTCAACCGCCTCATCTAAAACGCGTCGACTCTTGATTCCTTGAAGACGCAAACCATACGCCACGTTTTCAAAAATAGACTTAGGAAATGGATTTGGTTTTTGAAAAACCATACCGATACGACGTCGAAGATCAGCAACATTGACCTCTTTATCGTAGATATCATCGCCGTCAATTGTGATATTGCCTTCGATACGCACATCATCAACAAGATCATTCATTCGATTAAAGCAACGAAGCAATGTGGACTTACCACATCCAGAAGGACCAATGAATGCAGTAACTTGATGTCTGGGAACAGACATATTAATTCCATGCAAAGCTTCTTTATCTCCATAAAAAAGCTTTAAGTCATTAACCTTAATACAGATATCATCTGCTTTTGTTTTATCTTTTACTTCTACCATATCTGGGTTATTCATTTTTCAATCGCTTTAATTATCATAGCCTTTAAACTTTTCACGAAGTCTGTTTCGAACAGATACAGCGGCTAGATTTAAGAAAATAATTACTACTATCAGCAACAAAGCAGTTGCATAAACTAGTGGCCTGGCGGCTTCCACATTCGGGCTTTGAAAACCTACGTCATATATATGAAAGCCCAGATGCATAAATTTCCGGTCAAGATGAAGATAGGGAAATGTCATATCCAATGGTAACGAAGGTGCTAACTTTACAACACCAACTAACATAAGAGGTGCAACTTCACCCGCAGCACGAGCAACAGCAAGGATCAACCCCGTCATCATTGCTGGGCTAGCCATGGGCAAAACTGTTTTCCACAATGTTTCCCATTTAGTCGCACCTAATGCCAAGCTACCTTCGCGTACATTTTTAGGTACGCGAGACAAACCCTCTTCGGTCGCAACGATAACAACAGGCACAGTAAGAATTGCCAGGGTTAGAGAAGCCCATAATATGCCGGGGGTTCCAAAAGTTGGGGCGGGTAATGCTTCCGGAAAAAAGAGTTGATCAATATTACCGCCAAGAAAATAGACAAAAAAGCCAAGCCCGAAGACACCATAAACAATCGAGGGAACGCCCGCTAAATTATTTACAGCAATTCGAATGGTACGCGTGATAAATCCTTGAGGGGCATATTCCCGTAAATACACGGCTGCAACAATACCAAAAGGTGTCACGATGACAGACATGATAAGCACCATCATCACCGTACCAAAGATCGCAGGAAAAATTCCGCCTTCTGTGTTTGCTTCACGAGGCTCTTCAGAAACAAATAACCAGACGCTTGTTGCATAAAAACCTATTTTATCAAATAGGCTCATATTGTTTGGCATCCAGACCCGAACAACTTCTGACAATGAAATTTCGACAGATTGCCCACTTGCAACTTTCACAACAACTTGATCACGTTTTATTTCGTCATAGAGTACTGCTAGTTGTTTTTGTAGCCCAGCATAAATCTCATTTTGCTTCGCTTTTTTCTGCTCAAGTTCATTAGCAAATTCAGCTGATATGCTTCCCTTTAGTGCAGCCTTTTTTTCATCAAGCCGCAAACGTTCTAACACCGCATTAACTTTGCCGATGTCACCTCGTTCGATATCTTTTATTTGATCATGCAGAGCCATTGCTCTATCAACGCGCTCTTGAAAAGAAACCCAAACATCAGAGGTCGGTGTTAAAACGCCATTTTCTTTAATGCCTTCAATAAAGCCATAAAGATTGCCCCATTCGCGACGTTCAAAAACAACAATCTCTTGTGGATTTATTTCACTTTGGATTTTGTCGTTTAGCACCCATTTAAAGTCGACACCGTATATCTCTCGATTGCCCACTTTAAAAAGTGTTCGCTCGAAGAGTTGTGCGTTGCCTTCCAATTTGACACCGGCCTCTTCTAGCCGAGTACGACTCACCATCTCGGAATCATATGTCTCGCCAATCAACGTTTCGATAGTGCCGTCAACTTTTTGCACATCCACTTGCTGTATTTCAGATGGCCAATATATCCCCAAGCCACGAATAGCAATAAGCCCGATGAGCCCTAGCACCATGATCAAACTCACACTAACTGCAGATGCAGAGAGCCAGATCCAAGGTGAGCCACTTTTAAACCAAGTTTTCATACGATAATTAAGTTCATTCTTTAAAGTGAGCTGTATTTCTTACGCAAGCGTTGTCGTACAAGTTCAGCAATGGTATTAAACATAAAGGTAAATATAAAAAGTATCAGTGCCGCAAGGAACAGAACGCGATAATGTGTGCTCCCCACTTCTGATTCAGGCATCTCTACCGCAATGTTCGCTGATAGTGTGCGCATACCTTCAAATATATTGAAATCCAGAATTGGAGTATTCCCCGTTGCCATCAGCACAATCATTGTTTCACCAACCGCGCGACCAAAACCAATCATTACGGCGGAAAAAATCCCAGGACTTGCGGTTAAAATAACAACGCGAGTTAATGTTTGCCATCGGGTTGCCCCTAATGCAAGTGATCCATTTGTTAAATGTTTTGGTACACCAAAGATTGCATCCTCTGCAATCGAGTATATGGTAGGAATAACCGCAAAGCCCATAGCAAAACCAACAACCATTGCATTGCGTTGATCGTAACTTATCCCCATCTCTTGGCTTAACCAAACAGGCATATTGCCACCAAAGAAAAGTGATTCAATCATCGGGCTTACTATGATAGCCGACCAGACAATAGCAATGATGACAGGTATCAACAAAACCGGTGCCCAACCATCAGGAACCCACGCAGTTGAAGACTTGGGTAAACTATTCCAGAAAAAAGCGAAGAGGATTACACCCAGCGGTAAAATGATGGAAAGCGCAAAGACCGCAGGCATATGTGTTTCTAAAAAGGGCGCAAACCATAAGCCAGCAAGAAAGCCGAGAATTACCGTTGGCAAGGCTTCCATGATTTCAATAGTTGGCTTAACCGACTGACGAAGCCTAGGAGCCATAAAGTATGCGGTGTATATCGCAGCAAGAATTGCCAGAGGAATGGCAATCATCATGGCATAAAATGCCGCTTTCAGCGTTCCAAACGAAAGCGGAACTAGGCTGAATTTAGATTCGAAGTCACTATCCGCAGAGGAAGACTGCCAAATATAATCTGCTTCTTCATATCCCTCATACCAAACCTTACCCCATAAAGAAGACCAGGATACCTCAGGATATTCATTAACAACGTGCCAAACCTGAATATTACCAGCGGTATCTTCAAAGAGAAAATAGTTGGAGCGAGGAGATATTGCTAGGTTAGTGATTGGAACGGTCGCGACTTTTTCTTGAATCAACGTTTGATGAGCCGTGAGATGATGTATACCTATCTCACCATCAACATTGATGCTTAAAAACTCTTTACGAAAATATTCTGGTGTTACTTTTACTATTTCAGATGTACCAAGATCAAACTCACGAATCAGTGTCAGTTTGTAATTATTATTATCATCCCGAACAGGAAACCATTGAGAAACTCTGCCATCTTTTTCACCAATGACGAGGGAAACTCCGCCAGCCGCAAGTTGAATATCGGAAAACGGCTGATTATTTGATGAAATAGCAACTTTTTCATTTAGCTGCACATCATCGATATCACTAATGTCGTAAACGGCAACACTGCCTTTTTTATCCGCAACGTACATCATGCGTTGAACGTTATCGATCAACAGTTTTTGAGCATCAAAATCTAAAGTACCCAGCGAAGCGTTATCTTGCTCAAAAGAGATTTCATCTTCAAAGAGGGAATCTTCTTTTTCAAATTTGGCGATATGAAGGGACTTGGAATCATTGATTGCAACAATACTGGTACTATCGTCGCTCGCTTGAATAGTAATGTGAGTGAGCGCACCGCCATCTTCATCGATCTCAATAGGATCTTCACCCATGACATAGGTGTATTCAGATGAGATGATGTTGCCACTTTCTTTATATTCGGTTTTGAAACCCAGTTTAACAACAACTGCCGAGCCGTTGTCCAAACCAAGAACAACAACACCCGATGCTGAAGAACCAAGTCCAAAACTCGTTATCGTTTCATCGGTTAATGTTGTTTGCTCAATGATAGAACCATCATCAAGTTTGAAACTCGTTGCTACACCATCATCGGTTAATCTTATCCCCACTTTACCTTGCTCATCCATCACATAGTGCAGGGTCTGTTGTTCTCCGAGGGCAGGAACTTGATACTCATATCGCTTATCTATCTCAGCCCCTTCAAATAGAGGAAAGACTACCGACAGCAAGTAAAAGAAAATCAGGGTGATGGCAAAGATAACGCTGAGCCCACCTAGCTTTACAAAATGCGAGGCAAGTCGATCACTTAACGTTCGCCACTTGCGTCGAGCAGGGCTCTGAGCAGCAACTATTCTAGAATTTGGGGCTGTATTTGACATGGCTGGAATAATATTACAGATTTGTTACAGTTTTGTTACAGTCATTTTTAAAAGGCTGAAGCTAACCTGATTTATCCAGAATTGCCACCTTTGCTCATTTAATCAGGCCGAAAATCAACCTAATAATTGGTTTTATGCTTGGCTACATAATCTGCATTATTATCTCACCCTGCTTATCAGATTTTGAGCGTTTACACTCGGGGCTATAATGACACAACTCTATGACACCTTTATGAATTAAAAAGCCTCTGTGCATTTAATTTACACAAAGGCTTCTACAATTCTAGGATAATATTTGCGAACAAAATTAGCGCAAACCTAACCCGTCCTCAATTTTCGCGTTAATCTGCTTGAAGTTTCTTCAATACTTTCTTAACAACTTTAGCTGGCAATGGAACATAGCCATCTTTTACAACAACTTCTTGTCCTGCTTTTGAAAGAACTAGCTTAACAAACTCACGCTCGATTGGTGGTAATGGTTTGTTTGGATCTTTGTTTATATAAACATAGAGAAAACGTGAGAGTGGGTACGAGCCTTTAACTGCGTTTGTTGGAGTCGCATCAACAAAAGGCTTACCTGGTTTTTTAGCTATTGGAACTGTACGAACACCGGAGGTTTTATAACCGATTCCAGAATAACCAATGCCATTCAAAGAAGTAGAAACAGATTGCACAACAGATGCAGAACCTGGCTGCTCATTTACATTGTTTTTGAAATCACCTTTACACAGGCCTTTCTTTTTAAAATAGCCATAAGTGCCCGATACTGAGTTACGACCAAACAATTGAATACTTCTTGTATTCCAAGCACCTTCAAGACCTAAATCACCCCAAGTGCTTAAGTCTTCATTGTGGTTACACTTTCTAGTGGATGAAAAGATCGCGTCAACTTGTGGAATAGTTAATTCTTTAATCGGATTATCTTTGTGCACATAGACCGCTAGCGCATCAATAGCTACGGGAACCTTGGTTGGTTTGTAACCATATTTCTTTTCAAACGCTTCGATCTCTTTCGACTTCATTTGTCGACTCATTGGACCAAAATTCGAAGTACCTTCAGTTAGTGCTGGTGGTGCGGTTGAAGAACCCGCCGCTTGAATTTGGATATTTACATTAGGATAAGCTGTTTTAAATGCTTCAGCCCATAAGGTCATCAAGTTAGCTAAAGTATCTGAACCAACACTGGATAGGTTTCCTGAAACACCACTGACTTTTTCATATGTAGGGAGATCTGAATCAACACTGCTAGCCATAGCAAAGCTGGATGTTAGGCCGAATGTAATTGCAGATAATATAGATGCAATTCTTGTTTTCATTTAACGCTCCTATGCGTGTTTGTACGGTAAGTTTGAAATCAATTGTCGCTATTTTTATTACAGGAATGTGACAGTATTATTACAGGCTTCAAAAAAGGGAATAGGATTACAGCGAACAAAAGCAACAAATCGACTCTAACACATTGAATTTTATGCACTTACTTCTTCTTGGCTCTGTTTTGAGTTAAACGACAGGAGGTGCAGGAGCAGTTGCCGAGCAAGCTTTCTATTCTCGGGCGACCTCCTAAGCGGACTTATCATTGCCCAGCTTCTGATCTCCACTCTTTTTTTCAACAATTCGAGCGACAGGAAAATCACAAGAAAATGCACTACCTTTTCCTAAAGTACTCTTAATAGAAAGCGAGCCGCTGTGGTTATTCAATACATGCTTAACAATCGCCAAACCTAAACCTGTTCCACCAGTCTCTCTAGAGCGCGCCTCATCAACACGGAAAAATCGCTCAGTTAAACGAGGAATGTCCATTGCCGATACACCCATACCGGAATCTTCCACCACAAAATGAGCACCATTAGTATCTTTAAACCATCGAATATGGATTTTCCCATTTTCCGGTGTGTAACGAACAGCATTACTCACCAGGTTAGAAAAAGCACTCTGAAGATCTTCACGTTTTCCGTGAATTTTCAGGGAAGAATCATAATCAGCCGTTAGTGCCTGCTTCTTATCGTGGCCCAGTATTTTTGCCTCTTCCAACAACATCTCAATCAGCTCAGGAATTTCAACAGGATCTCTAGCCGCTTCATCGTGATAGTTCTCTAACCGAGCCAAAAGCAAGAGATCTTTTACAATGCCCTGCATTCGATTAGTTTGAGAATACATTTGCTGCACAGGCGGATGCCAATCATTTTTCTCACTTTGGCTATCCGATAACAAAGTCTCCATATAACCCGTTAAAACAGTTAATGGTGTACGTAACTCGTGAGAAATATTTGCCACAAAATGACGGCGAACTTGCTCCAATTGGCTAACTCGCGTTACATCGCGAGCAACGAGAAGTGTTTTACCTTTACCATAGGGCACCATACGTAGCTGGAGGATAACTTTTTCATCGTACGGTGAAATAACTTCCAAGCCCTCTTCATCGCGAGCTTCGTCGTCTAAGTATTTTTTGAAAACAGGATATCGAATGAGATTGATGATCTGTTGATCAATATCTTGGGGAGATTTCAACCCCAGCAGACCTTTCGCTGCATGATTGAACCACTCAATTCTACCTTCTTGAGTAAGAATCACCATCGCATCAGGCATGGCTGAGGCGGCTTCCTGAAAACGTGTTAACGCTGCAGCGAGTTTAATTTTTTGGCTTTTATTACGTTTTTGTAAGGAATAGATGCTGTTAAATATCCCTTGCCATATACCCACACCTTCAGGAGGTTCTTGGTTGTATTTTGTTTTAGACAACCAATCATTTAGCTGAGCAATATGACGTAGATGCCGTGTTAGATAAATGGAAATACCAATTAGCATTCCCAAAAAAGGCTGACCAAACAGATAGCCAATGATTCCACCGGAGAGGATCAGAAAAAATAATCGCCAATATTCTGTAAAAAACATGATGGACTAAATATGAGATCCAATTGAATAACTTCTAGTCAACAACAGCAAAGTTTATTGAACAGAAAAACGATAACCTGCACCACGAACCGTTTGAATCATGTGATCGTGTGCTCCTTGCTCAAGCGATTTACGAAGCCGGCGAATATGTACATCCACGGTTCGTTCTTCCACATAAGCTTCATTTCCCCACACGTTATCTAAAAGTTGAGCCCGGGTAAAGACTCTATCTGGATGAGACATGAAAAATTGCAACAGCTTGAATTCAGTAGGACCAATTTGAACTGGCATTTGGTTGCTTGTTACCCGATGGCTGTTTTCATTTAACGTCAACCCACCGAATTCCAATATGTTGTCAACAATTTTATTTGAGCTAACACGACGCAAAACCGCATTGATTCGTGCAATGAGCTCTCTTGGCGAAAACGGTTTGGTTAAATAATCATCCGCCCCAGCATTCAAACCCTGTATTTTGTCATCTTCCTCTGCACGAGCAGTTAACATAATAATTGGAATATTCTTAGAGCCGGAATCTTTCTTTAGCCGTCGGCAAAGCTCTACCCCGCTTATACCGGGCAGCATCCAATCAAGAATAATTAAATCGACATCGTTAGAGTTAATTATTTCAGACGCTGCCTGAGTATTATCCGCTTCTAACACATCAAAACTTTGCTGCTGAAGCGCAAAAATCAACATTTGACGAATCGCGACTTCATCTTCAACTAGCAATATTTTTAAAGACATAACTCTTCTTTACTCAAGTCGTAAAAAAATCACCGTAATTAAAACGCTCAAATGTTACAAATCTATGACAACATATTAAACTTTCGTTACACAAAGGAACTCTGTCGCGTCGAAACTCACTTCAGAAACAAGACAAATGGTGGAAATATTCGCGAATCAGAACAATCAAAACAATACGGTTACATGAATTCATCGCATTACCCTTTACAGTCTAGTTTAGAAAGCTTGCTTAAATCTAGAACTTGACTGAGATACTGGGAGGCATTCTTGGCTATCATTAAATAGGCAAATAGGCGATTGTTTTAAGTATAGAAATGATGTAAAAAAACAGATAGTCGCTGGCGGGCTGAAAACTTCTCCAGTGATGTGCATCAGATGCGAAACACCGCTCCCAAAACTCTACATCAAATCGGTGGCTTTCGGCATCGGCTTAGCAAACCGACCCACTCGCGTTTGCTATATGATCAACTTCAACCCTAAGTGACTTCAACATGAAATTATTCCAAAACATTTTTAAACCTAAATGGAAAAATAGTGATCCTGAAATTCGCAAACAAGCGCTTATTCATCTAGATAAAGATTCACACCAAGAAGTATTTATTGATGTCGCCGCTAACGACCCAGTCTCAGAGTTACGACTTTTAGCAATAAAACGCATCAACAATCTGGATAAAGTGAATGAAATTGCCCTATCTGATAAAGACAGCAAGATAATTGAGCTTGGTAACAAAATACTCTGCCAAATGCTATCCGGGGAAATTACAGGTAATCTTGATGCTGAACAACGCTTGGAAAAAGTCAGCAACCTTGAAAACCAGAAGGTTTTGGAATATATCGCACAAAAAGGCGATAACGCCACCTTGCGCCTAGCCGCGATTAAAAAAGTGATGCGTGAGTCATTGCTTGGAAACCTGGCAATTAATGATAACGAAGCAGAAATTCGACATATTGCCATAAACCGGGTGACTCAAAAATCAACACTAGAAAGAGTGCTCAAAGCCACAAAGACCAAAGACAAAGCAGTTAGCCGCGTTGCAAAAGAGAAGCTAGACGAAATTGTCCGTGAAGAAGAGCTTCCTATTAAACTACTGAATGATCAGAAATCACTCTGCTCGAAAATGGAAGCATTAGGCGCAAAAGGGCTTTGGGAACGAGATAAAATTCAATTCGATAATCTCAGTCGACAATGGGAGGAATTATCGGAAGGTCAAACTCTGGAATTACTAAAACGCTTTGAAGAAGCAAAAACACGCTTCAGCAACAGCTATCAAGCCTATTTACAACGCTACGAGGAGCAACTAAAAAAAGAAGCCGAATTACTACCGATTAAAGAAGAAAAACAAAAGTTCATCGCCGAACTCAGCGCGTTGTTAGCGACTTTTGGTGAAAATCCAAGTTTTAGTGATGATGAAGTCAACACATATAAAAACCAGGTAGCAGAGAAAGAGAAACTCTGGCAAGCCATGCAATCACTTCCAGCAGAGTTGGAATCTGAATTAGGTACACAATTTAACGACATCGCCAAAACTATCCGAAAAGTCATCAGCACATTCGAGAGCGAGAAAAACCTGGTCGTAGACCTATCCGCTCTCGAAAAAAGCATTGATAGCGCATTGAACAATACCGCAAGACTCACTGAAAATACGATACAGCGCACACAAAAACAGCTTAGCGCTTTGAGCATAGGCCATCTACCCGATGAAGCCTTAACAGTTAAAAACCGCATTGCAAATAAAATTAATAAGGCAAATAGCAAGCTGCAAGACAAAGAGCAGCATGTCAACAAACTCATTGATGAGATAAAAAACAAACTACCAAAACTTGATGATGCATTAACAAAAGGTATATTGAGAGATGCAACCAATTTACGCAACAGCGTTCAAAACAATTTAAAGAAACTTGATAGACTTAATGTTAAGGGAATTCACAAATATAAGAATCAACTTGTCGAAGCTTCTGCAAAAATCGCTGAACTACACAATTGGAAGAGCTGGGCAAACACACCTCAAAAAGAGGCGCTGATCGAAAAAGTCGAAGCACTTATTGATAGCGATGATGACCCAAAAGAAATCGCTTTTATTGTTAGCCAGGCCAGAAAAGAGTGGAAAAAACTCGGAGCATCAGAAAAAGATACCTCACAAGAGCTTTGGGAAAAATTTCAAGAAGTTTGTGATAAAGCGTTTGAACCTTGCAAAGCTTTTTTTGAAAAGGAATCTGAAGTACGTGAGCAGAACTATCAAATACGAGTTGCTTTTTTAGATAACTTCGAACAATTTATTAACATTACTGATTGGGAAACTGTCGATTGGAAAAAGGTCGAACAACTTCACCGACAAGCAAAAAATGAGTGGCGCACACTTGGCCAAACCGATATTGAACAGCGAAAAGAGTTAAACAAACGGTTTTATGCTGCTTACAATATTCTTCGAGACAAATTAAAAGAAGAATGGCACCGAAATTTCGACGCAAAACAGAGTTTGATTGATGCTGCTGTTGAATTGGAATCAGAAGACGATTTGCGCACAGCAATCACAAAAGCCAAAGAATTACAAAACAACTGGAAGAAAGGAGGCCGTATAGAGCCTTCAAAAGAGCGAGAATTGTGGAAATCCTTCAAAGCCGCGTGCGACAAAGTTTTTGCGCGTCGCGATGAAGTCCATAAACAAAAAGTTCAAGAGGCAGCTGAAACTTTAAACAACAAAGAAACACTTTGTGAACAAATCGAACAGCTTGCGCAAACAGCTGTAGAAGAGATCGAACAGGCGAGACCTGAACTTCACAAACTACAAAAAGAATTTGAGCTGATCAATACAAATGCAAGGGAAAAAGAAAAAGAGCTTAAAAGGCGTGTAAATGACGCATTGGATATTTTTGAACGAAAACTAGAGTCCTTTGGCAAATTAGAAAAGCTTATTATGCTTAAAACACTAGAAAAAACAGCCCAGCTTTGCGAAGAAGCTGAAGCAGCTATAGAACAAGGCAGCTCTAGCGATAAAATAGAAACAATCGTTTCAAAAATAAAAGAACTTGAGAAAGTCGCAAATGTACCTTGGCAACAAAAACTTGAAAAACGCGTTGAGCAGTTGAGCAAACTGGATAATGACGCGTTAAAATCACTTATTGATCAGAATTATGATGATCTCAACATCGCAACTATCCAACTTGAAATACTCGCTGATATGGAAACACCAGCAGACAGTTCAGAACAGCGATTGAAAATTCAGGCACAACGTTTATCTGAAAAACTTCAAAATCATGAAGACAAAAATGCCTGGGAAGAGTTTTTAGAAATTGAAGCTAGCTGGTTAAGCATCGGGCCAGTTGATAGTAAACGCTTAGCGCTGTTAAAGTCCCGACGGGCAACCGCTATTTCCGCATTAAGAAATGAATATCCAACAGAACTAAACAACTATCTATAAAATTAGGGAGAATATTATGGGGCAAGAATTTGTCTGCAACAATGACTCAGTGGCTGTAGGTGAAATGAAGTCATTTGACATTAAAGGAGAGAAAATCATTCTCTTTCATTTAGACGATGGATTTTTTGCAACCCAATCAAAATGCCCCCATATGTCTGCGCCGTTGGAAAAAGGAACGATCATCGACAACTGCCGTATTCAATGTAAATTTCATCATGCCGAATTTGATATTAAAACCGGAAAAGCTGAACAGTGGGCCAACTTCCCCCCTGGTATTCAAGCATTGAATTTTATCCGTGGACAAAAAGACCTAAAAACCTACTCAGTGACAACCGAGGAAGATAAAGTCTACATTAACATCGAATAGTAGTTAGAAAGCTGGAAGAACTTTGACTGAACATAACATTCCCAATGGCTTGTTTCGCAGCAGTGTGGACCAGATGGTCGACCGGGCCATCGAAGCACTTGGCCTTAGTGCTGACGCCGCTAAATTTATTAAAGCAACGAATTCAATACTACAAGTTAAATTCCCTGTCTCCATCCAAAATGAAATACACGTTTTTTGCGGATGGTGGGCGGTGCATAGCACGCACTTGTTGCCGGCAAAAGGCGGCATTCGTTTCTCCCCCATTGTTAACCAAAATGAAGTCGAAGCACTTTCAGCACTAATGAGCTATAAGTGTGCGTTGGTTGATGTACCTTTTGGTGGCGCAAAAGGTGGGCTTCTCATTAACCCCGGTGATTTTAGTCGAGCTGAACTTCGACAAATTACACGGCGTTTCGCACAAGAGCTTGCACGAAAAGGTTTTTTAAACCCCGCAACCAACGTACCCGCGCCCGATATAGGCACAAGCCCAAGAGAAATGAGCTGGATTGCTGATGCTTATAAAGAGTTATTTCCTGAAGACGTAAACCATCGCGCGTGCGTTACCGGAAAACCAGTGAACCATCACGGCATTCCCGGTCGCATTGAAGCAACAGGTCGTGGCGTTCAATACGCGCTGCACGCTTATTTCAGATGTATTGAAGATGGCCGTGGTGCAGCATGTTTAGAAAACCAAAAAGTTATCATTCAGGGTTTGGGGAATGTTGGCTATCACGCAGCTAAATTTTTACAAAACGAAGATGGTGTGAAAATTGTTGCTATCGTCGAACGTGACGGAGCCATTGTCGATATGGAAAATGGCTTACCGGTTAATGAAGTGAAAAAGTTCATGGCGGCAACCGGCGGCGTAAAAGATTTCCCCAATGTTAAATATATTGAAGATGGTAATTCGGTGTTAGAAATGGAATGCGACATCCTAATCCCTGCCGCAATGGAATCTCAAATCAATGGTGAAAACGCGGCACGCATTAAAGCACCACTTATTGTAGAGGCTGCCAATGGCCCTGTTACTTACGAAGCTGATCAAATACTCACTACTAAAGGTACAGTGATACTGCCGGATATTTTAGTAAACTCAGGTGGCGTCGTTGTCTCCTATTTCGAATGGACACATAATCTTTCCCATATGCGTTTTGGCAGAATGCAAAAGCGATTTGATGAAGTCCGGGGAAGACACATATTAACTGCATTAGAATCGCTCAGCGGACAAGAGGCACCAGAATGGATGCGCTTGGAACTTTCGCGCGGAGCGGACGAAATTGACTTGGTTCGATCCGGTTTAGATGACTCCATTAGCTCAGCTTTTGATAGCATGCTCGAAATAATGGCCAAACATGAAAGAATTAGGGACTATCGAACAGCAGCATTTGCGGTCGCGGTAAATAAGATTGCACGCTCTTATTACGAGTTGGAATTTTGAACGTTAGATGCTTAACTTAATTAAGATGCATCAAAACTTTGGGTTGTTTTTGGGTGTCGTTTTATTTTTCATTGTTATTGCGCTCCCCCTTCCCGACTCCATGAGCCAAGCCGCATTATACGTCGCCGCAGTCGCTGTACTCATGGCAACATGGTGGATCACAGAAGCAATCCCAATTCCCATCACTGCACTATTGCCTATCGCTCTCTTTCCGCTACTCGATGTGATGGCAGTGAAACAAGTCACCAGTGCATATGCAAATCATATGATATTCCTTTTTTTAGGCGGATTTATTCTCGCACTCTGTATCGAAAAATGGAATTTACATAAACGTATCGCGCTCTATACAATTTATCTGGTTGGCAGTAGCCGAAAAAGATTATTACTGGGATTCATGCTAGCCACCGCATTTTTGTCCATGTGGATCTCCAATACCGCAGCAACACTAATTATGATCCCCGTTGCAATTGCTGTTGTTAAAAAGTCTTCGCAAGCTGATGGCTCAACATTTGGAATGATATTGATGTTAGGTGTTGCTTATTCCGCATCCATTGGCGGCGTAACCACGTTAATCGGTACACCACCCAATGCCATACTCGCTGGCGTTCTTGAACAACAACTCAATATCACCATCAGCTTCTTTGATTGGCTCATCTTTGCGCTACCGCTCTCTGCCATTTTTCTTCTTATCGTTTGGGCTTACCTATCATTCATTGGGCGAGATAAAAACCCAAGCAACGAAAATCTTGATAAAAACATCATCATAGATGAACTAAAAAAGCTCGGAGAAATCACCTCGGAAGAAAAAAAGGTCTTATTCGTTTTTATATTGGTTGCAATTGCCTGGATATCACGCGGCTTGCTCGACTTAGAAATATTCAAGCAAATTAAAGACTCAACCATTGCCATTATTGGTGCCATTTTGCTTTTTATTATTCCAGCAAAAAATAACAGCACCCGCTTAATGGATTGGGATACGACGAAAAAACTTCCGTGGGATATTTTATTACTTTTTGGTGGTGGCTTCGCGTTAGCGTCAGGTTTTAGTCAAACAGGATTAACAAGCTGGTTAGGCAACCAACTCGCCTTTCTTGAGGGTGCAAATATTATTCTTATTGTTCTCGCGGTATCTCTGTTAGTTATTTTTCTCACAGAAATTACTTCGAATACAGCCACTGCTAGTTTATTAATCCCTGTAATGGTTGCCATCTCGGAAGCAATGAACCTACCTCCCATGTTGCTAATGGCAACAGTGGCAATTGCAGCGTCTTGCGCCTTTATGTTACCCGTTGCAACACCACCAAATGCGATTGTTTATAGCAGTCGATACGTCACGATTCAGCAGATGGCAAAAACAGGCTTTGTATTAAATATTGTTGGGAGTTTGTTGATTACACTATTTATCACACAAGTGTTTCCAACTTTTTTTGAATGAGATATAAAAAAAATCGCTGCATGAAAAGTAATTTTCATGCAGCGATTTCTCAACTTTCGATACTAATCAGGATTGTGGCGCTTCGTACGTAATTATCGCAATCACTGCACCTTCTGCGTCTTGTAAGTGAGCCATACGACCAACACCAGGTACATTCATCGCAGGAACAATCACCTTTCCACCATTCGAAGACACACGTTCGATAGTATCATCCACATTATCAACAGTGACATAAGTCGTCCAAGAGCTTGGAGCACCTACTGCTTCAGGTGGCTTGGCCATGATTCCACCGATTTGAGAATCACCAACTTTGATCACGGTATACACATGATCCATACCTTCCATTTGAGCATCTTCTAGTGTCCAACCAAAAACTTCTCCATAGAACTTTTTCGCGGCATCCAAATCATCAACCATTAACTCCTGCCAACTTATCGCGCCATGCGTTTGAAATACGTCCATCCTTATCCTCCTGAATTTCACATAAGTATAGTGAACTTCTGTTCACCGCTTCTTATGAAAGAATAGCATAAATTAATCTAGTTATTTGTAGAAGAACTATGCAGGTTTCATTTCCCCTACACACCTCTTTCCTGTGACAGATCGCAACCAGAGCAGAAAATATCAGCCGCGCACAGTTCCCTACATTACTTGTTTGAAACAAGTTATTTACATTTGTTATAGCCTACTCGAAAATTGAACGTAGCTATCGACTAATTGCCCGTAAAATTCGCCGCAAGATAATGCCCATCTAAACTATAAAAAATATACAACGTCTGTTTTGAGGGATCACTTATTTGGCTATTTTTAAACGTCACAACCCATTCTGGGTCATGAGAAAAGGTTTTTTTCTCAACACTCCCGCTCTTTATTTTAGACCAGCTCGCATCGATCTTTCCTTTGCTCACCAATTGCTGAACTTTTTTAATAGCCCGTTGCTTCGCTTTCTCACTGGAAATAGGCCCATGAGAATGCCCATTACCATGACCGGGTCCCGATAGCACTGGTGTTGCAAGTGCTGCTAGCCAAAAAAATAAAATCGTTATAATAAAATTACGCATAAGTCCTCCGTAAATAATCAATTATACTTCGACGACGGGGTATGCACCCCGCCGTCGACCAAAGGGGAGAACTTCGTTTCTCCCCTTTGGAAACCCCAATGGTTTTGTGCCCGTAGCAAGCTACGGGGAATTTAGATTTAATCTATTGAATCGTGAGATTGTCTTTGTAGTTCAACTGCCTTTTCTTCATCCATTTTTTTATGCTCATGAATATGATTATCCGAGCTAAAACCAAACTCATCGGGGTGACTCACATGAGAATATCCATGCATCTGCGTCAAAAATAGATAAAGCCCCGCGAAGATCAACCCGTAATTTGAAATTTTACTGAACGGTTTAAACGATTCCGTTTTTCGCCACCCAGCCAGTAGCAATAACATAACCGTTAATGCCGCAATTTGTCCCAATTCAATCCCAACATTAAATGAGATTATATTCATTAACAACTGATCTTCACTTAACGGGAGCTGTTGCAAACGGGTAGATAATCCCAAACCATGAATCAACCCAAGTACGATAATCATGACAAGAAGGTTTGGCGCTTTAACATCCAGATATTTTCGAAACCCATCAAGATTGGCAAACGCGATATAACAGACACTCAGCGCAATAATGGCATCGATGAGAAAATAATTAACCTGTATTCCGTTAAAGGTCGCGAAAATCAGCGTAACACTATGGCCAAGAGTAAAAGCGGTTATATATTTAACAATATCTTTAAACTTTGTTAGAAAAAAAATAATGCCAAAAACGAAAAGCAGGTGATCGTAACCCGATAACATATGGGTCGCACCAATCCAAAGATAGCGTAAATTCCCACCTTCGATGATGGACTGTTTTTCAGCTTCAGACATACCATGGCCAAAAGCAATGCTAGCAAAAAGCAAAGCCACGATGACAAAAAGCCATCGCGAAAAATTATTCGTAGATAACATAATTACCTCATTAGTATTTAAAAAAAGTATGGAGTTAAAACTTATGAGATTGCGGGAGGAGCGCGAAGGCGAACGGCGGTCTGGGATAAATAACTTAGCTTTGTGTTTGTTTGGGGAACAAGTATTTGATTAATCCGACTTCGATAAGCATAAATCTCAAATTCACTCGCGATGATAAAAGCAGTGTAATCACAAAGTTTCTTCTGAGCTGAAACACCACACAGCTGATCCAACTCAATGATACTAAGGTGATCAAGCTGATGTTCTGAATCGATTGAATCGTGGTGAGAAGTTAGATGATGAGAATGAGCTTCAACAAAATGTTGATGATGGCTACCATCATGACTATGATGTTCCGCCAAATGGATATGCGCATTTGCCCATTGCATGGTGAGAAAAGCAACAGCAAGAATGAATAACGGCGTTTTTCGTAAAAAGATACTCATCAAACCAATCATTTTATAGTGTTATTATAGTTTTAATTTTAAGTATAACGTATTTTCTCAAATGCCAAGCATGAATACCCAAGCAATAAACACACTCTCAGGACTCTTTGATTTACAAATACGCGTTTGCAGTTTATGGACCGAGTTTTTACAATCATTTCATTGTTAACCACTGACACCCAAAATGACTGCTCTGTTTAATTCATCTCCCCAAAGTTACGATGTTGCTATTATCGGAGCAGGTCCAGCCGGTGCATCTGCCGCCTTATTATTAGCAGAGCATGGAATACACGTTGTCATACTGGAAAAAAAATCGCTTCCTCGATATAAAGTCTGCGGTGGAGGATTGCTTGCCAGGGCAAAAAATCTACTCCACAGAGAAGTACAATTTCCTATCGAAAAAGAGATTCATCAACTCGATTTAGCATTACCCGATCTCAATAAAGAATATTCAGTATCCCGAAAAACTCCTTTGGTCTATATGACCATGCGCTCCGAACTGGATAGCGCAATCGTAGAAGTCGCAAAGAGCAAGGGCGCTGAACTAATAGCGCCATGTAATATAAAAAACATTACATACAATAAGTCGGATATAAACATATCAACTGATGGCTGCTCCATAAGCGCAAGATTTTTGATTGGTGCAGATGGCGCAAATGGTGTTGTTTGCAAATCTCTAGGTTTAAAAAAGAACGCCTTTTTAATACCTGCGGTTGAATGGGAAGTTTATGTAAACGACCACACTTACGAGACCCATGCACATTGCGCACGTTTTGATTATGATGTTGCTCCCAAAGGCTATGGTTGGATTTTCCCAAAAAAGACTCACCTATCCACCGGGTTGCTATCTGCAGCACCAGGCATTTCTTCTTTAAAAACATTGGCTGAAAATTACATTCATCGCGTTCTTGGCGAAAAAAATATTTTGTCTATTGAAAAACACGGTTATGTAATTCCTATAAAACCACTTCCCAATTTGCAAGCCAACTCTAGAGTACTGCTAACTGGAGATGCTGCCGGATTGGTTGATCCATTAACAGCCGAAGGTTTAACAAATGCTATACTTTCCGGACAGTTAGCGGCGAAGTCACTATTCACTTCTGGCATGAATGTGGATAAAGTACTAACAACTTATCAACAAGATATCCACAAGGAAATTCTCACTGAGCTTAAATTTGCTCGCGGCTTAGCCCCAATTTTTTATCACAAAAGTTGGCTACATCGAAAATTGATGAATCGGTTTGGACAACCACTTTGTGAGGCGATGGGAAATGTTGTTTTGGGGAAACGGAGTTATCGGGAGTTGCTGTTAAATCCGAGAAAGTATTGGAATCTTATAAAAAGTAAACGTTAGATAATTCGGAGATGAATCCCCACTGAGAAACTATGGGGGAACTATGTGCCATTCTGGTCTGCCCCCCATTTTCCCGCTACTGCATTTTAACAACCGCTATTCAGTACATTAATTCTGAGAAATTATTAATAATTGCCGGTATTTCCTTATAAGGCCTAAAGCCATATTGGCAAAGTAAATTTGTTTTATTTTTGGTGTTGAATAGAAAACAACTTGTAGGTGATTTACTTAATGGGATGCGAGTAGGAATGAAAATTTTATCCCCGCGAAACTTATCGACCAATTCTAACAACCGATCGTAATTAGCTAAACTAATTTCATAATGAATAAGTTCGAGTGTTTCCACTTTTGATTGATATGAAATTTTCCTAATACTAACGTCGTAGGTGCCATCCAAGGATATACCGACTACCTTTAGGGCAGAGTTTAAGTACCGGTTATCGGTCTTACACATTTCTAAATCTCCTTTTCTAGGAGATATTTTACCTTCATTCACTGAAAAACTGGTTTCTAAGGAAATATTGACCTGTTTTGTTATGTTGTCCATCGCGGAAACTGCTACAGGTAAAGTAAGCCATAATACGAATAGACAAAATACTCTAATGTTTTTACCAACCATTATGGAGACACCACATGATTGCGAAAACTTGGTGGTGTATCTTTTTCGATCTCAACATAGAGTTTTTTATGTTTTACCATACTTTCAATCGCTTTGCCCGCCTCTACCGTATTGCTAATACCTGCCACGTCTCGAATATCCTGCTTAAATTTTCCGAAGTCACCGATAATCTCGACACACCCCGCAGATCCCCAACCAACGTCCATCAGGTCTTTTGGCCCAGCATGAATAAGAAAATTATTTCGAATCCGTATGGCACCTCGATGTGGTGAATATCTGTTTTGAGTACCATAATTTGGTAAATATAAGTCAACAACTTTCTTTTGTAATTTGTGCAAACCCGAATTAATGAAACCTTTGGACTTATAGTGGAGGTCTGGTGAAGCTGGATCATTCCAATATGGCATGAATCGCACAGCTTTCCATTTGATTATTTTACTACCTGACGTGATTTCTATCTCATATACTGGAGTGTTATAAAATTCTATTGCCCCATCGTTGTCTTTATCATCATCGGGATAGGATCTTGCCTTATACAGCTCACCAGTTTTATTGTTAGTGATAACTATAGTTACAGGATTCATCTCACTCTCCTCAGCATTGATTACCTATTAAACATCACATAAATCATACTACTAACACAGTGAGATAGATCACAGAAATCTAAAAGAATCAGCCTCCTGATACAACGGAATCAAGCTACCAATTGACACTCTCGAATAGATTATATATCTCTTGCTGGAAAAAATTCCTCTATTGAAGTGAGTTTTAAAACCAATATGGAATCATTTTCCATTCATAACCCACAAAGGCACATCCCTAGTTGCCCGATTTAATGCTAAATCCAACTGTTTAAATTCCGGCTCACATCTCTCAACCAATTCCCAATACTCTTTTGAATGATTAAGATGCTTGAGGTGACACAACTCATGCACAAACAGATATCTCACCAGCTCAGGTGGAACAAACAGTAGATTTCGATTGAGATTAATATTCTTTTTCGATGAGCAACTACCCCAGCGTGTTTTTTGTGCTTTTATAAAAACTTTATTTGGCTTGAAACCTAATTCATTAGCAACTTGATTGACCCATGGAACCAGTGTTTGTTTGGCTTTTTCTTGTAGCCAAAATCTAAGCGCATCTCTCCGTTCGTCATCATTATTCGCATAGATTTTTAAATTTCGCCCCTCTTCTACGACAGATATTTTATGAGCAATGGGGTGATAATTAACCGTAAATATCGCTTCAATGGCGACTAGGTTGATGTTGTCTGGTGGATCAAACCCCAAATCGGGGTCTGTATTACGGAGGGCTGTGAGTTTTTGTTGGGTTTTATTGATCCAATCGATGTTGGATTGAACAAACAAATCAACTTCAAATTTGGGAGCACGTTTAGGAACAACAACTTCGACTTGGCCCAAGGGTGAAATTTTTATGCGCATTCGTTTTGCGCGAGTGCTTACCCTAACTTGGTAAATGTTTTCGTCGATCACATCTATTCTTGTGAAGAATCTAATTTACCAAAATTCTCTAGCACAGCTTCAGCAACTACTGTTGAGAACTGTCTATTATCTGTTCCTTCCAAGGCGTTATTCAGTGCAAAAACTGCTTCGGTATAATCTTCAATTTCCATCTCTTCCCACTTACCATCTTTGGATTTTGCAAGCGCGCGCTTGGTGGTCATATCCTCTATACCAATCATATCCATGAGCGGGGCGAATTTCCATAATAGGCCGCCTTGCTGTTCCAAGTCGTGCATATATTCACGCACATCTTGTCGAATAGGATATTCCATGCGGTTTTTTGCAATCTGCCAGGCTAATGCGCCAACAATGGTTGTTGGGATCATCATAATCCAAACTAGTTTGGCGAAACCTTCTAACGGGATGATGTTGTTATCCATAGCGTAATAAGACGCTGCAAAACCCACCATGTAGATACCAGTTGCTACACCAAGACCCACCAACATAGATTTTGGTTTTAACGACATGCTACGTTTTTTGTAGTTGAGTTTTTGTAGATCAAATGATCTTTCAAAAAGACGCGCAACCTCTTTTTTGATGTTTCGTTTTGATTTTTGCTTTCCAGCCATTATTTAACCTATTTAAATATTTCTTGATCTCTTTATTTGTCTTTTCAAAAGCGCGGTGGATGTTGGATGTGCAAAAAATGGAAGCGTCGGTAGCAAGGAAGCTACCGTCGAGTTTACATGGACGTATTTACAACGTCTTTCATTTTTTGCGCATCCAATGGCTACCGCCTCAACCAATCAAGAGTGATTAGGATATAAATCAGGTAACGATTCTACCTTTTTCTTTTTGTTTTCCCGAGTTTTTTTTAATCGGACAGAAACCTCATCCCAAAATCGATTACCGTCCCAACTTTTTTCTTTATGAGAATAGAGAACATCTCGTAATTCTTTAAACTGTTTCTTCAACGTAGAATCGCTCATCTTTTGACTAACAATAGAAAGACTTCGCGGAGGATCTTCTGGCCACATGGCCGCCGCCCAAGCCAGCAATGCACGATTTGCCGCTGCAGGATCATTCTTACTGCAAGCAGCTTTTAGCTGATTTTTTGCTTGGGTAAGTGAGGTTTGATCGACGCTATAACCGCTGGAAGTGCTCACTCCGGGGATCACGTTTTTCTGACGCTTCCATAAAATCACAACCGTAATAATTGTCGCCAACCAACCCAATCCGAGAGCAAGCGCGATTAATGGCCATTGGCCAGCATCGACCACAATTTTGACCACTTCTTTTGCGGTGTCGGTAACATTGTTTACCGATTGTTCAGAGATTGCAGACGCCGTTTGCTGAACTTGAGGTTGCTGCATTGTAATATCTACGGCTGCAACCTGAATAATTTTTGGTGAAATAGAAACCAATCTTTCACGCTCAAATTCCGTATCCCACCAGTAGAGACGAATCTCTGGCAACACCAGTTTGCCACTATCAGTGGGAACAATGGCAAATTTTTCTACGCGCACACCATTCAATGAATTATTAGCCCACTTGGTATCAACGACTGGCTGATCGTTATACTGCTTGATGCCGTTTGAGTTATGCAGTTTTAACTCGGGCAATTGCGCGCCAGTTAAGCCGGTTGCTTCCATAGTTAGGGTTCGTGTAATAGGTTCACCAACTTTAAACACTGGAGGATCGGGTGACCATGCTTCGGTTAATTTAAAATCTTTTGCTGGCAACCAATGCTTAGCACTAATATTTGTTGGGGCAGCTTTTACTTCAACTTCAACCGCTTCACTTTGAATACGCACACGCTTCATGCGTTGGGTTTGAAAAAAACGGTTAAAGGGATCATTCGTTTGATGTTGTTGAGCCTGCCTCGTATCTGGCACTTGGCCTTGAAAAATCACGGGCGGAATATTGAGCGCCCCACTCTTTTGCGGAAAGATAGCAAACTTACGTTCAGTCACTTGGTATAAGCGACCGCTGCGGCGGGTTTGAAAGGTGATGTCTTCACCAAATCGCTCTAAAACAACATCGTCAAGATTCGGCTCAGTTAATGAGGCATCACGAATTTCTACAGCACGATAGAGCCGCACCGTGTAGACAATTTGTGACTGAACGTAAGTGCTGGGTGTATCCACTTTCGCTTCAAGAAAAATATCGCGACCTGCAGAGCCTTGTTGCACAACAGGTTTAATCACATCCACTTGGATGGGGGCTGACTTACTATTACCAGCACGAATACCCGGCACAATAAATTTTCCGATTTGTTTCGGTGCTAAAGTCACTAACCATTTATTTACACGATTCATTGCGCCATTAACGATACTCACACTGGTGTTTGTGGAAGTGCCTAAAACATCAAATTGCTGCTCAAGCACTTCTAACTCAGGCTCATCACCATCGGTTTGAACAGTTAATTGAAATGTTTCGCCAAACTCAATAGTTGTTCGATCAATCGTCGCTGTGACTTTCGCGCTGACATCCAGCGATATGAACAGTAATAAAAATAATGGACCTAAATACTTAATCACCACTCGTTCTCCGAACTATTACTTCTATTTCGCTGACGCAAATTTTCTCGTCTGAATTTTTCGCGTAACAAACCACCGGGGTCATCAGGAATTCTACGTAACCACTGTTCTGTTGCCTGACGGATCTCTTTGCGCTCTGCATCTTCGGCATTTTCATCTTCACTTTCTTGTTTCTGAACCTGCTCTTCCTGCTGGCCCTCTTCTTCGTTTTCTTCTTGCTCTTTTTGTTGAGCAGCTTTTTTCTCTTCTTCTGACTGTTCTTGATCAGATTTTTGCTGCTCACTCATCTCTTGTTGTTTTTGCTCTTCTTCACCCTCTTGGCCTTGTTGTGATTCGGAAGATTGCTGTTGATCGCTCTGTTGCTGTTCTGAATTTTCTGATTGCTCAGACTGCGATTGATCGCTTTGCTGCTGATCTTGCTGATCGCCTTCTTCGCCCTCCTCACCTTCCTGGTTTTCATCAGATTGCTGCTGGTTTTGTAATAACTTATTTACGAGATCTTGATTGAACTTTGCGTCTTCGTGTTCAGGATTTTCTTTTAGCACTTCATCATAAATATCGATGGCTTCCTGCAACTTTCCTTGTTTGGCGAGTGAATTAGCGTAGTTATATTTACCATCAGTATTTTCCATCTCGGAAAAATGTTCCGCAGCCTTTTCATAATCGCCATCGCGATAGTGAGCGGTTCCTTTCCAATCATCTTTTTGAAATAGCCCCGCCGCTTTATCTGCATTACCTTGCTCTAACTGTTCTGCGGCTTGTTGATTTTTGTTCTGCCAGAGGTCTTTCCATTCAAACGCATAAGCTTCGTTCGACGGCAACGTAAATGAAACCAACACAATAGCACCTAACCAACCACGACGAAAACCGAGTGCAGCAAAAGGTAGTGCAGCCAATAAAAACCAGTGACCTTCATCCTGCCAAAGATCAACATCACGCGTGAAAGGGTTTTCACCATCCAGTTCGCGATCAGTTGCTGGAGTGATCAATTGTTTAATATCACTATCATTTACCGCAAAATCGAGATAACGCCCAGAGCCCGCAAGTGCCAACTCTTTTAGCTCACTGCGATTAAGTTTAGGCAGAACAATGCCACCATTTTTATCTTTTAAAAACCCGCCGGATGATATGGGCACGGGTGCGCCTTGATCAGTTCCAATGCCGATGATGGATAGCCGATAACCACGCGCTGAAACTTTCTCTGCCACGTCAAGCGATCTATCGAGATTCACGCCATCGGTAAGCAAAATTATTTCGCCACCTACGCTATTTGATTGTTGGAGTAGCAACGCTGCTTTTTTTATGGCGAGGTCAGCACGACTCCCTTGCACGGGTAAAACATCTGTCGATAAACTCGGCACCATATTCACAATGGTTTTACTGTCATCAGTTAGTGGCGAAACTACGTGTGCTTGTCCCGCGAAAACCACCAATGCGGATTGCCCCTCTTTATTCGCTGTTAACAAATCGATCATTTTTAGTTTTGCACGATCCGCTCGGCTCGGAGCAATATCGGTTGAATCCATGGAGCGAGACATATCCAAAACAAACACGCGTGCTGATTCATCTTTATAAACAGCTTGCGGCAGCTTATCCCAAGCCGGGCCTGCCATGGCAATAATGGTTAACACTCCGACAATCGTTAATAAGACTAAAGGTAGATAGCTACGTTTTTTACCTGTTTGAACCAGTAAATAGGAAATCAATTGTTGATCACAAACGTCAGACCACGCACTGTTCTGTTTTGAAGCTTTATAAAGGCGCCACAATAGAAAAAACAACACCACGAATAACAGCAGGAACCAAGGTCGCATGAAATGAATTTCACCCATCATGACTGCTTACCTCCCCTGTTAAACCTTGGAGAAATAGTCTTTGTATTGATAATGCTGTAGCTAAACGCGATGATCAAACCAATTAACAACGGCCAGAAGAAAAGTGATTTTTGTGGACGCATGGTTTCCGCTTCTTGCGCTGCGGGTTCTAATTCATCGAGTGTTTTATAAATACCTTCCAAACCTTTGGTATCTTTTGCACGAAAATATGCACCACCCGTTAATGCCGCAATTTTTGTTAATGTGCCTTCATCCAAATCCGCAGATGGGTTAACACGACTTCTTCCAAAAAAAGTTTGTACCTCCATGGAATCCGCACCCACACCGATGGTGTATATTTTTAGTCCTAACTCTTTTGCTAACTCTGCCGCTTTTAACGGTTCCACTTCCCCTGCAGTGTTTGCACCATCCGTTAATAGAATTAATACTCTACTCTGTTCCGGTTTATCACGTAAGCGTTTGACAGCTAAACCAATTCCATCACCAATTGCTGTCTCCTTTCCCGCTAAACCGATCTCCGCTTCTTTGAGCATAAACTCTACAGTCTTCAAATCAAAGGTGAGCGGTGTCTGCACATAAGCGCGACGACCAAACAATATCAGCCCGATTCGATCACCTTGACGACGAGCGATAAAATCACCGGCGACTTCTTTAACAACTGTTAAACGATCAACTTTTTCACCATTCAATTTGAAATCAGGATTCTCCATGCTACCTGATAGATCGATAGCCAACATTAGATCACGACCAGTGGTTGGTAAACTCACCGGATCACCAATCCACATTGGCTTTGCTGCTGCTGTAATAAAAAATGCCCAAGCAATATAGAGCAATACGCTGGATTTATTTTTGCTGTGGTACACAGAACGAACGGTTTGTTGAATGGCATGCCACTGTTTAAAGTAAGGGACTTTTAGCGCAGAGGTTTTTGTTTCATCGCCAGGCACCACAAGCGTCACCAACCAAGGTAGTGGCAAGAATAAAAACATCCAGATTAATTCAAATTGAAACATTACCGACTTAACACCTTAGAGTTTCTTAACCAAACTTTGTGTTGCAGTGATGAGATCTTGAATATCCAAATCTTCATCTTGTTTGCGATACGGTGAGGTTGCAATTATGGAAGCACCACCATTAGAAAACAGATCTGTTCCACTCACGCTATCAAGATAGTCCAACCAATCTTCTCCAATTAATCCTGCGACTTCTGCATTGCCATTTTTCGCTACCAAGACTTTACGAATAAACAGTGAAATTTCACCGAGGGTTTTATGACTATTTCGTTGGATTTCAAAATCAGCAATGATGCTTTGCAACTCATCTGATGCAAGTTTTTTGTAATTGGGTTTTCTTTTACGTTTCATCAAAAAACGGATGAGAAAAATTAGCACAGGCACAAGAATAATTAATATCCACCAACCAGGTGCCAGTGGCCAGATCGACACAGGGTCCGGCTGATGAATGTCTCTTAAATCTTTTAGGGCTTCTTGCAACTGATCCATACGCTCTAAAGGGCCTTTAGAATCTTGTGTGTTAATTCATCACGAACAACTTGTTGAATATTGTCTGTGTTGCAGAGCGGAAAAAAGTGCAAACCATGACGTGTACAAAACTTCTGAATATTTTCCTGACGCGTTAAAAATTCATTCGTAAATGCCTTACGCATATCACTTTTATCCATAGAAAGATTTTCAAACGATTTGCCATCGGTCATCATATAACTACCCGGTGGGGGCGGCGTCTTTTCAATCGCATCGTATATTTGAATCAACACAATGTCGCAGTGTTGGGCTATCTGCCCTAAATAGAGCTGTGCATTACGATCGAGCTCCATAAAATCGCTGACGATGTAAACTAAACTTCCTGGTTTTGCGGTTCTTCGTAATCGCCTAACGACATCATGAAAATTTACTGCATGTGTTTGAGAGCGGTTAACAAAACTGCGTTTGTTCCAATCCACTAATCTTTTTAGAAATTTGAGAATGCCACGTTTACCGCCAGCAGGTTTAACCTCTTCGTGGTTTTCTCCATCAAACAATAATCCACCAACCCGATCACCATGAGAAATCGCCGACCAAGCGAGAAGTGCAATCGTTTTTGCCGCTACCACAGCTTTAAAGGCGACTTTAGTGCCGAACTGCATGCTTGAGCCACTATCGAATACAAACAGAACTGGTCGTTCACGTTCTTCAGTAAATAATTTTGTATGAGGCTTACCCGTGCGTGCAGTTACCCGCCAATCCATCGATCGAATATCATCACCTGGCTGATACAAACGCACTTCGGAAAAATCGATGCCACGACCACGAAACGGTGAGGCGAAATTTCCCGCCATTAGCGCACCAGATTTTTTATACGTTTTATGGAATGTTTTTCCAGCGCTATAGCGCATTTCCAATAAACTATTTAAAGATACTAGAACGCTATCGGGAACTTCGTTTAATTTTACGTCTTCCATTATGGAACTGGAACGCGATTCACTAACTCTTCGATAAATTTATCTGGCGTCACGCCTTCCGCTTCGGCTTCAAAAGAGAGTAATACACGATGGCGTAATACGTCACCGATAATCTCTTGCACATCTTCAGGCGCGACATAATCTCTACCGGCCAGCCATGCTACTGCGCGTGCGCATCGATCTAAAGCAATTGTTCCACGAGGGCTAGCGCCGTACATCACCCAGCTCGCAAGATCATCACCATATGCACCTGGGTTGCGTGTTGCCGCAATCAATTGCACAATATATTCTTCAATCGCATCTGACATGTGGAGATTCAAAACAGCATCTCTTGCTTCAAACAACATTTCTTGCGTGACTTTTTCTGGTTTCTCAACTGACTCAAGCGGCTGTTTCATGTCGCGATTTCTCACGAGATGAAGAATTTTCTTTTCCGATTCAATATCCGGATAAGTGATATTCACATGCAATAAAAATCGATCAAGTTGCGCTTCCGGTAGCGGATATGTTCCTTCTTGTTCGATGGGATTTTGCGTGGCCATCACCAAAAATAGTTCTGGTAATTTATAGGTTGTTCTGCCTACTGTTATTTGATGCTCACCCATTGCCTCAAGCAACGCAGATTGTACTTTTGCCGGCGCACGATTGATCTCATCTGCCAGCAGTAAATTATGAAAAAGTGGGCCTTGTTGAAAAACAAATGAACCATCCTGCGGTCGATAAATTTCTGTTCCTGTTAAATCTGCCGGTAGCAAATCGGGTGTAAATTGCACACGATGAAAATCACCTTCTAACCCATCCGATAGCGCTTTGATCGCTGTGGTTTTCGCTAAACCCGGTGCACCTTCTACTAAAAGATGACCATCTGCAAGCAACGCCGTAAAAAGTCGTTGAGTTAAGGTTGATTGACCGATGATTTGTTGATCAAGATAGTTGAGATAAGCCTTAATGGTCTCAAATGTTGAACTCATTTGTTATTTACATCCAATGATCTAGTGTTGTTTCTACAATAGCGTGGCTGACATAATGTCGCCGTTGCCACATGCCATAATTTTGTTAACTGTCGTTGTAAGACTACATAGGACTGATTATTCTAAAACCAGTTCCGTTAAAAATCATGCGGGGCGCTGCAAAGGTTTCTCAACCGCATCCCGCTTTTTTTTGCCTTCTAACAACTCAATTAGCGTTAGTGCAAAATCCATTGCCGTTCCCGGCCCACGCGAGGTGATCAACTTTCCATCAACCACCACAGCTTCTTCCACATATTCGGTTTCCGAAAGATCGTATCCTTCAAGGGAACCAGGAAAGCTCGTCGCTTTTTTTCCTTTTAACAAACCTGCCGATGCAAGCACTTTAGGTGCCGCACAAATTGCAGCCAACCATTTGTTCTCAGCATTCATTTCAATGAGTTTATGGTGAAGAATCTGACAATCATTCAAATTATCAGCACCGGGTAAACCTCCAGGCAACACGACCATATCATAGTCGTTATTGATGACATCTTCGAGCAAAGCATCAGCAATGATGGTTGTGCCGCGACTCGCTTTCACTGGCTCATTAGTCAGCCCAGCAGTAACAACATTGAAACCCGCTCTGCGCATTAAATCTACAATTGTGATTGCTTCTAGTTCTTCGCAGCCTTGCGCGAGGGGGATAAGGACGCTTGCCATGTTGGACTCCTCTGATTTTTCAACTCTATATATTGGCTAACCGGCACTAATTCAATGCCTTCTGCTGCCAATTGTGGAATCCAATATTCCAGAGCAAGCAAAGTTTCTATATGTGGGTGGGCAATACCCAGTGCGCTGCCGAAAATTCGCGCACGTTTGATAAGACGGAGGAATTGTTTGTCTATCTCCTCAGCATCAATAGTATGGTCGAGAAAAATGTCTCGGGTAGTACTTGGGATGCGTTGTCTTTGCGCAGTATGAAAAGCAATGCTACTTGCATGTGTAAAACTATCCACGAAATAGAAGTCGTTATACTCGCGTAACTCGCGCATTAACCAATTCATTTGTCTAGAACGCTGTGTCAGTAGGCTTCCCATATGATTATTAATACCGACTGCGTAGGGGATTGCTGCAATGTTGTTGCGAAGTGTTTGCATAAAACGCATTTTAGACATCTTCGCCCGCAAGCCACCTGGCCCCATATTTTCTCTTCCCAATGGTTGCATAGGAAGGTGCAACATTATTTCTCGACCGCTGCGATTAATTTTTTTCGCAAGGCGTTTACTAAAAGGGGTGTGCGGTAAAATAGAATAAGTTACCTGACCAGGAAGTTTAGTTGCTCGCAAACCTCTAGGATAATTATCTCCTAGATCATCAACAATAATTGCAACAAACGGAAGATCATCACTCGCGTGGGAGAAATTAATGAGGTTAAAAAAGGCAACGCACATTAAGATAAGAAGCGTCTGCTTATGAACCTGATTTTTATACAGCTTATTAATGAAAATGGACGTCACCCTTTAGTTCATTTAATATGCAACCAGTGTTTGATTTAGTAATGCATTATCGTAAACGGCTAAAGAAGCAAGTGCCAGTATTACTTAAAAATATATACGAACAAATCATTTACAAGCATATACTTAACTCTAGGAGGCCGTCCGAGAATAGAAAGCCTATTCTCGGACGGCCTCCTAATAATCGACAGAATTCAGAAATACCTAATTTTTACTTTTTTAATACGATTAAAGACAGTATGAAACCACTAACCGTTAGCTTACTCCTGCTTTTGTTACCTTTCGCCACTATTGCCGAAGATGACTTTTTTGATATTTTGAATGAGGACTTTAATACCAATTCGACTGAAAAGAATTACGTCAGTCTCGACGGTTCGGTTACATTTAATACAATTAGAGCAATTAAGAACGACAGCCTACGACGAGTTGAACACGCCTACGCTGGTGCATACGCGCTAAAAGAATCTATATTCGATAACGTGCCGATGTACGGAAGAATCGGAGTTGGTATGAGCTTGCTTTCAAACCCGCGTTATTTAAGTGCTAACTTTGAAATTTCCAGCGGTATTCGATTACCAGGCACATGGTCATTGTACTGGGGAATTGGTGGTATATTTGGTGAAATCGTAGAATGTATGTGGTGTGAAGATAAATCGGATGACAATGGCTTTGTTGGTGTTTTTCCTGAGTTTGGCTCAAATATAGAAGTAACCAAAACAATCCGACTTGGTGTTTTTATGAGAAACTATTTTCTCTCCGACGGCCTAGATGACTTTTTTGTTTATGGTGGGTCTATTTCCTTTCTTAATGATTAGCTTACATCTTCGGCACTTCAATACCCGTAACATGGTTAACTGTGCTTAAAACTCACCCCAAATCAGCAAAATCGTGTCGGATAAGTTTACACACCTCATTACAACCCCCACGTAACATACTGTTTATCAAACGCAAAACAAATTGGCACTTATTGTGCACATGTTTTTTGTGCATAACAAGCGACTCATTTTAATAAAATTAGTTCGATAAAAATAAAAGGGAAGAAAAATATGTTTAATAAATTTACAAAATTAGTTGTCTCTGCAGCGGTCCTTACGTTTAGTGTTGCAGCATCTGCAGATCCTATTTACTTAACTGGTGCTACCGATCCATGGAACTCTAACACTAATAACCAGAATATGGATGCTGCTTTCGGCGCTGGCAATTGGGATAAAATGGCATTTGGCGATGCTAATATATTCGATGACACCAATGATTTCATCTATATTGATGGCGGGGATGGTCGAACTGCCGAATATGAAGGTTGGATGAATACAAATAGAGCAAATATAGAAAGTTACGTTTTTGCTGGTGGTAGTGTATTCATAAATGCTGCCACGTGGTATGGCACACCTAATTTCGACATGGGCTTTGGAGTTTCATCAACAGAGACAGGCTTAACAGGCGCCTGTACATTACTTGATGATAAGTTCGGCTCAACAGGTGAAGTTTTCACCGGTAATGGTTGTGCACATAATACAGTTTCTGGCGCTGGGCTTATTAGCTTAGTTTCAGACGCTAATGGTTCTGTATTGTCAGAAATGAGTTTTGGTGCAGGACATGTGATGTTTGGTGGAATGACCACTACTAACTTTCATTCGGCAAATGGTACTAATATTCGTGTGAATATGTTAGCGTATGGCGCTGATCAAGTAGGCCAAATGAATGTTAATAAAGTTCCTGAGCCATCTGTATTAGCACTTATGGGCTTAGGTTTGTTAGGTTTTGGTTTCAGAAAAATGAACAAAAAGTCTTAATAGCCTTAAATCATCATCTTAAAAAGCTCCGCCCATTTTGGGGGGAGCTTTTTTTGTGTCTAGAGAAAATATTTTATGTCCTGTAGTGTTAAATTAATTGACAATATCAAAGATCGGTTTACCCAACTTATCCATGCACATTTCTCAATCCTAACGTATATTTAAACATTCAATATTGTACAAAAATTCAGTGAATAACAATTAGTTAAACGTATCTAGATTTTTACTCAAGTAAGATATTCAAGTTATGAAAAAATTAAAATTCACATCAAACTTATTATTGATCATTTGTTTAAGCATATGCGGATCATCAATATGCTTCGCTGAGCTTGTTGCTTCTGACAAGAAACTCATCATAGAACTAACTAATAAAAAATTATCAAGCGACAACTTGATAAATAAAAAACAGCCGCGTAGAAAAAATAATCACGTATCTCTAGGCAAAAGGTTATCACCGACGAGGGGTTTGTTTTCTTATTTACAATCCGACCTTAGTAGGTCGATTCCACTTAAAGAGCAATTGAACTCTCGTATAGTTAAAAATATAGAATTTGATTCATTAGTGTATCCGACTGAACTTCCTAATGACCCTCATTTTGGACAAGCATGGAGCCTGCAGAATGTAGGGCAATCTGGAGGAGTGGTAGGCGCTGACATAAATGCGACAACTGCTTGGGACACCATTACTGACAGTAGTGAAACAATTATAGCAATTATCGATACTGGCATAGATTACTATCATGAAGATCTATCAAGTAACATTTGGGTCAATAGTAATGAGATTCCAAACAATGGAATTGATGATGATAATAATGGGTTTGTTGACGATGTAAATGGATATGATTTTGGTGATGATGACAATAATCCTATCGATGAATTTGGCCATGGTACGCAGGTAGCCGGAATCATTGCGGCTAAAGGGAATAATGCATTAGGTATTGCAGGTGTAACTTGGTCTGCGAAACTAATGGTTCTGAAATATGTTAACAGTACTGGATTGGGGTGGAAAAGCGATTTGGTGGCCGCAATTTATTATGCGATTGATATGGGTGCTGACATAATTAATCTCAGTTTGGGTAATAACGTATATTCGCCTATTGAAAGCAATGCGATTAAAGCGGCTCAAGATGCCGGGATACTAGTAATATCTTCGGCGGGAAATAACGCTGAAAGTAACGAGAGTAACCCTGTCTATCCTGCGTCTTACAAATTAGACAATATAATTTCTGTTGCCGCCACTAACAACAGAGATAACCTATCAAGCTTTTCAAACTATGGTGTAAATAGTGTAGATATTTCTGCTCCGGGAGAGGATGTTGTAACAACGGAGATCAATAATCAATATTCTTTTTCATGGAGCGGCACCTCAGCGGCAGCCCCTTACGTTGCAGGAGCCGCTGCGTTATTAAAGGAGCAAAATCAATCAAGATCAGCGCTACAACTGAAAAGGTTAATTGTCTCCTACTCCGATCCAATTGATTCGCTAAAGAATATAACTTTATCAGGTAATCGCTTAAACGTTGCTTCCCTTGTTACATGCCCAGCAAATAATATCAAAATATTAAAAGATGCACCTGATTCGAACTTTGTTGGGTTTACTGGAGAATTACTAGTAGCCCGCATTCATGTTCACGATTGTGGTAACGCTGTTGATAACGCCGATATTCGTATTGAATTTGATAATGGAGAGAATGATTTAATTCTAAACGATGCTGGTATCGATGGGGATGAATTGCCAGGTGATGGTATTTATTCCACAGAGTGGAGACCAGTTTATAGTGGTGAAGTCACTTTATTAATTGATGTTACCCAAGAAAACCTAGGCAACGAACAAATAGTTGTAAACGGAAACATCAATTTAGTTCCAACTTACCGGGCATATTCAATTAGTAATAGCTGGATTGACACTTCTCTTGGCGTCCCAATGAATTCGGGCGACTCAGTAAGCATAACATTCCCATTTCAGTTCTATGAAGATAATTTTGATGAATTGGTAATATTTCGAAATGGCGTACTCCAGCTTAGTCAAGGAGCATCAGAAAGCGTTCCTCCCGGAGAGGAAATTGAGAATCCAATTGTTACATCCTTATTTGAACTTCCAGGGAACTCTTTTCCAGCTAGCGATCAACCCAATAGTTTTATTGCTCCCTTTTGGGAAGACAATGCAACAATTGATTCAGCAAGTATTCGTGTACTTCCTGAGGGAGAAGCTCCAAATCGTCAAATAACAGTTGAATGGCACGATGTTAAACATAGTTCGGACAACACGGTATTTAACTATCAAGCTACTCTTTATGAAAGTTCAGAACAAATAGTTTTTCGATATAAAAATGTACTTTCTGATAATATGGATTTCTCACAAGGCGCATCAGCAGTAGTTGGTATAGAAAACTCCAAAGGTCTAAGAGGCACGTTTTACTCGGTCTATACACCACAAATTAATAACGATTTATCATTGGCGTTTGACTTTTCGGAAGCGCCCATACCAGACAGCATTGCACCAGTTACTATTTCTTTATATGGTGGCGGTATATACAATACCCCATTAAGTCTTACTTTATTGTGCAGCGACGATCTCAGTGGCTGTGCAGCGACCTATTATACGCTCGATGGCAGCACGCCAAACACTACCTCACTACTCTATGATGGCCCCATCACGATTACTGAAAATACTCTCTTGTCTTATTTTTCTATTGATAATGCGGGCAACGAGGAAGTGATCCAAGCACAGACATACGTGATTGATTCACTACCGCCAACCACCGCTACATCACATGCTGCGGGTAATTATGACGCAACATTTTCCGTAACACTCACTTGTAGCGATGAAAACAGTGGTTGTAGCAATATTTATTACAGCTTGGATAATTCTGAACCTGATAGTAATAGCCCACGCTTTACAGCACCCATTTCAATTCTCTCCACTAGCCGATTGAACGTTCGCGCTCATGATTTAGCCGGTAATTGGGAAACCACACAATCCTTTGACTACACCATCACCTTGCCAGTCGAGGATGTTGTACCGCCGAGTACCACCGCCTCAACAAGCAGTGGCACTTTTGCTTTGCCGCTAGACATTACTTTATTGTGTAATGACAATCTTAGTGGCTGCGCATCGACCTACTATACGCTCGATGGCAGCACGCCAAACACTACCTCACTGCTCTATGATGGCCCCATCACGATTACTGAAAATACTCTCTTGTCTTATTTTTCTATTGATAATGCGGGCAACGAGGAAGTGATCCAAGCACAGACATACGTGATTGATTCACTACCGCCAACCACCGCTACATCACATGCTGCGGGTAATTATGACGCAACATTTTCCGTAACACTCACTTGTAGCGATGAAAACAGTGGTTGTAGCAATATTTATTACAGCTTGGATAATTCTGAACCTGATAGTAATAGCCCACGCTTTACAGCACCCATTTCAATTCTCTCCACTAGCCGATTGAACGTTCGCGCTCATGATTTAGCCGGTAATTGGGAAACCACACAATCCTTTGACTACACCATCACCTTGCCAGTCGAGGATGTTGTACCGCCGAGTACCACCGCCTCAACAAGTAGTGGCACTTTTGCTTTGCCGC
>Ga0316204_10000618_pt1 | contig 123446 bp, 108 predicted proteins | sample 6monrhotite_MG_2_FD_205661 | JGI IMG/M metagenome (GOLD analysis project Ga0316204, IMG submission 205661) | Microbial mat bacterial communities from mineral coupon in-situ incubated in ocean water Damariscotta River, Maine, United States -... | ecosystem: Environmental > Aquatic > Marine >...
TCTAGGGTCAGGACCTGTTAAATTCGCTTCATTCTGTTTAAAAGAGGGTGTTTAGATAAGGCGAAACGGTGCGAGATAATGTAAGTACCTTTTTGAGCACCGATTTGCTTTAGATGAATATCATGTTTTAAACCCGAAAGGGCGCTCATTTTAAACCCGAAAGGGCGCTCCTGGATTTTGCTTTATGAATACGTTCCAAACCCTTGAATAGTATATACTATCCTTCATGTTTGCGCCTATTCATAAAACAATATCCAGTGGCGCAGAATAAATGAATTTAACAGGTCCTGACCCTAAACCAAATGACAGATAAAAAAGTAGAAAATTTTCTCGGGGTTAGTAACTCGATAACCGGACAATCCTGGGTTGATAGGCTGGATATGGCTGCCCAGCGCCAGGCGTTGGCAATTAGCCAGCAGCATGAGGTTTCTGAAATAATAGCCCGTATTTTGGCCGGACGCGGTATTGGCGTTGACGAAACAAAATCATTTCTTGCTCCGGCCATTCGCGATTTAATGCCTGACCCTTCGATCATGACCGATATGGATGTTTTTGCCGACCGTTTGGCAAAAGCTGTTAAAAATAATGAGAAAATCGCACTTTTTGGTGATTATGATGTCGATGGGGCCTCATCATGCGCACTGATGTTGCGGTTTTTGCAAAGCTTTTCCATAAATGTAAATTGGCATATTCCCGACCGGATATTTGAGGGCTATGGTCCCAATATTCCCGCCATCGACAAGCTGATTGATGATGGGGCGCAATTATTGATTTTGCTTGATTGCGGTACCACCAGTATAGATCCTGTTGCCCATGCCAAAGAGCGCGGTTGTGATGTTTTGATCCTTGATCATCATCTGGCCACTGACCAGATGCCCAATTCTCTGGCTTTGGTTAACCCCAATCGCCCTGATGACATTTCTAATTTGGGCTATTTATGCGCCGCAGGTGTAACCTTTATGGCGCTGGTTGCCACCAACCGGATATTGCGCGAGGGGGGCACAAAAAACCTTCCCGATCTGATGGAGTTGCTGGATCTGGTCGCCTTGGCCACCATCTGCGATATTGTTCCATTAAAAAGTTTGAACCGGGCCTTTGTTGTGCGTGGTGTTGAAATCATGCGCGCGGGCAAAAATCGCGGCATTGCCAATTTGGCTCTGGCAGCTCGCATAAACGGCCCGATAGCTGCCCAGCATTTGGGTTTTATGATTGGTCCGCGCATCAATGCCGGCGGACGAATTGGCGATGCTGGCCTTGGTACCAGATTGTTGGCCACTTCTTCTGACGAAGAAGCAATGCAGATTGCGGCCAGTCTTGATGAATTGAATTCCGAGCGCCAGGCAATTGAGGCCTTGGCAGTAGAAGAGGCTATTGCGGTGGCCGATGCAGAAATCGGGACCGGTGAGGGGCCGCCTGTTCTGGTTCTGGCTTCGCAAAATTGGCACCCCGGAGTTGTGGGGCTGGTTGCGGCACGCCTGCGTGAGCGTTTTGATCGACCGGCTTTTGCCATTGCCATGGGGGCGGATGGCAGGGGCAGCGGTTCGGGCCGCTCCATTTCAAATGTTGATCTGGGAGCAGCAGTAATCGATGCTGTTAAAAAGGGTTTTATAGAAAAAGGGGGCGGACATGCCATGGCGGCGGGTATTTCTTTAAAGCAAAACCAATTATCTCAATTCAGGGCCCATATGGTTACTTCCCTTGCTGATGACGTGGCAATTTCGCGTCAAAATTCAAGCATAAAAATTGATGCGGCAATTACCGCTCGCACTGCCTCGGTGGATTTTGTCAATTCCATTGGCGCCGTTGGGCCATTTGGCATGGGCAATGCGTCTGTTGTTTTTGCACTGGCTTCCCACAGGGTCACCTATGCCGATATTGTTGGAAAAGGCGGCCATGTTCGCTGCACCCTTGGTTCTGGTGATGGTGCTTCCATAAAGGCAATTGCTTTTCGTGCTGCAAGTTCAGAACTGGGCAAAGCAATATTGAATGCACCAAAAGACAGGCCTATGCATTTTTGCGGGACTTTGAATGTTGATCAATGGCAGGGACGCAAAAGGGTTCAAATGCGGCTAATTGATGCTGCTGATGCTGCAAAATGCGGTCAAAAAACAAGAATTTAGGCTCTATTTCAACAATTTGATTGCCAATCACTAGCCCCCTTGCACAAAGTGCTCTTTTGGATAGACTTAAAACTTATCGGAAAGCCTCAATTTGGAGCGCTAACGGTTACTTTTCCCAATAATCGTAGCCGTACGATTGGCGATCCAGAAACGGGCGTTCATGCCCGTATGAAGTTCAATAATTTTGCAGTTTTGCGCCAAACCATGCGTCGGGGCACTGTTGGTTTTGCTCGCAAGCGCATTGCAGATGCAGGATTACAAAAATTGGTAAAACTTGAATTTGAGGATTATCGCGATACGAAAGGGCAATTTGATAATGTTTGCTCCATCGAGATGATAGAAGCGGTGGGGGAGGAACATTGGCCGGAATATTTTTCAACCATTGCCAAACGCCTCAAACAGGGAGGCACAGCTTCCATTCAGGCTATAACCATTGCCGAGCAGCATTTTGATGCCTATAAGGACGGCCCTGATTTTATCCAGCGCTATATTTTTCCCGGCGGCATGCTGTTGACCAAATCTGCGATTCGGGAGCAGGGGGGAAAATTTGGTCTAAAACTTGAAAATACCAGGTTTTTTGCAAAATCCTATGCAAAAACCCTAAAAATCTGGCGCGAGAAATTTTTGCAGGAATGGTCAAAAAATCGCTCCCCTTGGCTATGATGAAGAATTCAAGCGTAAGTGGGAATATTACATGTCCTATTGTGAAGCCGGTTTTACCGAAGGCTTTATTGATGTGGGGATTTATCAATATCGGCGGCTATAAAACTATTCTACCCGTTCGCCGCTAAAGCGTGTCTATCAAGAGTTGGAACCGGTTTTGGGTCTAAAGAGACGCGAAAACAAATAGATAAAGCATATTTAAGTGAATGCGAATGAGAGCAACATGCTTTAGAGTGTTCACCTCCGGTTTTTTTAATCTATTCACTACCAGCCTGCTTGCCTTCACTTTGCCCAACGCTGAATTGGGCATAAAGGGGCAAATGATCCGAGCCGGTTTGCTCTCCGGTGCGAATGTTTTGCATAAAAACATCTCCGCTAGCCAATATATGATCAATGGATAAAAATGGTGCTGTTTCGCGCCATTCTCCGGCAATGTATAATAATTTTGGATAGGTCAGCATGCCTTTTGAATGGCGGATCAGGCCGGTATCTTTGGTAAAACGCTCCATGGCATAGGACCAGGCAGTGGAGTTGAAATCTCCGGCGACAATCACCGGGCCGGCAATATTGTTGATCTTGGCACTTAACTCGGCCCATTCGTTTTGCTTGCGTGCTGACATGGCAAAAAGTTTTTGGCCAAAATCCAGTTCGTCCCGAAATAACGGGTTTATCTGAATTGGCCAATTAAGGTGGGTAACGACAATTGTGTATTCATTATCGTTTTGATCTTTGAGGCGGGCGATAATTCTAGCTGCCGGATTATCCCGCTTTTCTGGATTGCTGGCGCATTGGGTGCCGTCTTGCAGGGTAAAATCGGTTTTTGAATATAGAGCTATATAGGATTGCTTGCGCCCGCCACAGATCATAAAAAATGGATATCGGGCAGCAATTTTTGGATTTAATGATCGCTGCTGGAAGCCAAAATATTCCTGAAGAGCAATAATGTCCGGGTTTTCTTCGCCAATTATGCGCGCCATGCGATCCATATCATAATTTAGGCCAAACATATTATTGCTCATTAATTTTATAACCGGCTGTCCATTCGGTTCTGATGGTTTATAAAAAATCCCGCCTGCCTGTTCAGGAACAACGGTGATTGCCGAGGCAAAAAAACCGGTGGCAGCCAATATCACAACCGGAATTTTGATTGTGCTGTTTATAAACACTGCCAAAACCAGCAAAAATCCCAACAATGTACTGATGAACAAAATAATTTGCAGGTGATTGAAGGCATCAAATAACGGGGTAAGGAATCCTAATAGGGCCAGAATTGAAGCTATGGTTAGCCCTGAAACGCCTATGCCAAGGGCAAGACGGATGATGAATATTATCCCTCGCAGCATTATTTATCCTGTTTTTTGCGATAGGCGCCTGGAAAAACCACCATTTGCTAATCCATAAGATTTATCGGGTTGATGGTTCATAATCTATCCAGCCGGATTGCATGGTCTGGATTTGCAAAGGCTTGAATTGTGATTTATAGCGCATTTTTGCTGATTTCTCGATTAGATAACCAAGATAAACAAAATCAAGGTTAGCCCGTTCAGCCCTTTTTATATGATCAAGAATTATAAAATTGCCAAGCGAACGTTTGTTCATTTCCGGGTCAAAAAAACTGTAAACCATCGAATATCCATCAAGCATATTATCGGTTAGCGCCACACCCAGCAATTGCCCGTCGCTATTGCCACTGTTGTTTTGATCTTCACCAAGCCTATATTCCACCACCGAAGTATTTACCGCGCTATCCTCGATCATATCCTGAAAATCTTCTTCGCTCATTTGTGTCATGCCGCCCCCGTCATGGCGGGCATTTAGATAGCGTGAAAACAACTCATATTGCTCTTCCGTTGCAATCGAATCCTCAATATTATTTCTCAAATCACGATTATTATTGATTATTCGCCTGTGGCGTTTTGAGGGGACAAATTCTTTGATACAAATCCGAGTTGACATGCAGGCATCACAATCAGGGCAACTTGGTCGATAAACAATATTTTGCGAGCGCCTAAAACCATTATCGGACAATAATTGATGCAGGCTTTGCGAGCGGTGCCCCGAAAGGTGGGTAAACATTTTGCGCTCTTGTTGACCCTCAAGATAAGGGCATTGCGTGGCAGCCGTAAGATAGAATTGCGTCCCTTCAGGCTTTGATACGCTCATATTTTTGCTCCTGCGCCTAAAACGGCACCCCATAATACCACGGTGCAACAATAGAAAATACAATCCAGACAATTATCACCAGTGGAGAACCTACCATGATGAAATCCCTGAAGCGATAATGTCCCGCTCCCATTACCAAAAGGTTTGTCTGATACCCTATCGGGGTAGCAAAAGAAGCATTGGCCCCAAGAATAACCGACACAATAAGGGGCAGGGGATCTATGCCCAGTTTTGCTGCCGCCGCTATGGCAATGGGTGTAAACAATATTGCGGTTGCATTGTTGGACATGAAATTTGTCAACACCGCGACCAGCAAGAATAAACCTGACATAAACATTCCGGCAGAAACCCCGGAAAAGCTGTTAATTGCTATTTCAGCAATAAAATCAGCCCCTCCGCTAATCGACATGGCAAAGGCCATGGCAATGGAGGAAGCAACCAGCATAACAATTTTTATATCGATTGCCCGTGCAGCCTGGCGAATATTCAAACAGCCCCCACCGATCATAAAAAACGCTCCCCCAATGGCAGCAACCACCATGGGAAATAATCCGCTGGCAATGGCGGCAATGGTGCCAAGAAAAATCAACCGCGCTTTCAAGGCTCTGCCTTGGGGCTGGACTTCTGAGCCGCTCCATTCCATTACCAAAAGATCCTGCAGGCCACGCAGCTTTATAAAGGCAGAACTTTTTCCCGAAATTAGCAATACATCCCCCGCTTCAAGGCGGATCTGGCTAAGGGTCTGGCGCGGCATGCGGCTGCGCCTTTCGATGCCAAGAATAGTGCAGCCATGTTGTGCGGCAAATCCGGCTTGATCAACCGCATTATTCACCAATCGCGAACCGGGGGGCACAAGAGCTTCATAAAGCAAAATCGTGTCATCACCCTCGGCAGTGCCAGAACTGCTTTCGCTTGTTTTATCAAAGACTTTCCAGGATTTAAGGGCGTCGGTCAAGGCTCTGCGGGTTGCAGCTATTATTAATGTATCGCCGGTGCGCAAAACTATATCGTCAAACGGTGGTAAAAAATCCTCCAACCTACGACGCACCGATCTAACAGTAAAGCTGGTGAGGTTGGGAAACATACCAGCGACAGTTTTATCCCCTATCAGGGGGTGCCCCGGAGTAAGGCGGATTTCGGTCAAAAATTGTGTGGAGCGGGACGGATTGGCTGGTACGTCTTGTTGGTTGTCGGGCACAAATAGTGGCGCGATAACCAATACATAGATTCCTCCGACCAGAGCCATTGCAAGGCCCGGCACGGCAAAAGAGAAAAAGCCGATTTCCACGCCGGCCTCGCTCGCAGCTCCCGCTGCCAAAAGGTTGGTGGAGGATCCCAGCAAGGTCATCATACCGCCTAAAATCGTAATATAACTCAGAGGCATCATATATTTTGCGCTGGGAATTTTGCGCCGTTTCAAGATCGAAGCCAAAACAGGAATAAATACCACAACCACCGGGGTATTATTAACAATGGAGCTGGCAGCTCCGGCAATTATCAACAATACAATTACCACGAATATCGGTTTTTTAGGCCATAAATTACCAAAATATTCTACCATACTGGCCATGGCATCAGTCTGTATAAGACCTTGACCGATTACCAGAAGCGCTAAAATGGTGATCAGGGCAGGGTTTGAAAACCCCATCAACAGGTTTGCAGCTTCAATTTTGCTGTCAGGCAGAATAATCCCAACCAGCATCAGGGAAACAATTGCCCCGAGCGATACCAATTCAATGGCGGCCCATTCCATGGTATAAAATACCATGCTCAGTATGATTACTGCAAAAGTCAGCCACATGGCCAGATTGTTGGAATCGCTAAATATTTCAATCATGATTGGGACATACTGGCTTTATTGCTGGCTTCATCCAAGTGCAAACTGGATTAAAAAGTCGGATCTCCACTTAAAATCCCAAAGCAGTTACATGAATAAAACACCATATTAGTTTGATAATATTTCGTATTTTTTGAGGCTAAAGAAGATTGGCCTTAAAAATAGGCTGGAGTTTTCTAACAGGAAACAACTAAAAGCTCTTATCATTCCAATGACGTTCCATAGGCGAGCGCCGCACCATCAAAACACCTACAATCAGGTCGTGCAGCATTTGCCGACGAGGAGTAAACAAGGCAACCAACAGGGAAAATGGCGGTAATATCCAGCTGGTAATCCAAAATACCAGTGGGTGGGCAAGGGCGCTCCAGCCGTTAAGGGGGGCGCCCCTTGCTGGCGTTAGCACTATGTCCATGATGCTCATACCCAAAGTTGCGCGCCGTTGGGAGCCAAGGGTAGCTGCATAATAAAGTATAATGGATAGGGGGGCAGCTAAAAACATGGCACCTAAAGTAAGGCCGAATGAAACAATGCCAGCCATTGCTCCTAAAATCATCACAACAGAGATGATGAACATCAAGATAAACAGGTCAATAATATAGGCCATCACCCGGCGTTTTAGCAGTCCATCAAATAGTTCCGGAGAGGTTCTTGGGTCTGGAAGTTCAAATGAAGATGTCATGATTCATGAATTTATCCTGTTTAGAGGTGCAAATATTGTACTGCAATAAAGATTGTTCAGATCCGGCTTGATTTCAAGGTCTGGTATTTTTTGCAGATATGGAAATTGAAGTTCCAATTGTTGCCACAAAATAGCAAAGCGGCTAGATAACAAACAAAAGCAAAGCTTGGGTCCTGATCCTAAAGAATATGGAAGCCACCTAGAATGATAAAAAGAATAACTCTTTCGCTTGCCTTGCTGGCCCTGTTGAATGGAATAGGTGATGCTGGCCGACTGGCTGGGTTTGGCCTTGGGTCCCTTGACCCTATGCAGGTTTATACTGTTTCGGGCTTTGCTTTGCTTGGCAGTTTTGCCATTACCAGAATTATTGCCGGCGTTGGCATGTGGATAAAATCCAATTGGGGAACGCCATTATTGTTTGGCGCGACAATTGTTGAGCTAAGTATCTATTTGTCTGGAATAGTGCCCATCGACATAGGTCTGCTCGGGTTTGTTTTGCGCCTGATCCAATTGGGTGGTTCAATGTTTATTCTGATGCTGCTTTATAGATCCTGGCAGTCTGGTAAACACTAGGGTGTGCCTCTGTGGTACTTCCCTGTAAGGCGCTCCCCTGTTGCGCAAATAAGGTCAGACAAAATTATGATGAGCAAAAAGTAAAATGGTTTATCAAAACTCAATAGCGTGTTTACGAAAGATTCAGGTTACAATTTTATGACCATAGGTAAGGATTTAGAAAGCCAAAAACACAAACTATCTCAGTAAGATAGTATTAATATTGAATCTTAAACCGATCTTATTTTCCTCACCCTAGATTACGTTTAACAGACACGGAAAAATTCGTGCGTTTTACAGTGAGGCAAATTATGAATTTCAAATCAAATACCGCAAAGGTGATAGATGATGCGCCCGAGGCGCGTGCAAAACCCCTTTATATCGAGGCTGTTTCCAGAGTTGAGCGTCTTCATCGTCGCCTTCTTGATCTTATCAAGGATGAATTCGACCGTATGTCATGGGATGATATCAATCCTACCCAGGCATTGTTGATGTTTAACATTGGCGATGCAGAGCTGACAGCGGGTGAATTACGCTCAAGGGGCTATTATCTTGGCTCCAATGTTTCCTACAACCTGAAAAAACTGGTTGATATGGGATATATCTTTCAGGAACGCTCAAGAGCTGATCGCCGCTCGGTACGCATAAAGCTTTCGCCAAAAGGTGAAGAGGTGGCCGAAGTCATCGACGAACTTTATGATCGCCATATGGCATCGATTGAAAAAGTTGGCGGTTTGGGCGAGGGTGAGTTCAAGCAATTGAACAAGGCGCTTGGCCAGTTGGAACGCTTCTGGGTCGATCAAATCCTCTATAAACTGTAGAATGTTTTTAGCCACTTTTGATAAGGCCAACAGGCCTTGTTAATCTGGACTACGGATTTTTCTAAAAAACGCTGGTTTTTAACCGGCGTTTTTGCCGTTGGTGATTTCTTCCATAAGAAATTTATTATGGAGGGTTTCAGGAAAACAGTCTTGCTTTTCAGGAAAACAGTCTTGCTTTTCAGGAAAACAGTCTTGCTTGCTGCATACAAATACTTTCCTGCCTGGAACTAGTATTGAACAAAACCGGCACCAGTGATATACGAACCAGCATAAAAATCATGCGGGCGATCAAAGGACAATATACTCAACGCGCCCTTGAATTGGATGGGGAAAAGGTGGAAAAAAAAGATCAGCAGCAAGAGGTTTACTTCGAGTTTATCTCGGTCGGTCAACAGGTTAGGGTTTCGGCAATTGACCCTGAAACCGGCGTTGAAGCAGTTATAATAGCACCTGCAAGCGCCTCGCAACTAAATATGCAACGCATAGCGACAGCAAAGCTTATGCGTAAATTAGAGCGCGATCAAAACCAGTAGTTTTTGGTTGCCTCTTTTTAGATGGTCATGAAAATAAATCATGCGACCATGAAAACAAATCATTAAAACTACCTGTTTTGCCCGCCATCTTTGCTTGGGTTGATTTGGTGAGTATGATAAGCGGTTTCTTAAATTCATCCCTTCGCTAGCCAATTCAACCATGATTGTGAGACGATAATGAGTGCAACTGCCACTGCTGCCAACAAAGGTAATGCAAATTCAACCGCTGCTTTTTTCAACCGGTCTCTAGCAGAAGCCGACGCTGATATTTTTGCAGCCATCGGCTTGGAGCACGGGCGCCAGCAGGACGAACTGGAATTGATTGCTTCTGAAAATATCGTTTCGGCCGCAGTTATGCAGGCACAGGGCACAGTATTGACCAACAAATATGCAGAAGGTTATCCGGGGCGCCGCTATTATGGGGGCTGTCAGCATGTGGATGTGGTTGAAACCTTAGCCATTGAGCGGGCTAAAAAGCTTTTTGGGGCTGAATTTGTCAACGTTCAGCCAAATTCTGGCTCTCAGGCCAATCAGGCGGTGTTTTTGGCCCTGTTACAGCCCGGCGATAAATTTATGGGTCTCGATCTTAAATCCGGTGGCCATTTAACGCACGGATCACCGGTTAATGTTTCTGGTAAATGGTTTGAAGTTGTATCCTATGATGTACGCAAGGATGACCATCTTATTGATATGGATGAAGTTGAAAAGGCCGCCAAACAACATCGGCCAAAGCTCATAATAGCTGGTGGTTCTGCCTATTCCCGCTATTGGGATTTTGCCCGCTTTCGCGAAATTGCCGACGAGATCGGCGCTTATTTGATGGTTGATATGGCCCATATTGCTGGCCTTGTTGCTGGTGGAGTTCATCCTTCTCCTGTGCCACATGCTCATATTACCACCACAACGACCCACAAAACCATGCGCGGCCCCCGTGGTGGCATGATTTTGTGCAATGATGCAGCGATTGCCAAAAAAATAAATTCTGCGGTTTTCCCCGGATTGCAAGGCGGCCCACTTATGCATGTTATTGCTGCAAAGGCAGTTGCTTTCAAAGAGGCCCTTGATGACGATTTCAAGCTCTATTCTGCTCGGGTTGTAGAAAATGCCCGCGCCCTAAGCGCATCATTGGTCAGCAACGGGCTTGATGTTGTTTCCGGTGGAACCGATAATCATTTGATGCTGGTTGATTTGCGCAAAAAAAATGCCACCGGAAAGCGCGCAGAAGCCGGACTTGGAAGGGCATTTATTACTTGCAACAAAAACGGCATTCCCTTTGATCCGGAAAAACCTTTTGTTACTTCGGGAATTCGCCTTGGCAGCCCGGCTGGAACAACAAGGGGATTTGGAGTTGAAGAATTCACTCAAATTGGCGAGATGATTGTCGAGGTACTTGATGGATTGCGCGCCGTAGAAATTGACAAAGCCAACGAAACAGTTGAAGCCATAGTCAAGGAAAAGGTTTTGGCGATGACAAAGCGTTTTCCGATTTATCCACGTTGAATATAATTTTTTTGGATTACCCCAAATGCGTTGCCCCTATTGTTCAAATCTTGATACGCAAGTAAAAGATTCTCGACCCACCGAAGATTCCAGTTCCATCCGCCGTCGCCGGATTTGTGCCGATTGCGGCGGTCGTTTTACAACCTTTGAACGGGTGCAATTGCGCGATTTGGTAGTGGTGAAGAAATCGGGCCGAAAAGTGCTTTTCGAGCGCGAAAAACTAGCTCGAAGTGTTAATACAGCCCTTAGAAAACGCTCGGTCGAGAGCGAGAGGGTGGAGCGGATGATTTCGGGAATCGTGCGCCAGTTGGAAAGTCTGGGGGATGTGGAAATCGGCTCGGAACAAATAGGGGCCTATGTTATGGAAGGTCTTAAGGGGCTGGATGCCGTGGCATTCGTACGTTTTGCCTCTGTTTATAAAAACTTTTCTGCCGCCGAAGATTTTGTATCTTTTTTGGCAGCGCTAGACGATGATGATAAGGGCAATTAGCAAAAATTGCCTATGCTGCGGTCGCCAGCTTTTATTGTGGCCCTGATTTTGAGAGATTAAAAAGTGAATAAAACCGCAAAAAACGCTAGCAAACCCTCCAAAGACAATAAACCTTCCCCCAAAAAAGGGGAAGACCAATACCGTGTTGCCAACCAGCGCGGTGCGGCCCGCCTTGCGGCGGTGCAGGCCCTTTATCAAATGGATATCGGGGGAACCGAAATTGCTGACATTTTGGAGCAATTTGCCTCCAGAGAAGATGGACATGAGGTTGATGGGGAAAAATATCTGCCGGCGGACGTGGACTTTTTGCGCCAGATAGTTTCCGGCGTACTCAAGCAGCAATTAATCATTGATCCGCTGTTGAATGAAAAACTCAGTGACGATTGGCATCTTTCAAAAATCGATTCGACTTTAAGAGCTATTCTTCGTGCTGGCGCGTATGAGCTGTATTTCAAGCGCGATATTCCGGCAAAAGTGGTCATTAGTGAATATCTTGATGTGGCCAAGGCCTTTTTTGAGGGCGAGGTGCCGGGCATGGTTAATGCTGTGCTTGATAAAATATCTAAAGATTTGTCGTAGATGCGATGGGCAAAAATCCAGTAGTCTTTATACCAGTTACCCAAGCAAACACCCAAGCAAACACCCAAAAAAATTCGCAAGAAGCGGAGCAGGAAGCAGTGCAAGAGATTGGACAAATAAATCGGCCTGCCAATAACCCTGCAATGATTCGAAATATTAGCCTACTTTCAATGACCCAGACCCTCAACGGGTCCGTTCAGGGCGTTGTTGTGTCCGTCGGGGCTATTGTTGGCGCCACTCTGGCTCCTGACCCGGTTTTTGCTACCTTGCCCATAACCATAATGATTTTGGGACTGGCACTAAATGCCATTCCCGCGACCTATATAATTCATCGTTACCAACGAAAAACAGGTTTTATGCTTGGGGCCACAATTGGCATTCTGGCTGGGTTTTTGGCAAGCTATGCCATTGCTGTTTCCAGTTTTTTACTTTTTTCGGTTTCACTTGGATTTGTCGGTGCCTCGGCTGCATTTGCCCAGCAATATAGATTTGCCGCCGCCGATAGTGTGATTGAAAAATATAAGTCGCGCGCTATTTCTTTTGTTTTGTTTGGTGGTGTTTTTGCGGGGTTTCTGGGGCCAAACCTTGCATTTATGGCTAGAGATATGATTTCAAGCCAGAGGTTTTCCGGATCGTTTTTGCTTATTTCAGGCTTGGGATTCCTTACTCTTGTCTTGCTTTCATTCACCTCTCTTGCACCGAGCGCCAAAGCCGTTGAGGCCAAAACTACAAAGGATAAGACTACAAAGGATAAAAAATCGGGCCGTTCTTTTATAGAAATTGCTAAAGCGCCGCCAGTTTTTGTCGCCATAATTTGTGGTATGACAACCTATGCGCTGATGATTTTTGTCATGGTCGCCGCACCGTTGTCGATGGTCAGCGTATATGGACACAGTGTGCAAACGGCAACCATTGCAATTCAGTGGCATATCATTGCAATGTTTGGCCCAAGTTTTGCCACCGGCTATATAATAAACCGCATTGGCGTGCATTTGACTATTGGTTTGGGAATGATTTTTATTGTTTTAAGTGCCATAATATCCATCAACGGAACCTCGCCCGAATATTTTTATGCGGCTCTGGTTCTATTGGGAATAGGCTGGAATTTTGGTTTTATTGGCTCGACAACCATGCTTTCCACTGCCTACAAAAAAAGTGAGGCGGCAAGAGCGCAAGGGTTGAACGAGCAATTGGTTTTTGGCGCGATGGCATTGGCCTCCATTGGCTCTGGCGCCATATTGCAGCTTATTGGCTGGAAGGCGGTGAACCTGATTGCCATACCTGTTGGTATTGGCATTATCATTTTATTGCTTTGGGGCTATCGGCGTCAAAAAGAGACAAATTAGAGCATAAGTTTTTAAGTAAACCAAAACCGGAAATGCTCTAGTCTGAAGCTTGGTGAATTGGCAAATGGGCCAAGATTTAACGGGCCAAGTTTTAACGGACCAGGTTTTAACGGACCAGGCTTTAAAACGAGGCCAGAATTTGCTCGACAAATGTTCGATCAACCCCGAAAGATGCTGTGCGACGAGTTTCTATTGCAAACAGGCGGCCATCTTGAAGTGTGTAAACAGCCTTGTCAGTTACCTGATTATTGCGATCGAAATAAACCGCCAAAACAGTTCTCTTGGTTATGTTTTTCAATCCGAATGTGGTTTGTTCGATTTTGGTTTCGACATAATAAAAAGCGGATTCATTACCAAAATTGCCGCGTGTTTGCGGAGATCCAAGCACAGCTATTACCAAATCCTCGCTTTGACCTTCGCGTATTTGGGCTAAAGCCGATTCGGATATTTCATACCCTTGGGTGCGTACGCTGCTTAGTCCACCAAGACTTGGTGCACAGGCACCTAGCCCAATGATTGCCGCAATAGCGGATGTCATGAGAAAAGGGCGGTATTTTCTGGTATTTTTTGGCATCTGATTGACTATTCCAACCTCTGTCGATTATAGGCATGTATGTTAGTGGCACTTCACGGAACTTTTATTCAAAAACCGTTTTACCTGTAAACAGGTAAGTGGCAAATGAGCATTCCTGAGCTTATATGTAAACCAGCACCCGCGAGTTTTCAATCAAGCTATTTTATTAAGGTGATAATTGATGGTCCTGTCAATTTTTAAGAAGAAATCCGATCCGCAAAATGTTCGTGATGTCTATTCCAGCATTGTGGCACAATCCCGACAAAAACTTTTTTTTGAAGACTGGGGAATTCCCGACACGATCAATGGTCGCTTTGATTTGATGAGTCTGCATATGTGTCTGGCTTTGCGCCGGCTAAAATCCTCCGAGAGCAAGCCACGGGAGTTTTCCCAAGAGCTGTTTGATTTGTTTTTTTTAGATATGGATAGATCAGTGCGCGAAATGGGGGCCGGGGATATGGCCGTACCAAAACGCATACAAAAAATGGGAGAAATGTTTTATGGTATGCTCGACAGCTTGACCAAAGCCCTTGATGACGAAGACGAAGACGCCTTAAAACAATCATTGATTAGAAATGTTTATGATGGGGCGCAAACTCCATCCCTCGAGCTGTTGGTGCAATATGTTCATGAGCAAACTGCAAAGCTCAATGAACAGCCACAAGAGGTCATTCGCTCCGGTACGCTTGAGTTCAAACAATATTAAAGCGGCAAAGAAAGCAGCAAGGGCAGGTTTCTTGAGTATGAAAAACAAAGATGTAAAAGACAAGTCTATTGCCGGTGGTGATAAGGACGGGACAAAAGAATTATTTGATATTGTTATTCGGCTGGAAAAAATGCCGGTTGCAGGTCACCATATAAAAATCAATCTGGATAGTGGGCAATTGCGCGAATTGGCAAAAATTCTAACTGTCAGCTTGATCGAGGATTTCTCGGCCACATTGCATGTTTTTAACGAAAAAAAGGGTGTTGGGGTTACCGGTAATTTGCAAGCGACAATAATTCAGCCCTGCGTGATTACCCTTGAACCGGTAACTCAAAAAATTAAATTGCAATTGCAACGTAACTTTGTGCCAGCCCCCAAAGTGCAAGTTTCCAAAGTACAAGTCCCCAAAAAAGCACCGGAAGATGTTTCCATAGGGGCAGAAACCAATTTTGACCTCGAATCAGCGGACATGCCAGATGAATATGAGGGGCATGAACTCGATCTTGCTCCATTCTTGTTCGAAGTTCTCGGCCTGGAAATCCAACTCTACCCCCGCGCACCTGGTGCTAAAATGGATGAAAAACAAGCAGGTGATGATCCCAAGGAACTTTCGCCATTTTCTGTTTTGAAGAATTTGTCAGAAAACTGATATTTTGACGTTGAATTAGGGCCAGCCACCTGAACTTGCCAATTTTTCTTACGTATTTGCCGACAGGGAATAATTTGGCCAACAAGGAATAACCTGTTCCAATTACAAAAATATCCATTAGGGTCATATTTAAACAGCCCTTGGGCAAATTTTTACTGGTAAAGCAAAATCTCAACAAAATCTCAACAAAATCTCAAATGAGCGAATATGAGTGAAATTATAACAATATCAGTAGATGCAATGGGGGGCGATAATGGTCCGCGTATTGTCCTTCATGGTGCAGGACTTGCCCTTAGACAACGGGGGAATATCGAGTTTTTGTTCCACGGGCGCGAAGAAATTTTGCAACCTCTCCTGAATGAATTTCCTGAACTACAAGCTGTTTCAAAAATTATTCATCGTGAAATCGTTATTGGCATGGATGAAAAGCCCAGCGCCGCTCTCAGAAAGGGCCGCAACACTTCTTCCATGTGGTCAGCACTGCAATCGGTTAAGGACGGCGACGCCGATGTGGCAATTTCTGGCGGCAATACAGGTGCATTAATGGCCATGGCTACTTTTTGCCTCAGGCCGATCAAAGGTGTGTCCCGCCCGGCGATTGCTGCAATTTGGCCTACGGAAAGGGCCGATATTATTGTGCTGGACGTGGGGGCAACAATTGGCGGAGACGGCAAGCAATTAGTCGATTTTGCCATTTTGGGCTCATCCCTTGCCCGCGCTCTGTTTGATCAGGAATTACCAAAAGTTGGCCTGCTAAATATTGGAACAGAAGAAGTCAAAGGAATTGATTCGGTAAAAGATGCTGCTGAAATGCTGCGCAAACGCGATGGGGCCGGGTTTAGTTTCCATGGATTTGTCGAGGGCAATGATATTGGCAAGGGCACTGTCGATGTGGTTGTAACCGAAGGTTTTGTTGGCAATATCGCCCTGAAAACTGCCGAGGGCACTGCACTACAAGTCGGATCGTATTTTCGCAAAGCCTTAAAGGCTGATTGGGTCTCGCGCTTGGGCGCATTAATTTCCATCAGGGCTTTGTCGGCTTTAAAGCGAAAAATGGACCCCAGAGCAATAAATGGCGGCGTATTTCTCGGCTTGAACGGAATTGTAATTAAAAGTCACGGGGGAACCGACGAGGTCGGTTTTAACAGCGCCCTTGACCTGGCCTATGAAATGGGTCGTTTTCGCCTGATTGAAAAAATCAATGAGGGTCTGAAAAAATTTGAGCCTCAAGAAGATGACAGTCTCGATATACAAGCAGACAACAAGCTTGAAAGCGGGCAAACCATCGCCGATGGTGACAAGCAGGATATATAAGAAAAAACCGCTAACAAATCTGAAAACAATAATAAAACGGAGCATTCAGCGTGACAATTACCCGCACTTTGGTGCGCGGCGTGGGTGGATATCTACCCGAACGCGTGTTGACCAATAAAGAACTTGAAAGCAAGATCGATACAACCCACGAGTGGATTGTTCAGCGCACCGGAATCGAGCAGCGCCATGTGGCGGCAGAGGGGCAGTATACTTCTGATCTGGCTGCAAAGGCGGCTCAAAGAGCGCTGGATTCTGCCAATATGACCATTGCAGACATAGATTTAATTATTCTGGCCACCACAACCCCCGACCTTACATTTCCAGCTACGGCCGCCATTGTGCAGCAAAAACTGGGGATGAAACACGGGGTAGCATTTGATTTGCAAGCAGTTTGCTCGGGCTTTGTCTATGCAATTACCATGGCTGACAGTTATTTGAAAAACTCTCTGGGCAAACGGGCTTTGGTAATTGGAGCTGAAACCACCACCCGTCTTTTGGATTGGGAAGATCGCACTACCTGCGTATTATTTGGAGACGGGGCAGGGGCTGTTGTCGTTGAAGCGGTTGAATTGGCCGATGATGATGCCGATCAGGGTATTTTGGCCTCCAGATTGCGCTCTGACGGCAATCAATGGGATAAATTGCACACCGATGGCGGAGTTTCCACAACCGGCACCACGGGGTATATACGCATGCAGGGGCGCGAAGTGTTCAAACACGCCGTTGGCATGATTACTGATGTGGTTAAAGGTGTTTTGGATGATGCTGGATATACTGCAAAAGATCTGGACTGGTTTGTACCCCATCAGGCCAACCGACGCATAATTGATGGTGCAGGTAAAAAAGCTGGAATTGATCCGAAAAAAGTTGTGATCACCGTTGATAAACATGCCAATACGTCAGCCGCATCAGTTCCAATGGCCTTGAATGAAGCGGTTAAGGATGGGCGCATAAAGCCTGGTGATCTGGTAATGCTTGAGGCAATGGGCGGCGGCTTTACATGGGGTGCCAGTTTAATTCGCTGGACTGGCTGATTGACGAGAGCTCTATTTCGGCGCTATCATTTTGTAGCAGCAAAAGATTTTGATGCTGCAAGTTAGTGAATTTTCATGTGGGTGGAAAAATTTATGGGACAAAAAACAGTAACCAGAGCTAATTTGGCCGAGAGTGTTTATAGCACAGTTGGCCTTTCAAGAACTGAATCGGCCCATTTGGTCGAACGAGTACTAGATTTGGTCAGCGATGCGCTTGTTAAAGAGGAGGCCGTAAAATTATCGTCTTTTGGCTCTTTTCATGTGCGCTCAAAAAGCCAAAGAATAGGCAGAAATCCAAAAACTGGTGAAGAGGTGCCGATTTTGCCGCGTAAGGTTTTGGTATTTAAACCAAGCAATGTCTTGAAAAACAAGATTAACAAATCTATGGTTGGTACTGAAAAATAAAGATTTCTTCTGATGGAGATGCTTAGTGGGAAAGTCAGCGGAAGCTTTTCGTACCATATCTGAGGCTGCGCTTGAGCTTGAATTGCCTCAACATGTTTTAAGGTTTTGGGAAACAAGGTTCACCCAGATCAAACCTCTTAAAAGAGGTGGCGGACGCAGGTATTATAGGCCTGAAGATGTTTCTTTACTCAAGGGCATTCAGCATCTGCTCTATGACAAGGGCTACACCATCAAGGGTGTGCAAAGAATTTTAAAAGAAAACGGGCCACGTCGGGTTATTTCCATAGGCGAGGCCGGCGGCGGCGAGGCGGTTTCGAGCAAAAACCTTGATTCAGATTTGGTTTTGCCAACGTCAGATACGGATTTGTCCGCTGTCGGGGGCAATATTTCTACTAAAACACCCGCCAATATCAAAATATCGCCCAGAGGTCGCGCTAGACTTACCAATGTTATGCGCGAATTATTGGAATGTAAGCGCCTTTTGGACCATGCCCGCGAGTAGCTACCAAATAGCTTCCTCTTTATTGTATTTCTTGCGGTTTTAGGGTTGACCTTACTTCCCTTAAAAACTAGGTCTTTTTTCAAGTCGGGGTGTAGCGCAGCCTGGTAGCGCATCTGTCTGGGGGACAGAGGGTCGTAGGTTCAAATCCTGCCACTCCGACCAATTTTTATATTAATATAGCTCCTTACCCCCTTTATTTTTATTTTGATATTAGCAACAGCAAGCCTGACGGGAGCGCTTTTTTGGATCAGAACCTTGTAATAAAATCCCTTGCCAAGTGGCCAGAGTGCCATGGGGCATTTGTCGAGCTAATAAATTTATCGGAAAACCACACATTTTTGATCACCAGTCCAAGTGGCAAAAAAACCATCCTGCGGGTTCATCGCGCCGGTTATCACACAAAAAGCGCCATATATTCGGAACTGAACTGGATGGTGGCATTGCGCGAACAGGCCAATCTTAAAACGCCTCGCCCCATAGCCGGCATTGATGGCCAGTTGATACAGATACTAAAGGGTGGGCAACAAGGTAATCGTTTTGCGATTATGTTTGTCTTTGAAAGCGGTGTTGAACCAAAGGCCAGTGAAGATTTGCGGGCCTCGTTTGATCAATTGGGTGTTCTGGCAGCAAAATGCCATGCCCACGCGCAAGACTGGACGCCCCCTGACGGTTTTTCTCGCCTTACTTGGGACAAGTCGGGGGTTTTGGACAAAAACGCCCATTGGGGAGATTGGCGCCAAGCTCCCAATATCAGCACCACGGATTATGAAACCCTTGAAATGGGCGAAAAACTGCTACGCACGCGCCTTGATGAATATGGGGAAAGCCGCGATAGATTTGGCATAATTCATGCTGATATGCGTCTGGCAAACCTGCTGATTGATGCAGGTGAAGTAAAACTTATCGACTTTGATGATTGTGGCTTTGGCTGGTTTGCCTATGATTTTGCTGCCGCCATTTCCTTTTATGAAGATTCAAAACAGGTGCCGGAACTATTTACAAGCTGGCTTCGGGGCTATCGTCAGGAGCGTGATTTTTCGGCACAAGATATAATGATGGTCAATTCGATGATTATGTTGCGCCGCTTTGCCTTGCTGGCCTGGGTTGGCTCCCATTCAGAAACAGAATTGGCAGATTCGATGGCAAAAGATTTTGCTAGTGTTAGTGCGCAGCTGGCTTCCAGATATATCAAAACCGGCCAATTGGTCAGCTGATTTTCGAGTTTTGAATATGGGTCAGTTGATTTTGCCTGCCCGCAAATTTTGTCGCTAGATTAGCCTCTTGCTGCGGTAATTCTGTTCGGGGCCGGTTTTGTGATACCCCGCATAAACCCCCCAGATCATCCCGACTAACAAGAACAAATGCCGCCAGTGATCGGTATCAATGATGGCAGCCTCGATGGTGAGGGGAATAAAATTTGCCAATAATGGAATCATTAACAATCGATTGGGCGATGGTTTTAACAGGGTGGAAAAACCTTTTCTCATGGTCATCCAGATCATTGAAATATAGATCAGTCCACCAACCCAACCATAGGATAAAAGCACGGTTATATAGGTATTGTGCACGTCTTCCGGCACCCGATAATTTCTGAACTCCATAGGCCCAATGCCCAGCGGGTTGGAAAGCGCCATCTCAAAAGCATAGGCTTGGCGGCCAAATCGTCCCGATGTTCCAGAATCATATTGCTGCTCGAGGGAAAATCTTTGCAAGAACAACTCGGCTACAGAATCAATGCTAAGAAGAGCAACCAAGGCCACCAGCAGCATTATTATTCCGCCAATTGCAATGGCGATCATTCTGGTCCGGTCTTTGGAGTTTGCCTCCAACAAAAAACAACCGACGAAAACCAGACCGGAGGTAACAACAATATAGCCCCAAGCGGCGCGTGAAAAACTTAAAAATACTGCCATAAACAAAATTGCAAATACCAGTCCGGAAATCAAAGCCCGCTTTCCGGTATCCAGCAATGCCCTTTGTAGGGCGAACGCAGCGGGAATGATTAAAAACGGTCCAAAAACATTGGGGTCCTGAAAGGTGGATTTTACCCGGTCATAGCGCAAGAATATTTCTGAACCGGGAATTAAATTCAAATAGGCCAAAATACCGATCAGAGAAATAACTACCGCAACCCAAGTATAGGCTCGCATCATATCGCCAAGTCTTTTGTGGGGATCTTCGGCTATATAATTGGCAGCAAAATAGCCGGTGAACCACAAAAATATAGTAATGATGGTAAAAATCAGGGCCGAGGATAAATCCGCATATTTACCCTGAAAGGTTGCTATCAAGGCAAAGGGCAAGAACATAACCAGCAATTTGAACAGGCCAAGCGCCCGACGATGTAGCTTCATGCCGGCAAAAAATGCCAGCGGTAACAAGATAATGAACATCAATTCATAAGGGGATGGTTCAAAAATTACGAATCCACCAGAAATCACCCATAGCATAACCGCCCCGGGCAGTATTTTTTTTGCCAACACATGCAATAATGTGGTGGTGGCAGGCCCTGATGATATTTCAGAATTCGGCCTATAGGTGCCTGCTTGGGAATTTGAGGTGGTATCCATTGTCAAAAGGCATTCTCGCTTTTTGAAAATAGCGAAAACGGGGTCATGAAAACGATATAGATATCCATAAGTGGACTCCAGTTTTCAATATAATGTAGATCGTAATTCACCCGTTGCTCGATTTTATCAACGGTGTCGGTTTCTCCCCGCCAGCCGGAAATCTGCGCCAGGCCGGTGATACCCGGCTTAACCCTGTGACGGGCAAAATAGCCGCCAACCGCATCATGATAAAGCGTATTGGCCGCCTTTGCCTGCAAGGCATGGGGGCGCGGCCCAACGATTGAAAGCTCGCCCTTTAGCACATTGAACAATTGGGGCAGCTCATCAATCGAGGTTTTGCGAATGAATTTACCAACTCTGGTAACGCGCGGATCGTCCTTGGTTACCAGCTTTGTGGCATTGGCATCATTTTGATCCGTGTACATAGAGCGAAACTTATAAATCTCGATCAGTTCATTATTAAATCCGTGGCGCTTTTGCCTGAAAAGCACGGGGCCCTTGCTCTCAAGTTTTATGGCAATGGCAGCAAAAAGCATAAGGGGGAAGAGCAAAATCAGAGCTGTAATGGCAACTGTTTTATCAAAAACCCATTTGAACACCAGATTCCAGTCAGAAATCGGGCGGTCTGCCATATTAAACATGGCTACACCTCCCACATAGGAATAGGCGGATTTTGTCAGGCGTAATTTGTTCATATGGGCGCTAAGACGAATATCAACCGGCAACACCCAAAGACGTTTGAGCATATATAACACCCTTTCCTCGGCTGAAAGGGGCATCGATACGATCACCAGATCAAGCGGGGTTCGGCGAGCAAATTCAATCAGTTCATTGACATTGCCCAATTTTGGGCAACTAGCCACTGTTGCTGGCGAGCGTTTATCAACCCGATCGTCAAACAGGCCAATAAGCTCGATATCGCCATCGGTATTTTTTTGAATATCCTTGATCAATTGCTCGGCATCTTTTCCCCCGCCAACAATTACGGTGCGCCGTACAAGGCGGCCGTTTGCAGTCCATATTGCAATTATTTTTCGCAGGCCGAGCCGAAATATAACGAGAGCAACAGCTCCCATCACATACCAGGAGACCATCCAGACACGAGAGACCTGATCAGAAATTTTTAACAAAAAAGCCAAAAACACTATCATGAGGAAAGCAACAGACCATGCCGCCAGCAAGCGGGCATTCTGGCGTAATCCAGTACGATAAATCCAGATGGAATGGGTGCGTGCCATATTGAAAATAATATTTGCTGCCAGAGACGCGCCCAAAATAACTGGCACATAAAGTGCGTTATTGCCAACATCAACATAAGCCCAATAAATGGCAAGCCCCAAAGCTGCCAGCATCAGGCTTTCCAGCAATTGCGTAATGCCGATTATTACCGAGGAAGAAATGGATTTTTCAACAGGCTTATTGACTACTTCCAAGGCAATTTTTGAAAGTTTTACATCTTTTTTAGGCCCGTCAGAACCTGCACTTATATGCTCATGAATGGTTTTTTTGGGATCAAGGCGAAACATTAATAAAACTCACACAACAAATACTCGAATATTTAGATAAATATTATGCGCCCAAAGGAGTGAAAACTCTGTGAATCACCAAATCCTGAATGTATTGCAAATGCAGGCTGGCACTTTTTTGGCAAACATTTTAGGGTTCCAATATTACCCCCGCTAACTACCGGCATATTATTGTCGGCTATAATGTTTTCGGTTAGTTGTTTTATTGAGTTTTAGTACAGGTAGAGGGACGTCAGAGTGAATAGTGTGTATCAAATTGATGGAGATGAGGGGTCTGAGAGCAAAGTTCTTTTGATACCATTGGGTGATCGTGGCTTGTTGATAAGGCTTGGCGATCATCTTGATGCAAAAATCAACCGGCAGGCGGTTATTGCCTCCCATATAGTAATTGAAGCAAAAATAAACGGTGTGCTGGAAGTTTGCCCGACTCTGGTTTCGGTTTTGCTCATTTATGACCCGGAAAAAACAGAATTTATGGAGCTTTGCAGCAATATAAGAATGGCTCTGTCTGATCTTGGGCGCAATATAAAAGTAAAAGAAAAAAGTTTTGAAATTTCCATAACCTATGGTGGATTGCTTGGGCCAGACCTTGAAGACGCCGCTAGCCAATGCTCCCTTTCTGTTGCCGATTTCATCAACGCCCATAATGGTGCCAATCTGCATGTGCTGGCCACCGGCTTCGCCCCGGGATTTGTCTATTGTGGTTTGCACAAACCCCAATTGCATATTCCGCGCCGGACAAAATTACATAACAAGGTAGCGCCAGGATCAGTACTGTTTGCTGCCGGACAAACTGCAATTACCGCCACCCATGTGCCAACCGGCTGGAGCGTTATCGGGCATACTGATTTTAGCAATTTTGATGCCAACAAACAGCCCCCAACCACGTTAAGACCCGGCGACGGTATAAAATTTGTTACGGAGCAGGCAAATTGACAAAAATAGCATTTAATAAGGTTGGGCCATTAGTCAGTATTCAAGATGACGGGCGCTTTGGCGCTTTGGGGTATGGCACCGCCGCATCTGGCCCCATGGATCGTTCGGCCTATATGAGGGCGGGCAAATTGCTTGATGAAGCCAAAAGGTCTGTGGCCAAGACGGCCCTTGAAACTTCTTTGGGCCTGTTGAGATTCTCGATTTCGGAGGGGGAAGTTAGTGCTGCATTTTGTGGTGGGGAGTTTACCTTGAAAATCAACGGAACTTCAAAGCAATGGGGAATTGTCCATAATTTACAAGCTGGCGATATTGTCGAGGTCGCTCCGGGGGCAAGTGGTAATTACGCAATTATTCGCATGGATTTGGAATTTGATGTGCCAAAAATCATTGGCAGTTATTCAACAAATTCCATTGCTCATCTGGGTGGGTTTGATGGCAGGCTAATTCAGGTCAATGATGTAATAAATCTTAAAACTGTAGGTAAAAACGGATATTTTGCTGTAAAAAACAACAAATTACAGACAGGCCCCGTTCGGTTCATATGGGGAATGCATGCCGAACTGTTTTCGTCCCATGTGCGCAATGAATTTTGCAAAAAACCCTTTGTCATTTCGTCAATGCTTAACCGTATGGGGGTGCGACTGCTAGACAAGCAAAAAGTCTTTGGCGAGCAGCTGGATCTATCGCTGGTTTCGGATGCGATTGTGCCAGGTGATGTGCAAGTTTTGGGCGATGGCACACCAATCGTTTTGATGCGCGATCATCAGCCCACAGGTGGTTATCCGCGTATTGCCAGCGTAATTAGCGCTGATCTGGACAGGTTTGCACAATTGCGGCCCGGCACTGTGGTTGAATTCAAGCCGGTAACTGTTGAACATGCCCACAAGCTATTAAAACAGGTGGGCTCAAATTGAATTCCATCGACCTGAATGCAGATATTGGAGAAGGAAAAGGGCTTGATAACGAGCTGCTGAAAATCATTTCCAGCGCGTCGATTGCCTGCGGAGCCCATGCGGGTGATGACAATATTATGGCAACAACCCTTGAGGCAGCAAAAAGGGCAAAAGTGATTACTGGCGCCCATCCAGGATTTGCAGATAAAGAAAATTTTGGCCGCTATCAGCTTGATATACCTGCAAAAGATATGGGAGAGCAGGTAGTCGAGCAAATCCGGCGTATCAATTTAATCGCTAGTGAAATTGGCCAAAATATAAGCTATCTCAAGCTGCACGGGGCCCTGTATAATCTAGCGGCTAAAGATTATTCATATGCCAAAACCATATTTGCAGCGGTAAAAAAATTTAATCCGGCATTGGCAATTATGGCGCTGGATAATTCCGAACAAACAAAAGCTGCTAGCGAGTTGGCATTAAAAATCATTCCCGAAGCATTTGCCGATCGCGCTTATCAAGCTAATGGACAATTGCTTTCTCGCAGCCAAGAGGGAGCGGTTTTTAGTGATCCGCAACAGGCGGTAAATCAGGCCATTTCTATTGCTAAAAACAGGGAAATAACCAGTTTTGATGAAGTTAAATTCAAGTCAACAGCCTCATCCCTGTGCTTGCATGGGGATAATGAAGCAGCTCTTGGACTGGCTTTTGCCATAAAAGCAGCCCTTGAAAAGTCCGGCATTAAAATCTGTGCCCGAATTTGATTCTCTCCATTTTTTGCCTTTAACCCTTTTTTGAAAAATTATGGGGTTTTTTTCAAAAACTATTTCCGGCGGCGACCACGACGGCGCGGCGCACCACCAGAGATAATTTCCATCGGGGGGAGGGAGAAGTGGGCACGGGTTTTAATGAACGGATCAATAGAATTGGGGATACCCATGGCATTGACAAAATGGGTTTGAAACTCAGGCTCCAGCGCGGTTTCAATTTTTTCGATTTCCAAAACCAGCCGCTCGATATTTTTGCGTTGCGCTAAATCAAGCAAGCAAATAAGCGCCCCTTGTCCGGCGGCATTACCTATGCCTGTTAATTGCTTATGGTCGGTATCTGGCACCAGCCCGAGCAAAAGCGCATAGGCCGGGTCGATATAGGAGCCAAAAGCTCCGGCCAACCGAATATCGGTAATGGAGGCTAAACCCGCCCTGTCCAGCAATAATTTTACGCCTGCATAAAGGGCGGATTTTGCCAATTGGATTGCCCGCACATCATTTTGCGTTATCGCCAGACGAGGGCCTTTTTCCTGAATAATATAGGAAAAGGTGCGCCCGCTAGGTATCAGGATTTTTTCTTCAGCTTCGGTTTTTGGGCCACGGATTACCCCGTCAGTGGAGAGTATACCGGCCAGCAGCATTTCGCCGATAATTTCGACGATTGCCGATCCACAAAGTCCGGTAACACCTACAGATGCGCTTGATTGTTTGAACCCCTCGTCATCAAACCAAAGTTCACTGCCAATAATTCTATAGCGGGATTTTAAGGTTTTGGGATCAATTCTTATCCGCTCGATGGCACCGGGTGCTGCCCGTTGGCCAGAAGAAATTTCAGCCCCTTCAAGAGCCGGACCTGTTGGCGAAGAAGCCGCATAGATTTTTTTTGTATCCCAAAGAATAATTTCGGCATTGGTTCCCACATCGACCAGCAAAACCGGTTTTTTTTCTTCGGTCGGGTTTTGGCTCAAGATCACCGCCGCCGCATCCGCGCCCACATGGCCGGCAATAATGGGCAAAAAATATATTTTCGCCCCTTCACCAAGATTGATTTCCAGATCATGGGCATTAGCTCTAACAGCACTGGAAACCGCCGGGTTGAAAGGGGCTTGTCCCAGAGGGGTAGGGTCCAGACCCAAGAATAAATGCTGCATTACCGGATTGGCAACCAATACGGCCTCTAGAACATGTTGGCGCTCATGACCGGAGATTTTTAGCAAATCATCCAAAAGATCATTTATACATTGGCGAATTGTTTTGGTTAGAATTTCGCGCCCGCCATCATTCATCATCACATAGGAAACACGACTCATCAGATCTTCGCCAAAACGGATTTGCGGATTGGCCCGACCAGAACTAGCGATTATTTTCCCGTTCATCAGGTCCACCATATGAGCCGCAACCGTGGTTGAGCCAATATCAACGGCTAGTCCAAACAGACTTTCTATATAATCTGGATAAACAGCAATAAGTTGGGGTAAGGTCCCAGACAAATCCACCGCCAGAGTGATTTTCCAATCGGAACTGCTAAGGGTGGATTGAATTTTCGCCAGCAAAGAGAACGGAATTTTCATATCATGAACAGCAAAGTCTTTGGCGATTGCTGCCACAAGACGATCGGCATCACCGATGGGAGTATGCAAATCCGGCTTGCTCAGTTCGATATAAAACAGTCGAATGGCAGGGTTTTTTACCATGCCAGCGGTCGAGCCGTCTTTGCGGATTGTCTGGCCGGCAATTATTGAGGCAGCTGGTACATCGATTACCAGATCACCATCTATTTTGGCGGCACAGGACAAGCGCCTGTCATCGGCCAGTCCACGAATTTCATTATAGCGGTTTTCCAGCGTACCACGGGGGGAAAGGTGGTTTTGCGAACTTATCACCCCGAATTTGGAAAATTCTCCTTCGGATACGCTAATCTGGCAGCGTCCACAAATGCCACGCCCACCGCAAACGCTTTCAATATTCACCCCCAGCTCACGGGCCGCGCTCAATACCGGCGTTCCAACGGAAAAACTGCCGCTTTTGCCCGATGGCTGAAAGACTATTCTGGCTTTTTTCGCAGTTTTTTCCATTTGGAAATTTGCCTATAGTTAAACGTTAAGGGTAGGACGAAGCCTAACGACGACGGCGGCCACCACGGCGACGCCCTGTTGCTTCGCCATCTAGGGCAGGGGGGCGGTTGGCACTAAGCCAGGCAGCACAATCCGGATCATGGCCATTAAGCACATTGGCCGCTTGCACGGCTACCATCTGCTCGGAGTGCAAAGGGTTCATTATGGCCGAGGTCATGCCCATTGCCGCCGACATGGAGATGAAATGCCCGGTAAGAGCATGGCGGTTGGGAACACCAAACCCGACATTTGAAGCCCCGCAAATGGTGTTGACCTGCAATTCTTCACGCAAACGGCGCACCAATGCAAACACCTGCAATCCGGCATCATTCATCGCTCCAACCGGCATAACCAGCGGGTCAACTATTACATCTTCTTTGGCAATGCCATGGTCCGCTGCCCGCTCCACTATTTTTTTCGCTACTTGATAGCGCACATCCGGATCTGTCGAAATGCCGGTTTCATCATTGGAAATAGCAACAACTGCTGCGCCATATTTTTTTATCAGCGGCAAAACCCTCTCGAGGCTTTCATCCTCTCCGGTAACAGAGTTTACCAACGCCTTGCCCTGATAAACCGACAATCCCGCTTCAAGTGCCTCGATGATAGAACTGTCTATGGAAAGAGGCGCATCGGTAATCGATTGCACCAGCTTGATACAATCGGCAAGGATTTTTGGCTCGTCCGCAAGTGGTATACCCGCGTTTACATCCAAAACAGTTGCACCGGCCGCCACCTGGGCCAAGGCATCGGCTTCAACCCGCGAATAATTACCGTCCTTCATTTCCTGGGCCAAAAGCTTGCGACCGGTGGGGTTTATGCGCTCGCCAATAACGCAAAATGGCTGGTCGAAGCCGATAATTACTTCTTTTGACGGGGATGAAAGAATGGTCTTGCTCATGGTATATGTCCGATCGGGAGTTTTGGTTTTTTGTAGTTATTTTATTATTCAGAGTTTAGGGGTAAACTTATAAAGTGTCCGGTTTATTGCTGTCTAGCTCGGTGCCGGTGTTCGGCTAGTTGCCGGTGTCCGGCTCGTAACCGGAGTTTTTTGCCAGTTCCCCAAGGCGTGAATTGGGATATTTGTTTTCCATATCGTTTGCGAATTTCTCCAGCGCTAGTGCCGCGTTTTCCCCTTCGATTTCGCAGGTGGATTTGCGCCACTCTTCAAGGTAGGCATCGGTATCCGTGGCTCCGGCAACCATGGCTGCCCTGTCAACAGCAACGCTAAAACGTTCGCTCAATTGGTATTTTTTAGCCTTGCGACCTTTACCAATGATAATTTGGGTGGGAATATCGCGCCACCAGATAATTGCTGCTTTGTTCATTGGGAAGTGTTCCGGTAATTATTCTTAGAAGTCGTTAGAAACTGGCTTTTGGTTAAAATTGTGCTTTCCAAAGAGCCAAAGCCAGTATGTATGTTCTCGAAGCGCAATTTTAACCGTTTGGCGGCTTCTTTGGCCTTGGCTAGCAACTTTTCATCATGGCTTTGGCTGAGATAGAGCAGGCGGGTGTAATTGCCAAAATACTCCTCCAACAATTGCGGATACCGATCAAGACCCAAGGGTTTATAGACCAAAGCGTCAAATTGGCGGGCGAGATAATCGGTTAGGTAAAACGTGCCCGGCTCTGCATCGTGCAGTTTTTCAAAATCAGGCACCCCTGCATAAAAAGCATAACAATGGGTGCCATTCAAACGGGTTGCATTGAATTCTTCAAGTACATCATCAAGTTTCCCTGCGGTTCCACAATCCCCATAGGCCACAAACAAATGGTCGCATTTGTTGGACAACTCACTTAAAGACTTTGCAACCTCCTGGGGGATTTTATCCGGGCTGTTATGTAATTTTGCCGGTAGGTAACTCACCTTAATATCCTGCAAATCATTTAATTTGACGATTGTCTCGATCTCACGGGCCAAAGCCCCGCAGGCAACAATTCCAAGCGGCTTTTTGTCAACAAACAAACTGTTTGTGGCTAAAATACTCCCGTTAATTGCGGTGCGATCATTCACAATCAAGCGCTCCTCTGGCCTATCAAGCGTTTTGCCGTATCCACGGCAATAGCTGCATCTTTGCAATAGGCATCGGCACCAATTGCATCACCAAATTCCTGATTTAGTGGCGCGCCACCTACCAGCACGATCATCTGGTCACGAATACCTTTTTCCTTAAGGGTTTCAATCACCACCTTCATATAGGTCATGGTGGTGGTTAGTAGTGCTGACATGCCCAAAATATCGGGTTTATGTTCTTCTATTGCAGCCAAAAACTGATCGACATCGGTATTGATTCCGAGGTCGATGACTTCAAATCCAGCGCCCTCCATCATCATGCCGACCAAATTCTTGCCGATATCATGGATATCCCCTTTGACGGTGCCAACCACCATTTTACCCAGTTTTGGCGCCCCTGTTTCGATCAAAAGCGGACGCAATATAGCCATGCCACCCTTCATGGATCCGGCAGCCAACAGTACTTCTGGCACGAACAGGATCCCATCGCGGAAGTCATCCCCGACTGCTTTCATTCCCTGCACCAAAACTTTTGTTAAAACGTCATAGGGTGCCCAACCGCGCTTGAGCAGGATACTTACCCCCTCCGAGACATCTTCTTTTAACCCGTCATAAAGGTCATCCTGCATTTGCTCGCTAAGCTCTGCATCATCAAGTTCATCAAGTATTACTTCATCATCGGACATAATTTTTGTTCCACTCCCTAAAACTATTGGGCAATTTTAGACCAAAGGTCTAAAAAAACTATTTTTTAGAACGACGACGACGTCGACCACTATCATTTGCTGTTTTAGTGCTTGGCGGGGCAACCAGTGCGCCAAGTTTTGCTTCCAGCTCTTCTCTGGTCGGTTTTGCCCCTTTGCTATGATTGTCCAGGGCCTTGCGCATTCGCGCAACATGTTCAGGGCTATTGCCACAGCAACCGCCAATTATACGGGCGCCGGTATCAATGGCCAAACGGGCATAGTCCTCCATCAGGTCGGGGCTGCCCGAATATACAACAGCATCACCCTTAACCTGGGGAATTCCTGCATTGGCCTTGGCAATTACCGGAATATTATCCGCACTTTGGGTCAGGTCCAACAAGGCAAATAACAGATCGGAAGCGCCAACCCCGCAATTGGAACCTATCGCAGAGGGTTTTGGAGATTTTTGCGTCATGGCTGTGGCAAAATCGGCAGGAGCTAGCCCCATCATCGAGCGTCCGGCAGTATCAAAACTAACTGTAACAGCATAGGGAATGTCAACAATAATTGCTGCTTCGATCGCCGCATCGATTTCTTCGGACGCCGACATGGTTTCAATCCATGCTATATCGGCCCCGCCATCTTTTAACCCTTTCATTTGCTCGACAAACACCTCTACCGCCTGCTCATAGGCAAGCTCGCCCAAGGGGGAAAAAAGGTCTCCGGTCGGCCCGACAGATCCGGCAATAAGAATGTCCCTATTGGCACCTTTGGCAGCTTTGATTGCCAATTCTGCTGCACGGGCATTTATTTCGTGCACCTTGTCTTCAAGATTATGAAGATGCAAACGCCGGGACGATGCGCCAAAACTATTGGTTACCAATATGTCAGAACCGGCATCAATAAAGGAGCTATGAAGGGCCAAAATATTCTCCGGCAAGTCAAAGTTCCAGATTTCAGGGGCCATCCCCGAAGTCAGACCCATATCAAAAAGATTGGTTCCCGTTGCACCATCAGCGAGCAGAAAGACATTTTTTTCAAGCATTTGGAAAAGTTTGTTCATTTTTAATTCTGCCTTGGGTTGCCGATTCTGCACCAAAATATCGGGATATAAAGATTTCTTTATATGATGAGTGAAGGCGGTGCAAGCCCTATGAGTGATTCATGTTTTTTTGATCAGTGATTCTCTAATATTGTACAATATTGACTCATATGGCGTTAACCACGCCTAAACCATGGCAGTAGAGGGTGCACCAATCGCTAAAATTTTCAGTTATGATTGCTTGAATTTTTCAACAGGATAGAATTTGTGCCATCAATAACTGCAAACCGAAGCCCCGCTTCCGGCTTGATGCGTAATGTCGCATTGGTTGCTGCCCTAACTCTTTTTCTAGGCGCGTGTGCCGGTCCGGCAGGAAATCTGTTCGGCAACACAGATAAAAACTTCATCAATAATGAAAGCAAGTTTTCGGTAGCAGCATTTGGGGTTGCCGCGTCTCCAAGGGTTACCGATTCGCGCCGGATTTCGCGGGGAGGCGGGCGAGCAGTTGTTGGTAAGCCATACAGGGTTGCTGGCAAATGGTATTATCCAAAAGTCGAGACCGGTTATAACAAGGTCGGAACAGCTTCATGGTATGGACCAAATTTTCAGGGGCGACTGACGGCGAATGGTGAAGTATTTGATCAATATTTTCTTTCTGCTGCTCACCCCACATTGCCGCTTCCATCCTATGTGCAGGTTAAAAACCTTGATAACGGGCGAACGGTAACTGTTCGGGTTAATGATCGCGGGCCGTTTGCCAATAATAGAATGATTGATTTATCACGGCGCGCTGCCGAAGTTCTGGGCTATATCGAACAGGGAACAGCCAGAGTAAGGGTGACTTATCTGGGGCGGGCTCCGGTTGAAGGTGATGATACCCGTTATCTGGTAGCCAGTATAAACAATGAAAGCCGCTCACCATCGGTGTTGGGCGTGCCATTGCCAAACTTTGGCCAACAAAATGAGCGCCAACCCGGAATTTTCAGTCGGCAAAATGGCGGTATTTTTGGCGCGGTTGTTAATTTGTTATCCTATGCCGGTGGTCAGGAACGAGGCGCTGCCTTAATTTCTGATGCCCATATGGCGGCAGCAAATGCAGCAAGTGATCTGGCAAATAATGTTCCGGAACTGGCAGCGTGGAAATCAAGAATTGAGGGCGCAGGCACAATCGATGCCAGAGGTGAAATTCCCACCCAAAGCACTCCTGCCTCATTTTATCTTGGCACCTATGAGGACATGGAATTTGCCAGAGAAATTGCCCGCCGGTTTGCGCTTTTGGGCGCAGTTGATGCCGCCTTTGCTCAAAGTGGAGAGAATAGCCCCATTCGCCTTGAAATGACTCAGTTCAAGGCTGGCGTAACTATTAGCGACGTTGAACAATTACTTGTTGAGCTTGGCCTGGATATTTCCTAGAACACATCTTTGAAAAGTAATAGCTTTTCTGAATTTTTGGCGTTGCTCTAAACAACACGCTATAAAATCATATTGCTGCCAAGAAGTGGCGTGAATATTAAAGTTTGATATATATTATTCTTGTTTATTATAGCGTGTCACTAGATTGGTAGGAACTGTAATAATATGGCAGGTAAGAGCATTATAGGTTTCAGGGCGACTTTTCTGGCGTTTGCGATCTGGGCCTTGCTCTTGGGTAACGTGGCGCAGGCGCAGCTCGAGTTCACTACCAAGGCCCAATTTGCTATTTTGATGGATTATGAATCGGGCACTGTTCTATTTCAATATAATGCCGACAAGCCAATGGAACCTGCAAGTATGGCCAAGCTGGTAACTTTGGCTGTGGTTTTCAGGCAATTAAAATCCGGCCGCTTTGCCATGGAGGACGAGTTTTTTATCTCCGAAAAGGCATGGCGTGAAGGGGGAGCAGGCTCTGGTGGCTCCACAATGTTTGCGGTTTTGAACTCTAAAATATCGATAGAAAACCTTGTTCGCTCGGTAATTATTCAATCGGGCAATGATGCCAGCATTGCCTTGGCCGAAGGGATGGCCGGTTCCGAACAGACATTTGCCAGATTGATGAACGAAACCGCGCGCGATATCGGCATGACCAATTCCAATTTTACCAACTCTACCGGATTGCCAGACCCGCAAATGTATACAACAGCGCGCGATCTTGCATTGGTCGCCCGTTATCTGATCCGCGAATATCCAGAATATTATAGCATATTTTCTGAAGCTTCATTCGAGTGGAACGGCATTAACCAGCGCAATCGCAACTCTCTGCTCAATGATGGAATTGGCGTTGACGGCCTGAAAACCGGCCACACCCAGAGTGCAGGCTTTGGGATAGTTATTTCCACCAAGGAAGGCGATCGGCGGTTGGTAGCCGTGTTGCATGGTTTTGAAACCGAGCGTGATCGTGCAGAAGAGGCCAGAAAACTGATCATATGGGGTAGTCGTGCCTTTGAGCAGGTGCCAGCTTTTGCCAGCAATCAAACCATTGGCTATGCCAATGTCTATGGCGGCGAAGAGTCGAATGTGGCTTTGGTGGCCGAGGGGAGTTTGAGCATATATCTGCCCGTCGGGGGGCGTCGCTGCCTATCGGCAAATATTGTTTATCAGGCCCCGATATTACCGCCGGTTATCGCTGGTGACCAATTGGCAGAATTACGGATATATTGTGATGAGCAATTGATTCAAGTTGCCCCGTTGTTTGCGGGCCAAGATGTTGCTACGGGGTCTCTTTACCGCCGCTCTCTTGATGCGCTAAAAGAATTGGCGCTGGGCTGGATTTAACACTTCGAAACAGCTTCGACAAAAAGGCATGAATTCAAATGGTGAACAATAATTCCCTCAACAGCAGAACTGAGGCCCGTTTTGTTACATTTGAGGGGGGCGAAGGGGTAGGAAAATCTACTCAGGTCAAGCTATTGATGGCCCGTCTTGGCCATTGTGGTATTCCGGTTATTTGCACGCGTGAGCCAGGTGGCACCCCCAAGGCAGAAGCTATTCGTTCGTTTATTCTTGGTGGCAGTTCAGAAAGCTGGGGCGTGGGTGCAGAGGCTGTGCTGTTTGCAGCAGCAAGGCTTGATCATGTAAATCAACTGGTAGCGCCCAATCTTGAAAGCGGCAGTTGGGTAATATCAGACCGCTTTCATGATTCTACCCGTGCCTATCAGGGATTGACCGGCGGTGTGGAACCAAAACTTATTGATGCCTTGGAAGAGCTTGCGCTAAATGGCTATGGACCAGAGTTGACAATTGTCATGGATATGGATCCAAAAGAAGCTTTCATACGAGTGGAGCAGCGGGCACAATCCAGTGGTATTCCTATTTCAAGCGACAGGTTTGAACGCGAAGATATCGAGTGGCATCAAAAATTGCGGCAGGGTTTTTTAGAAATCGCCAAAAATAATCCCCAGCGCTGTTTTGTCGTTAGTGCCGCCGGTAGCGAGATGGAAATCGCTGATGAAATCTGGGGAATTGTAAAAAAGCAGTTTCCTGAATTGAACACAAAAAAAACCGCTTAAACGATTACAACAAAACAATGTTAAAAAGAGTGCTGTCAAATGATATCCGCTAAAAGCAGTGCTGCCAAAGATATTGTCGATGCAGACCATATTCCAGGGGTTGTGGCCCCTGAGGTTTTTAAACATCTTTATGGTCACGTAGAGACATTTTCTGCTCTTTTTAAACAATTTGAAGCCGATCGTGCGCCGGGTGGAATATTGCTTCATGGGCCAAAGGGAATTGGCAAGGCTACTTTGGCCTTTGCTCTGGCCCGAAAAATCATGATAGCATCAGGAGATGATGAGGCGGAGGTGCGCGAGCAAATTGCTCTTGGTGTGCATCCCAATGTCAAGGTTTTGCGCAGGGCCGCGCGCGAGCGCAGTAGCGGATTTTATCAAAATATCAGGGTTGATGAAGTGCGCTCGGTGCTGCGCCAGCTGCAACAGACCAGAGGCAGGGCAGGGCGCAGGATAATAATTGTTGATGCAATTGATGATTGCAATGCCAGCGCCGCCAACGCCCTGCTTAAAACTCTGGAAGAGCCGCCAGCCAAAACCCATTTGATTTTGATTTCAAACCGCCCCGGGGCGCTTTTGCCAACCATTCGTTCGCGCTGTCAGGCCCACACTTTACGTCCGCTTGCCAATGATCAGGTGGAGGAATTGCTGAAAAATTCCAGCTTTGCCAAAATTCCCAAAGGGGCAAAAGAATCAGACGAGGCGCAAAGCGCTGATAAAATCAAATTGGCAATAAAATCTGCAAATGGCAGTCCCAGGCGCGCTTTTCAGGCCTTGGGCATGGCAAATGTTGCGGTATTGAAAAAATTGTCTGACTGGTTGAAAAATCCGGCAATGTCGGGATCATCCACTATGCTGGAAATTTGCGAGATTCTGGCAAACAAAAAAAACCAGCTGGAAGCCAAATTTGCTCGCGAGATAATATTGCAATGGATTGCAACAGAAACCAGACAGGCAGCAACCATTAGCAACGGGCTATCAGGTGAAGCTGGAGCTAAAAATTTACCACGTCTTGCCTCGGCAATTGAGCTATGGGAAAAGACCAACGAGCTATTCGAGACCAGCGACAGTTTTAATCTGGATCAAAGACAGGGCTTTATCATTCTGTTTGATCAAATTTTCACCCATGCGCAACGGCATCTGGCAGATCCGATAAGTATGCAAGCATAGAACTGATATATTTTACCCATGAAAAAACAAAGCTTTTATATTACCACCCCGATATTTTATCCCAATGGCGTCCCCCATATCGGCCATGCCTATACGGCCCTTGCCTGTGATACTATTGCCCGTTTTCACCGTCTGGATGGACGGGATGTATTCTTTCTTACCGGAACCGACGAGCACGGGCAAAAAATGCAGCAAACCGCGCGCAATCAGGGGATTACGCCACTGGAACTTGCAACTAAAAATGCCGAGGTTTTCAATGACCTGTGGAAAGTCCTTGATATATCCTACGATGATTTCATCCGCACAACTGAACCTCGCCACCATGACGCGTCAAAAGCAATGTGGAAGTTGATGGAAGATAATGGCGATATTTATCTGGATACTTATTCCGGTTGGTATTCCGTACGTCAGGAAGCTTTTTTTGAAGAAAAAGAAACCATTGTCGGCGACGATAAAGTGCGTCGCGAGCCGCTTGGCTCACCTGTGGAGTGGGTGCAAGAGCAAAGTTATTTTTTCCGCCTGAGTGCATATGGCGATAAATTGCTGGATTATTTTGCTAAAAACCCGGATTTTGTCGGGCCGTCCACACGCAAAAACGAGGTGTTAAGTTTTATTAAATCAGGGTTGAGAGATATTTCAATCTCGCGCACCAGTTTTGATTGGGGCGTTAAAGTTCCAAATGACGAGAAACATGTCATGTATGTCTGGGTAGATGCCCTGACAAATTATCTTACCGCTGCCGGTTTCCCTGACAAAGCAGATGAAAACTGGTATCGCTGGCCTGCTGACCTACACATTATAGGTAAGGATATTGTCAGGTTTCATGCGGTATATTGGCCGGCATTTTTAATGTCTGCCGGATTGGAATTGCCAAAGAGGGTTTTTGCCCATGGATTTTTGCTTTCCAAAGGTGAAAAAATGTCAAAATCCGTTGGCAATGTGGTGGAACCTTTTGCATTGGTTGAAAAATTTGGCGCCGATACGGTACGTTTTTATTGCCTGCGCGAGGTTTCTTTTGGTCAGGATGGCTCCTATAGCGATGAAGCTATAATCAATCGCATCAACGCCGATCTGGCCAATGATCTTGGCAATCTTGCACAGCGATCATTGTCAATGATTGCCAAGCATTGCGAAGCAAAAGTCCCTCAACCCGGTGAATATAGCCAAGAAGACAAAACAATATTGGCGGCGGCTGATGCGTTGCTGCAACCGGCAAGACAACATTTGAACAATCAGGCATTGCATAAATATCTGGCTGATGTCTGGCAGGTTGTCGGGGATGCAAATCGATATTTTGCATCACAAGAACCATGGGCCTTGAAAAAAACCGACCCTGAACGAATGAATACTGTGCTTTATGTCACCGCCGAAATAATTCGTCAGGTGGCAATTTTGGCTCAGCCGGTTATGCCAAGCTCCGCAGCAAAACTTCTGGACTTACTTGGGGTGGAAGACGAGCATCGCAATTTTGCAATGCTTGGTGCTAATAATCGCCTGCCTAGCGGGGTGGCTTTGCCGGAACCAAAAGGGGTATTTCCACGCTATGTGCAGGAAAAAACTACAGATAAAGCTAATGGAGAAACCTGATGTTAATTGATAGCCATTGCCATCTGGATTTTGATGTTCTGGCCCAGGATCTGGACGGGGTATTGTCCCGTATGGGTGAGGCTGGCATAAGCCATTGCGTGACCATATCAACCAGAGTTGATCAATATGAAAAAATTCTTGCCATTGCCAATGCCCGCAAAAATGTCTGGTGTTCTGTTGGCACCCATCCCCACAATGCCCATGAGGAATTGCATATTGAAACTGTTGATCTGATAGCATTGGCAGATCATGCCAAATGCGTAGCTATCGGGGAGGCAGGGCTGGATTATTTTTATGACAATTCTCCCAAAGAGGCCCAGAGAACCGGATTTTTGCGCCATATTGCAGCTGCGCGAGAAACCGGTTTACCTTTGGTGATTCACGCTAGAAATGCAGATAAAGACATGGCGCAAATTCTTGAGGAAGAAACAAATAAAGGTGCGTTTCCTTTTGTCTTACATTGTTTTTCTTCTGGCGCAGACTTGGCAAGAACCGGCCTGGATTTGGGTGGGTACCTATCGTTTTCCGGTATAATTACCTTTAAAAATGCTATGCAAGTACTTGAAATAGCAAAAAATACACCGGCAAATCGTATTTTGATTGAAACCGATGCTCCATATCTGGCTCCGGTTCCCCACAGGGGAAAATCCAACGAACCTGCCTTTGTTCGCCATACGGCCGAGCATCTTGCCAGTGCCAGAGATATTGATTTTGAAGTCCTGGCCCAACAAACCAGTGATAATTTCTGGCGTTTGTTTTCCAAAGCAAGACCTGAATAAAAATGTCAACTCCACCAAAACCTGCGCAAAAAATAATAGCAACGATTCTTGGTTGCGGCTCGTCTGGTGGCGTACCAAGAGTTGGAAATATGTGGGGAGATTGCAATCCGACCGAGCCCAAAAACCGACGTCGTCGTTGTTCCTTGCTGATTACCGGCACCACAGAGGGGGAAAAAGGCAAAACCACTATAATTATTGATACCGGCTGTGATCTGCGCGAACAATTACTCGATGCTAATGTTACAAATATCGATGCGGTTTTTTATACCCACGAGCATGCGGACCATACCCACGGAATTGACGATTTGCGCACCCTTGCTCTAAATAGCGGCAAGAGAATCAATGTATATTTCGGTGAACGTGCCGGGGAGCGCTTAAAACAATCTTTTGGGTATTGTTTTGAAGCCCCCAAGGATAGCGGTTATCCACCAATCCTGAATGCCGGGCTGTTGAAGGCTGGAAAAGCCATCACCATAGAGGGAGCAGGGGGGGAAATTACCCTTCTGCCAGTCCTTCAACAACATGGAAACATTACAACTTTTGGCTTTCGGATTAAAAATTTTATGTACTCGTGCGATGTTTCCAATATTGATGAGCAAAATATTTTAGCTTTAGCAGGTCTGGATATGTGGGTTGTTGATGCCTTGCGCCATAAACCGCACCCAAGCCATTTTTGCCTAAGCCAAAGCCTTGAGTGGATTGAACGCCTGAACCCTAAACAGGCAATATTGACTAATCTACATGTGGATATGGATTATAAAACTACCGAGGACAAAACCCCGGCAAATGTAAGCGTGGCATTTGACAGTATGAAAATTGATGTCCTAAACGGGAATGTTTTAAAATAACTTTCTATATCGGCATTTTCCAATTGCACTGTCTTTGCCAAATCAAAAATCGCATATTTTTCAATAGTATAAGGCATATTTGCATATACACGCCGTTATAAATAGTTCCATAATATATATTATGCGAATAACTTGACGGCTTTTTATTGGACTTTTTGCTAGACGTTTTAGCTTGCTACAGAAACTGCCACAGAAAACGATATAATGTTTACCGCGTGACTTTTTCCAAATAAGTGTTTGGCATTGAATTTTGAAAAACCGGAGAACAAACAAATGAAACCCTCGCGCGATTTTGCAACTCTGGTAAAAATAATGAATATGTTGCGTGATCCAAAAACCGGTTGTCCTTGGGATATCGAACAGGACTTTGCCTCAATTCGTCATTTTACTATCGAGGAAGCGTATGAAGTTGCTGACGCTATCGAGCGCAAAGATTTTGATGATTTATGTTCAGAGCTTGGAGACTTGCTTTTGCAGCCGGTTTTTCACGCTCAAATGGCTTCCGAAGAAAAATTATTTGATATTGGCGATGTAATCTACGGGATTTGCGAAAAACTGATTCGCCGCCATCCGCATATTTTTGAAGAAAACAATGATTTATCCAGCGACGAAGTACTTGGCCAATGGGAAGCAATCAAAGCTGTTGAACGTGAAAAAAAGGCCCAAAAAAATGGGAACCGGCCCCCTTCCCTGCTAGCGGATATTCCAAAATCCCTGCCGGCATTGGCACGCGCGGAAAAACTGGCAAAGCGGGTAGCCAAAGTCGGGTTTGACTGGCCTGATGCCCAGGGAGCTTTAGAGAAATGCCGCGAAGAGTTGGACGAAGTCGAGACGGAAATATTAGCGGATAATACTATACAATCCCATGAGGAAATAGGCGATTTGCTGTTTGCTATTGTCTCTTTGGCCCGCAAAGCGGGTGTTTCTCCAGAAGCAGCCCTAAGTGATGCCAATGCAAAATTTTCTCGCCGGTTTGAGTTTGTAGAAAAGCGTTGCACTGAAAAAAACATAAAAATTGCGGATGCGGGAATTGAGCAAATGCAAATATATTGGGATGAGATCAGGATTGCCGACCAAAACGAATCTTGAAAATTGCCAAAAAATCTGGATTTGACATTAGTTTCTGATTTTTAGGAAAAATACCAGAGCCGCTTAAAAAGACCTTTCCCTTTAGCCAAACACAACACCGCCAGCCCATAAATCAAAAGGCTGACAGTATATTTTTTAGCGCCTGATTAACGGCCACCAGTTTAAAAAATTTAGTTGGCGTTATTTTCCGTAGCATCGACACCTATTTGTCTGCGCAATTCTTCAGCTCTATCCTGAAGCATTTGTTCAAGGGCGCTCGAGCCGGTATCTTCCTGACGGAACTGATCGAAAGTTATGGAGCTTTGCGCATCGTAAACGTTTGAAAAACCGGCAAGATTAATTTCAATCACTAAATCCTGATTCTGTCGGTTTTTGGCCGTAAGCTTTAACACTTTCCCTTGTTTCAAACTATTCACATAGGCCTCGTTGATTACCAATTGTGTGGAACAGGATTGGGGATCGCAAAGCATAAATGGAACCCGAACTGGCTGCGCTCCATCAATCTGCCATGTCATGCCAAAGGGCAATAAAACCCCGAGAGGAACAGCCGCTACAGCAAGCAAGCGACTTTCTTGCCCCGGATCATCGCGCAACAAAAACGAGCCGAAAAACTGATTATTTGCCAACACAACCTGACGCATGATGCAGGCATCTTCGCCACTTTCCAGCGGTTCGCAAACCTTTAGCCAATTATCTTCGGGCTTGGGTGCAGCAAGAACAGGCTCACTTGCCGATTGCGCCTGTGCCAATGCAGAACTGGAAAAAGAAAACATTAATGCAGCCATTACGCCTGCCATAGCCAGATATTTATTATTCATAATACTTCCTGCAATTGCTTGAGCCAGACAAATCGGCCCCAAAAGCTATAACGTTCTTCAATTCGCCAAATCGGGCAATAACATGACAGCGGCATCTTTCCAAACAAATAACCTCAATTTGTGGTAAATCCGCTACTGTTTTCACTCAATTTTGCCATTCTGAGCATCAATTGGGCCACTCCTTTAAGTCGATCGTCAGGTGTTGGCCAGTTTCTGGAAAATACCAAACGATGATCCGGCTTCAAGCGAAGCCCGAAAGCCGGGTCACTAACCAGATTTACCAAACCGGCAGGATTTGGAAAACTATTGTTTCTCAAAGTAACAACGGCTCCTTTTGGACCCGCCTCAACTTTTTCTACATTTGCGGTGCGGCAGAATGATTTAACCAGAATAATTTTTAACAAAGCCTCAACCCCATCGGGAAGCGGGCCAAAGCGATCAATCAATTCTGCTGCAAATTCATCAATTTCGCTTCGTTGGCCCAAATCTCCCAAACGGCGATATAGCTGCATTCTTAATTGTAGATCCGGCACATAATTGTCAGGTATCATAACCGGCATGCCAACAGAAATTTGCGGTGACCAGTTTTCAGAACTGTTATCGCCCATCCCCTCACCTCTAGAATCACCAGCGCGCAAATTTGCTACTGCCTCCTCCAGCATTGATTGATAAAGCTCATAACCCACTTCGCGAATATGTCCGGATTGCTCGTCCCCGAGCAAATTCCCAGCCCCCCTTATATCCAGATCATGGGATGCCAGCTGAAAACCGGCCCCAAGCGTATCTAGCGATTGCAATACTTGCAGGCGGCGTTGAGCCTGATCGCTAATGCGTTGATTGGCAGCAACACTAAACAAAGCATAAGCGCGGATTTTACTGCGCCCGATGCGCCCGCGTATTTGATAAAGCTGGGCCAGCCCGAACATCTCAGCCCGATGTACAATCAATGTGTTGGCGTTGGGAACATCAAGGCCAGATTCAACAATGGTGGTGGAGACCAGCACATCAAATTTGCCATCATAAAATTCGTTCATGATGTCGTCGAGTTCTCCGGGGGGCATTTGACCATTGGCAACAACAAAAGAAACTTCTGGAACCTGCTCGCGCAAAAATTCAGCAATTCGCCCCTGATCCTTTATCCGTGGCACCACATAAAAGGCCTGCCCTCCCCGATATTTTTCTCGAAGCAAGGCCTCGCGAATCGATAGGGCGTCAAAGGGGGCAATAAAGGTTCTGATAGCCAGCCGGTCAACGGGAGCGGTAGCCAAAAGGCTGAGATCTCTAACGCCTGTCAAAGCCATTTGCAAAGTTCTGGGTATCGGCGTTGCTGTTAGCGTCAACACATGTACCGCGCCCTTTATTTCTTTCAAGCGTTCTTTGTGAGCAACTCCAAAATGTTGTTCCTCATCAATCACCAATAATCCAAGATCATAGAATTTGATGGTTTTGGCCAACAAGGCATGGGTACCAATAACAATATCTATACTGCCATTGCTTATTCCCTGTTTGGTTTTTTTAAGTTCAGAAGCGGAAACCAGACGAGAGGCATGACCTATTTTAACTGGCAACCCGGAAAATCTTTCAACAAAATTGCGATAATGCTGGCGGGCCAAAAGCGTGGTCGGTACAACTATTGCCACCTGCCTGCCACTTAAGGCAACGCAAAATGCGGCCCGCATTGCCACTTCGGTTTTTCCAAATCCAACATCGCCACAGATAAGACGGTCCATGACTTTACCAGAACTCAAGTCTTCAATAATTGCCTCAATGGCCAGCAATTGATCTTCAGTTTCATCAAATTGAAAACGGGCAACAAATTCATCATAGGCACCAGCGGGAATTTCCACCGGCTCGGCTTTAGACAAAGCCCGATTGGCCGCAATTTTGATCAATTGGGCCGCCATGATGCGAATGCGGTTTTTCAGCTCTGCCTTTTTAGCCTGCCAGGCCACTCCGCCAAGCTTATCCAGCACAGCTTGCGAACTTGCCTCGCCATATCTTGTTAGCAATTCGATATTTTCTACCGGCAGATATAATTTATCCCCGCGTGCATATTCGATCTCAACACAATCATGGGGTGCGCCCGCCGCCTCGATGGCTTTCAGGCCGATGAAACGGCCAATACCATGGTCTAGATGCACCACAAAGTCCCCCGCCGCCAACGAAGAAGCCTCACGCAGGGCATTTTTTGAGCGCCGCTTGCTCAAATTACGAACCGCGCGCTCGCCAAGAATATCCTGCTCGCACAAAACCAGCATATCCTTGGTTTCAAATCCGCTTTCGATGCCAAGGACAACCAGAGCCACTGTACCTGGTTTTGTATTTTGCGCTTCTTGCCAGTTTTGGGCCAGCTTGTGAGCTTTTAGACCATTATCAACCAGAACCTGGAGCATGCGCTCGCGTGTTCCCTCTGACCAGCAGGCAATGATTGTTCGCTTGTTTTGCTCAGATCCCTTTGCAAGTCTTTCAACAACCGAATCGAACAGATTTACTTCAACTGCCTGACGTTGTGCGGCAAACCCCGGAGCTATCCGGCCACCAAAATCAATACTCGGTATTTTGGGTAAAAATGATTCTCGCCCTTCATTTGCATCGGAAGCGTTCGTTAGTCCAGCGCCATCAAAGGCAGTTATTTGAACTGTTTGCTCCGCCATTTCATAAGGATTGCTTGTTAGATCATAGAGTAAATCCGGCTCTATCGGGTTATATTTAGCTGCCTGGCTCGAACTTTTTGCATCATCATTTTGCGCTTTGGTGCGCGCTTTGAAATAATCCTTGATCTGCAATCGTCTCTCATTGATTGCATCAAGAGACTGCTCGTCAAAAACCAGCGGCGCCCCGCGACAATAATCCTGCAAAGTTTGCATTTTACCATAAAAAAACGGCAGCCAATGCTCGGCACCGGCAAAGCGCTGACCAGAGCTGATGGCCCCATAAAGCGGATCATTAACTGTATGGCCGCCAAATGTTGAAGTATAGGATTGACGAAATCTTTTAATGCTTTGTTCGGTAAGTATAATTTCACTCATCGGTACCAACGAAGCGGTTTTTAATGCTCTAATGGTACGTTGGGTTTGCGGATCAAACTCGCGAATGGTTTCTAAAACGGAGCCAAAAAAATCAAATCTTAAGGGAGCTTTGCGCCCGGCCGGATACATATCTATCAGCCCGCCACGAACAGCAAATTCGCCACTTTCGCGCACAGTTGGCACCCGCATATAACCATTATTGCCGGCCCAATTGATCAATTCACTAGAATCCACCACCAAGCCGGACTTGGCAAAAAAGCTCATTTTTTCAACGATTTCTCGCGGTGGTACTTTTTGCACAAGGGCATTGGCGGTGGTTATGATTATTGCCCCGTTCAAGGAAGAATTGGCTTTTTTTGTGGCCAATTTTGCCAGCGTATCCATGCGCGATACGATGGTAATTGCGCTAGGAGAAACCCTGTCATAGGGCAGACAATCCCAAGAGGGAAAAGTCAAAATAGGGTGTGTGGGTAATATCTGGGGTAATATGCTGGCGATTTGTAGCATGCGCGCACCATCGCGAGCCACAAATACCAATGAAACTGGCTGATCCGGGCGGGCACTCGAATTGGCAGTTGCATCTTGAGTACCCGCCTGTTGGTTTTGCCTCTTGATAAAATCGGCCAGCGCAATTGCGTACATGCCATCAGGCACCTTTGAGAGGATCAAAGATGGTGATTTGTTCTCGTTTGTTATTGTGTCGCTAAATTCACCGCCAGAAATATTCACATTCAATCGCCATTATTTTTGCTTTTTGATAGGTGAAATTCCCTAATTTTTTCCAGCATTTGTGCATCCTCCCCTTCAGGAATTGGAGATTGCCCCATTAGCCATGCCTGTAGGGAAGTTTCTTCGTTTTCCATAACTCGTTCAAAAACAGTCAGATCAGCATCACTGAAACCAAAAATATGGGCCTGTGCGAATCGACCAAGGATAAAATCCAACTCTTTGGTGCCTCGATGCCACGAGCGATAAATGGCACGTTTTTGGGCGGTTTCACGTTTTCCAATTTCCATTATCGGCTTTTCCACTGCAAAAAAATAAAGTAACAAATCAAGCGGCATCTAATAGCCTTTTGATTATCGCTTGTCAGTTTTTTTTAAGCTAGCCTCACAAGCCTAAATTTTGCATGCTAAACTCAATAAAGTAGCAAATAACAGTAATTCTGCCCTTTAACAAAATTTCTGCCCTTGGGGCCAAGCATAGGCGAAAAATTTGTCCCGACCGGAGATTCTTACCCCGTTTTTTAAATCCCTTCGCTCATTCAAGGGCGTTGGCCCGCGCATGAATTCGCTTCTTGATAAGCTTTTTCTAAATATAGATAACTCCGGATCATTGGTTGTCGATTTGTTGATGCACATGCCAGAGCGCGCAATCGATCGCAGGACAAAAACCAATATTGCCAATGCCCAAATTGGGGAAATAAGCACAATTGAACTTCATATTGATGCCCACATTCCAGCTCCCCGCTCCAATCGTTCAATTCCCCATCGTATCGAGGCCCATGACGAAAGCGGGGAAATTTCGTTGGTGTTTTTTGGCAACAATGGCGGCTGGGTGGAACGCATGGCGCCGGTTGGAGAAATTCGCCATGTTTCGGGTGAAGTGGCAATATTTAACGGCAAAAAACAAATAGTTCATCCCGATTATGTGGTTGCTAGCGACAAAATTGATACTATTCCACTGGTGGAGCCGGTATATCCGCTTACACATGGGCTTTCCCACAAGGTCATGAACCAGTTGAGCAAAACCGCCCTTAAAACCATTCCCCAACTAGATGAGTGGATTGATGGGGAGATAATTGCCAACAATAAATGGCCCTCCTTCAAAAAAGCGATGGAACAGGTCCATTTTCCCCAAAATCCAAAAGATATAAATATATCCGGCCCGGCGAGAATGCGGCTGGCCTATGATGAATATTTGGCCGGACAATTAACCCTACAACTCATTCGCTCGCAAATGGTGGTGGAAAAAGGAATTGCCCGAAAAATTGATGGCTCTTTAAGCGATAAACTGCTCTCCCGCCTACCCTATCAATTGACCAATGGGCAAATAACAGCGCTGAAAGAAATTATTGCTGATATGCGATCCGGTGATCGTATGGCCAGATTATTACAAGGGGATGTGGGATCAGGCAAAACCATAATCGCCCTTTTGGCCATGGTGGCCAGTGTCGAGAGTGGCGCTCAATCGGCCCTGATGGCGCCCACCGAATTATTGGCTACCCAGCATTATGCCACGATAAAACCCCTTTGTGATTCCATCGGCATTGAAGTGGTTTTGATAAACGGGAAAATGCGGGCGGCACAAAAGCGCGAAGCAGCCGAAAAAATTTCCACCGGGCAGGCAAAGATTATTATTGGCACCCATGCTTTGTTTCAACATGATATCGCCTTTGATAATCTGGGGCTAAGCGTAGTTGACGAACAACACCGGTTCGGAGTTCATCAGCGTTTGGCATTGTCAAAAAAAGGGCACAAAAGCGATCTATTGGTAATGACCGCAACCCCTATACCGCGAACCCTGATTCTTACCCATTTTGGCGATATGTCCATTTCGTTGCTGCGCGAGAAACCGGCCGGACGCCAGCCCATCGAAACCGCAATTATCCCAGTTTCGGCCTATGAGCGGGTGGTGGCGAGGCTTAAGGCAAGAATTGATGGGGGGGCGCAGGCCTATTGGGTTTGTCCATTGATTGAAGAATCAGAACTTGTTGACCTGATATCGGCCAAGGACCGCCATGGCGCACTGGTGAAGGAGTTTGGCGACAAGGTCGGCTTGATCCACGGGAAAATGAAGCCCGCTGAAAAGCAAAAAACCATGGAAGATTTCATGGCTGGCAAAATCTCTGTTTTGGTGGCGACCACGGTCATAGAGGTGGGAGTGGATGTGCCAAATGCCACTATAATGATTATTGAACATGCCGAGCGTTTTGGGCTTTCCCAGCTGCATCAGTTGCGCGGACGGGTTGGGCGTGGATCAAAAAGTTCATCCTGTTTGCTTATTTATAAAGACCCCTTGGGAGAAACCGCATCCGCAAGGCTAAATGCCCTGAAAGCAACCGAGGATGGTTTTAAGATAGCCGAACAGGATCTGTTATTACGCGGGTCTGGAGATTTGCTGGGAACCCGCCAATCGGGCATGCCAGGCTACCACTTGGTGATCCCCGATGCCCATCAGCATTTGCTGGAAATTGCCCATAATGATGCAAAAGCTATTCTTGAGGCCGACCCTGGTCTTGACACTGATCGTGGGCAGGCCTTGCGCACCATGCTCTATTTATTTCGACGCGAGCTGGCTATCCCGCTGATTCGAGCTGGTTAGATATTTTGATTTTACCAAAAAACCAAAAGCCCCCCAAAACAAAAATCACGGCGATATTTATGAGTTAAAATCAATGCCAAGCGAGGCAATCAGCTCATAATATGTAAAGAAAACAGCAATAAAGAACGCAAAAAGCACCAACTCATATTTGAATTGATGGGAGTGGAAAAAATCCCTGTCACGATGGTGGATAACGTCCATTAATTCATCACCAAAACGTATGGACAAAAATGTTCCGGATGCCGAGAGAACAATAATTGCCCAATAGGGAAAAGGGTTTTGAATAATTTGTAACAGCAATCTTGTCAGAAATGTCGTTTCATAAAATTGAGGGAAAAATATCATCGAAACAGCATTGAGCGAAATAGCGATCATCCAGACAGCTATTTCAGAAAACACCATGCGAATTCCAAATAACAACCTTAGGGGGAAATCCAAAAGAAATCCCGCATCGGCAATTGGTGTGCAAAGTACAAAAAAGCTCCACGTTAGCAAAGCTGCGATTCCCCCTGTCAGCAAATCATATTCAAAAGATAGATAGGCGAAATACCCGACCAATAAAGCTACCAACAACAAGAATTTTATAAGCACCTGTTTTTTTGGCTGCAACGAATTTTCTTTCATGCAAACAGGCTATTCCAAAGAACCAAAGCAATACAACAAAATTTTATGCCCTTAGAGGATGTGATGCTTTCTAGATGATGTACAATCAAAAATCAGGAATATTATGAATATAAATCACACGGAATATGTGATGCGAGGCCCCCCAAAGCACCCAGCAAGCCGAGCCAAATAAATCACACAAAGTGTGTATCACACAAAGTGTGTATCACACTAAGTGTGTGGTGGGCGGTGAGAGGCTCGAACTCCCGACATTCACTCAAGCGTTGCCAGAAAATGCGCTTTGCACATTTTCGCTTCGGCAACGCGTTTAGTTTTTTTTGCCGAGAATGTTCGGGCAGCTATCTTATGTCAGTGGATTAAAAATGGTGGGCGGTGAGAGGCTCGAACTCCCGACATTCTCGGTGTAAACGAGATGCTCTACCAACTGAGCTAACCGCCCTGATAATTTCAGATAAAGTGTCTGAAAAGTTCCATCAGGTGTCTAATGAATAAAAGCTGTTTAACGTCCAGCGGCTTCTGAATAAAAGCAAGGCCCCTTCCCGTCAACCACAAAATTGGTCATTAGCAATAAATATTTGAAAACTAACAAAAAAGCCCCGACTTTAGGGCCGGGGCTTTAAGAAAGTATTTTTTCAAAACCAATTAACGATTGTTAATGGTGTCTTTCAATCCCTTGCCGGGCTTGAATTTAGCCTGATTGGACGCTGGAATATCAATTTCAGCTCCGGTAGCCGGGTTGCGGCCTTTGGTTGCTTTACGATGGGATACAGAAAATGTCCCAAAACCAACCAGACGAATTTCGCCACCGTCTTTAAGAGTTGCGGTGATTGCATCCAAAACAGCATCGACTGCTTCACCAGCCTGTGTTTTGGAAAGGTCAGCGCGCTCGGCTACTACGCCGGCCAATTCGTTTTTGTTCATTATACTATCCTTATGAATTGATTGCCCGCCACAATTGTACGAGCAGCACGGCTACATTTCTGCGATTCTATGCAAAAGGCAAGGATTTCAGCCGTTTTTGAACTCGTTATCAGTGAAATACGCATTTTTTTCATCCCCGGAGAGAGTTCTATACCAAATTTTGCCCCCAAATATAATTATGGGCAAAAGTAATACATAAATTACAACCGCAACTAGCCATATTGCTCCGGGCCATTCCGCTCGTAATGGCGCATAAACCTGAGTGAAAAATAAAGGCCCTATAATTGATGCTATTGAAGCCAAACTCATCAGCACGCCTTGCAACTTGCCTTGTTGTTCCTCAGATATTTTTGAGGTCAGCAATGACTGCAAAGCGGGACCTCCAACATCACCAAGCGCAAAAAATGGCAAAAGAACAAATATCACCCACCACTGGTTAAAAAATGCCAGTAAGACAAGGGCTGAAATTTCGAATTTCAAACCAAATAAAATAGTTCTTTTTTCACCCAGCCAGCGGGTAATAGGACCAGTTAAACCCGCCTGGGACACAACACTGAAAAACCCGTAAAGGGCCAGAGAAACACCAACCATGGCTGCACCCCACCCATAGCGGTCTTCGGTGAACAATACCCAGATTGTGCCATAAATAGAGCCAACGAAACTAAACCCCAGATATACAATCAGCAATGGTCTTATGCCGACAAATAAAAAGGCCCATCTTAGTGAAGAAAACGGATTGAATTTTGAAAAACTGATTTCAACTTTTTTGCCGGGTCTTGATTCCGGGAGTAAAAACAAAGCCAGTAGAAAGTTTAACAAGTTAAGAAATGTAGCTGCCAAAAATGGCGCTCTTACCCAGATTTCTCCCAACAAACCGCCCAAAACAGGCCCAATTATAAAACCAATCCCAAAACAGGCACCAAGATAGCCAAAGCGTTTTGCCCGATCTTTTTCCTTGGTAATGTCTGTTATATAGGCAGTGGCAACTGCCATGCTGGCTGCTGTCATTCCTGCTATCAAACGCCCAATGATAAGAATTTCTATGTTGGGGGCAAGGGTCATAACCAAGTGGTCGATAGCTGCTCCGCCCATGGCAATCAACAATATGGGACGGCGGCCAAACCTGTCAGAAAGTATACCAAGCGCTGGTGCAAACAAAAACAACGTCAAAGAATAACCGGCAAGAATGGCGCCATAAAGTGCAGATATTTCAACGGTGCTGGTTAATTCGCGCAACAATGTGGGCAATATAGGAAAAATCAAGCCTATACCAATGGCGTCCAACGTCACCGACAAGAGAACAACCAGCAATGCTTTGTTCATTTATTATTCCCCAAGCATCTTTATTCCCCAAGCATTTATTTTCCTCACGACTTGTACTCGCGGCAAAAACGGCGCAGATACGCGCCGTTTTATTTTGTTCGCAATATATTTATTCCGTTCGATTGCCAAGAAACCAAAAATTATAAATAGCGACCAGACTTAGTGGGAAAGCCCGCTTATTCCATCTTTTGAACTGGCCGCAGCTTCATCGGCGGCACGGGACTGATCCTCAAGCGACCACTCTATAGGCTTTGGCACTTCAACCAGGGCGTTTTCTATCACCTGCCCCATGCGAGAGACAGGAATAATCTCAAGCCCTTCCTTAACAGAATTGGGCAATTCCTTGAGATCGTGAACGTTATCTTGGGGAATTAGCACAGTTTTTATGCCACCTCTTAAGGCCGCCAACAGCTTTTCCTTCAAACCACCAATGGGCAAAACCCTCCCCCTGAGAGTTATTTCACCGGTCATGGCAACGTCGTTGCGCACGGGAATTTTTGTCATCATCGAAACTATGGAAGTTGCCATAGCAATACCTGCCGAAGGACCGTCTTTTGGCGTCGCTCCTTCCGGCACGTGTACGTGTATGTCTGATCTATCAAACCTTGGCGGCTTGATACCAAACTCGATCGAGCGAGAGCGCACATAGGCTGCGGCAGCCGAAATAGATTCTTTCATCACATCCTTGAGGTTGCCGGTAACCGTCATCTTGCCCTTGCCAGGCGTAACGACCCCTTCAATGGTCAATAATTCACCACCGACTGGCGTCCATGCCAGACCGGTAACCACACCAACCTGCGGGTCCTCGTCAATTTCCCCATAACGAAATGGAGGAGCGCCAAGATATTCCTCAAGAATTTTGCCGTTGATGCTGACTGACTTGGCTTTGCTGATCATCAGGTTTTTAACTGATTTGCGCATTAGTTTGGAAATTTCACGCTTTAAGTTACGCACCCCTGCCTCGCGGGTATAGCGCTGAATAATCAGCAATAATTGCTCGTCCGGCAAATCAAACTCATTCGACTTCAACCCGTTATCCTTCAAGCTTTGCGGAATAAGATGCCGACGGGAAATTTCGAATTTTTCTTCCTCGGTATAACCGCTGAGACGAATTATTTCCATGCGATCCATCAAGGGAGCCGGAATATTCAATGTGTTTGAAGTTGTAACAAACATCACATCCGATAGGTCATAATCAACCTCCAGATAATGGTCGTTAAATGAATTATTTTGCTCCGGATCTAGAACTTCGAGTAAAGCCGATGAGGGATCACCACGAAAATCCATACCCATTTTATCAATTTCATCTAACAAAAACAACGGGTTGGATTTTCCAGCCTTTTTCATCGATTGCATAACTTTGCCCGGCATAGAGCCGATATAGGTGCGCCTGTGCCCGCGAATTTCAGATTCATCACGGACCCCGCCAAGCGACATGCGAACAAATTCACGCCCTGTTGCTTTGGCAATTGATTTGCCAAGCGAGGTTTTGCCAACACCCGGAGGGCCGACAAGACAAAGAATTGGCCCTTTTAATTTACCGGTACGATTTTGCACTGCAAGATATTCAATGATCCGCTCTTTTACCTTTTCCAGACCATAATGATCACGATCCAGAATTTCTTCGGCTTTTTTCAGGTCTTTTTTAATTCTGGAACGTTTGGACCATGGCAAAGCTGTCAACCAGTCAAGATAGTTGCGAACTACTGTTGCTTCCGCCGACATAGGGCTCATTTGTTTTAGTTTTTTAAGCTCTGCCCCGGCTTTTTCCTTAGCCTCTTTGCTAAGCTTTGTGGCGTTGAGTTTTTCTTCCAACTCAGCAATTTCAGAGCTTCCCTCTTCCCCGCTACCCAGTTCGCGTTGAATGGCCTTCATCTGTTCATTAAGGTAATATTCGCGCTGGGTTTTTTCCATCTGACGTTTAACGCGCCCACGAATACGTTTTTCAACCTGCAAAACACCGATTTCACTTTCCATCAAAACCAGTATGCGCTCCAGCCGCTCCGCAACCGATCCGGCACTGAGTAATTGTTGCTTTTCATCAATTTTCACTACCAGATGCGAGGCAATGGTGTCGGCCAGTTTGCAATTATCATCAATCTGGCTAACGGCGCCGACAACTTCTGCGGAGATTTTTTTGTTCAGTTTTACATAGTTTTCAAATTCGGAAATTGTCGAACGAGACAATGCCTCAATTTCGATGTTATCGTAATCGGGCTCTTCAACCATATCCGCACGAGCTAGAAAATATTCCTCGGTTTGTACAAATTCATCAATTTTGGCGCGATTAATTCCCTCAACCAATATTTTTACTGTTCCATCGGGCAATTTTAACAATTGCAGAACCGAGCCAATGGTTCCTGTAGAATAGATGTCCTTGGGGGTTGGGTCATCATCCTGTGCGTTTTTTTGTGTGACAATCAAAATATGCTTGTCATCACGCATAACCTCTTCTAGCGCCCTTACGGATTTTTCGCGGCCAACAAATAATGGTACAATCATGCCGGGAAAAACGACAATATCGCGCAGGGGCAAAACAGGGTAAATATGATCGGAATTCAATTCGCTATCCCTGATAGATTTGTTTTTGTCAGAACTTATTGGTTTTGAAGAAGTCTCTGTTTTACCAGCTGTCGCTTTTTTTTCTGGCAAAAAATCTTTATCTGCTTTGTTTTGATCTGACTTCTTATCGTCCTTGGACATGATATTCCTTTCCAGCCGATAGATGGATTACGCAACAATTACGTTATCAATTTAGTGCTGTCTAAAAGCCCGGAATTTCCGGCAGGTGTTAATGTAGGTGTTGATTCTGTACTCTAAGATAGGGTGCTTAAGCCAGCGGACAAGGCGGAGCGCCATATTTCTTGGTTTTTTTCACCGCTTCCTTAACTGCTTCTACTGATTTTAGCTTAAAAAGTGGCAAAACGGCAAAAAATGAAAGCGCCGCTCCCTTAATGAAGCGGCGCTTTAAAAAACTGTGCAAAAATGCTTTTAGCTCTACGCTTCCGCGTTTACCTCGGCTTTTTCTTTATCTGCATAAATATATAGCGGTCTGGCATCTTCACCATCCACAGATTCCGCACTGATAACCACTTCTTCAACCCCATCAAGCTCAGGCAATTCAAACATGGTATCGAGCAAAATCGCTTCCATTATCGAGCGCAAACCTCTGGCGCCGGTTTTGCGCTTAATGGCCTGACGAGCGATGGATTTAAGTGCCTCATTGTGAAATGTCAGCTCGACATCTTCCATGTTGAACAGGCGTTGATATTGACGAACCAAAGCATTTTTAGGCTCGGAGAGAATTTCCACCAAAGCATCTTCATCCAAGTCTTCAAGGGTGGCAATTACCGGCAAACGACCGACAAATTCGGGTATCAGTCCGAATTTCACCAGATCTTCTGGCTCGACTTCAGCGAACAATTCGCCAACCTTTCTATCATCAACATCCTTAACTTCGGCCCCAAAGCCTATGGAAGAGGAATCACCGCGCGCGGCAACCAGCTTTTCAAGACCGGAAAATGCTCCGCCAACGATAAATAGGATATTGGTGGTATCGACCTGCAAAAATTCTTGCTGGGGGTGCTTGCGTCCACCTTGGGGAGGAACAGAAGCAACCGTTCCCTCCATGACTTTCAGCAAAGCCTGCTGCACCCCTTCACCGGAAACATCGCGGGTGATTGATGGATTATCCGACTTGCGAGAAATTTTATCCACTTCATCAATATAGACGATGCCGCGCTGGGCTTTTTCCACGTCATAATCTGCTGATTGCAACAGCTTGAGAATAATATTTTCAACATCTTCCCCCACATAACCGGCTTCGGTCAGCGTGGTGGCATCAGCCATGGTAAAGGGCACATCGATAATGCGGGCCAAGGTCTGTGCCAGCAGAGTCTTGCCGCAACCGGTTGGGCCAATAAGAAGAATATTGGACTTTGAAAGTTCAACATCCTGCTTTTTCGACGAATGGTGCAAACGCTTATAATGGTTATGAACAGCAACGCTCAAAACCCGCTTTGCTCTAGACTGCCCAATGACATAATCATCAAGAACAGAACAGATTTCCTTGGGAGTGGGCACGCCATCGGAGGATTTAACCAGCGAGCTTTTGCCCTCCTCCCGAATGATATCCATGCACAATTCCACGCATTCATCACAAATGAACACGGTTGGCCCTGCAATTAGTTTGCGAACCTCATGCTGAGATTTACCGCAAAAAGAACAGTAGAGGGTGTTTTTGGAACTATCACCGCTCGATTTATCTTTGGACATCAAGTTACTCCCAGAAAAGGGTCAGAATTTGCAAGTGCACCTACACGGGCAATTCTGACCATAATATATTTACCTATATAGCTAACCCTAGCTTGAGGGCATAAAAAAAGTGTAAGCAATTCACTTCATAAACGTGTCGGTCCTAAGGCGCAATCAAATCACGCATGACAATGTAATTGAAGTTAATATCAGGTGATCTTTAACCCCTGATATTTTGCAATTACACCTTTGCCGATTAATCTTCAGTCGGCACTGCTCGTTTTTCGTGGATGGTATCAACCAAACCGAATTCTTTTGCCGTTTTGGCGTCCATGAAATTATCACGCTCGAGCGCAGCTTCGATTTCCTTGTAGGATTTGCCGGTATGCTTGACATAAATTTCGTTCAGGCGTTTTTTATTGGCTTCAATTTCTTTTGCATGGATAAGAATATCGGTAACTTGTCCCTGCACCCCGCCTGATGGCTGATGAACCATAACTCGCGAATTAGGCAAGGCGCCGCGCATATCTTTTTCCCCAGCTGTCAAAAGCAAAGACCCCATGGATGCCGCCTGCCCTATGCAAAGGGTTGCGACCGCAGGGCGAATAAACTGCATAGTGTCATAAATACCAAGACCAGAAGTAACTACACCACCGGGAGAATTGATATACATGGAAATTTCTTTTTTCGGATTGTCTGATTCCAAAAACAGCAACTGCGCAACAATTATCGAAGCCATATTGTCTTCGACAACTCCGGTAACAAAAATAATCCGCTCCTTTAGAAGGCGAGAATAAATATCATACGCCCTTTCTCCGCGATTGGATTGCTCAACCACCATCGGTACGAGGGTGTTCATATAGGTATCAATGGGGTCTCTCATAAATTCTCTCCAAAATATAACGAATCGGCAAAGGCCTTGCTAAAATTAATGCGATTGCAACCGAGGCGGGGTAACAGGCAGTAAAACACCATTTAAGCGCACTGCCCCAGCTGTTCAAGTGCTGGCCAGTTCCAAGTGCTGGCCAGTTCATTGTCGTTAGATAGTAAATTGCTGAACAAAAGCCAAAGGAACTTAAAAAAATCAGACGTTTTCAATCCGGGACCGCTGGCCAAGTACAATAACCACCAGAACCGCCAAGGCAAAACCCAGAGCACCAAGGGGAACATTCTCCCCCAATAACAGGGCGGCAAAGCCAAAGGTTATAAAGGTTTGTAACAATTGCACCTGCCCCACCCGCGCCATGCCACCAAGTTTTAGCCCGCTATTCCAGGCAAAAAATCCTAGATAGGCCGAAAATATACCCAGATAAGAAAACGCCAGAAACTGTTCTGTGGAGGCATTGATATATTTTGCATCCCAAAAAACAATTGACCCGACAAGTGAAAGTGGAAGCGCAACAATTATTGTCCACGATATGGCCTCCCACCCAGCCATAAAACGCGAAATCCTGGCCAAAACCACATAGCCCAGCGCCGCACACAAAGCAGCTAGCAAAAGCCAAAAATCCCCAAGCACAAACCCAAAATTTCCCAAGCTTGTGCCATTATCATACAAAGCGAATATAGTTACCAGCAAAGCGCCCAAAACACCCCAGACCCAAAACATGAAAGAGGGGCGCTCATTACCAATCAATGCCGCAAAAAATGCGGTAGCAAGGGGCAAAATCCCCAATACCAACCCACCATGAACCGCCGGCACCGTAAGCATAGCCACCCCCATAAACCCGGGAAACCCCACTATCACCAGAGATGCGGCCAAAAGAATTTGCCACATGTGAGTATAGGGAATTGCCTTGCGCAAGCTGATCAGAATTACCAGGGCAATTATTCCGCCCATCAAAGCGCGCCCAAAAGTAACAAACCAGGGGTCAAACAAAGTGACGGCAATTTTGGTCACTGGCAAAGTGGCCCCGAAAATCACCACCCCAATAAATCCCAACAGCATTCCCGCATGCTTGTTTGACAAAGAAAGCTTCATAAAAAAATACCTGCTGAATTGTGACGGGAGAAATTTTGTCTAAGAAAAATTTTTAATTGTTCGAAAAGCCCAAAGAAAATAATTTTACGTTTACGCGACTAATTTAGAAGGCTAATCATAGATTTATGAGTAAAGAAACACCTTATGAGCTAGACTGCAAGGATCGCACTTTGCATTGTGATCCACAAAACCCCGACTTTGTGCAGAACCCATACCGCCTTTATTCACAGATGCATGATCATTCAAAGTGCCAGAATAAGTGCCAAAGTGTTTATTGGCAACAATATGGCCATTGGTGTTTTGCGGAATGGAAGCAGGTCAATTCTCTGCTTCGTGACAAGCGTTTCGGGCGCCAGATTTTACATATAGTGACCCGGGAAGAACTTGGCTGGCCAGAACCGCAAGAGCATATAAAGGATTTTTCTAATTCAGAAAAATATTCCTTGTTAAATCTGGAGCCGCCCTTTCATACAAGGCTTAGAACACTGGTCAACAGAGCCTTTGTTTCGCGCCAGATCGAGCAGCTTCGCCCACAGGTCGAGCAATTGGCCAACAAGTTGATCGATGGGTTTCAGGACAAACAAACCATAGATTTTCTGGAGGAATTCGCGGCACCGATACCTATTCTCATTATCACCCAAATGCTGGGGGTACCAACAGAAATGGGGCCGCAATTACTAGACTGGTCCCATAAAATCGTTGCCATGTATATGTTTGGACGCACATATGAGGATGAAATTATTGCCAACAGGGCAGCAAAAGAATTTTCTGATTATCTTAGAGACCTAATTATCCAAAGACGAAAAAACCCGGGGGAAGATCTACTTTCTCATATGATTTCGACCGAGGCAAAGGGAGAACATCTGAGCGATGACGAGCTGATTTCAAGCACTATATTGTTGCTCAATGCCGGGCATGAGGCCACGGTTCACCAGAGCGGAAACGCCCTTAAAACCATTCTTGAAAGTGATTTTTCACCAAAAGAATTATTTGCCGATCAAAAACAAACCGCAGCAACAATAGAAGAAGCTATTCGCTTTGATGCACCTTTGCATATGTTTACCCGTTTTGCCCTTGAAGACGTAGAGCTGGAAAATGGAATTATTGTAAAACAGGGAGAGGAAATCGGCCTGTTGCTAGCGGCGGCCAATCGGGACCCCGAACAGTTTGATAACGCTCAGGAATTTGACCCATTTAGAAAAAGCAATGCCAATGTTACTTTTAGTGCCGGCATTCATTTTTGCATCGGCGCTCCCCTTGCTAGATTGGAAATGCAAGTGGGACTAAAAACCCTGTTTGATCGTCTGGGCAATATGGAACTGGCTGAAAAGCCAATATATTCCAATGCCTACCATTTTCACGGCCTGGAAAAACTAATGATCAATTTTTAAGACCTGCTATTGCCAGCCTCTTATTTTATCCAGCGCCTTGGGAGTTAGTTCGAGCAAATCCTCCGCTACCATTCCGGCTCCTTGCCCTTTTATGCCTCTGGCCTCACAAAACAGATTTGCTGCCTCACCGTGAATATGCACACCAGCGCAAGCCGCTTGCCACGTATCCATGTTTTGCGCTAACAATCCACCTATCAAGCCAGCCAGCACATCGCCAGATCCGGCTGTCGCAAGGTGTGCAGGGGCATTACAATTTATCGCCGCCACTCCTTCTGTTGAGGCAATTATTGTATCAGATCCTTTTAAAACGATTACAGCACCAGATACTTTTGCTGCCGCCAACGCGCGCGATTGTTTACTAGCGGTTTCATTTTTTCCATTGATACTTTTGAATAATTTGATGCTTTTGAATAATTTTTCAAATTCTCCACCATGGGGAGTAAGTACCACTCTGCGATCAGGAAGTTCTTTAATGGCGGTAAACAAAATATAGGGAGCATGGGCAAAAGACGTCAAGGCATCGGCATCCAAAACCGTGGCAGCCCCGCTATTTAGAGCTGTTAGCACCATATTTCGAGTATTTTCATCAACTCCTGCAGCAGGGCCAATTACTATGCTGTTTTTTCGTTTATCCTGTAAAATTCTTGCAAGTTTTTTTGCATCATCTGCTTCATCAAGCATAATTGAAGTGACATGGTTGGCCTGCACCAGCAAAGCCCGACGAGTGCCGCAAATCGATACCAGTCCGGCGCCAACCCGCTGCGCAGCCCGTGCTGAAAGTCTGGAAGCTCCGGTGTGCAATTCGTCACCACTAACCACAACACAATGGCCGTTATGAAATTTATTGCCAACAATTTTGGTTTTGGGAAGGGTAAAAATATTTGGGCTGTTCTCAAAAGTTTGTGGCTTGATAATTTTTAGCACTTTTGCGGGAATACCTATGTCCTGCAATATCGTTTCCCCGCAAAATTGGCGGCCAGGTTGCAAAAGATGCCCCGGTTTTTTACGGAAAAAACTAATGGTGAAATCGGCCCTGACCGCATTTTTGCGCACCTGCCCTGTTTGCCCATCAATGCCTGATGGCATGTCTATGGCCAACACGGGACAATCAGCAGCGTTGATTTTTGCAACCAGTTTTGCCATTTTCCCTGTAATATCGCGATCCAGCCCTGCCCCCAGCAGAGCATCAACAATCAAACCCGGCTCTTTGGCTATGCTGTTAGTGTTTTTTGTTAAAACAGGTGGCAACAAATTAAAATTTTCTAGTGCATCGCCACGAAGTTTGTCTTCCGGTGCAAAAAGAATAATTTCTACCGGCCAACCAGCATCGAACAATCGGCGCGCCACCACAAAACCATCACCGCCATTATTTCCCGGTCCGCAATAAATAGCCAATTGAGTACGACGGAAATTGCTCAAAATATATTCGGCGACCCCCTGCCCGGCATTTTCCATCAATTGCATGGAGAAAATAGAATTTTCTATGGCCAATTGGTCGGCCAATCCCATTTGCTTGGGGGTAAGCAATGCCTTCTCATATACGGGAAAACCAAAATTATTATTCATTGCTTTGTCCAATCTTAATAGCCAAATTTTAATTGTCCGGTTTTTTGGCCTCCACTCATTTTTTGACACCCACTCATTTTTTTTGACATCCACTAATGGGGACAATCTGAGTACAGGGGTATTCTTGGAATATAGTACCAAAAGGACAAAACAAAAAGGCCCCCCGAAACGGGAGGCCCTGATTTTAAATATACTGTTAAAGCTTTTTTTGAGCTATTCGTCTTCTTCTTCGTTAACCAGCTTGTTCAACTCGTCACGGCTCATTTCAACTTCACTGCTCTGGGCAAGTTCTAAAACAAAGGTAACAACCTTGTTTTCAAAAACCGGAGCCCGCAAACCAGCCAGCGCCTGCTGGTTTTTCAGGTAATAATCATAGACTTCTTGTTCTTTTCCGGGGAAGCGCTTGACCTCGGCAATCAAAGCCTGCTGATGTTCTTCATCGCTGACCTCGATTTTATTAACATTGCCAACTTCCGCCACAACAAGGCCAAGACGAACCCGACGCACTGCAATGCTCTTATATTGTTCGCGTGCTTCTTCTTCCGTTGTGTCTTCGTCTGCAAAAGTCTTTTTATGCTGCTCGAGTTCTTGTGTTACCCGCTGCCAGATTGCTTCAAACTCATTATCGACCAATTCCTGGGGAAGATCGAACTTGTGACCATCATCAAGCGCGTCCAAAATCAGCCGTTTAACCCGCTGTTGAGACATGGAAGCATGGGCAGCTTCAATTTGCGAGCGAACCATATCGGTCAAGGCACCAAGATCATCAAGGCCGAGCTTTTTGGCAAACTCATCGTCGAGCTTGCTCTCTTTTGGTCCGTCGATATGCAATATTTCGACATCAAATACCGCGTCTTTACCAGCCAGTTCGCCATTTGTGTAATCTTCGGGGAAGGTAACTTTAACTTCACCTTTGTCGCCCTTTTTCATGCCGATAAGCTGTTCTTCAAAACCGGGAATATATTGCCCGGCTCCAACAACCAAATGCGCATGATCACTTGCGCCGCCATCAAAGGCTTCGCCATCGATTTTACCAACAAAATTCAGGCCAACCTTATCGCCATCAGCAACTTTGGCGCCATCTTCTTTTGCTTCATATTCACGCTGCTCGCTAAAAATTCGCTGCACTTCTTTGCTTACATCTTCTTCGTCCAGGGGAACAACGGGCTTTTCAAGCTTGATGGTTTTGAAATCCATCAGTTTGACTTCAGGCAACACTTCATAGGTAACGGAAAATGCCAGATCAGTTTCACCCTGCATAACACGGTTGATATCGCCCTGATCTTCGCTCATATCGACTTTTGGCTGCACAGCAGATTTTTCTTTGCGCTCTTCCAGCGTTTCGCCAACAGCCCCGTTGATGGCTTCCTGAATAATCTCGGACATAACCGATTGGCCATAAACAGATTTTAAATGTGATACAGGGACCTTGCCCGGACGAAAGCCCTTGATATTGGATTTGCCCTTCATTTCAGCAAGGCGTGCATCCTGACGCGCTTTGAGATCAGCTGCCAAAATAACAATATCTAGCTTTCGTTTCAGCCCCTCATTCAAAACTTCATTGACTTTAAGGGAGGTGCCTGCTGCTTTTTCATTCGCTGCCATAAGAATCTTAGTCCTGTATTCGCTGTGACCGCCGAAATCATCGGCTCAGGTTGATTTTTCTCTTGATAGTCGTTTTTGACCACTCGCATACCAGCGAGCAATCAACTCATAAATGGTGCGGGCTAAAAACGTGTCTTTAGCCCGAAGACTTATCTATTCCAAAGCCAAGCAGCACAAGTACTGACGGCTAAAAATTTGATCACTCCCCGCCTAGCATATGCAAAGCACATTGACGTAAGCGATATAAACCACACGAAGCGTGATCTACACGAAGTGTAAACCACACGAAGTGTGTGGTGCGGGTGGAGGGACTTGAACCCCCACGCCTTGCGGCACAAGAACCTAAATCTTGCGTGTCTACCAATTTCACCACACCCGCTAATTCCGAACAGATGTTTCGTTCAAAATTTTGGCCGGTCTATCCTGTATTTGCCTCCCAGTCAAAGCATTGTTGCAATAACCTCCATTGAATTTATTTTTTCCGCAATTAAACAATGTAAACAAGCCTGAAAACCTGATTTTTACCAAATGTGCCACCAATTTTTAATATAAACATTTTTTTTCAGATGCCATCAATCAGCTTTCTTCGCGCTCCCTGCCCTACAATGTTTTTCCCAGGGCAATAAATGCCATACGCTGATAGAAAAAGCCCAATCGATAAGCAGTGCGCCTAAATTTTAGGCAATAACTGTTGGGCCACCAGAATGCTACACGGTCAAACTTGCAAAAAAGCCTTGGTTTTAGCGGAGTTTGTTTGTTGGCCGTTTTGGCACGAAAACTGCTAATACAAAACCAACGCTGGTCTTTAGAAAAAATGACGGGGAATAAATATGAAAAAAATCGAAGCCATAATCAAACCCTTCAAACTCGATGAAGTTAAAGAGGCACTGCAAGATGTGGGCCTGCAAGGTATAACAGTTACTGAAGCAAAGGGCTTTGGCCGCCAAAAAGGACATACCGAACTATATCGGGGAGCCGAATATGTGGTTGATTTTCTGCCAAAAGTAAAAATCGAAATTGTATGCCCTGATACATTGGCCGAAAAAGCAATCGAGGCAATACGCAACGCCGCCCAGACCGGACGAATCGGAGACGGCAAAATTTTTGTCTATACGGTCGAACAGGCAATACGCATTCGCACCGGTGAAAGCGGCGACGATGCCCTTTAGGTTTAAACACCAGTTGAAAATTTACAAAAAATCCGATAGCTCAGCACGTATTGTGGTGAGCAATCCGAGCAAAATCCTAAAAACAAACTTAAACACCAAAAGGAACAAAAAATGAGTTCTGTAGCCAATATTCTAAAACAGATTAAAGACGAGGACATCAAATTCGTTGACTTCAGGTTTACCGACCCGCGCGGAAAGCTACAGCATGTTACTCTTGATGCCAAAATTGTCGATGAAGATATGTTTGAAGATGGTTCCATGTTTGATGGCTCATCGATTGCCGGCTGGAAAGCAATCAACGAGAGCGACATGGTTTTAATGCCTGATGTTACTTCCGCTTATATCGACCCGTTTTTTGGTCAGGCTACAATGTCGATCAATTGCGATATTTTGGAACCAGCGACCTATCAACCCTATAATCGCGACCCTCGCACCACCGCCAAAAAAGCCGAAGCCTATTTAAAATCTTCAGGCATTGGCGATTCTGTTGTTTTTGGTCCCGAGCCGGAATTCTTCCTGTTTGACGATGTTAAATATGCAGCCCAGCCCTATAATACCGGCTTCAAGGTTGATCATTACGAATTGGGCACAAATTCCGACGCTGACTATGAAGCAGGAAACACCGGCCACCACACCCCGATGAAGGGTGGATATTTTCCGGTTCCTCCTGTTGATAGCGCCCAGGATATTCGTTCTGAAATGATCACGGTAATGTCTGACATGGGCGTTACAACTGAAAAGCACCACCATGAAGTTGGCGCGGCCCAGCACGAATTGGGCATAAAATATGCTCCAATGGTTGAGTCAGCCGATCAAGTTCAAATCTATAAATATGTAGTTCAGCAAGTAGCCAATGTTTATGGCAAAACAGCAACCTTCATGCCTAAGCCGGTTTATGGCGATAACGGAACAGGCATGCATTGCAACCAGTCAATCTGGAAAGATGGCAAGCCTTTGTTTGCCGGTGAAGAATATGCCGGACTGTCAAAAGAAGCTCTGTATTATATTGGAGGCGTTATCAAGCACGCCAAGGCCATCAATGCCTTTACCAACCCGTCGACCAATTCCTATAAACGTCTTGTTCCCGGCTTTGAAGCTCCGGTATTGTTGGCCTATTCAGCCCGCAACCGTTCGGCTTCCTGCCGTATTCCTTTTTGCCAATCACCAAATGGCAAGCGCGTAGAGGTACGTTTCCCTGATCCGATGGCTAATCCATATTTGGCATTTTCTTGCCTGTTGATGGCTGGGATTGACGGCATAGCTAACAAAATTGACCCCGGTGAACCCATGGATAAAGATCTTTATGAACTCCCCCCTGAAGAGCTTAAAGACATTCCAACTGTTGCCGGATCTCTTCGTGAAGCACTTGATGCGCTGGATAAAGATCGTGATTTCCTCAAAGTTGGCGGCGTTTTTGATGATGATCAGATCAATGCCTATATCGAGCTGAAAATGGAAGAGGTGATTCGCTTTGAACACACCCCTCACCCGGTTGAATATGAAATGTATTATTCCGCTTAAATAAAATTGGCTCTTTTTAGCTGAGCCAAACTATATTTCATAAAATTTAAGGGCCCCGTTTTGGGGCCCTTTTTTTATTAAGTTATATTTTGCGAGGCATCTCAATCGAAATATCTTTTTAAAAAAAACCTTCAAAAACAATCGGTTTTTAGCGAAGATTGGTTCAAGCCCGTCGGCGTGAGGCACAATCAAGCCCGTCGGCGTGAGGCACAATCAAGCCCGCCGGCGTGAGGCACAATCAAGCCCGCCGGCGTGAGGCACAACAATCTATCAAAAAGAAATTTGCTACTATTGGCCACTAACCAAGGGGTGAACCATTTTATCACCGGCCTTTAGGCCAATTTCGGCTGAGCGACCTCCGGGAATTTCCAGAACAAAGCGAACTGGAAAGAGGGAGGGAATAGCTGTTTCGTCTTGGGGGCGGGCATTTTCATAGATATTCATAATAGTGCCATCAGCGGCAATAAAAATCATATCCAGAGGAATAAAGGTATTGCGCATCCAAAACGCAACTTCGCGCTCTTCCTTGAAATCGAACAACATGCCTTTATCTTCAGCCAGCTCCTGCCTGAACATCAAGCCCTGAGCCCGCGACTCCGCAGTGTCGGCCAATTCAACTTCAAAGGTAAAATCACCATTGGCGGTTTCAAGCACCAAACTCGGTTGATTGGCACAGGCCGCAACCAATAAAACCAGCCCGAAAACCGCAAAAAACCGTAAAAAATACTGCTTGGATAATTTTAGGCCATTACTAAAATAAAACACTCTACATAAAACCCGATTTGTTAGCAGTTTAATGGGAAGAAGGTGCATCGCCCCAATTTTGTGGACGGATTTCAGCAACCATCAATCCTTTTGGCCCCTCACCATAGCGCACAAGAACTATCTGGCCTGGCCGCAGTTCAGCAAAACCAAACCGGCGCAAGGTTTCCATATGGATAAAAATATCCGGATGCCCCTCGCCGGCTGATAAAAACCCAAACCCGCGAACCCGATTGAACCATTTAACCTGAAGTTTCACCAGCTCCCCGGAGCTTTCAACGCTCACATGCGTACGAATTTCGCCCATTTGTGAAGGATGCCGGGCGGTAGTTTCGTCCATAGAGAGAATTCGGTAGGCCTGCAAGCCACCGGGACGCATCAAAGCCTCGCAAACTATGCGAGCCCCTTCAGAGGCAGTTTGATAGCCATCGCGCCGCAAACAGGTAACGTGCAACAATACGTCGGCACTGCCATCATCAGGCACTATAAAACCAAAACCCTTGGATACATCAAACCATTTTATTGTACCGCAGACCTCAAACGCATCCAGTGCATCATTGGCAATGTTGATATCAACATCACTGTCCAATTTGGATTTTTTACCTAAAGATTGCCCACCAACAGCTTCGCCAGCAGTATCACCGCTTACGTTAAAAAAATCCGGTCGTTGGTCTTCAGGTGAATTACCTGCCCCCATAACACTAACGCCTTTTCATACTAGATCCGCCTTAAGAGCACTTCCGGTTTTAAATAAAAAACCTGTGCTTTAAGTTTTAGCAACTCGCGTTTTCGAACCGAATAACCAGCCTGTCGGCGCAAGACCTACAGGCCCCACTTATTATGAAAACGCTCTAACGGAATTACTCAAACCATCTATAACACTTTGACCGATTCACTGGCAAAAGTTAAGATACATAAACAAGTTTGTTACCGTTTTTACCAACTCACCGCACTTATTCAATATATTAGATTAACAAACAAACTTAACGCATTGAAAAAGTTATTGTATCCCTGTTAGAAAACAACAAGTAAAAGGCCGAAAAATGAAATTTTTACACTCTATGGTACGAATTAGCAATATTGACGATAGCATAAAATTTTATTGTCAGGGCCTTGGATTAGAAGAAACCAGAAGAAAAGATGTTGAAAAAGGGCGGTTTACACTGATTTTTCTTGATACGCCTAATAAAAGCGGTACCGAGCTGGAATTGACCTATAATTGGGATCCGCAAACCTATGATAGCGGTCGAAATTTTGGTCATTTGGCGTTCAGCGTCAAAAATATCTATGAATTTTGCCAACACCTAAAAGATATGGGAATCACCATCAACCGCCCTCCAAGGGATGGGCATATGGCTTTTGTACGTTCTCCAGACGGGATTTCTATCGAGATTTTGCAGGAAGGACCGGCCCTGTCCCCAAGCGAACCATGGGCATCAATGGAGAATAAAGGCACTTGGTAAGCGCCGCCCCCCGCTACAAACCACTATTAAACAAATATTGACCTTGCTGGTTAGCTAAAGGTTAGCGCTCTTCATGTTATTTTATTGATCTCAAAACTTTAATTACTCCCGATTTCCGACCGGGCAGTATCCATGCAGGCTCTCCCCAAACCAACGAGAGCCGCACAGGATTGTCCGTTAGTTGTCGGTAGCTGTTCTGTAGGGCACAAATGAGATCAATATTACAGCTTATTGCGTTTAGCCTTACCCTATCGGCTTGTGTACCGCTGGCAATGTTTGCTGCCCCAGACAGAAACTATCGCACAAGCCTTGGAGTACAGGTAGCCAATGGCAATGTGAACACGCTTTGTATTTCCCCCGCTTTACGGTTGGCAATTTGGGAAATTGAAGGGAAATTTGGCAAAAAAATAGTTATGACCTCCGGATTTCGCACCCCTTGGTATAATGCTTCGGTTGGCGGCGCTGCCCGCTCTTTGCATATGTTATGCTCGGCGGCCGATTTCTTTATTCCCGGAATTCCTAAATCAGAGCTGATTGCATTTGCCAAAACCATCAGAGGCATTGGTGGCCTTGGTTGCTATTATGGCCGCAAATATATTCATATTGATACACGCGAGCGTCCAAGAGGCTATACCGGCCCTGTCACTTGGCAATGTTAAAGAATTTGACTGCGACAAAACCGCTGTTTTTGTTGAGACAAATAACGATGATAAAGTTTTTTTTGTTTTCATCACCAAACAGGCTTGCGCATCCTTGTTTATCCCCTTATACGGTGCCCACCTAAGCAAGACACTGTGCGCCCATCGTCTAGTGGTCTAGGACGCTGCCCTTTCACGGCGGAAACACGGGTTCGAGTCCCGTTGGGCGTACCATTTTTGGATAAAACAAATCCAGAATTGATGAATATATCCCTGCTTGGCAAACTCACCCTTCCTTTGTTGGTATGCTATATTGTCCCAAACAACGCCCAAAGGCTCTATTTTGGATATTGCGGGCGCCATGGCCGATCTATATCGATTATTGCCGGACGAATAACAAACTTTTCTCCAGTCCATCGCCCCCAATGCACTCCACCTAACTGCAAATCATTGCTATCAATCACCTGAGTTGTTTGACGACAACTTTTAGGGGCAGAAATACGGGAAATCACCAGATCAGCCAGCCAACAATCCTCGGCAAAGGCATCGCGAGTTTTAACCAGCGCTACATTAAATTTATTTGCAGCATAAGTGCCGCTGGCAAACCAGCACCCGGAAATATCACAGGGAGCGCTTTTTTCGGGGGGGGAAATATTGGTGATATAGGTTTGCTTCCAGGCATTAACCGCAAAACTATTATCTCGACCCGCCACCAAAATCATATCCGTTCCGTTTTTTATCGCTATCGCCTGTGTTGTATCGGCAATCATAATATCCGGGCGCTCCATGGTGCCAAAAGCCGGTATCAGCAACGCCCCGACAAGCAAGCCAATAATGCGGGTTCTGCCAGTAAAAAACGCAAACCACGCAAGAGCAAACAAAGCGATAATCAATGCTGAGGGGGCTAGAATCGGCGAAGAAACATAATCACCGGCAAGGTTGGAAATAAAATTCGCAGCCCTTAAAATTTGTTCAATTCCCCAACCCACGGGCAAAAAAAACATTCCCTCCATACCCAAGGGCATAAATAATACTGCCAACAGGGCAAAGGGCAAGATTACGAATGCCACCAAAGGTATTGCAAACATATTACCTAGCACTCCCAATGGAGCCACCTGCTGAAAATGATAGGCGGCAAACAAGGCTGTTGCAGCACCGGCAATCAGGGAAGTCAGGGCGATGCCACCAAAAAAACCAAAAATACGTGGCAACATTGTTATATTGGAATCTGTTTGGGGGCGATATCCCTCATAGGCACCCACCAGCGCAATAACAGCGGCAAAAGAAAGCTGAAAACCGGGGCGATAAATAGAGGACGGATCGGTAATAATCACAAATAGCGCCGCAAATGCCACGTTGCGCATAGTTAGCGCTCGCCTGCCCGCCAAAACAGCGCCAAAAATCAAAACCAGCATCAACGTCGCCCGAACAGCAGAAACAGAAGCCCCGGATAGAGCCAGATAGGCAAGGGCTGATATTATCCCACCGATTGCGGCAATTTTTTTAATACTAACTCGCTGGGCAAGATTATAAAAAACAGCCAGAATCATTCTTATGGCGATAAAAATCCCTCCGGCTACCAAAGTAAGATGCAGGCCCGAAATTGCCAAAACATGGGCCAGACCTGCTGTGGCAAGTTTTGTGCGTATTTGTGGATCGATTTGCCCCTGATCACCAACAATCAAGGCTCTGGCAATGCCTGATAGTGGCGGGTCTAATGCCAAATCGATTCTGGAGCCGATGAATTGGCGGATATCCTGAATATTTCTGGCAAGGCTATTGCGTTGCAAGGGGGTTGTAATTTGCAAATCCCCAAGCGTGGAACCATAGGCCCCTATGCCATCAAAATAGGCGTTGAACTGGGAATCATATCCTCCAGGAACCACAGGCCCCGGCACCCTATATAGCCTCATTCTGGAAGTTATTATATCGCCGACACCAGGCAATTGGGCCGAAGGGATCAATATTCTGGCCCGGCGCAATTGCGGCATACTCCTGCCATCAAGTGGAGATATTTGGGAAATTATAATTCTGGCCCGTTCCGAATCATTGGAATGAATGGCATCAACCCGGGCACTGAATTCCCCATAAATCGCCCCGTAAACCATTGGAGTGCCAAATAGTTTTCCATGGATTGGAAGCAGGGCAAAACCCAGCCAAAAGCCACATAGAACAAGCATTAGCGAGAATAATTTATTATTTTTCCTGTTTACAAAAGCGATTGCAATCAGACCTAAGCCAATAAAAGCAATCGCCATTATTGATGGCTCATAACCCGTTGAACGATAGGAAATTATTCCAAATATCAACAGAAACGGCTGGGCAATCAACAAGCGGCGATTGGCAATTTGTGTAAGGGTTGTTTTCGCAAATTTTTGGACAAGGTTTTTGATATGCTTGGCAGGCGATAATCTGGCGCGGTGCCGTTTACCCTTGGCAAGGGATTTACCATTGATAAGGGATTTACCCTTGGTAAGGGCTGTCATGGACAATAAAAATTCCCCTGAATTATTTTTTTTATTTTCAATAATATCAGGGGGCGCGTCCTTATCGGCCCCCTGCCCCGTTTTTGATTTTGATTTTGATTTTGAGAAAATTGTGTCTGCATTTGTCAATTTGCACCACCTGATTTTGCATCACCTGATAGCGAACAGTTGGCACCTACAGTATATTTTGGGTGTTTGTAACGGCAGACACTTTTGACAGGTAATCTAAACACTTCTAGATCTAGCACTTGCACCACCCCCCCCCTATGCTAAACACGGGGCAGCCAGATTGGCAAATTGGTGAATTTGTTTTACACAACCAGCCCTTTTCTCCAGTCCGCAAATTTAATTTCAATAGATATTGGTTCGCTAAATTGACAAAAAAAATCATCACCCGTTTTGCTCCGTCCCCAACCGGATTTTTGCATATTGGCGGTGCAAGAACTGCCCTGTTCAACTGGGTATTTGCCCAAAAGCACGCCGGAGAGATGTTGCTTCGTATCGAGGATACAGACAGGGCGCGTTTTAGCGAAGAGGCAAATGCTGCCATTGTTGATGGTTTGAAATGGCTGGGTATCACATGGGGTGACGAGCCGATTTCTCAATTTTCCAATCGCCAAAGACACGCCCAGGTCGCCCACGAGCTTTTAAAAAGCGGTAATGCCTATAAATGTTATTGCTCTGCTGACGAATTAAGCCAGATGCGTGAAGATGCCAAAAAAGCAGGACGTCCTCCACGTTATGACGGACGTTGGCGTGATGCCGATCCTGAATCGGCTCCCAAAGGCGTTGATTATGTGATTCGAATCAAAACGCCACAAGAACAAGAAATTGTAATCAATGATCTTGTGCAGGCAGAAGTGCGTTTCAAAACTGAAAACCTTGATGATTTTATTCTTTTAAGATCCGATGGCACCCCAACTTATATGTTGGCGGTTGTAGTTGATGATCATGATATGCAGGTCACCCACATTATTCGTGGCGATGACCATTTGACGAATACCGCGCGTCAAATTGTCATATATCAAGCCTTGGGGTGGGAAGTTCCTGCTATGGCCCACCTGCCACTTATTCACGGTGCTGATGGCGCAAAAATGTCAAAGCGCCACGGAGCCATTGGGGTTGATGCCTATCGTCGCATGGGTTATTTGCCCGAAGCCCTGTGCAATTATCTGGCTCGCCTTGGCTGGTCCCACGGGGATGACGAGTTTTTTAGTATGGAGCAAATGATTGAATGGTTTGACTTGAAAGACCTGAACAAGGGCGCCTCCAGGTTTGATTTTGCCAAGCTGGAAAGCCTCAATGCCCAACATATCCGCCAGGCAGCCCCAAAAAAACTGTTTGAACACATGGTTTTGCTTAGCTCCGAGCTTGATAGGCCACAAGATTATTCCGGGCTAACTGAAAATAAAAATACTGTTCTTGCCATGCTGCCAGAATTGCAACCACGGGCAAAAACTCTTCTGGACCTGATATCCTTGTCACAGTTCATCTATGCAAAATTACCTCTGGATATTGAAGAAAAAGCATCCAAACACCTAAATGATGACAGCCGGCAAATGATGGCAAAAATTATTGATGTCCTTCAAGAGGTAACTGAATGGAAGCCGGAAAATATCAACGCCCGAGTTCGCGAGTTTGGCGATGAAAATTCCATAAAACTTGGTAAAATCGCCCAGCCCTTGCGTGTGGCACTTACCGGACGTGTTGTTTCGGCGGGCATATTCGAAATTATGGCCATACTTGGCAAAGACGAAAGCCTCAAAAGGTTTCAAGATCAGGTTAGTCAATAGAAAATTTATTTTGCGCGTTGAAACTGCTTATAAAAATGCCTTTGTGTTAGGCCCATGACCTAGTTGCCCTTGGCAGGCAAATCATATAGTCAAGCCATATAAATCTGTTTGGGAAACTTGCGCGCCTTGCTCCATATTATTGGAACTGTATTTCTCTGGCTGCGGCTTCTCTTTTAATTTTAAAAAAAACCGGAGGATCCGAATGAGTGAAAAAAAAGCCCAACTAACCATTGATGGTAAAACCTATGAGTTTGATATTCTTGATGGCAGTGTCGGCCCTTCTGTTATCGATATCCGGTCCCTATACGCAAAAACCGGATTGTTTACCTACGATCCCGGTTTTACCTCTACGGCCGCCTGTGATAGTTCAATCACCTTTATCGACGGCGACAAAGGCGAATTGCTCTACCGCGGCTATTCAATAGACGAATTGGCAAAAGATAGCCATTATCTGGAAGTCTGCTATTTGCTTTTATACGGAAGCCTACCCTCCGCTACTGATTTGATTGCGTTTGAAGACCGCATAACCCAACATACAATGGTGCATGAACAAATGCACTATCTCTACCGGGGCTTTCGTCGTGATGCCCACCCAATGGCTGTTGTTTGCGGTGTTGTTGGCGCCATGGCAGCTTTTTATCATGATTCAACCGATATTACCGATCCAGAACAGCGCGAAATTGCCTCGGTCAGAATGATCGCAAAAATGCCCACAATTGCGGCAAACGCCTATAAATATTCCATCGGCCAGCCCTTTGTGTATCCAAGAAACGACCTCGGATATGCCGGTAATTTCCTGCATATGTGCTTTTCTGTGCCAACGGAAAATTATGAGGTAAACCCGATTATTGAGCGGGCAATGGATAGAATATTCACGCTGCATGCGGATCACGAGCAAAACGCTTCCACTTCAACTGTAAGATTATCAGGATCCTCCGATGCAAACCCGTTTGCCTGTATTGCAGCCGGTGTTGCCTGTCTTTGGGGGCCAGCCCACGGTGGAGCCAATGAAGCCGCGCTTAATATGTTGCGCGAAATTGGAACTCCAGATCGTATTGGCGAATATATCGCTAAAGCAAAAGACAAAAATGACCCGTTCCGTCTGATGGGATTTGGCCATAGGGTTTATAAAAGCTATGACCCAAGGGCACAGGTAATGCAGGAAGCTGCAAAAGAAGTTCTTGATCTGATGGGTATAGAAAATAACCCGACCTTGCAGGTAGCTCGCGAACTGGAAAAAATTGCCCTTGAGGATGAATATTTTGTTTCGCGCAAACTTTATCCCAATGTAGATTTTTATTCCGGCATTATTCTGGATGCTATTGGCTTCCCGACCTCGATGTTTACCGCCATATTTGCCCTTTCAAGGACTGTTGGCTGGATTTCCCAATGGAAAGAAATGATCGGTGATCCGCAAAAGAAAATTGGTCGCCCGCGCCAACTCTATGATGGCTCTCCAAGACGTGCTTATGTTCCGGTGGACCAGCGTCCGGCAGAGTAAAGACATATAAATATTTTATTTGAAAAACACTCTATTTGAAAAACACTCTATTTGGAAAATATTTTATTTGAGAAAAACGCCCAACCAAATTTGGTTGGGCGTTTTTATTTGTGCGTTGCTGTATGCGCGCCGATTATTTTTTCGTAAAATTCATGTGGGAAAGAACAATTTCAGCCGGATCATTGCGCGGGTATTGTTCTTCTCCGGCTTCCATTTTTTCCATAACTTTGGCGAAACCCAATAATTGCAAGTCAATATTTTTCTGATCATTCAACAAATCCAGCACTTTGCTTTCCAGCAAATCGATATCAGGACTTTCCATTAGCAAGTCAGGAAGCAAATCTTGCTCTAAAATAAGATTTGGCAAGCTGAACCGTTTAACCTGCAAGCTCTTGTTTACCGCTCGCTGGGCGCTATCCATAACATAACAAACAACCATGGGAACTTTTACCATAGCCAGTTCAAGGGTTGCGGTTCCTGCTACACAAATAGCCAGTTTTGCTCTTTTCAGCTCTTGCTCACGCTCTTTTATGCGCGTGATAATATTTACCGGAGCGTTCCAATCCTTGCTGGCAGCAAAGATTTTTTTGCTTAAATGCGGCAGGGTAAGAATCGAAAATTTAAGTTCAGGGTAAGAGCTGTGCAAATTTTGCACTACTTTAGCAAACATTGGCAAATGCCGACGTAACTCTCCCTCTCTGGAGCCGGGCATTAGTATAATTGTATCAGAATTTTGCGGGGGTGTTTTTTTTGAGAAATTTTGTAAGGCCGGATGCCCGACATAAGTACATTTGGGGCCTCCCAAAGATTTTAAAACTGCCGGTTCAAATGGAAGTATAGCTAAAATCTCAGCATATAATGGTTTGATTTTTTTTGCCCGGCTAGGCTTATACGCCCAAACAGACGGACTGACATAAAGCAAAACTGGTTGTTTAAAACGTTTTTTAAGCAACCCCTTGGCCACAAGATTTGAGAAAACCTGTGAATCTATAAGTACCACAATATCCGGTTGGGTTTGCAATATAAAATTTATTGTCTGGCGCACTCGTAGCAATAAAAGCGGCAACCGGAATATTACATCTACTATGCCCATCACGGATAGGTCGGTAATCGGGAATTTGGAAACCAAACCCTGTTGGATCATATTGTCCCCACCGATACCAAATAGATTTAGCTTGACCTTTGTGCGTAATTTTCCAATCAGATCGGCACCAATTTTATCGCCTGATGCTTCACCGGCCAAAACAAAGAGTTTCATAGAAGGAAGTAATTTTGCAGTTTTGGATGTTTTAGCCATTTAACCAAACAAAGTATGAAAAGTTCTGGTCTTTCTGGCTCAGGTAAAAATTTATCCTACTGACTTCTATTGGCGCCAAAGTCTGTTTGCTAAAACATCTGCTCATCTAATCACCATTTGATCCATTGCGGGGCAAACAAATAGTTCTACCATTGGCAGAGTTGATAAATTTTACAACCTCTTGCACCAAAGCATTATCCTGATAAATTTTTTCTGCATCTCTAACCCGCTCACGCAAATTACCTTCGGAAGAAAAAATCATCCTATAGGCAGTTCTAAGTGTATGAATATCTTCGCGGCTGAATTTGCGCCGTTTTAGCCCCACCAAATTAAGCCCCGCCAGCTTGGCTCGATTACCAACCGCCATTCCAAAAGGAATTATATCCCCATCAACCATTGAATGGGCGCCAATAAAAGCATGTGCCCCCACATGAACAAATTGATAAACCACGCAAATCCCGCCAAAAGTAACATAATCATCAACAATAACATGACCTGCCAAACCGACCGAATTTGCTAGAATAACATTATTACCAACTCTACAATCATGGGCAATATGCGAATTTGCCATAAATAGGCAATCATTTCCTATTCGCGTAACCATGCCCCCGCCCTCGGTGCCGGGATTGATTGTAACATTTTCTCTAATTATACAATTCTCGCCAATAGTCAGACAACTTTCTTCCCCGTGATATTTTAAATCCTGAGGCTGATGTCCAATGGATGCAAACGGAAAAATTCTGCTATTGCCCCCGATAGAAGTTTTGCCGGCGACACAAACATGGGAAACAAGCTCAACGTCAGACCCCAACTCGACATTATCGCCAACAATACAATAGGGGCCAATGGTCACGCCTTCAGCAATTTTTGCCCCAGAGCCAACAATTGCTGTTGGATGAATTCTTGTGTCATTCACAACTAATTACCTCGATTGCAACCGTCAGGTCAAAAAGTGAGAAAATCATTGCCAAGCTATTGCTCGACAATCATAGCACCAACTTCTGCTTCAGCGATTAACTGATCACCCACCATAGCGCGAGCATAAAACCTGCCGATGTTTTTGCGCCGACGGATTTTTTTGATGTGATATTCCAACCTATCGCCAGGAACCGCCGGCTTGCGAAATTTTGCCTTGTCGATTGTCAACATATATACCAGATGCGATTTACCCTTTTCCCTCTCGGCAGCAATAACAATCGCACCGGCAGTTTGTGCCATACCCTCGATTATCAAAACTCCGGGAAATACTGGATTGTCAGGGAAATGTCCCTGAAAAATAGGTTCGTTAAAAGTTACGTTTTTTATACCGGTAGCACTCTCGTCACCATCAATATCAATTATTTTATCCAGCATTAAAAATGGATAGCGATGGGGAAGGCATTCCAGTAAATCAGTAATTCCAAGACAGGTTAGTTTTGCTGGTTCGTCCACTTTTTGAATATTCACTTACTTTTCCCCTTTGCTAACCTTCGAATGGCTGCATATTCTCGCCACAAATCTTTTATGTCCTGAGCCGGAGCGCCGGCAATTTTTGATCCCGCAGGCCAATCCTTAGTAATCGAAGTTCGTGGATGAACAATCGACCCCTCCCCCATTGTAAGATGGCCCGCTGTACCTGCATTTGCTCCCATAAGTACGCCGTCCATCAAAATTGTTCCCCCTGCCAGGCCAACCATAGGTGCAAGCAAACAATTTCGCCCAATTTGCGAACCATGCCCGATTTCTACCATAGCGCCAATCTTGGAATTTTCACCAATCATCGTATCGCCAAGCGCTCCACGGTCAATAGAACAATTGGCACCAATATCAACCCTTGACTGAATTATTACCCGTCCAAGTTGGGGAATCTTAATATTTGAGTTCCCAAAATCCAGCCAGCCAAAACCTTCAGCACCTATTGTAGCCCCGTTTGCGATAATCACATTATCACCGATAAGAGAGCATTCAATTGAAACATTAGCCCCAATCAAGCAATTACGCCCGATCTTCACACCCGCTGCAATCACAGAATTTGGGCCGATTGTTGTTCCCTTACCCAATTGAACATTTTGGCCAATTACAACATTATCACCAAGCGTAACATCTTCTTCTATATCTTGTTCAAATCCCTTAGAAAAACTGGCATAAGCCGCAAGTTTATATCCCGAGGCTGGAAACAAATATTGCAATATTTGCACAAAGGCCAAATGAGAATCATCACAAATAATAGCAACAGAATTCTTTGGAACCCGATCGGCAAGCGCCTTTGAAACTATCACCGCCCCTGCCTTGGTTGAGTCCAAGGCCTTTGCATATGATTTATGGGCAGCAAAACAAATGTCATGCATTTGTGCAGCTTCTAGCGTTTGCGCATTATCTATTTTGTAATGACGGCTTTCAACCGGCAATTCAATGCCGGAGAGGTTAGCTGCGTTAAACAGTTCGCCTAGAGCAATTTTTCCGGTAGCTTTAAAAAATCTTGTATCAACCATGACCTGCTCTCAAACAAAAAACTGCGGCGCAAATGCACCGCAGTTCAATTTTTTTCTTGCTGCAAAAATTAAAGCAACGTCGATATTGTAAACTGGAACACCTGTGTGCTGTCTCCTACATCTTGCTGAAGCACTTGAGCAAAATCACCACGCAGCGGACCAAATGGTGAGTTCCAGATTATTGAAACACCAGCAGAGGAACGAACTTGCTGAGCATCTCCAGCTGTTGTCAAACCAACAACAGATGCCGATGCGCTGGAAAGGTAACCAACATCGGCCCACACAGCGCCACGCAAACCATAGTTTTCTGGCAAGACAGGAATTGGGAACTCAATTTCAGCGGAAATTCCGGCAAACATTGTAGAACCGAGACTTTCACCATTGGCAGCACTTGGCCCCATACCTCTTGCCTGAAAACCACGAACCAGATTTGACCCCTTAAAATAGGATTCAGTAGCGTTTACACCGGCGCCACTCAAATCGTTGATAATTCCAACCTGTCCTCGTACTGAAGCAACAATTCCTGAATCTTGAATAAGAGGAACAAAATAACGGGCTTTAGCTTCAGACCTGATGTAATTATTATCCCAGCCTACATATTGCTGGCTGATAGTTGCTATCAGGCCCGATGTTGGCAGAGTTTGGCTATCAAGCGAATTATAATTAAGACTGTATCCGATAAAGGCTTTGTTTCTAACTTCACCATTTGCAACAAGTACAGAATTTGTATCACCCGGATTTGGGTTGGCATCTACAAAAGTCTTGCTTTCCAGACCTGTCATCAGGTTGACGCTGATTTCATCTGTAATGGGAACACCAAAGCGTAATTGCACTCCGGATGCATCCGAACCGTAGAAGCTAGAAGGACTTTCAGCTGAAATTGATTTATAAATATCAATTCCAGAAGAAATCTTAAGCCCCATAAACCTTGGCTCTGTAAACGAAAGCTCATAGGTTTGACCGTTTGGTGTTGCCCCAAGAGAAATCTTCAAATACTGGCCACGCCCCAAAAAGTTGGTTTCTGTAAGAGAAATCTCACCCAGAACCCCGTCAGCAGAAGAGTAACCAGCTGTCAGCCCATAATCACCGGTAGATTTTTCTACTACCGCAATATTGAGAATGATTTTATCAGCAGCACTTCCCATTTGCGTAGTAATGCCAACCGTAGAAAAATAATCCAATTTTTCAATGGCTGTTTTACCTCTGGTTACCATAGAGCGGTTGAATGGATCGCCCTCGGCAAAATCAAGTTCACGACGAATTACAAAATCACGTGTTTTTGTATTACCTACAATATTGATGCGTTCCACATAAACACGGGCACCTTCATCGACAAGGTAAGTTACGTTGAATATTTTGTTATTCACATCACGATCAAGGCGCGGGCGCACATCAGCAAAAGCAAACCCCTGCCCCGTTGCCCGATACGCTATATCTTCGACAGAGCGCTGCAAATCACGGAAGGAATAATTGTCCCCCTGGGATGTGCGGATACTTGACTTAAGAGCTTCGATATCAAGACCTGGAATAGATGTTTCAATATTTATTTCGCCAAAGTTATAGCGCTCACCTTCTGAAATTGTGAAGCTGACAAAGTACGCATTACGCTCGGCATCAAACTCCGCAACAGCAGACAATACCTGCGCATCAGGATAGCCACGATTAACATAATAGAACCGGATGGCTTCTTTATCAAAATCCAGTTTTTCTTGCTTCATCTCATCATCATTGAACAACCAACTAAGCAAGTGGGTTTCTTTAGAACTGATAATCCCCTTAAGGGTTCCGGAATTGAACGCATCATTTCCGGTGAAGTTTATGGCAGCTATTCCTGCACGTTCTCCTTCGTCGACAACAAAGACAACCCGCATGCGACCATCTTGAACAGCCTCGGTGCGGGCAGTAACTGAAACATTTGTATATCCTGCGCCATCATAGGCAGCCCGAATAGAGGCAATATCACCTTGCAAACGCTCTTGGGTAAACGTACCGCGCGAAGCAAGATTAACCATCGCTATAAGATTATCATCGCTAAAACGCTTGTTACCCTCAAACAGGACCGAAGCAACAATAGCATTTTCGCTTACGCGCACAGAAAGTGTGCCGCCAGAATAGCGCACACTAACCGAACTGAATAAGCTCGTAGAGTTCAACGAGGTAATTGAAGTCTGAATTTTTGAACTTGTTGCAACATCGCCGACCCGAATGGTCAGGTAAGATTTCAAAGTGGTATCATCAACCCGGGAATTGCCCAACACAACAATGCGCGAAACCGTTTGGGCTTGCGCTGCTTCAACACCGAAAACCCCAAGGCTTAGACCGGTCATGGGTACAAAAAGCACCAATGCCAGTGACAAAATAAAACTACGAAGTAAATTACGCTGGATCATGATGCCCTCAACAGCTTTCTTATTTTCTTGTTTCCCCCACGTGCAAAACTTCAAGAATCGCCCGAGAGTCGTCCAATATCAATTATTACTAAATGTTTTACTAGTTTTTCGCTCAAGAGCAACCCGCTCAGGCAATTTTGATGGTAAAAATTTCATCAAGGGTATTCTTGCAACACACAGAATTCCCAAAGCTTTTTCAAAAAATATCATTAATTACCGTAAAGATCATCAAGCTCACTACAAACATCATACCAAATCTAAAGCCTATTTCCTGCACACGCTGGCTAAGTGGTTTACCCTTCATCGCTTCAATGAGATAATAGACCAAATGCCCCCCATCGAGCATAGGTATAGGAAAAAGGTTGAATATACCGATATTCAACGAAAGCAGGGCAGTCAGATTAAGTAAGGCAATAAATCCCATCGTTGCGACTTCACCGGAAATTTGCGCCACTTTTATTGGCCCGCCCAATTGTTCCACATCACCGCGCCCAACAAAGAAATCAGCAAGAAATGCAAAGGTTCTGTCAACCAAAAATACCATTTCTTCAGCGGCCATGAACATGGCCTCAACAGGTCCGGGATAAAATCTAATTACATCCTCGGGGTTGATGCTTCGCGATACACCAATGCGCCCTATTCTGTTTTCATTGCCAAAGCGATCAATAACCGGCACTGCCTCGGGAATCAGTTTTATTTCAATTTCATTGCTGAAACGATCAAGCAAAATGGTCACCTGACGTTCTGGGCTACTGGAAACAAGACGCTGAAAATCATTAAAACCCCGGACCGAATAGCCATCAACTTCCAAAATACGATCCCCGGGCAACAGTCCGGATTCTGCTGCCACTGAACCAGAAATTACATCTTGAATTACCGGCTCGGTATAAAAACGCCCAACACCAAGAAGAAGCGCATAAAGAACGACAAAGGTGAAAATAATATTGGCAACCGGTCCCGCCACAACCACAGCAATACGTTGCCATACCGTTTTTTGTGAAAACAGGTGCGGAATCAATTCCGGCGGTATGTTTTTTAATACCTCGGGGTCGTTCAAACTGGCCTCGTTCATATCGCCAACAAAGCGCACATAGCCACCCAACGGCACCAGCGAAAGACGCCAACGGGTGCCATGCTTATCGTGAAATCCAAATATTTCAGGCCCAAAACCGATGGAGAATGTCTGGATTGCCACGCCGTTCCAGCGGGCTACAAGATAGTGCCCCATCTCGTGAACAAATACGATTACAGTTAGCACCAGTAAAAAGGGTAGAATATACGAGAATAGCCACCAAACGAATTCAAACATTTAAACTTCCAGTTTTACGGTATAATATCTACGGTAACAGGGGCCAAGAACTATCAACTCCAGAACTATAAATTCCAGAACAAAATACCAGCCGAAACAAATTGCGGGCCAGCATTTATAGCGCCCACCAGAAATAACAGCAAAGCGCCAAATGTAAGGCTATCTATACGATCGAGAAGCCCCCCGTGACCGGGAATGGAATCGCCACTATCTTTGATTCTGAAATGACGTTTTATCGCACTTTCGCTAAGATCTCCCAATTGACCGGAAAAAGAAACAGCCGCCGCAATTAGTGCCCCTATCCACCAGGACGAAGGCGAAACCAAAACCCAAACGAAAAGCCCGCTAAGGGTGCCGACAATCAACCCACCAATAGCGCCGGACCATGTTTTTGCGGGTGATATTTCTGGATTGAGCTTGGCACCGCGAAAAACTCGCCCGGCCAGCAAGGCCCCGGTATCAGTCATCCAAACGGTGGCCCCCAAAAAGAAACAGGCTGCAAAGCCCAATGCCACGGCGCCCCTTATTGAAAGTAGCGCAATAATTACGGCCGTAAAAAACAGAAAACCACCGGCACGCCACATGCGAAATTCTGCCCGCCCAAACAAAGAAACAACAGCTCCGGCCACCCCGAACATGGCGCCGGCTGAAATTCCCCAATAGGTAGAAACAATGGGAACAAAGGCCATCAAAGCTATTAAAAACATGCCAAAAGGTTTGTTTTGACGAACTCCAATCATGGCTTCCCACTCACGCAATCCACCGGCAAATGCCAAAGCAACCAACAAGGCAAACCAGATGCCTCCGGCCCAAACCATAAAAATAGTAATTGAAAGCAATACAAAGGCTGAAATCAAGCGCGGCCCCATGTCACTCCAGGACTTGGATGAAGTGTCAGCTACACCTGTTTCAGGTGCGATAGCGACAGGTTTTTCCTCTTTCCCGCCTTCACTTCCGCTTCTTTGATCGCTCAAGCTCATTCCTTAGCCTCAATTCCACCAAACCGGCGCTGGCGACTGGAATATTTCTCCAGCGCTTCAACAAAATAATTTTCACCAAAATCAGGCCAAAGAGTATCCAAAAACACCAATTCTGCATATACCGACTGCCAGACCAAAAAGTTTGACGTCCGTTGCTCTCCCCCGGTACGAATTAATAGATCAGGGTCCGGTATCCCGACCGTAAACAGAGAAGAAGCAACAAGGTTTTCATCAATATCGTCAATATTTATCTTGCCAGCCAGCAGATCCGAACCGATTTTGCGCATGGCAACGGTTATTTCGAGACGCCCACCGTAATTGAATGCCACATTCAGGTTAAGCCCGGTATTGTGAGCTGTTTTTTCTTCAACATCGGCAATTATTTTTTGCAAACTGGCTTCGAGTCCATCACGTTGCCCAAGAATGCGCACCCTTACATTGTTGGCAATTAGTTTTTTCAGATCCGAAGCAACAAATTTTTTGAGTAATCTGAAAATGAAATCAATTTCATTCTTTGGTCGCCGCCAGTTTTCAGAACTAAAACTAAAAACGGTTAAATATGGAACTTCAAAACGGATCGCGCAATCCACCAGTTTTCTCAAGGCTTTTATACCCTCCAGATGCCCCTCTGTCCGAGGTTTGCCCCGGGCAACAGCCCAGCGCCCATTGCCATCCATGGTTACGCCTATATGGGTGGGAATGCGCAAAGTCGATTTGATTTGGGCGGCATCTATTCTGGCGGTGTCTATCAGATTGCCCCTTTTAGCTTATCAATTAAACAAGCGATACCAAATCCATTCATCTTGTAAAAGGCTTTAAGATAATTTTGTTCAACGACAGATACAAAATGCAATTGCCGGGCAAAACTTAAACTTGCTGACAAGGGTCAAACCTGCATAATTTCTTTTTCTTTTTCAGTGGTTATAGAATCAATTTTTGCGGTTGCTTCATCAGTTGCTTTTTGCACCTGCTCAGAAAAATCATGCATTTGATCCTTGCCCATATCGCCGTCTTTTTCTGCTTTTTTCAAAATGTCCATACCGTCTCGACGAATATGACGAATTGCAACACGGGCCTGCTCTGCATATCCAGAAGCAACTTTACTTAATTCACGGCGACGTTCTTCATTCAATTCAGGCAAGGGAACACGAATATTTGCCCCTTCAGTAATCGGATTAAGACCAAGACCTGATTCGCGAATTGCCTTGTCAACGGCGGCGGCCATTGTACGGTCCCATACCTGAACCGAGATCATACGCGCATCAGTCACAGAGACAGAAGCCAGCTGATTAAGCGGCATTTGTGAACCATAAGCATCAACCATAACAGGATCAAGCATCGTTGCGCTGGCACGCCCTGTTCTCAATCCACCAAGTTCGTCTTTTAGGGAATCCACCGATTTTTCCATGCGAGAAACCAGTGAGTTGAGTGAAAAATCGTCAGCCATTTTTTGTTCCCATCAATATTTTGATATCAGAACCAAGTCCTGCTCAATCCAAGTCCTGCTCAATCCAAGTCCTGCTCAATCCAAGTCCTGCTCAATCCAAGTCCTGATTAATCCGAGTTCTGATTATTTCAAGTCCTAATTATTCGCGATACCGTCTAACCAACACGCGTAGAGCGTACCGAGCCATCCAGAACTCCCGACAACCCGCCCTTTGCCTCAAGAGCATATACCAGTATGGGCAGATTATTGTCACTGGCAAGGGCAAAAGCCGCCGTATCCATAACCTTTAAATCTTTAGAAATAACTTCCGCATGGCTCAAACGTTCATAGCGCGAAGCACTAGGGTCAATATTGGGATCGGCAGAATATATGCCATCAACCTTGGTGCCCTTTAGCAATATGTCACAATCCAGCTCAATAGCCTTAAGGGCCGAGGCCGTATCAGTTGTAAAAAACGGATTGCCCGTTCCTCCACCACAGATTACCACTTGCCCTTTATCCAGAGCTTTTTTTGCATCTCTGGCCGTAAAAACATCGGCAACATTGGGCATTGGGAGAGAAGAAAACACCCTTGCCTCCACGCCCTGTTTGCTTATTTCCTGTCCCAAAGCCAAAGAGTTTATAACCGTACCAAGCATGCCCATAAGATCACCGGTCACCCGATCACCTCCATCAGCTGCAACTTTCAGACCGCGAAAAATATTACCGGCACCAATTACAATGGCGATTTGAACCCCAAGAGAAGCAGTAGCAACGATTTGGGAAGCAAGGGAGCTTAAAAATTTGGCTTCAATACCAAAACTCTGGTCTCCGGCAAGAACTTCGCCGGAGACTTTTAGTAATATGCGCTTATATTCCAAGGTGGCGGGCACAATGTTTCCCTTCAATCCGGGGTTGCCCGGCAAGAATCTTCTTTTGCACCTGTTTACTAGCTGCCTACCGCTGCTGCAACCTCGGCTGCGAAATCACTTTCGACTTTTTCAACACCGTCTCCAAGAGCCATGCGAACGAAACCACTCAATTTTATTTCGGCACCGGCATCTTTTTCAGCTTTTTTCAAAACATCGGCAATTTTATTTTCACCGTCAATTACAAATACCTGCTCAAGCAAACATACTTCAGCGTAGAATTTGCGAATACGGCCTTCGACCATTTTCTCAATAATAGCAGCGGGCTTGCCAGATGAGTTTGCTTGCTCAGTAAATACAGCTCGCTCACGGGCAATAACCGCCGGATCAAGATCGTCAGAGGATATAGCCATAGGGTTGATTGCAGCAATATGCATGGCAATTTGTTTGCCAAGCGACAACAAAACTTGCTCGTCACCACTAGATTGCAAAGCAACAAGAACACCCATTCTTCCCAAGCCATCAACAACACCATTATGAATATAGGAGGAAACAACCCCCTCATCCACTTGCAGGCCGGCAGCACGGCGCAACACCATATTTTCGCCAATGGTAGCAACAGTCGCGGTCACTTTTTCACCAACATTCATATCGGTGCCGGGGAAAGGCATCGCGTTGACTTTTTGTGCATCAAGACCTTCGGCACTATCTGTATTTTCAACCGCACAGGCAGCTATATCTGATACCAAAGACTGAAACTCCTCGTTGAGAGCAACGAAGTCAGTCTCGGAATTAACCTCAACAACCACGCCTTTATTCAGGGCGGTTTTAACACCAACCAAACCTTCAGCAGCAACTCTGCCGGATTTTTTTGCAGCTTTGGATAGCCCCTTGGAACGCAACCAATCGATAGCAGCTTCAATATCTCCTTCGGTGGCAGTAAGGGCGTTTTTACAATCCATCATGCCGGCGCCGGTAAGTTCGCGCAGTTCTTTTACTTGTGATGCAGAAACAGCCATAGCCAAATCTCCTAAAACTTGCGACCCGTCACCGGGCCGACATTAATAATCATAAATTCAGTTCAAATTCGCCTGAAACGGATAGGCAAAGCTGGCAATCAGCCCTTTGCCAGTTCCGCTGCCTGTTCAAGCCAATTGTCGCGATCAATGCGACCCTTGAAGTTAAGTTCCAGATCAACCTTTTCAATATCACCTTGAGAAAAACCGGCAACCTGAACGTATTTGGTAATGCCAAGAGCATGCAGTTTCTTTTCAATTACCGGGCCAACACCGCTGATTTTTTTTAAATCATCGGGCTCACCTTCGGGAGCGACAAACATGGTTTTACTTTCAACAGCAGGCGCAGCTTCTTGTGCAACAGGTGCAGCTTCTTGTGCAACAGGTGCTTCAACTGTTTTTTCAACTATTGCTGGCTCAACCGGCGCAACTGTCTGCGCACCCAGATCGGCCCCATGATCAACGGACGATCTAGCAATGCCATCAAGGGCGGCTTTGGCAATCAGATCGCAATACAGTTCGATAGCGCGGGCCGCATCATCATTGCCAGGAATTGGTAGATCGGCATCATCGGGATCGCAATTGGAATCAATAACAGCAACAACAGGAATACCAAGACGGCGGGCTTCAGTAATTGCGATTGCTTCTTTGTTGGTATCAATAACAAACAAAACAGAAGGCACATTACCCATGTCTTTAATACCACCAAGATCGCGGTCGAGGCGGGCTTTTTCACGGGAAAGCTGTAGCAATTCTTTTTTAGTCAAACCCTGCACACCTTCAGCTTCTTGGGCCTCTAGTTCGCGCAAACGAGAAATGGATTTAGAAATTGTCTGCCAGTTGGTAAGCATACCACCAAGCCAACGGGAATTCACATAATATTGCGCAGACTGCTGAGCAGCTGCCGCAACAATTGGCGCGGCCTGACGCTTAGTGCCAACAAACAAAACGCGGCCACCATCTGCAACAACATCGGAAACCAGCTGCAAAGCTTGATAAAGCAGTGGCACTGTTTGGCTAAGATCCAGAATATGAATGTTGTTGCGGGTGCCAAAGATGAAACGTTCCATCTTGGGATTCCAGCGGTGTTTTTGGTGTCCGAAATGAACACCCGCTTCTAGTAGCTGGCGAATAGAAAAATCTGGCAATGCCATTATTGCATGCTCCTTAACCGGTTATGCCTCCACGGGATTTTGCAACGTTTTTTACCGCCACCGGAAGAAAAGCCAATCATTTGGCCCTCAGCACCCGTGTGTGAATTTAGTTGCGGCGCTATAGCCCATTAAATTGCCATGTGCAACTATTGTTTTTAAGAGGAAAAACAAAAACCCATGACCAACTTAATTTCAGCCCAAAGTCCAGCAAAATCCCTATCGTAATTCCACATCATTAATACCGGCAATAGACTTTAATCCGGCTGCTAAATCAGCGCTTAGATGATAGCTTCCTCCAAGTTGGATCTTGCTTTCCCTAGTAGCGCACTCGGATTTAACAATAAAAAACACCAAGCCGTTTCCGCCAGTTTTCAATAATTTTTCGGCTGGCTCCAAGCACTTTTCCCCATTGGCATAAATCACCATTTCCTGACTTGTCTTTGTGGCAAGATCATCCAGCAACCTCGCTCTTAGAAGGCGCAAACGCACCCCGTCGGCAAGGGCTTCGGCTTCTACATCCAATATTGTCGACATACCCGGTTGTAATATTTCACCAAACTTATTCAAAGTTTCAGAAAACAACAGGCATTCATAACTTCCGCTAGGATCTGAAAGGGTAAGAATAGCCATCGGCTTGCCCTTTTTTGTCCGCCTATCATTGCGTGAAACGACAGTACCGCTAATGACAAAAATTTTTTCGCCTTCTTTTGCCTGCTCCTGCAAATCGCGCCAAGAAGTAACCGAATAGGATTTTAATATTGTGCCAAAATCGTCCAGTGGATGACCCGACAAATGAAACCCGATTGCCAAATGTTCACGCTCTAGGCGTTCAATATTTGTCCAGCGAATAAAATCAGGGTTGAGCAAAATAGGATCGGGCTTTTCAACCTCGAACATATCAAAAATTCCAGCACTGCGATTGTTAGAAGCACGCTGGGAAGTACCGATTATAGTTTCGATTGCCTCTGATGCCTGTTCACGATTTGGCACTAAAACATCAAAAGCCCCCGAATTTACCAGTGCTTGAGCGGTACGTCGATTAATGATTTTCGGGTCAACGCGATTGGCAAAATCGGCAAGGTCCAAAAATACTTTTCCCCCGCGCACTTCAACGATATGCTCAGCAACCTGGTGCCCCACCCCTTTTAGGGCACAAAGAGAATATTGAATGCCCCCTTCCCTGACTTCAAAATCAATATGGGAGTAATTTACGCAAGGGGGGAAAACTTCGATATCAAGCCGGTCGGCATCGCGTTTGAATTCGGCCAACTTGTCGGTATTACCCATATCAAGGGTCATGGAAGATGCAATAAATTCGCGGGTATAATTAGCTTTTAGATAGGCAGTTTGATAGGTCAGAAAAGCATAAGGGGCCGAGTGGGATTTATTAAAGCCATATTCAGCAAACTTTGCGCACGCATCAAAAATCTTGTTGGCTATCTTTTTTGAAACTCCCCTCTCGGTTGCCCCAGAAACAAATCTGTCCCGCTGGGCATCCATTTCCGATTGGATTTTTTTACCCATGGCACGTCGCAAAATATCTGCTTCCGCCAAAGTATAACCAGCCAAATCACGCCCAATCTGCTGCACCTGCTCCTGATAGGTTATTACCCCGAAGGTAGTTTCGAGAATCGGGATTAGTTTTGGATGGAGATATTGCGCTTCTTCCTCCCCAAGTTTTACGGCGCAATAGGTGGGGATATTTTCCATTGGCCCGGGCCTAAAAAGTGCGACAAGAGCAATAAGATCCTCAAACCTGTCGGGCTGCATATCAATCAGGGCGCGCCGCATACCAGCACTCTCCACCTGAAAAACCCCGACAGTATCGCCTTTTCGAAGCATGAAAAATGTATTGGCATCGTCAAGGGGCATATCGCCAAGTTTGAATTTTCCACCCCCGCGATTGATCATTTTTATGGTGTAATCAATAATTGTCAGCGTTTTTAAACCCAAAAAATCAAACTTGACCAGACCGGCAGCTTCCGCCCATTTTTGCCCATATTGGGTCACCGGCATATCTGAGCGCGGGTCCCGATAGAGTGGAACCAACTCCTGCAGAGGACGATCTCCAATCACTATTCCTGCCGCATGGGTTGAGGCGTGCCGAAAAAGACCTTCAAGATTTTGTGCAAGTTTTAGCAATTGCGCTACAGTCTCATCCTCGTCGCGCATTACACGCAACTGTCTCTCCTCCTTCAAAGCTTCAGCAATTGTTGGTGGATTGGCAGGATTGGAAGGGATAAGCTTGCTGATGCGATCAACCTGGGAATAGGGCATTTGCAGCACCCGACCAACATCACGAATGGCAGCCCTGGCTTGCAAGGTTCCAAAGGTAATAATCTGGGCTACTTGCTCACTTCCATATTTTTTTTGTACATAGGTTATGACCTCTTCACGACGCTCCTGACAAAAATCAATATCAAAATCGGGCATGGATAAACGGTCAGGGTTCAAAAACCTTTCAAACAACAATTGATATTTTAGCGGATCGAGATCTGTTATGGTCAAAACATAGGCAACAAGGGAGCCAGCACCAGAACCACGCCCGGGCCCAACCGGAATATCCTGATCCTTGGCCCAGCTAATAAAATCGGCAACAATAAGAAAATAACCGGGATATTTCATCTCGGTGATAACTTTCAACTCGAAGGCCAGCCTGTCATCATAATCTTTTCGGCTATACCCCGAAGCCATACCGGTTGCCTTCAAACGCATATCCAGACCCTTTTGAGCCTGATCATGCAATTGCTGAGCCTCGTTGGCAGCCGACTGGTCTGCCCCTACACTTTCATTTGTCCCTATTGTTGCAAAGCTTGGCAAAATAGGAGGTCTGGTAAGGGGCCTAAAACTAACTTGTTTGGCAATATTTATAGTGTTTTGCAAAGCTTCTGGCAGATCTGCAAACAATTCAAGCATTTGGCTTCGAGTTTTTAAATAATGCTGATCGCTAAGTTTGCGCCGCTTAGTCTGGGCAACCACAGATCCTTGAGCAATGGCAAGCAAAGCATCATGGGCCTCATGATCGGATTTTTCAGGAAAAAATGGCTCATTCGTTGCCACGAGTGCAATATTGTTTTCATAGGCATAATTGACCAACAAAGGCTCGACTTTTTTCTCGCTCACTATTCCATGGCGTTGCAACTCCACATAAAGCCGATCGCCAAATAATTTTTGCAGTCTGGAAAGTCTTGCTTTTGCTCTGTTATTGTTCCCGTTTTCCAGCCATGGATCAATCGCCCCTTCCGGCCCGCCAGTGAGGCAAATCAAACCGTCGATATTTTTGGCATTTAACCAGTCCATATGAATGGTTGCATTTGCCCCCTCATTCAACAAATAGGCCCGACTGATCAATTCAGACAGATTAATAAAACCGGTTTCATTGCAAACTATTAAAACAATAGAGCTTTTGCCAATCTGCTCCTTGGGTACGCGCTCATCTTCTTCATCATTAAAATCAACAGGAACTTCGCAAGAGATAATCGGCTGGATGCCTTTGGCGGCCGCTTTTTGTGAAAACTCAAGCGCCCCAAAAAGGTTTGCCGTATCGGCAACGGAAATAGCAGGATGCCCGTCTGCCAATGCAAGGTCAAGCAAACGCGCGATCGGCAACGCCCCTTCCAGCAAGGAATAGGCAGAATGAACATGCAAATGGACAAAACCGGGACCGGTCATATTATCTATTTTCCAAAAAACAAATTTCTTTAGCCATTATTCACAAGCAGAAGAAATAACAAACATTACCCCAAGATCCTAATATTACCCAAGATACTAGCATTGCAGGTGATCAGCGCCAATAAGTTGAAAGGTATTTGTGCACAGTTTGAATTTTTTACTCTCATGCAAAATTCCTCAACAACTCGGCCCACATCAACGCCGTGATACAAAAAGCACTCAAAGAAACAAGCGCCATTATGTCCTTGAACAAATCAACCATAGAATTCTCCATCTGTAGTTTTCTGTTTGTTCTTATATGTTCTTTATTTGTTCCTGTCTAGCGGTTGTGCAAAAAAGCAATTTTATGTAGTAAATGAATAGTAAAGACATCGCGGAACAAAATATCCCGCATAGAGAAATGCCAGCGACCTGCAAAAGCCCAAAAACGCCCCTTACCGCCTTCAAACAAACAGTTTAGCCATCAACTGTTTGTCAGGCATTATAGTTTTACGGGAACCAGAGCGCCGTCTTTTAACGTTACTATCCTGTCGGCCCTTCGCGCCAAATCATGATCATGGGTGGCAATAAGCGCGCTGCTTTGATTGCCCTTGATCAGGTTCAACAGGGCATCAAAAACCAAATTAGAGGTTTCAGGGTCCAGATTACCGGTTGGCTCATCGGCCAAAATCAGCTTGGGAGAATTAGCTGCCGCCCGAGCGATTGCCACCCGTTGCTGCTCACCGCCGGATAATTCGGTCGGGCGATGTTTTGATCGCGGTCCAACGCCTAAAATATCCAGCAAACCCTGCGCATGTTTTTTGGCCTCGTTTGCTGATTTTCCGGCAATCATTTGCGGAATTGCGATATTTTCAAGGGCGCTAAATTCTGGCAACAGATGATGAAACTGATAAACGAAGCCAACAGTACTTCGGCGCATCAAAGTGCGCGCACGATCGCTAAGCCCGCTTGTCGCCTGCGCGCAAATGTTGACTTCCCCGCCCTGGGGTCGGTCAAGCAAACCACCAAGATGCAACAATGTTGATTTACCCGCACCAGAAGGGGCAATCAGGGCAACCATCTCACCTTTTTTTACTACCAAATTGGCATCAAGCAATATTTGCAGCTTGGTCTTGCCCTTGCCATAGGCATAGCTGACGCCACTTAGTTCCAGATTGATTTCACTCATAGCGCAATGCTTCCACCGGGTCATAACGGGCAGCTCTAAGAGCCGGATAGAGAGTGGCCAAGAATGTAAGCGCCAAAGAAAGCGCAATAACCAGACCCACTTCATAGGGGTCAATTCTGGTTGGCAAAGCTGAAAGGAAAAATATTTCCGGCGGAAAAATTACAATACCGAAAATATCCGAAAGCCAAAGCCGAATGTTTTCGGCATTGAATGCCAAAACAAAGCCCAGAATTGCACCTATCATAGTCCCTAAAACCCCGATGGCCGCACCGGTTATAAAAAATATTCGCATTACCGATCCACGGGTTGCGCCCATGGTTCTAAGAATTGCAATATCGGCCGCCTTGTCTTTTACCAGCATTACCAGCGAAGAAATAATATTGAATGCAGCAACAACTACAATCATCGACAGAATAACAAACATAACCACCCGCTCGACCTGCAGGGCAGAGAAAAATGTGGAATTGCGCTGCTTCCAGTCGGTCAAAAGCAAGGGGCGCTCAATTTCAAGATAAAGTTTTTCTCGCATGGTATCGGTATTATCTGGATCGGTAAGAAAAATTTCTATGGCCGAAACCCGAAAAATACGCTCATAGGCAGCATCAATTTCTTCATCACTGGCATCAATTGCCAGCGGCTCTACGCCATCTCGCAGCACATCTTCAAACATTTTGAAATATTTTTGCGCCGGTTCCAGTGGCATAAAGACATAGAGGGAATCAAATTCGACCATTCCAAGATTAAAAATCACATTTACCGGATAAGCACGAATTTGCGGAGTAGTACCAAAAGGAGTTACGGAGCCATTGGGATTAACCAGCGTTATCGTATCGCCAATAGTTACTCCCAATTGACGGGCCAAACGAATACCGATAGCCACCCCGTTGCTCTGGTCCCATTGGTCCCATCCACCAAAATTCACACTTTTTTCCAGCAGCGGCAATTTTGAAATAGTTTCAAAATCCATCCCCCTGACCCTGACTCCAGAAGAATTTCCGGCGGGGGAAATCGAGCCGGTGGCCAATGCCTGCCCTTCAACAAAGGCAATTGCGGTTTCCACCCCGTCAATCTGTTCGATTTTTACCACCAATTCTTCAAAATCGGTGAATTCCTTCTCGATGGGGATGGCGGAAAAATGCCCGTTCAGGCCAAGGATTTTTGATAACAGTTCAGCACGAAACCCGTTCATCACCGACATGACAACAATCAATGTTGCCACCCCGATAGCCACACCGGTCAACGTCAAACCGGCAATTACCGAAATAAAGGTATCCTTGCGCTTTGAGCGCAAATAGCGAGCGGCAATCATCCACTCAAACAAAGAAAACGGGCCCGGTTGTTTTGTTTTTTTGGGGGTGGAAGTAATATTTTGCGAATTGCTCAAATCTTGTCCCGCCGTTCCGGTTCGATCAGGTTTTTCAAAGTTTGCACTGCCTGATCCAGAGGTAAAGTCTGACGTTCGCCGGTTTTTCTGTTCTTGATTTCCACTTCTCCGGCCTTGGCCCCACGAGGACCAATAATTAGCTGAAAGGGAATACCGATAAGATCGGCATTGGCAAACTTTGCCCCTGCCCCGACCTTGGTATCATCATAGATAACATCGAGTCCGGCTTCCATTAGCTGCGCATATATTTTGTCGCAGGTGCTGGTGCATAATTCATCGCCAACCTTCAGGTTTAACAATACGACCTCGAACGGGGCGACACTTATGGGCCAAACAATACCGTTTTCATCATGAAATGCCTCGATAAGTGCGGGCACCAACCGGGTAAGACCAATTCCATAGGATCCAGAATGCACAGGGGTATCTTTGCCATCAGGTCCAGTGACATTTGCCTTCATGCTGGTTGAATATTTAGCGCCAAAATAAAAAATCTGGCCAACCTCGATACCACGAGCAGCTATACGCCGCTCTTTAGGCACCTGATTTTCAAACTCTTCCATATCCACCATATCTTCAGTGGCCGCATAAAGTGATGTCCAATCATCAATTATACCCCCAAGATCTCCTGAAAAATCAATATCGCGGGTCGGAATTGCTTTTTCCAAAATATCCCTATCACAAAAAACTTCGCTTTCACCCGTTTCTGCAAGCACAATAAATTCATGGCTCAGATCGCCACCAATCGGGCCGGTTTCTGCCTGCATCGGGATTGCTGTCAGCCCCATGCGGTGATAGGTGCGCAAATAGGCCACAAACATACGCCAATAGGATCTTTCCGCTGCATCCTTATCAATATCAAAGGAATATCCGTCCTTCATCAAAAACTCGCGACTGCGCATGGTGCCAAAGCGCGGGCGAATTTCATCGCGAAATTTCCACTGAACATGAAACAGATTTAGCGGTAATTCCTTATAGGAGCGCACATAGGAACGGAAAATGTCAGTGATCATTTCTTCATTGGTGGGGCCAAACAACAAATCGCGATCATGACGATCGGTAATGCGCAGCATTTCCTTGCCATAATCATCATAGCGCCCGCTTTCGCGCCACAGTTCAGCAGGCTGAAGGGTAGGCATCAGCATTTGAATTGCGCCCGCGCGTGCCTGTTCCTCTTCGATGATTTTTTGAATTTTGCGCAATACTTTATAACCAAGCGGTAGCCATGAATATAGACCGGCGGCCTGCTGGCGTATCATTCCGGCACGCAACATCAACCGATGGGAAACAATCTCTGCTTCCTTTGGCTCTTCTTTCAAGGTGGGTAAAAAATAGTTGCTCAGGCGCATGGTTTTCAAAACTCCGACTCAATCAGCTTTTTATGCCAGCCCCATTGGCCCGGTGTCCAGCGTTGAGTTTTATTAGCTATCAAACATTGCTATAAAAATCGATCCTATTTAGATAGATGTTCCAGATAGAAACGACAATAATTCAATCAAAAAACCGTATATGATAAAATTCTTGATGACATTTGGTAACAATGTTGTTATTCACATTACCAATATAAACGAGGTGGTTTTTTTACCACCGAGCGCTGACAAGTCTTGGGAGGGACGTTAAAGAAAAATCGCGATTTATTGGGGTTTTATATTTAGCGGATTGTCGCGGAACTAATTCACAGGGCTTTTATGCCCTGTTTTTTTTGAAAAATTTTCCTGATTTTATTCCGGGTACAAATATTTATCAATCCAGCAGAAAATTAGTCTCACTATAACCGGCAGGTTTGATATTCCTCACACCATCGGAGTTTTTGCCTCGCGCCGGCGGGCTTGATATGCCTCGCGCCGACGGGCTTGATATGCCTCGCGCCGGCGGGCTTGATATGCCTCGCGCCGGCGGGCTGGTTGACTAAAACTACATCAGAAATAAACGGGCTAATATCAAACAGGCTAATATCAACGGCAAAATCAATACCAATATGCTTGCAAATACGGATTGCTCAATCCCCACCATAGCAACCCCATAACAATTGCCGAAACTATTGTAGTTGCCAAAAACCTTTGCCGAATTCTGGCAAAAACCGGTGCACCGGGCTCAGACCCCGGATGCACATCTCCACTATCGGACTGGTTTTTCACTCCAAACGGCAAAACAACAAAAAGACATGTCCACCAGACGATAAAATAAATAGCAATAAATGAAGCAAAAGTCATTTTGGGACCTACCTAGATTTTATGAAGAAAAACGGTGACGTTAGGTTTGCGACCCCACCAATTATTCAATTCAGACCGAACAGCACGGCGCAGCGCTTCACCAAGAGCATCGGGATTGCGCCTGAGCTTTTTGGACATACCCGACATAACCCCGTTGATTGCCTGCTCGACAATATCGGGAGCACCAATAGTTCCGTCATCAAGCTCAGGTAGGCCTTCTATTAAAATTTTTGGCGATCCACGCATTTTTCCATCCGAGTTCACACAGAGTGAAACCACAGCAACACCGGCATATGACAATCGTTTGCGCCCCCTTACCCCACTCTGCGCTGGCGAGCAAAGAATATCGGCATCAAGGTATAATTCCGCCACCGGAACTTCTGCACGCGATAATTGTGGTTCAGGATGCAACATTACCATGTCGCCATTTCGAGCCTCAACCACATTGGGAATATTGTTTTCCCGTCCAAATTTAGCATGGGCTACCAGATGCGCTGCCTCTCCATGTACCGGCACCAAAACATCAGGCTTGAGCCATGAATAAAGCTTTGCCAATTCCTCGCGACGCGGATGTCCTGTTACATGCACCAATTCATCAGAATTGGTAATAACTTCAACTCCCATGTCGATCAGGCGGTTTTGAATGTCGATAACTTCTCGCTCATTGCCAGGGATTGCCCAGGATGAAAATATCATTCTATCGCCACGATCAAGGGAAATCGCCGGATGGTTATCGAGGGAAATTCTTGCCAGTGCAGCCCGGCTTTCTCCTTGGGAGCCGGTGCATAACAGAACTGTTTTTTTGCGCGGCATATGTTTGAAACTGTCATGGTCAAGAAACGGCTCTATACCCTCCAACATGCCCAATTCACGGGCAATGGTGGCAATACGGTGCATCGAGCGCCCGGAAAGTACCACTTGCCTGCCCGCCTTTTGCGCCGCCTTGGCAACAGAAATCATCCGCCCCAAATTCGAGGCAAAGCTGGTCACCACCACCCGATGGGGAGCGTTAGCAATCAGGCGTTCGAGATTTTTGCCGATCTCGCGCTCGGTCGGGCTGGTTCCGTCTTTCAAGGCATTTGTACTGTCGCAAACCAGCGCCAGCGGATTAGCCATTTCTCCAATTTCCTGAAATCTTTTCTCATCAGTCGGAGCGCCGGAAACCGGATTGCTTTCAAGCTTCCAATCACCTGTATGAATTACATTGCCAATTTCCGTCGAAATAAACAAAGAGCAACTTTGCGGAATAGAGTGGGCAACATTAATTGCCTCGACCTTGAACGGACCAACATCAAACGCTTTGCCAACCTTGAAAGTCTTTACATCAATATGCTCGACAATGCCCTCCATTGCCCGTTTCGCCTTGAGCATGGCAGAGGCAAAATCAGTGGCATAAACAGGACAATCAAAGGTTGGCCAAAGATCAAGCACCGCCCCGTAATGATCCTCGTGGGAATGGGTAAGTACCAATCCGACCACCCGCTCTGCCTGCTCTTCGAGAAACGAAGGATCAGCCATGATCAAATCAATACCTGGCTGTTCCGGCCCTCCAAATTTAACTCCGCAATCCACCACCAGCCATTTACGATCCTCCTCAGGGCCAAAACCATAGGCGGCCATGTTCATGCCGATTTCGCCAACACCGCCAAGAGGTAAAAATACCAATTGATTATTTTCCATAATTTCCTCTTGTTTACTAAAATTCAATAAACGCTAAAATTCTATGCATCAATTTGAACATCACCAGCAGTGATTGTTAGTTTTTGCCCGTTGGTCTGTGTAACAAGCATGCACCCATCATTATCAATATCGTCAAAAATTCCGCTTATGGTTTTACCGCTTTGCTCTACACTTACGGCTTTGCCAATGCCAAACGCCAGCTCTAGCCACCGCGATAGCACTTTTGCCCTGCCAAGCCCATAGTCCCAAACAGAAAAAGCCTCGGCCCAGCTATCACTTAAAACCTCAAATAATAATTGCGAACTTATACTGCCATCATATTTGGCAATCGCTGTTACCGGATAGGGCATTTCTGAGGGTGATTGCTTGACATTTACCCCCATGCCGATTGCAATAGCACGCTCTCCGCCTGACGAACCATCTGACGAACCATCTGACAAACCGCCTGACAAAAACTGAGCCTCCAGCAAAATACCGGCCAGTTTTTGACCAGATAGCAAAACATCATTGGGCCATTTCAGTTTTATGTTGCCAGAATTTTCATCAAGCAATTTCTTCAACGCCTCAGCCAAGGCAATAGCGGCAACAAAGCTCAATATTTGCGCCCCCTCTACCCTTGCTGGCAAAACAACCAGAACAGAGGCACTAAGATTGCCCTTGTAGGACTTCCAGACCCGACCGCGACGGCCTCGCCCCTTTGTTTGCTCATCAGTTACAAACCAAATTCCAGCCTGCCCCACCAGCTCTCTCTGGGCAGCTGGTGTCAGGTTTGAGGAAAAATCCAGCGCCCACTGGTTTGTCGATGGCGAACTTGGCACATATTTTAGCCCAAAACCATCCTGCTCCGCTTTGGAACCAAGCATATATTCGGGTTTTTCCGACATAATAGGCTAAAACAAACTAAGGGCAGCGAAGTTTGCAGCATCTACCAACGGGCTGCCAACTGTCAAAAAGTACGACAAAACCAAAAACCCTGTTATCGCCATAACAAAGCCCAACTCTCCCGGAATTTTTTCAAACTCGTTATTAGGCTCGTCAAAATACATGGTTTTAAAAATTCGCAGATAATAAAAAGCGCTGATTGCACTGGCGAAAACCCCGATAATGGCCAAAGTAAATAATTGTGCCTCGATAGCGGCCAAAAACACATGCCATTTGGCAAAGAAGCCAGCCAATGGCGGCAAGCCAATAAGCGAGAACATCATTATTGCCATTATGGCTGCCACATAGGGGCGGGTTTTGGCCAATCCGGCCAGATCAGAAATATTTTCCACATAACCGGCGCTATTTTTGAGCGAGAGGATGCAGGCAAATAGTCCGACATTTGTTGTCAGGTAAATCGCCATATAAATTGCCACACCCTCGACCCCGACCAGCGAACCGGCGCTAAGGCCAACCAGGGCAAAGCCCATATGGCCGATAGAAGAATAGGCAATCAAACGTTTGAGGTTTTTTTGTCCGATACCGGCAAAAGCGGCAAGTGTCATCGAGGCAATGGAAAGGAAGATTATTATCTGCTGCCAATCCTTGGTCAAAGGCTCAAAGCTATCGGTAACCAACCTGATGAGCAAAGCCATGGCAGCAACCTTTGGCGCCGTGGCAAAAAACGCAGTGATCGGCGTTGGTGCCCCCTCATAAACATCGGGCGTCCACATATGAAACGGTACCGCCGAAATTTTAAACGCAATCCCTGCCAGCAAAAATGCCATACCAAAGATAACGCCAACCGAACGGTCACCCAAAATAATTACTTCAGCAATTTTGTCGAGCTGGGTCTGGCCGGTAAACCCATAAATCAGCGAAGCACCATAGAGCAACATGCCAGAGGAAAGCGCCCCAAGGACAAAATATTTCAGTCCTGCCTCGGTAGCGGCCGTATTGTCACGCCGCATGGCGGCCAGCACATAAAGCGATAATGCCTGCAACTCGATACCGATATAGAGCACCATAAGATCATTGGCCGAAACCATGATCAGCATACCAAGGGTAGCTAAAATTATCAGTATCGAAAATTCCGGTTTTGCCAAACCATTGGCAACAGCTCCCGAAACCGAAAGCACCAAAGCCAAAGCAGAGCCAACCAACACCAGAACCTTCATATAGCGGGCAAAATCATCCTGAATAAAGCCGCCATTGAACAAAATCCCGGTTCTGGGTTGTACAATGATCAAAACCGCCAAAGCCAACAGCAAGCCAATGCTTACCCCAGCTATACGACCATGGGCATTTTTCATGAATACGCCCGCCATCAGCAGCACCAAAGCACTGATAGCCAAAATCAATTCGGGATAGGCCGGGGCCAGGTTTGCAAAACTGCTCAAATCGGAATTCATTTTATTCTCCTATTGAGCCAGCGCATCAACTGGCAACATGCCAATTGTGCTTTGATATTGAGCTATGAGGGCGGAAACTGAGGACATGGTAGTATCCAGAATTGGAGCGGGATAGAACCCGAAAAATATTGTTAAAACAAGCAATGGCAATATTACCGCCAATTCACGGCGATCCATATCCATCATTGATTTCAAGGATTCTTTATTCAAGGCACCAAATATCACTCGACGATATAGCCACAGGGCATAACCGGCGGAAAGAATGATGGCAAAAAGCGCAATGAAGGCAACCAAGGTATTAACCTGGAAAATCCCGATCAGTACCAAAAACTCACCGATAAACCCGGAAGTCCCCGGCAAGCCGATATTGGCCATGGTAAAGACCATGAAAGCGGCGGCATAGCGCGGCATGCGCTCGACCAGCCCACCATAGGCAGAAATCTCGCGTGTATGTAGCCGGTCATAAATCACCCCGACACTGAAAAATAGCGCTGCCGAAATAATCCCGTGGCTGATCATCTGGAATATCGCGCCCTGAACACCATAAATATTGGCGGAAAAAATGCCCATGGTAACAAAACCCATATGAGCCACCGAAGAATAGGCAATCAGCTTTTTAATATCTTCTTGCACAATGGCAATCAGGGAAGTGATAATTATCGCCGCCAAAGAAAAGACGAATACAAAATCGGCAAAATAAAGCGAAGCATCGGGGAACATCGGCAAGGAAAATCTGAGGAAGCCATAGCCGCCCATTTTCAACAAAATCGCCGCCAGAATTACCGAACCGCCAGTTGGCGCTTCTACGTGGGCTGCTGGCAGCCAGCGATGCAAGGGCCACATGGGCAACTTTACGGCAAACGAGGCAAAAAACGCGATCCATAGCCAAAATTGCAAATCAGGTGAAAAACGATATTGCAACAATAGGCGAATATCTGTTGTGCCCGCCTGCCAATACATCGCCATAATTGCCAGCAACATCAGCACCGAGCCGACAAAGGTATAAAAGAAAAACTTGTATGAGGCCTGTATGCGGTTTTTGCCCCCCCATACCCCGATTATCAGGAACATCGGGATTAGGCCGCCCTCGAAAAACACATAGAACATCGCCAGATCAAGGGTGGAAAACACCCCTACCATCAATGTTTCCAACATCAAAAACGCGATCATATATTCGCGCACCCGGTTTTTCACCGATCCCCAAGCGGATAACACCACCAGCGGCATCAAAAATGCGGTGAGCACAATAAAAAGGATGGAAATCCCATCAACACCCATGCGATAGCCAATGACATCGCCCATCCAGGGAATATCAATCACAAATTGAAAACCGGCAATTTCGGGGTCGAACATAGACCACATGACCAAAGAAAAGACAAAGGTCAGCAAGGTGGTAATAAAGGATATACGCCGCATATTGGTTAGCGCAATCGCGTCATTGCCCGGAACAATCAGCACGAAAAACGCACCGACCAAAGGTAAAAATGTCAATATTGTCAAAATATTGGAGGAAATAATCATGACAGAAGCCCCCCTGCCGCAATGGCCCAGGTAAGTATAAGAGCTATGCCGATAAGCATGGCAAACGCATAATGGTAGAGATAGCCGGACTGAAGTTTGACTACCCGATCAGTAATATCTCTCACCCGACGGGCCAGACCATCAACTATAGTTTCATCAATCAGTTTATCGTCAATCTGACGCCAGAAAAACCTTCCCAACCATTTGATCGGACGGATAAAAATAAAATCATACAGCTCATCGAAATACCATTTGTTTAACAAAAAGCGATAAAGATATGCGTGCTGTTTTGCCAGACGGGCCGGTGTATCTGGCCGATAAATATACATATACCAAGCTATGACAAAGCCGAACAGCATGGCAATTGTCGGCGACCATTTAACCAGTGTAGAAACCGCATGGGCCTCTTCAATAATCTCGTGATTGGGAACCACAGAACCGGCAAAGAACCCATCGATAATATAAACCTTGCCAAAGAAATACTGGTAAAACACAGCCCCGGCCAGAATAGCACCGGCAGCAAGGAAATATAGCGGTATCATCATAACTTTGGGTGCGTCTTTGGCGCGATCAAGTGTTTCTTGTGATGCGCGGGACTTGCCATGGAAAGTCAAGTGAATGAGACGCCATGAGTAGAACGAGGTGAACAGGGCGGCAATAACCAACGACCAATAGGCAAACTGCCCTTTAACTCCACCGACAGCATAGGCTGCCTCAATGATTGCATCTTTGGAAAAGAAACCGGCAAAACCAATGGAAGTGCCCGGAATTCCAACACCGGTAAGCGCCAGAGTACCAATGAGAAGCATCCAGTAGGTTTTGGGAATTTTTTTGGCCAATCCGCCCATTTTACGCATGTCTTGCTCGTGGTGCATGGCATGGATTACAGCGCCAGCCCCAAGGAACAACAGCGCCTTGAAAAAGGCATGCGTGAACAGATGGAAAATACCGGCTGAATAAGCACCGGCCCCCATGGCCACGAACATATAGCCCAGCTGGGACATGGTAGAATAGGCAACAACCTGTTTGATATCATTTTGTACCAAGGCAATGGATGCGGCAAAAATTGCGGTAATCGCGCCCACATAAAGCACAACCGACAGGGCAAAATCAGACCCTTCAAAAATCGGCGACAGGCGAGCCACCATAAACACACCGGCCGTAACCATGGTTGCGGCGTGAATAAGGGCAGAAACAGGAGTTGGCCCCTCCATGGCATCGGGCAGCCAAGTGTGGAGCAAAAACTGGGCCGATTTCCCCATGGCACCCATGAACAGCAGCAAGGAAACCACGGTCAGGGCATCCAGATCCCAGCCCAAAAAGTTCATGGTGAGGCCTTTGGCCCCTTCAACTGCCCCAAAGGCAGTATCGAAATCCAGAGTTCCAAGCACAACGAAGGCGCCAAAAATACCTAAGGAAAAACCAAAATCCCCAACACGATTAACGATAAACGCCTTCATGGCGGCGGCGTTGGCGGAGGGTTTTTTATACCAAAAACCAATCAGCAGATATGAGGCCAACCCCACGCCTTCCCAACCAAAGAACATTTGCAAAAAGTTATCGGCAGTAACCAGCATCAGCATGGCAAAGGTAAATAGCGAGAGATAGGCAAAAAACCGCTGCCGCGAAGGATCGGTCGCCATATAGCCGATAGAATATATATGCACTAGCGAGGAAACCGAAGTCACCACCACCAGCATAATTGCGGTAAGGGTATCAACCCGCAAAATCCAGCGCAAATCCAGATCCCCAACCACAATCCAGCGGAATAGTTCGACCTTGGTGGGGTCGGCAAAAATCTCGGCGCTGGCATGGCTGGAAACTGCCAATACGGTTTTGGCGCTATCATCGCCAAAGCCGACCTGCAAAAACACTATCCAAGAAAGCAGCGCTGCAACAACCAGCAATCCCGAGGTGATGATTTCGGCCGGACGAGCGCCTAAGCGCTTGCCAAACAATCCGGCTATCAGTGCGCCGATCAGTGGGAAAAAGACAATCGCCTGAATCATAAGGTCATAGCCCTGGTTAAATTAGGTTTTAGTTCAGATAAAAAGGCAATGTCGCCAAAATTTACTGGTTGCAACACTTTTCAGCCCTTCATCATGTTGACATCGTCAACCGCAATCGAGCCACGGTTACGATAGAATATGACCAGAATTGCCAACCCGATGGCGGCCTCGGCCGCAGCTACGGTAAGGATTAACAGAGCGAAAACCTGCCCCGCCAAATCGTTCAGCTGCGCACTAAAGCCGACAAAGTTAATATTGACCGCAAGCAAAATCAATTCGATAGACATCAAAATGATAATGACGTTTTTACGGTTCATGAATATGCCAAAAACCCCAAGAGTAAACAGGATAGCGCCGAGAGTTAAAAATTCGGCCAAGCCAACAGCTGGTACCATCATTTGCTAATTCTCCCATAAAGAGTTTGCCAATTTTGCATTATTTCAGCCCCTCGCCGGATTTAACTTTTACTATCTTCATGGCATCCTTGGGTGAACGGGCCACCTGCGCAACAATATCCTGACGTTTGACATTGGGCTTGTGACGAAGGGTCAAAACAATAGCCCCGATCATTGCCACCAGCAAAACAAGTCCCGCCCCCTGAAACAGGAATACATAGCGGGTATAAAGTACCTCGCCCAAGGCCTGCGTGTTGGAAATTCCAGAAACTACCGGCATGGCGCTGCCCGCTGCCAATTGTGGCGAGACGAAAGAAGAGCCTGCAACCATCAATAATTCAAGCAACAGGATAGCCCCGACGATTATACCGACCGGCATATATTGCAGAGCGCCTTTTTTTAGTTCGGCAAAATCAACATCCAACATCATAACCACGAATAAAAACAGCACCATGACCGCACCCACATAGACAACAATCAGGATCAAGGCCAAAAACTCGGCCCCCGCCAGCATGAAAATTCCGGCCGCATTGATAAAGGCCAAAATCAGAAACAAAACAGAATGCACCGGATTGCGCGAAGAAATAACCATCACCGCAGAAGCAATGGTAATCGCTGCAAACACATAGAAGAAAAATATCGGTAATGTCATTTTTCTCTCACATTTCCTTTTAGCGGCATAATTTGTCCCGCTAGTGTTTCAACATGGCTCATCAGGCCCAACTTTCTCTTTTTGTCTTTGGTTGCCACAAATTCTAAGCAACCAGAATTATCTATTCCTTGGTACCAATGCCCTACCTATAAGGGGCATCCATCTCGATGTTGCGCGCTAGTTCGCGCTCCCATCTATCGCCATTTTCCAGCAGTTTTTCCTTGGAAAAATAAAGTTCTTCACGGGTTTCGGTGGCGAATTCAAAATTTGGCCCCTCAACGATCGCATCCACCGGGCAGGCTTCTTGACAAAAGCCACAATAGATACATTTGACCATATCAATATCATAGCGAACAGTTCGTCTGGTGCCATCATTGAGGCGCGGTCCGGCCTCAATGGTAATGGCCTGAGCCGGGCAAATTGCTTCGCATAATTTACAGGCAATGCAGCGTTCTTCTCCGTTGGGATAGCGCCTTAGGGCATGTTCACCACGAAAACGGGGGGAAACCGGCCCCTTTTCAAACGGATAATTTATCGTTGCTTTGGGACCAAAGAAATAGCGCATCGACATAAAAAACGCGCTGACAAATTCCTTGAGCAAAAGCGAATTGAAGAATTGTAATGTACGGTTCATCTAATCTCTCCTCTTCCTTAAGCCACGCCACCGTTCCAGCCCCAACCAGTAATTTGTAGGACTAGAGCAACAACAAAAATCATGAAAATCGAAATCGGCAAAAATACTTTCCACCCCAGGCGCATCAATTGATCATAGCGATAACGGGGTACAAACATTTTTACCATGGCGAACATGAAAAACACCATGCTGGCCTTTAAAGTAAACCAGACAACCCCTGGCACCCATGTAAAGGGCGCTATTTCAAGCGGTGCGGCCCAGCCACCCAAAAACAGGATAACAGTCATGGCGCACATCAACATGATGGCCAAATATTCCCCCAACATAAACATCATATAAGGGGTCGAGCCATATTCGACCATAAAGCCGGCCACCAGTTCGCTTTCAGCTTCTGGCAAATCAAATGGTGGGCGATTGGTTTCTGCCAATGCAGAAATAAAGAAGATTATGAACATCGGGAACAAGGGAATAAAAAACCAGTTCAAAAAGTTCATCCACGGAACACCAAGAGCATAGGCAAGACCCATTTCTTTTTGCGCCGTAACAATATCAGTCAGGTTTAGTGAGCCAACCACCAGCAAAACCGTAACAATCACAAAACCGATGGAAACTTCATAAGAGATCATTTGCGCGGCCGAGCGCAGGGCACCAAGAAACGGATATTTAGAGTTTGAGGCCCAACCAGCCATAATAATGGCATAGACACCAAGGGAAGAAATGGCAAAAACATACAAAACCCCCACATTGATGTCAGCCAGTGCCCATCCCTCGTCAACGGGAATAACCACCCACGCCACCAAGGACAGCAACACGGCAATCAGGGGCGCCAACAAAAATACGATTTTGTCGGCACCAGCCGGAATTACCGGCTCCTTGAAAACAAATTTGAGCAAATCGGCAAAACTTTGCAACAGCCCAAAAGCACCAACCACATTGGGCCCGCGCCGCATCTGCACAGCGGCCCAGATTTTACGATCAGCCAACAACACATAGGCAGTGATAACCAGCAGTAAAACCAGCATCAACAGGGATTTCCAGACCAACCCAATGGTCACCCCCCAGCCCAAAAACGGGATGCCGAACAAATAATCCGCAGCCATAAGTAACCAGTCAATCATCGCCCTACTCCGCTGCCTTCAATAAACCCGCCGCCATCTGGGCGCATTCGCCCATAACCGCTGAAGCGCGGGTGATCGGGTTGGTTAGAAAAAATTCATCAATCGGGGAAGCAAAATTCACCATTTGTGGCTTTGCAACCGGCTTGGCCGCTGGCTTAGCCAGTTTTTCCAGCGCGGCAACACTACCCGGCTCAATCCGGTTAATATTGGCCATATGCGGATGTTCACCATAAAGATTTTCGCGCAATTGCAAAAGCGAATCAAATTCAAGTGGTTTCTTAAGATATCCGGATAAAGCCCTGATAATAGCCCAGTCTTCCTTGGCCTCACCGGGGGGGAAGGTAGCCCTTGTGCTCATTTGCACTCGCCCTTCGGTATTCACATAGGTCGCCGATTTTTCAGAATAGGCCGCCGCTGGCAAAACCACATCGGCGCGGTGGGCACCCTTATCACCATGGGAGCCGATATATATAACAGCCGCATCACCGAACTGGCTCATATCAATCTCGTCAGCTCCAAGCAGGAACATCACCTCGATTTCGCCGCTCGAGCATTTTTTCAACTGATCAACAGAACAAACTCCGCCATTTTGCGGTACAAAACCAATATCCAGTCCGCCAACTCTTGCTGCCGCATTGTGCAAAACACCAAAACCATTCCAGCCGGTATCACCGGCAGGATTACCACTAGAACCGGCAGGACTAATTGCACCACAATCATTGGCAATTTTTAACGCTAGTGCCAAAACATCGCGACCGGCCTGTTTGCCGCCCTTGATTTGGGAAATAGCACCCTCGCCCAATATGATAATCGGGTTTTTGGCCTTTTTCAGCTTGGCAGCAAATTTCGAAGAACCGTCAGCAACAGCTTTCAGGGCAGCAAAATCATTGCCAAGATATTGATAATCATAGGTCAGGTCGGCATTGTCGCCAATCAGAGCGATGGGCATATCATTCATGCGCCAGCTTTTGCGAATGCGAGCATTGACCAGCGAAGCTTCCTTGCGTGGATTGGAACCAATGATCAAAATCGCGTCGGCCTGCTCAATCCCCTCTATAGTGGGGTTAAAAATATAAGAGGCACGATCAGCACCCGGATCAATTGCCGACATGGCAGGACGACAATCCATATTTGGCGCACCAATGGCCTGCATGAGTTTTTTAAGGGCGAACATTTCTTCAACACCGGCCAGATCACCGGCTATAGCCCCGACTTTCTCCCCTGCCCGCTTGGTAACGCGTGCTACTGATTTTAAGGCGTCATCCCAATCAGTGGCAACAAGTTTGCCACCCTTGCGCACATAGGGGCGGTCAAGACGCTGGGATTTTAGTCCATCCCAGACAAAACGGGTTTTATCGGAAATCCATTCCTCGTTTATCTGTTCGTTGATCCGGGGCACAATACGCATAACTTCGGAACCTCTGGCATCAAGGCGAATGTTGGAGCCAACCGCATCCATAACGTCAATGCTTTGGGTTTTTACCAATTCCCAAGGACGGGCAGAAAAAGCATAAGGCCTAGAGGTAAGCGCGCCAACCGGACAAAGATCAATAACATTGCCCTGCAATTCGCTAGTCATGGCTTTTTCAAGATAGGTGGTGATTTGCGCATCTTCTCCGCGCCCAACAAGGCCAAGTTCGGAAATTCCGGCAACTTCCGTAGTAAAACGAACACAGCGGGTGCAATGGATGCAGCGGGTCATAACGGTTTTGACCAATGGGCCAATATATTTATTTTCCACAGCACGCTTGTTTTCATTATAGCGAGTGGAATCAATGCCATAGGCCATGGCCTGATCCTGCAAATCACATTCGCCACCCTGATCGCAAATCGGGCAATCCAGCGGATGGTTGATCAGCAAAAATTCCATTACCCCTTCGCGGGCTTTTTTGACCATTGGAGTATTGGTGAACATTTCCGGCGGCTCGCCATTTGGTCCCGGACGCAAGTCCTTGACCCCAAGAGCACATGAAGCCTGGGGCTTTGGTGGCCCCCCTTTAACTTCAACCAGACACATGCGGCAATTGCCGGCAACCGAAAGCCGCTCATGATAACAAAAGCGAGGAACTTCCGCGCCCGCAGCTTCTGCCGCCTGCATTAGTGTAAAATGATCAGGAACCTCGATTAGTTCGCCATCTACCTTGATTTGCGCCATTTTACTAAAAACCGCCCTATTCTGCCGCAATGGAAAGCACAGCGCCATCCGCATCGGAATTAAAGGAATATTGATCTATTCTAGCTTCGATAACCGGACGGAAATTTTTGATCAGCCCCTGAATGGGCCACGCCGCCGCGTCCCCAAGAGCACAAATAGTATGGCCCTCGATTTGCTTGGTAACTTCAAGCAACATATCAATTTCGCGCTTTTGCGCCCGGCCTTCGACCATGCGCTCCATTACCCGCATCATCCAGCCGGTGCCTTCACGACACGGGGTACACTGGCCACAGCTTTCATGTTTATAAAATGCTGAAAGTCGCCAGATTGCCTTGATGATATCGGTAGAATTATCCATGACAATCACCGCTGCGGTGCCAAGGGAGGAGCCAACATCCTTCAGCCCGTCAAAATCCATCACCGCGTCGGGCATGATTTCACCCCGAACACACGGAACGGAAGAGCCGCCCGGAATTACTGCCAAAAGATTATCCCAGCCGCCGCGAATTCCACCACAATGTTTTTCGATCAATTCACGAAAAGAAATACCCATTTCTTCTTCAACCGTCGCGGGTGAATTTACGTGTCCAGAAATACAAAAAAGTTTGGAACCGGTATTGTTTGGCCGTCCCAATCCGGCAAACCATCCACCACCACGGCGCAAAATTTCCGGCACTACAGCAATTGATTCCACATTATTGACAGTTGTCGGGTTGCCATAAACTCCCATACCGGCCGGAAAAGGAGGTTTTAGGCGCGGCTGCCCTTTTTTGCCCTCGATACTTTCCATCAAGGCGGTTTCTTCACCACAAATATAGGCCCCTGCCCCGTGGTGAACAATTATATCCAGATCCCAGCCGTGAATATTATTCTTGCCGATGAGTTTTGCATCATAGGCTTCTTGCACTGCCTGCTCAAAACGCTGACGCTCGCGAATAAATTCACCTCGAATATAAACAAATACCAGATTGGCATCCATGGCACGTGCTGCCAACAAACAGCCCTCGACCAGATGATGGGGATCATGGCGCAAAATCTCGCGATCCTTGCAGGTGCCCGGCTCTGATTCATCGGCATTAACAACCAGATAATGGGGGCGACCGTCGCTTTGTTTGGGCATAAAAGTCCACTTTAAAGCGGTAGGAAACCCCGCCCCGCCGCGCCCGCGCAAACCAGAAGCCTTGACCTCTTCAGTTATCCAATCGCGTCCCTTTTGCAAAAAACCCTTGGTGCCAGACCATGCTCCGCGCGAAAGCGCTCCTTCAAGGGAAGCATCTCCCTGTCCATATAGGTTGGTAAAAATGCGATCTCTATCATGTAACATTTTTGCTTATCCCCTATTTCGACTTTTTGACACTAGGTGTCTTGACACTAGGTTTTTTGCCAAAAACACGAAAATATTCGTCTTCACCCTTGGCAAGAGCCTTGGACTGCTTGATCCATTCATCGCGCTCGATACGGCCTTTGAAACTCAAGGCCTCATCCAGATCAACAATTTCTTGTTTGGTGAATTTAGCCACCTGATCAAAGCGAGTGACACCAAAAGCATTGAGCTTTTTCTCCAATACCGGCCCAACCCCTGAAATCATTTTAAGATCGTCAGGATCGCCCTTTGGAACCGCAAACAGCACTCCTTTTGCGCTGGTTTTTGCGGCATTAGCAGAAGTTTTTGTTTTTGCGCCAGCTTTTAAAGCAGAAGCTTTTGCCAAGCGGGTTGCCTTGATCTCGGGCAAATCCAGCAAAGTGGTCTGCCCGGAAATCGGGGCTGAAAAATCGCGACCGTTTTGTGGGCCAGTTTTAACTTCTTCCCCGCGACCGGCCTCGAACTCGTCGATGATTTCTTCCAGACGCCCGGGGGTAAGGTCTTCATAGGTATCATGGCCAATGGCCACCATGGGCGCATTAACACAAGCCCCCAGACACTCCACCTCTTCCCAGCTCAATGTGCCGTCGGCGTTGGTCTGATGGGCATTGGCGTTGATTTTTTTCTGGCAAACGGCGCGCAAATCTTCAGCTCCGCGCAACATGCACGGCGTAGTGCCACAAACTTGCACATGGGCTTTGGTTCCAACCGGTTTTAGCTGGAACTGGGTATAAAAAGTTGCCACTTCCAACACCCGAATAAACGGCATTTTCAGCATGGTAGCAATTTTTTCAATTGCCGCACGGCTAATCCAGTTTTCCTGGTCTTGCGCACGCATAAGCAACGGAATTACCGCCGATTGCTCACGCCCTTTTGGATATAGGGCAATGCGGGTTTTGGCCCAGGCGGCATTTTCCTTCGTGAAGGAAAAATTTTCCGGTTGCAGAGCGTCTTTGGCGAGGCTGCGATCAGACATTAGCGGTCAATCTCCCCGAATACTACATCAAGCGACCCCAAAATTGCCGAACAATCGGCAAGTTGGTGACCACAAGTCATAAAATCCATTGCTGAAAGGTGGGCATAGCTCGGTGCTTTAATCTTGCAACGATACGGCTTGTTCGAGCCATCGGAAACAAGATAAACTCCAAATTCTCCCTTGGGTGCTTCAACGGCCACATAGGTCTCGCCTGCCGGCACCTTGTAACCTTCGGTATAAAGCTTGAAATGGTGGATCAATCCTTCCATGGACTGTTTCATTTCAGCGCGTTTGGGGGGAACAATTTTACCATCGGTAGAAGAAACCGGCCCTTTGCCTTCTGGCTCGTTGAGTTTTTTGATACATTGGCGCATTATGGAGATTGCTTGGCGCATTTCTTCCATACGGATCAAATACCGATCATAACAATCGCCGTTTTTACCGACCGGAATATCAAATTCCATCTCGTCATAACATTCATAGGGCTGACTTTTGCGCAAATCCCATGCAGCTCCTGATCCGCGCACCATAACTCCGGAAAATCCCCATCCCCAGGCATCGTCAAGCGAGATAACCCCGATATCGACATTGCGCTGTTTAAAAATGCGGTTGTTGGTCAGCAGACCTTCAATATCATCACATACTTTTAGAAACGGATCGCAAAAGGCTTCAATATCATCAATCAATGCCTGTGGCAGATCCTGATGCACACCGCCGGGGCGAATATAGGCCGCATGAAAACGACTGCCCGAGGCACGCTCGTAAAATACCAATAATTTTTCACGTTCTTCAAACCCCCATACCGGCGGCGTAAGCGCCCCCACATCCAGAGCCTGAGTAGTGATATTTAGCATATGGGATAGAATGCGCCCGATTTCGCAATAAAGCACCCTTATCAGCTGGCCACGGCGGGGAACTTCAATCCCCAACATTTTTTCTACGGTCAGGGCAAAAGCATGCTCCTGATTCATTGGCGCCACATAATCAAGCCGGTCAAAATAGGGCAAAGCCTGCAAATAGGTTTTACTCTCGATCAGTTTTTCAGTACCCCGATGCAACAATCCCACATGGGGATCACACCGCTCGACAACTTCACCATCCAGCTCAAGCACCAACCGCAATACACCGTGGGCTGCCGGATGCTGGGGACCAAAGTTAATGGTGAAATTTCTTAACTCCACTTCAGACATTAAAATTCTTCCCAAAACTTAACTTTGCCAAAACTTAACTTTGCCAAATCCATTTTGCCAAAACCTGACAAGTTTTTTATATTTACCAAATTGATAGGGCTGTTTTTGCAAAAAAAATCGTTCACGCTTTTTCATCTCCCGGCAAAACATAATCAGTGCCCTCCCAAGGAGAAAGATAATCAAATGATCTAAATTCCTGCGCCAGCTTTACCGGCTCATAAACCACTTTTCTGCGCTCTTCATTATAGCGCAATTCCACATAGCCAGAGGTCGGAAAATCTTTTCGCAAAGGATAGCCGTCAAACCCGTAGTCGGTGAGCAAACGCCTTAAATCAGGATGGGAGGAAAACAATATTCCAAACATGTCATAAGCTTCGCGCTCATACCACAAGGCACCGGGAAAGACCTCGGTAATCGAAGGGACAGGCGCAGCTTCATCCGTTGAGGTTTTTAGGCGAATTCTAAGATTTCTGCTCGGACTGAGGAAATGATAAACCACCTCGAAGCGCTCCACCCGTCCGGGAAAATCAACTCCACAAATATCGGTAAGCGAAACAAAGCGCAGGCGCGGATCATCGCGCAACATCCGAACGATTGCCACCACATCCTCACGACGGATTTGCAATGTCAAATCCCCATAGGCAATAGTGTGGCCCAGAATAGATTCGGGAAGCTTTTGCGCCAGATATTCCCCGAGTTCATTCAGGGTTTCCAATAAGGCTTCGCTAATATTATTGTTTGCTTCTGGCATCATCTTATCTTTCAATGGTGCCGGTACGGCGAATTTTCTTTTGCAACAGCAAAATACCATACATTAGCGCTTCTGCAGTTGGCGGACAGCCCGGAACATAGATATCAACCGGCACAATGCGATCGCATCCGCGCACAACAGAATAGGAATAATAATAATAGCCACCGCCATTGGCGCACGAGCCCATGGAAATAACATATCTTGGCTCTGGCATCTGGTCATAAACCTTGCGCAAAGCCGGAGCCATTTTGTTGGTTAGGGTGCCGGAAATTATCATCACATCAGATTGGCGTGGTGACCCACGAGGAGCAAAGCCAAAGCGCTCGCAATCATAACGCGGCATGGCGATCTGCATCATTTCAACCGCGCAACATGCCAGACCAAACGACATCCACATCAAGGATCCGGTGCGCGCCCAGTTTATCAACTCGTCTGTACTGGTGACCAAAAAACCCTTGTCGGCCAGCTCGTTGTTTATTTCCAAAAATTGCGGATCCGTAGCCCCTATGGGTTGCCCCGTAGAGGGATCGATCAAGCCCTTGGATTTTGGAGCAACAAGAGCGCCGGTTTCAGCGTTGTTTTCCAAAGCGTTGTTTTGATCTGTTAATCCCATTCCAGAGCACCTTTTTTCCACTCATAAATGAACCCGATAGTCAAAACCCCTAAAAATATCATCATCGACCAAAATCCGAACCAGCCAACACTGCTAAATGCTACGGCCCACGGAAACAAAAACGCCACTTCAAGATCAAAGATAATGAATAGAATTGCCACCAGATAAAACCGCACGTCAAATTTCATGCGCGCATCATCAAATGCGTCAAAACCGCACTCATAGGCCGAGACTTTTTCGGGATCAGGGTTTTTTACCGCAATAGCAAACGGGGCAACCAGCAAAGCCAGCCCGATTACCGCACTAAGAACTAGAAAAATAATTATTGGTAAGTAGCCAAGCAATAATTCATTCATGTAAAAAGCCAGCTCCCCGGTATGATTATCCAAGACAGTCGCCAGTCACTTTGACCATTGCTCATAGCACTGACCACTGCCAATTACATAATTCACCAGCAAAGTTCTTCTAACTTGAAGATGAGCAAATCATGTGCTCCCACGCCTTAACTCACGCCCAACTTGCTGGCAAGGGGTTTAGAAAACAAACAGTGCAATTTTTATCTTTTGATCAAAGCCTAACTTGGGACATCATCATTTCTATGTCCCCCTAAATACAAACATTTTCGCATCCTGCATAAAAAAAGGCCCCGATTACGGGACCTTTAAAAAATATTGTCTGATTTCGTTAGTTTTACTGCATACGCCAGATCAAACCGGCAGTAGCTTTCATGGCATTGGGCGCAGCCCCCCATGTGCCAAGGCCAAGAACCTCGCCACGAACACTAACTGATTGCATTACAGCCCCTTCGACACCGGCACCAAAAGCATATACGCCATTGCCAGCTATTGCGCCAAGCCCGGCAGCGCCATAAACCATAAATTCGTCACCCGGGGCAAAACCCAACCTTGCCAAACCAAGCGCATCAAAAGTAGTGGCTGTCGTGGCAAAGTTTGCTCCACCCTGCACCTCAAGACCACCAATCACACTCTCGGTAAGATAAAAGTTCACACCAACAGCAAGGCCGGCACTAAAAGCGTTAACGTCCGGACCAGAAAGATATGCCGATGTACTGTCAAACACACCGCCAAGCAAAACCCCGGCATAAAAACCTTCAAAGCCATAACCGCCAAGGTTTGACGGCGCATACACATCGCTTTGAGCAACAGCTACACCTGTACCCAAAACAAAAGCAAATGCTACACCAAGCATCAATGAGCGGGAAATTTTCATCTTTTCAGTCCTTAAATTTTGCAAATCCATCTTTTCAGTCCTTAAATTTTGCAAAGCATTGTCCCTACAAGTGCCTCTGACAGTAATAAAAGCAAGGAAAAGCTTGGGTTTTGCAAAAAATCCACCGCAAGTGGTAAGCAAAAAAATAACATCAGGAGGTTTTTCGCCTAATTTGTATCAAATTGATACAAACTGCCTCAAAAGGATCTATTCAAGCTCTGTCCACGGCCTCCATGTCCACGGCCTCCATGTCCACGGCCTCCAGGTTGCGATCTTTTGCCAAAGTGCTAAGCCCTAAATCGTCAAGAATAGCATAAATGGCAGGTAGCGCAAACAGCACCATAATGCCTGAGGTCATTAGCCCGAATACCAGACTGGTCACCAGCGGAATCAGGATTTGCGCTTGCAGGCTGGTTTCGGTCAAAATTGGCAAAAGTCCGACAATTGTAGTTATCGAAGTCAGAAAAATAGCCCTGAACCTGGCCCGCGCTGCCCTTCCGGCCGCAACGGCCACTGTCTTGGCATCGCCATGTTCGCTTTTGACAAAATCCACCAGCAATATCGAATTATTCACCACCACTCCGGCCAGTGCTACAAACCCCAACATCGAGGGCATGGAGAAATCCAGCCCCATCAACATATGGCCATAAATCACACCCGCGAGGGATAGGGGAATTATCAGCATCACCACGATCGGTTCCACATAAGAGCGGAACAAAAAGCTGAGCAACAAAAATACTCCAACCAGCCCGATCAAAAAACCCTTCAGCATGGATTTTTGAGTTTTTTGCGCTTCCGCCCGCTGTCCCTCGATATCCAGTATTACCCCGGGATATCTGGCTAGCATATCAGGTATAAAGCGGTTTAGCGTATCGCTTACAATGGCGCTGGCATTGGCAATGCCGGTATTGATCGTCCCCTGCACTGTCACGGTGCGCATTCCACCCTCGCGATTGATACGGTTATATCCTTGGGCAGTTTTCACTTCTGCCACCACGCTAAGTGGCACATAACTGCCATCAGGGCGGGTAATGATGAAATTATCAAAATTTTGTAGGGATTGACGTTCGGTATCAGACAGGATTGCGCTAACTTCCAGCGAATACCCCCTCACCTGCATTTCGCTAACCGTGGTGCCAAAATAGGCTGCGCGCAATTGCTCTGCCACCATCCCTGCATTTATCCCCATGGGAGCTGCTGCATCGGATAGACTGATACGCAATTCGCGTTTTCCCGGACGAAGATCATCCTGCACCGAGGTAACGCCTGTATAGGTCCATATCCAGTCCTGAAGTTCCAAAGAGGCAGATTTAAGATCCTCGAAATTATCCCCCTTCAGACGCATATCGATGGCAATTCCGGCGGGGCCAATTGTCGTTTCTGCATATTTGAGACTTATTATATCAGGTAACTGGCCCACATTGGCGCGCCAATTAGCCATGATCTCATCCGGCCGACTAATACGCTCTGACGAAGGTAAAAGATCAACACTGACGGTAGAGACATGGGCGCCGCCCTCAAAGGCATCGCTGTTTTCACCATAGAAAACAGAGACATTCCTGATAAGTTGCGCTCCGTCCGGTTGCAATGGAGAAAGCTCTGCATTGGTTTTTTGCAATCCCTCCTCAAGCTTGGCAACTATGTCTTCGGTTCTGCCCAGCGGAGTGCCTTGGGGCAGCAGCACCCGCGCAACAATGGTATCGCCATCAAGTTCGGGAAAGGCAACAAATTTCAGATATCCGCCAGCCAGCATCCCCACCGAAGATAACATTATAGCAATGGCAAGCCCTGCGGTGACATAGCGAAAACGGATGGTGAGATCGACCAAAGGCCCCACCAGATGCTCGCGCACCCAAAACAGAGCTCCATTGACCATCGCGGGAATACCTGTGGGTTTTTCTCTCTTTTCAAGTGTGCCCACAAGGTGATGCGGCAGAATAAAAAACGCCTCAACCAACGAAATCATTAATACAAACAACATTACCACCGGCACCACCCGCAACACTGCCCCCAAATCACCTGACAAAAATGCCAGCGAGCCAAAAATCATTGCGGTTGTGGCAAATGAAGCCAAAACATTGGGTAATACCTGCGCGGCCCCTTCATAAGCAGCCTGAATTGGGGAGCGCCCCTTTTCACGCAGACTGACAATATTTTCGGCAATCACAATGGCATCGTCCATCAACAAGCCAATAACTATCAGCAATCCAAGGGTAGTCATCAGGTTTAGCGAATAGCCAACCATCCACATCAAAAAAACACCGCCCATGAACGAAACCGGCAACCCCATCGCTACCCAGAATGAAAAGCGAAAGCCAAAAAATGCCCAAAGCACTAAAAACACCAGCCCCAGCCCCTGCAAGCCGTTGACCACAACCAAATTTAGCCGCTCACGCACAACTGTCGCTGCGTCCGAAGTTATTTCCAGCACAACACCAGATGGCGCCTGTTGGCGTTCGTTTTCCAAAAACAACTGAATTTCATCGATTACCCGCAAGGCATCTTCGGTCCGGGTTTTATTGATATCAAGAACAGCAGCCAATTGGCCATTAAAAATAATTCTGTCATAGCCAGGAGTAAACCGTTCAAAAATTCTGGCAACTTCCCCCAAACGAACTTGCCCGCCATTGGCATCCGATCTGATCACAAGATCAGACAAAGTGCTTACATCCTGGCGCTCTTCAGTAACCCGTACCAACAGGGTTTCGTCTATGGTTTCGATAGTACCTGAAGGCATATCAAGGCTTGATGCCTGAATAAGTCGCGCTACACCTGCGACTGACAAACCGAATTTACGCAAAGCATTATCGCTTAAATCCACCCGCAATTCACGGCTGGAAAAGCCCCGAATATTTACAATTGGAATGCCTCCCCATCGCAACATACGGATGCGCACTTTCTCGGCATAATCTTTCAAATCTGTGCGCGACTTGGGGCCGGTAATTGATACCGAGGCAACAAAATCTGCCATGCCAAGAGGCGTAACCCGCATGGTTTCTGCTCGTTCGGGAAAATCATTTATGGCTTCAACCTGTGATTTTACATCTGCAACAAAAGCCTGAAAATCATTACCCTCATTCATACGGGCAATAGCACGGCCCAGCCCCTCGCGGGATTCGCAAGATTGGCTATCCAGACCGGTTACCGAATCCAGTGCGTTTTCAATCCGCTGACAAATGGCGGTTTCCACATCCTCGGGACGCGCTCCCGGATAGGGAACAGAAATCTCTACCCTACTAAGGTCTCTAGCCGGAAAGGTTTCGCGTAACAATTGCGGGCCGGCAATTAGCCCTGATAACAAAAACACGACCATCAACAGGTTGGCAAATGTAGGGTGAGACGTAAAAAAGCGGATCATTTACCGGCTCCTGCACTAGCAATTTTTTGCATCAGTTCAATATCCTGAACAGGTGCCAGCAGCAGGCCATCCATCATTGGCACAGGGTTAGAAACAACAATTTTGTCGCCAGGTTCTATTCCTTCGCCAATGACAGCAAAACGCCCCTGTAAAAAGTAAATGCCAACCGGCGCTAGTCGAAGTCTGTTCTGTGCATCCACAAGCATCACATTGCCATCACGCAGCGCGCTACGTGGCACAAGAATGGCATCAAGCGGAGTGGCCTCCAGCACAGTTTCCACAAACATGCCCCGGGTAAGAGGTGGACGAGTACCCAGCTCGGTACTGGTATAGGCATTATCAATTCGCACGATTACCCCGATAGTCCCGGTTTTGGGGGCTATGGCATTGCTGATCCGATCAACAAATGCTGGCCAAATTATAGTTTCACTTCCCAGAGTTAACAGAACCTGCGCCGATATTCCGCTTGCAGACATTATTTCGGTCAATGCCACGGGGTCCAGAGTGTAGCCGCTTGTATCATTGCCCAAATTTTCAAATAGTTTTTGCAATTCTACAGCCGGGATCTGCGCCTCGACTTCTGCGGCATCAATACCGTCAAATATTGCTACGGTTTGGCCGCTGCGCACCAATTGACCAATTTCTATATTTGCAAGCGAAACACGCCCGGCAAATGGCACCCGCAATATTGTGCGACTTAAATTGAGTTCAGCAATTCGCAATGATGTTTCAAAGACGGCAATCTGCTCTATCTGTGCCTGTTGCTGCGCCGGGTTAAGAGCCAAAGAATTTTGAATATTTTGCACTTTTTGGCTTTGGGCCAGATAGGCACCCCGAACTGAATCATAGGTTGCCACAGGTGCAACACCCGTATCAACCAACCTTCTCTGACGTGCCATCTCAGTGGCTTTAAGTTCCAGAGCCTCCTCTTCGATCAACAGGCCGGTTTCTAGATTATTTGCAGCAATCACTATTTCAGCCAGCCGTGCCTCGGCAGCACGAATATTGGCCCTCGCCTGCGCTACATCCAGCTTGTATTCGCTATCATCCAAGCGTATGACAACCGCCCCTTCGGGCAAAATATCGCCCTTTTTCAATAGCGGATTGACATATTCTGCCGTGCCGCTCACCTGCGCAATGGCCTCATAACTACGGGCCGGTGTAACCAAACCAAAACCCGACGCCCGGGGTGGAATTCGGGTTTTACTCGCCTCTATAATCCGCACAGCAACGGCTCGCTCTGCGATAATTTCTTGCGCAGGCGCGGGTTTTTTAGCAATCGTAAAAGCGACAAACCCAACCCCAACCAGTACGATTGGCAAGGTTATCAATAACAGTTTCAATCCAGCTTTCATGGGGTTTTTTCCTTAGCCATAAATCCATTTAGCAACAAATCCAGAAGTCGTTCCCCATCATTTTGAAGAACTGCATTTTGAAGAACTGCATTTTGAAGAACTGCATTATTGCGCGATACCAACATCCGCAAAACAAGGCTCTGAATCAGCCCAAATATCAATTGAGACGCATCTGCCGGATCCACATCCATGCAAAATTCTTTTCTTTCAATCCCAAGCGCAAAATCAGACTCAATTGCTAATCGCAACTGGGCCATAGCTGCCTGAATTGTCACCTGAAATGTATAGTGATCATCCTTACCACCACGCATGGTCATCAATTCTGGCAAAGCGGGGTTTTGCTCCACAAGTTTTATGTGTTCCATGACAAGGCACTTCAATCTCTTTTTAGGACTTGAATGTGCCTGCTGGGCAAAAGAAACATTTTCCCCGATTTTTTGGGCCAGACTTTTTGCCCCTGCCGCCCAAATATCTTCTTTGCGCCGAAAATGTTTATAAATCGCAGGCTGGGTAATCCCCAAGTGATCAGCAATCATTCCCGTAGAGACTTTATCCGGCCCATGTTCATAAGCTAAATCAAGCGCTGTTTGCTCGATCTCATGGCGTCGATCCACAGATATTTTTCGGATAGATACAGCCATCATACACTTCCCATGACAATAGCAGCACCAGCACCAGCACCAGCACTAGAAACTTGTCCAAATTGTAGAATTTCAAGTTGAATAATAGAGCGAGGCACCCGTTTCTCCACAAACATAAATACTAGGTTATACTGCTATAACTTAAATTTTTTCCGTGTCAACGCCAATGCCAATACTACAACTCCCAATAACCCTGGAAGCAAAAAAATGGGTAATGTTCATACCGTTTGGTTCCGGCACTTCTGATTTTTACCAGAAGTGCCGGCTGTTTCGATTATTTTATGCGTTTGATAGAAACCGAAGCAAAGCCCATACCGCCAATGGATGTGGTCATATTGGTGCCCTCGTCTTCACCGATATCAAAACGGGATAGTTCGATTTCCGTCGAGCCATCACCCATGGTCATGGTTTCACTAGCCATCATCGGATCGCTAGCCATACCATCGCTAGCCATACCATCGTTGGCCATACCATCGTTAGCCATACCATCGTTAGCCATGTTGTCACTCGCCATACCATCGCTGGCCATGTTGTCGTCACCCATAGTGCCCGGGAAAGCGGCAGTTGACAGGTCAAAAATGGCAGTCAGATAATTATCCGGCACCATTGTGGGTGCAACCATGGTAAATATGCGCAAGTCTTCGGCATCAGTTTCCAGCGTGAAAGTAAGTGCCTTGCCCGGAGCCAGCAATATACCCGGAGGGCCATCCATGCCGGTGGCAACGTTTGCGCCATCGCCTATGCTGGCGGCTAGTTCTGCCGGATTTCCACTAAGAACCTGAACTTTAGCAGCCGGAGTGACAGACGAACCGTCAAAAATTTTGCCGTCATATTTGGTGTCAGCAACCAGAACCGGAGCAATCAGTTCATTAGACATTTTGTTTAGCACCGTAATTTCATAGGTCTGGGCCAAAGCTGGCGATGCCATCATCAAACCAAGTGTGGAAACGGCGCCAAGCGCCAGAATTGCGTTTTTCATTTTTTATCCTCAATGTTTGCTACTAGGTATAATTATGTTGTCTGCCTTTGCCACACAGCGAAATTTAACGGCTACGAGGTAACTGCATGAAAGACAATTAGAGCCGGGATGTTTTTTGACCGTTAGGACAAGGTTAGGATTTGGTTAGCTTGCAACACACTTGTGTGACACGTATATTTTTCTCAATAATATAGGCGTTATACAAATATGGTAACCTGCAAGGCCCCCACACAAAGCTGAAGAAAAACCATAGGCAAATAAGAAAAATGAGCGTAATTTCTGACGAAACATATAAGGGAAAACGTATTTTGGTCGCCGAAGACGACGACAATATCCGCAATCTTTTAACCTCTTATCTGTCGGTCAGCGGTTTTGAAACCGTGCCGGTGGCCAGCGGCTTAGCGGCACTCAGACGCCTTGAGACAGCTCCATTCGACCTTGCCATTCTGGACATCATGCTACCGGAAGTGAACGGTCTGGATATATGTCAGAGGCTGCGCGAACATCATCAAATGCCAGTACTTATGCTCACGGCTCTGGGTGAAGAGCACGACCGTATCCGGGGATTTGAGGTTGGTGCTGATGATTATCTGGTAAAGCCGTTTTCACCGCGAGAACTGGTCGCAAGGGTCAAGGCTATCCTGAGGCGGACAGCTCCGGCAGAGAACGAGACGAAGTTGCCCCCGTTAAAAGCAGGTTTAGACAGGACGCATGCCACCTATCCGATAGAAATGGACTGGGCCTGCAAGAGCGCCCGTTTTGATGGAAAAGAACTTGAGCTAACCCAATATGAATTCAAAATACTGGCTGCACTGATACGGCGCCCCGGAGTGGTATTCTCGCGCGACGAACTGCTTGATTTGCTTTATCCCAGCGGCGCCAGCGTCGTGCCCAAAGCTGTTGACGTGCATATCCACAATTTGCGAGCAAAACTCGGCCCCAAGGGAGCCAAATTGCTGCAAACCGTGCGCAGTTTTGGCTATAAGGCGGCCAGACTAGAAGCGCTAGCAGCAGATAAGTCATCGGAGTCAGTGGAGTCAGATAAGTCATCGGAGTCAGTGGAGTCAGATAAGTCATCGGAGTCAGGTAAGTCAGTGGAGTCAGGTAAGTCATCGGAGTCAGGTAAATCCTGGGCATCAAATGAGTAAGCAAAAAAAAAGGTCTCGGGGATATCCGGTTTTATTGTTCCAACTGGTTATTGCCAACATCATCGTTGCTGGCGCTGTCACCGCTACTCTTTATTGGATTTTTACACAGTTAATGGACAATTATTTCAACAAACTGATGAATGAATTCGATATTTCACCAACCAAGCTTAACTCGATGTTTGCCAGCAATGTCGAGCAAAGCCTATGGTGGGGCATTGTCGTGGCGCTGGCATTGGGCACCGTTCTGTCACTTTTGCTCACCAAAACATTGCTGCGCCCTATCTCAAAGATGGTGCGGGCAACCGAAGACATTGCCCAAGGCGATCTTTCGGCCCGCACCCCGGCACTAAAAGGAGAGTTGGGCACCTTGTCATGGCACCTAAACGACATGGCCAGCGCCCTTGAACGTCAAGAGGAAGGTCGCCAGCAATTATTACGCGATCTCAGCCACGAGCTGCGCACCCCCCTAACCAATGTCAAAGGCTATATCGAGGGACTTGAAGACGGGGTTTTTAAGGCCGGGCCGGAAGTATTTGAGGTTCTCACCTCCGAAGTACGCCGCCTCAACGATCTTATCGATGATTTAAGTGAACTGAATTTTACTGAAAACCTTTCCGGCGGTTTGCAAAATGAACTTATTGATCCAAAACAGGAAATCTCTGCGGTACTGGCTGCCCATCGGGCACGTATGGTGGAGAGTGATTTTATTGTACATGTGCATGAAACAGGCACTCCAAAGAAGCTATTTGCCGACCGTAAACGCCTAAACCAGATTTTCAATAACGCCATTTCCAACATGATCCATTATTCCTTGAGCGAAAGTCCACCGAATACGGGCAAATATGGCGAAATACTTATTGACTGGACAAGAAAACAACAAGTCATCATCTGCTTTGAAAACCGGGCGCAGGATATTTTGGCAAATGATCTGGAGCGCCTGTTTGATCGTTTTTACCGGGCCGACAAGTCTCGATCAGGAAAGTCTAAAAATGTAGGGCTGGGGCTGGCTATCGTCAAACGGTTGGTCAATGCCCATGGGGGCAAGGTCTGGGTGGAATTTAATGGTGGCCGGTTCAAGCTTTTTGTTGCCCTGAAACTCGGCAGGGAAAATTCACTGGACGCTCCCGAAGGAACAAAACTTGCGCTCAAGGGCACCGGACCTGTCACGGGTTAGCATCCATAGACGGAAAGGTTTAATTCCCATGCTTGATGCAAAGGCACAAACACGATGACAAAGCATCAGGAAAGACAGGTCGCTATAGATGAATTTTTGTCAATGGCGGAGGACTCGACATACTAACGACTTTTTCTCGTAAAGGCAGTCGAACACCTTCGAAAACCCGCGATTAACTGAGCGTTTTCATTCTCTTAGTTCGGTATTGGTGCGGGCCAGAGCGCATGCCAAAGCAACGAACCGAAGGACAGAAATAGACTGGCTTACCCTGAATTCCTCTGCTAACCTGCCCGAAAAACTATTGGAGTCGTAGATTATGGCCTCGCCAAATCAGGCAATGACAGTTCGCGACGTAGCTGGCTATCTTAACGTTGACGAGAAAACAGTATACCGGCTCGCCAAACGTGGTGAACTGCCTGGGTTCAAAGTTGCGGGCGCATGGCGGTTCAAACGCGCCGACATTGAAGGCTGGATCGAAAACCAGAAGCAAACATCCACAAACAATACGGCGGGTGCCTGACTATGCCACAGCCGGTTGCACCAAAGATCTATCATATCATCCATGTGGACCGGCTGCCCTCAATCATCGCGGATGGCCACCTGTGGTGCGACGAACAGATTAATGCACGCAACCCGCCGGGCACGGTCATTGGCATGAACAGCATCAAGCAGAGGCGTTTAACCCAGCTGAAACTCGACAGCCATCCAGAGCTGTATGTCGGGCAGTGTGTGCCGTTTTACTTTTGCCCACGGTCAATCATGCTATACTTGATTCACCAAGCCAACCACGCCGAGATGACTTATCGTGGCGGTCAGCGGCCGATTGTGCATTTGCAATGCGACCTGCGCCGGACCGTTGCTTGGGCAGGGCAGAACAATCGCCGCTGGGCTTTCACACTGTCGAACGCCGGTGCCTTTTATTTCGAGGATCGCAATGATTTGACTCGGCTGGGGGACATTGACTGGGACTCAGTTCAGGCCAGCCGCTGGTCCGGCAACGGCATCTCCCACTCGGTAAAGGAAGGCAAGCAGGCCGAATTTCTGATGGAGCATTCTTTCCCATGGGAGCTGGTCGAACGAGTTGGCGTAAGCTCGCAGGCGATATATGGCCAAGCCAGCGCTGCAATTCAGGCTGCGGTGCACAAACCGCATATCGAAATTAAACCCGTTTGGTATTATTAGTTTTAGGAGGGAGGTAAAAATGTTCGAATATAAAACTGGCGACATTCTTGCAGAGGATGCCGAGGCATTAATCAACACAGTAAATTGCGTGGGTGTGATGGGGCGCGGAATTGCGTTGCAGTTCAAGAATGCGTTTCCGGACAATTTCAAAGCCTATGCAACGGCCTGCAAGCGCGAAGAAGTTCGCCCCGGGAACATGTTCGTGTTTGAGACCGGCCAGTTGACCAATCCGCGATACATTATCAATTTTCCCACCAAGCGTCACTGGCGAGGCAAGAGCCGAATGGAAGACATTGATTCAGGGTTGAGGGATCTGGTCGATGTCATTCGCAAGTTCAAGATCACATCGATTGCCATTCCCCCGCTCGGCAGCGGCTTGGGAGGGCTTGACTGGAATGAAGTGCGCCCCCGAATTGAGGAGGCTCTTCATGGTTTCAATGACCTTCGCATTATTATCTTCCAACCAAATGGTGCCCCCGAGCCGAGCAAGATTACTCGAAAAAAGCAAGCACCGAACATGACAACCGGCCGCGCTGCTCTGGTTGGCCTGATGGATCGGTATCTGAGCGGCCTTCTCGACCCGTTCGTGACGCTCCTTGAAGTGCACAAGCTCATGTATTTCATGAAAGTGAGTGGTGAACCGGCGATGGAACGGTTACGCGTGGTCAAAGGACCTTACGGTCCGTATTCCGAGAATCTGACCCACGTGTTGCGTGAGATCGAGGGATATTTCGTCTCTGGCTATGCCGATGGTGGCGACTCACCGAACAAGCAATTGGAATTGGTTCCCGGTGCAGTAGATGATGCCAGCGCTTTTCTGGAACAACACGCAGACACTCAGAAGCGCTTCGACGAAGTCTCAGACTTGGTGGCTGGGTTCGAAACGCCGTTCGGTCTAGAGCTTTTGTCTACAGTGCACTGGATTGTCGTGAATGAATCTGCGAGTTCACTGAATGATGTCATTTCGAAGATTTACGGTTGGAACGAGCGCAAGAAACGGTTCTCGCCGCGTCAGATCGCGCTAGCAGTGGACGTACTAGCGAGCAATGGCTGGATTAAGCCTGAATCGTTGCGCGCTAGTTGATGGTGAACTGTAACAGCACAGGACTGCGCATCCCGCTTTTCTCACTCTTAAGGTAAGGGCGTCGGTCAATTAGGCTGCGTCATGCCCGATGCTTCTGCTCCTCCTCACCGTCCTCCCGGCTCACTGGTTGCGCCAGCGCAGCAGTCGCTTGGAAAAACGCGTCTTGCTGCTCATCCGACATGCCGCGGAACAGTTCAAGAAGCGCGCGCTCGCGTTCGGATTTGGCCTGTGGCGGGGCATCGAGCAGGTCGAAGGGGTGGCAGTCGAGCGCCTCTGCCAACCGATCCACCCAATCGACCGTCAGCCCCCGGCGACCTTTCTCGAGATGGCTGATCTGCTGGTTGCTGGCTCCCATCTTGTCGGCCAGAGCCTGAAGGGTCAGGCCACGCGCTTTTCTCAACTCAGCAATACGGTTTTTCA
>Ga0316204_10000619_pt1 | contig 123397 bp, 114 predicted proteins | sample 6monrhotite_MG_2_FD_205661 | JGI IMG/M metagenome (GOLD analysis project Ga0316204, IMG submission 205661) | Microbial mat bacterial communities from mineral coupon in-situ incubated in ocean water Damariscotta River, Maine, United States -... | ecosystem: Environmental > Aquatic > Marine >...
ATTAAATACCGCTGTTGCCCCTGATTTTTTCAGTAGAGTTGTCTCATCCGGATATCGGGCTATTGCTGTCACTCTTCCTGTAAAAGAGATCTTACGTAACTGCCCTAACGCATCGAGGTTAGCCTGTAGATTAGGCAATGCTAGCATAACCAGTTCAATGCGGTGTTTCTGTTCGACTTTTTCCCAGAAATCCGCATCACTCGGATCGCCATACAGAACATTCTGCCCTGACGACTGATGTTTCTTAACCTTCTCTGCATCAAAATCAATACCGACAACCGTTTCACCATGTAATTCACGCATTTTGATATATGCACCATTACCGACTCTGCCCATACCAAAAATAGCGATAGTAGCACCGAGAGTATCCAGTAAAGGGTCATCTGGCAGCCTCTCCTTGCTTTGAAACTTTAATAAAGAGCCTCTGAACTTACTGTAAATTTTGTCGTCGATTACATTTAGAGGTGCAGATATAATAAAAGAGACTGATAATGCAATAGCAATAATCACCAGCCACTCAGCATCTAACCAGCCATTTGTTACACCAATCGCAGCAACGATAAGACCAAACTCACTATAATTAGTCAGGTTAAGCGTTGCCAGTAAAGAGGTTCGTGCGCGCAGTTTAAAACGGGTCATAAAAGCAAAAAACAGAGCCGATTTTATAAACATAAATGGCACGAGTAACAAACCAATAATGAACGCTTCAACCGTTAACAGACCGGACATGCCTATAGAAAGAAAAAAACCAACCAGAAACAGGTCTTTAAAACCAAGCATAGATTTGGCTAACTCATTTGTTTTAGGATGATTGGAAATTAAAACTCCCATAATAAGCGCACCTAAATCATCTTTTACACCACCCAGCTCAAATAACTCTGCTCCACCTAGCGCCAACACCAGGCCATATAAAATAAGTAACTCACCATGACCCGTTTTCTGTAAAAAATGATGGAACAGAGGACGAGCAGGAATAAGTAAAAACAATAACAGAGCCCATGGAGAAGGAATTTTACCCGTGGATGCTGCGAGGAAAATAACCGCAGCCAGATCCTGCATCACCAGAATACCGATAGCGATACGCCCATGTAGTGATTGCATCTCACCTTTTTCTTCCAGTGACTTTACGACAAAAACAGTACTGGAAAAACTCAATGCAAAAGCAAGCATTAATGACAGCCTGAAATCCAGTCCACTAAACAGTGAAACGTTCATTATTGCCAGAATAAAAATTGCAGTACCAAAAACTGCAATAATTGTAGATATATGGAGTACGGTTACTGCCCAGACCTGCCGCCGTATCAATACTTTCGGGTTTAATTTTAAACCAACCGTAAAGAGCAACAGCGTAATACCCAGGTCAGCAAGTTTCTGCAGGGTTTCACCACTTGTAAAGCCCATATAATTAAGCACAAAACCGGTGATAAGAAAACCGACCATCGGTGGCAGGTTAATTACCTTCACCAGATAACCTAGAATAAATGCCAGTGAAATCCAGCTAACATCACCTAACGCAATTGCAACCCATTCAAAATCCATGGATTATATTTCCCCGTTAATTTTTATATTAATTATACTACCATCGATAAAGCACATATTTCAGTTGTGGTTCTTGCTCTAGATTAAGCTGGCAGTAACAATTTGTAGCTATACTCACATTATAGATTACGAGTATAGTGTAGTAACGTTATTTTACCGTTTCTTAACAGGATGTGTTCATGAATGATAAAAATAATAAAGACCTTTCAGGTGAACCCGGACATGAACTAATTGGTGATTCCGATGATAAATATATGGAATTTCTTCATAAAATAATACGTATCGCCGTGAAAGTGCTGGCTGCATTAATGGTTGTTGTTATCGTCTGGGGTTTGGGGGATGTTGTATATGTTTTATATCAGCGCCTGATGGCACCGCCATTCCTGCTTTTAAGCATTGGTGATATTCTAGCCACATTTGGTGCTTTTCTTGCTGTACTTATTGCAATTGAGATTTTCATAAATATTACTCTCTACCTGAAAACCAATGTTATACCGGTAAGATTAGTTGTAGCGACTGCACTAATGGCTATTTCACGTAAGGTAATTATTTTTGATTTTGAAAAAATCACACCGATGTTCGTTTTAGCAACAGGATCTGTTGTATTAGCGCTGGGAATAACATATTGGCTTATTAGTAAAAAGTCACATTATTAAAATATTATTCTATTGATAAATTAATCGTTAAATTTTCAATATTCAGGAAAAATCATGATTGCAGAGTTAAGTGAAACAATAGATATTCTATTCATCATTCAGCTAATCATTTTATTTGTTCTACTTATTTTAGGTGTCATCATCTTACGCCATATATTCAATACAAAAAATAAACATGATCAATCAAACAAGTTCAATCAAGTCCAGGAAAGCTGGCACTCTGAAAGCATAGAAAAAGTTCTATCAATACTTAAAACAAACAAAATTGGTTTATCCGATAAGGAAGTATCTTTAAGGTTAGCAAAGTACGGTAACAACCAGCTAGACGAAACTCAATCACGTGGCCCACTTTTACGGTTTTTATATCAGTTTCACAATGTACTGGTTTATGTATTAATCCTCGCTGGAGCTGTAACCGCATTACTCGGACACTGGGTTGATTCCAGTGTAATTATCGGTGTCATTTTACTTAATGCTGTCATTGGTTTTATACAGGAAGGTAAAGCTGAAGACGCACTAAAAGCAATTCAGGAAATGTTATCTCCAAATGCCATGGTGTTGCGTGAAGGAAAGCAGATATCAATACAGGCAGAAGCCCTGGTACCAGGAGATATAGTATTACTGCAATCAGGTGATAAGGTACCTGCGGACTTACGTTTGTTACAGACAAAAACACTGCAAATACAGGAATCTGTTCTTACCGGTGAATCAATACCCGTAGAAAAAAATACTGCTCCTGTCTCCAGACAATCTGTTATTGGAGACCACCTGTGCATGGCATATTCCGGCACTCTAATAACACATGGTCAGGGTACAGGTATTGTTGTGGCCACCGGTGCTTTTACTGAAATTGGCAAAATTAGTACACTGGTTTCAGAGGTTGATTCAATGATTACACCTCTATTGAAGCAAATGGCACATTTTGCGCGCTGGTTGACCTTTGCAATTTTGGGCATTGCCGTAATTACATTCATATTCGGCACATTTGTTAGAGATTACGCTTTATCTCAAATGTTTCTTGCCGCTGTAAGTTTAGCCGTAGCTGCCATTCCTGAGGGGCTACCTGCAATTATGACAATTACACTGGCTATTGGTGTACAACGAATGGCACGACGCAACGCCATTATACGCCGCTTACCAGCCGTTGAAACATTAGGTGCAGTATCAGTAATTTGCTCGGACAAAACCGGCACGCTTACCCGTAATGAAATGACCGTACGTAGTATTGCCACTGCTGATAAACATTTTGAATTCTCTGGTACGGGTTATGACCCTCATGGTGCTGTTTCACTATTAAACCAACAGACACCTAATGAGAGCTCTCCTCTTTTGCTAGAAATAGGTAGAGCCGCTGTACTTTGTAATGACGCATCATTAGAACAGCGAAATAATGACTGGCTGGTTCATGGTGATCCAATGGAGGGTGCGTTATTAGTATCAGGTTTAAAAATCGGACTTGATATTGAAACCGAAACAAAACAATTCCCTCGAACTGACCTTATTCCTTTTGAGTCAGAGCATCGTTTTATGGCGACACTTCACCATAGTCACTCAGGTGATGCATTTATATTTATTAAAGGTGCGCCAGAACGTATTCTTGAATTATGCTCTCATCAAAAAACAGATAACGATAAACAGTTAATTGATAAACCTTACTGGATGAATCAGATCCACCAATTAGCGCAGCAAGGCCAGAGAGTTTTAGCTATTGCCATCAAGCCGGTTAACCATGAATTAATGGAGTTAACATTTAATGATGTCGATGACGGCATCATTATGTTGGGTCTGTTTGGTTTAATTGACCCTCCTCGAGAGGAATCTATTGCGGCAATAAAAACCTGTAATGATGCTGGCATCAGGGTAAAAATGATTACGGGTGACCATGGTGTTACGGCACTTGCTATCGCCAGACAGTTAAATCTTATAAATACTGATACGGCTATCACAGGAGAAATAATTGATTCAATATCTGAAGATGAATTACGCCAACGCGTGCAGGATGTTGATGTATATGCAAGGGTAAACCCTGAGCATAAGTTACTTCTTGTAAAACTATTGCAGGAGTTAGGCCTAATTGTCGCCATGACCGGGGATGGTGTAAACGATGCTCCGGCATTAAAACGTGCAGATGTAGGTACAGCCATGGGGTTTAAAGGCACTGAAGCGGCGAAGGATGCGGCAGAGATGGTACTGGCTGACGACAATTTTGCATCAATTACACAGGCAGTAAAAGAAGGTCGTACGGTTTACGATAATCTTAAAAAAGCTATCCTTTTTATCCTACCAACGAATGGTGGTGAAGCACTTATTATACTGGCCGCTATTATGTTTGGCTTTCAACAACTGCCACTAACACCTGTGCAAATTCTCTGGGTAAATATGGTAACGGCTATAACACTGGCGCTTTCGCTCTCGTTTGAACCCGCAGAACAAAACGTAATGCACCGTCCCCCACGTAATGCTCATGAACCAATGTTAACGAAATATCTCGTATGGCGAGTTATTTTTGTGTCTATAATTATGATGACTGGAACTTTTGGTCTATATATTACTGAACTAAACCAGGGTTTGGGTATTGATCATGCACGTACCGTCGCAGTGAACACATTAGTTATGTTTGAAATATTCTATCTTTTTAATTCACGTTACCTGAAAACCAGTATATTTAACTGGCATGGCTTTACGGGTAACCCATATGTACTAATAGCAATATCAATACTGATCATTTTACAATTGGCTTTCACTTATCTTAGTTCTTTACAGAGTTTGTTTGGAACTACCGGTATAAACTTTACTACCTGGGTACTAATCATCTGTGTTTCTTCTTCCGTATTATTTTTGGTTGAGCTTGAAAAATATATTGTACGTCACCTGGAAAATAAACACTTCACGATGAATAAAGGTAAATAGTATGCAACAATTTAAAAACATACTCTGTATTATTAATAAAAATATGGATAATTCTCTATTGTTATCACAGGCGACTGAATTAGCCAACAACAACCAGGCAAGTCTTACCGTAATTGAAGTAATCGATCAACTCCCACCAAACATGCTGTTCAAAGACCAGAAAACATCTATCAATGACCTTAAACTAAAACTAATATCCGAGTGTGAACAGAGGCTTGAAAACTTAATTAAACCTATTAGTAAACATATTGAAATACATATCAGGGTACTTTACGGTATAGCTTTTATCGAAATCATTCGTGAAGTACTCCGAAATAATCGAGATCTTATAATTAAAACAGCGGATAATAATGGTCTTATAGATCGATTATTTGGTAGTGAAGATATGCATTTATTACGTAAATGTCCATGCCCTGTATGGTTAGTTAAAGAATCATCATCAGATCATCTTGAAAGAATCCTTGCATCCGTCGACGTTGATGATAATTACCCATTAGAAGAGATTGAAACAAGAAATTCGCTTAATGTTCAAATTATAGAAATAGCAAGCTCATTAGCATTAGACAAACAAGCAGAACTGCATGTTCTTAATGTATGGGGCGCTTTGGCCGAAAACTTTGTTAGAAGTGACCAATTGACACAGCCGGATGAGGATGTTGATCATTACATTGATGTTGTAAGACAAAAACATCAGAATAATCTCAGTTTACTAATGACAAAAATAAAAAAAATATCAGGCAAGAGCATAAAAGCAACAACAGAACTAGTAAAAGGTTACCCTAGAAAAGACGTTCCACTTTATGCAAAAAACATTAAAGCTGATTTACTAATTATGGGCACTGTTTCTCGAACCGGAATTTCAGGATTTTTCATGGGTAATACAGCTGAAACTATACTAAACCAGCTAGACTGTTCTGTTTTAACCATTAAACCACCCGGTTTTATTTCACCAGTAACACTTGATTAATAAAAGGCATTGATAGACCAGATAAATTGCATTTTAAAAAGAGTATAAACTGAATCTGTTAATTATTGAGAATAATCACAATACAGCTTAACTTGATTTCGACCATTGTTTTTAGCCTGATACAATGCAACATCAGCTTTCTCGATTAATGAAGAGCTATCTGTTAACTCATCAGCTTTTTGCGACACAACACCAATACTCAATGTAACTACTTTACTTACCGTTGAATCTTTATGCTTCATACTACAATTCTCTATCTCAGCAATTAATTTTTTTGCCAAACCCAAAGCATTTTCAGCATTAACATCAGGTAGTATTACAACAAATTCTTCACCGCCATATCTTGCGACAAAATCAGCTGTACGACCGAAGTAGTCTTTCATTATGGTTGCAATTTTTATTAAACAGTTATCTCCAGCCAAATGACCATACGTGTCATTATAATTTTTAAAATAGTCTACATCACACATTAATAACGATAAAGAGCCATTAGATCGTTTTCCTCGATCAATTTCTCTATCAATTATTTCATTAAAATACCGCCTATTGAAAGTATTTGTTAAACCATCAATTTTAGTAAGACTCTCCAGGTGTTTATTTGCATTTAACAGATCTGATGTTCGTTCTATAACTTTATCTTCCAGATGTTTAATCTGGTTTGCAACTTCCTTTTCTGCATTAGCTCTGTCTGTAACATCTATACCGGTTCCAATAATAAATGATATATCACCATTTTCATTACAAATTGCTGTATTAGACCAGTCAATTAAACGTTTACCTTTTTCTTTCGTTAACCAGTAATTTGAGTATTTATTTGGAAAATGTCCGGCAGTTAGTTGATGAAATACGTCCTCAACCCCTTTAATTTCATCAAGGGGAACAAACAGGTCCCAGGGTGTTTTATCTACGACTTCTTGAAAACTATAACCAGTCAAAGATTGAGCCGCCTGATTGAAAAAAACGATTTTACCGTGCTCATTTAAAACAAGAATAACTGCGTCGACTATATTTAGAACTTCAATTACAATATTTTCAGCAGACAAAAGATCTTTACTCATGATCTTTCCTTCAGAGGGGTAACGAATTAACACAAAACATATATTTCATTTATAACTATTAACTTTTTATTTGATTATAGCTCAGAGAAAAGGAGTTTTGCGGGATAGCCAGTTATATTGAATATAAAAATTAGCATATAAGCACTACATTATATATATCTATTACTGACAGTCTAAATGTGTATACTGTTTAATCACATATCATTAATGCGTAAGACTTTGATTTAATTATATAAATTATCACCTATATTCAGCATACATGTGACGTACCCAGTCGAGTTCTGTTGTCCATTCATTAAGCGTGTCCTCTAACGCTGCAGGCAATGGAGATGGCCAGGGCAAGCCATATTTATCTGGTTGAACTAATGGCGCTAATAGTGAAGCTGCAGCCAGATCTGCACGACTAAATTCATTACCTGCAAGGTATTTATGTTCTGATAAATGCTTATTTATTTTATCTATTGCCAGTTTGAGTTTAATTTTTGCCTGAGCGGCTGTCTCATCATTAATCCGCATCAGCTTTATCATTTTAATTCGAAGTGTGGGAAAAAAGAATTTCATCAGAATCTTTCCATACCATGGCCCTTTATAAGTAAATATAGGTATTAGTATTTCTGGGTGTTCTAACAAAGTGTGGTAAAAAAATGTACGTAAGTTTACCCCTACTTCTTTATCTACAAATGCTTCCCACTCCAGGGCGTTAATACGCGTTTTTTCATCAGCAGGCGTCAGACTATTATCTGGAAATTTATTATCTAAATAATCAATAATTTTATCCGAGTGCTGAATAATATCATTTTCATATTTCAATACAGGGACTTCAGATCTTTTTGCGATAGACATGATCTGTTTTACATGTGGCCCGGGCAACAGGTTTTTAGTTTTATAAGGAATATTCTTATAATCAAGAGCCCATCGGGCTTTTTCACAATAGTGAGAAATTGGAAACTGGTATAACGTCGTCATTCAAAAAAATCCTTTTAAGTCGTTGTATATATATTATACATAAAGTCACTGAACACCTGTTCAAGACCTCTGCAATATTAATGACTTGTTGTTATGGAAACAATTAAAAATCTTTGTTTTAAATCTAACGATATCTCGTTGAATGTCTACGACTATTCGTTATAAACGATTTATCGTATCAGGCTACTTAGCACAAACACATAAAATATTTTTAATTATCAATAACTTATAGTTTTAAATTTTCTGGCACAGCTTCTGCTCTATTTAAGTTAACGAATTAACTCGTTAATAACTATTTTAACTACACAAGGAAAAACCATGAAGCTTAGAACATTTATTTCAACTCTCATTATCAGCATTGCTTTACTTATACCCTCGTTATCTACCGCAGGTGCACCTAAAAAAGTTGATGGTGTAACAACTATTCATCTAACCGAATATAACGGATATTTCTCCAGTCCTGAAACATTAGTGAAACTAAAACCCGGCAAATACAAATTCATCATTAAAAACAAATCAGGAAAACTGGTGGGCTTTTGGCTGCAAGACGCTAAAAGCCATAAATTTCTAGATAAATTCCCCATTGAAAAAGGTGAAACGCGCGCAACTGATATTGTAAATATTACTGAAAATGGTTTCCGTTATCGCTGCCCTATCAACCCTACTCCCTGGTATGACGTAGGTGTAGATAAAAGCTAACACTTAAGAAACAGGGTCGATGACAGTTTAAATGTAATCGACCCTTCCATTTAGATATTTAAGATTCAGGTAAAAAGATGAAAGAGCTAATTAAGAAATATCCGTCATTTCAGTTATTTAATAACAACAACCTTATTAGTAAAGTAATATTTGCTTCACTTGGCGGTTTCATTGCGATAGCCGTAATATCATTTATAGCCAGTTATTCTGGATACCCGCTAATCATGGGATCTTTTGGTGCCTCATGTGTATTATTATTCGGTTACCCTGATAGCCCCTTCTCACAACCTAAAAATGTGATTGCCGGACACCTGTTTTCAACATTTATTGGGCTGGCATTTTTACATTTCGTTGGCCCACACTGGTGGAGTATGGCACTCGCTCTATCTGTAGCGCTCGGTGTAATGATCGCGACTGATACAGTTCACCCACCAGCCGGATCAAATCCAATTATTGTTTTTTTAGCTAATGCTGACTGGTCATTTATATTCTTACCTAGCACATTAGGTTCAATATCACTGGTTATTATCGCATTTATTTTTATCAATTTTTCATCAAAGAAACTATATCCAAAATCATGGGGATAAATTCATTACAACATCAGGATTAATTATGAAAACAGAAGAAGCCATTATTACAAGACGATCTATTAAACATTTCGATCCTGAACATAAACTCAGCGAAGTTGAAATTAATAAACTACTTTCTCTAGCTATTTTATCACCCACCGCTTTTAATCAGCAAAACTGGCGTTTTGTCATTGTAGATGACCCGGAAGTTAGAAAAGAAATTAGATCGCAGTCATGGGATCAGTCACAGGTAACGGATGCATCATTATTTATTGTACTTTGCGCTGATTTAAAAGCATGGGAAAAAGAACCTCTCAGATACTGGAAAAATGCACCTAAAGAAGTCATTGAGTTTATGTTACCAGCAATAGATGGCTATTATCGCAACAAACATCAGGTACAACGTGATGAAGCTATGCGTTCATGTGGAATTGTTGCACAATCATTAATGCTCACAGCTAGATCAATGGATTATGATTCATGCCCTATGGATGGTTTTGATTTTGATGAAGTGGCAAAAATCATTAATCTTCCTGAAGATCATGTAATCACTATGTTTATAGCAATTGGTAAGGCCATTAAACCTGTATGGCCACGACCTGGTCAATTGAGTATGCAAGAGGTGATTATAAAAAACAGGTTTTAAACATAAACTAAAACTAAAACTAAAACTATCATTCATGCATAACATTGATTTAATACTCGGTATGATTGATTTAGACGTAAATTAAGATGTATCAGCATTAATTGACAGAAATATATACACTTACAAATTTAACCTTTTAAAACTATATATCTCTCTTATCAATACCCAGTGATTTCATTCGAGAAGCCAAAGTGGTCGGTTTAATACCCAGCATTTCAGCCGCGCCCTCTGCCCCCGATATTTTACCTTTGGTATAAGTTAACGCTGACATGATATTAACCTTGTCTCGAGCCAGTCTTTCTATTTCATTATAGGGAAGTTCGGAATCAGTTGAACTCACAGTACCCTGCACCGCTTCAATATGTTCCTTTTTATCCTTGGGTAAATTAAAGACTAGCCTGTTTCCTTTGCCAACGATTATCGCTCGTTCGATAACATTTTGTAATTCACGAATATTTCCTCCCCAGGCATACGTCTGAAGCTGTTTAACATTCGCATTTGTTAATTTAGGAATTTCTCTATTAATTCTATTACAAATAATCTCTATAAAGTGCTCTGCAAGCAAAGGTATATCATCCAACCTGTCCCTTAAGGGAACCGCTTCTACGGGAAATACATTTAATCTAAAATATAAATCTTCTCTGAAATTTCCTTTTTCGACTTCTTTTCTTAAATCTCGATTTGTCGCAGCAATAATACGTACATCAACCGTACGGGTTGTTTCATCGCCTACCCGTTCAAACTGGCCTTCCTGTAAGACCCGTAATAACTTACTTTGTAGATCAATGGGTATTTCACCTACTTCATCAAGGAATATGGTTCCACCGTCGGCTAATTCAAATCTTCCTGTTCTGTTTTTAATTGCCCCGGTAAAGGATCCACGCACATGGCCAAAAAACTCACTTTCAAATAACTCATGGGGAATAGCCGCACAGTTAACTCTTATTAAGGGGCGATCGCTACGTTCACTTCTATCATGTATGGCACGGGCAATAAGCTCTTTACCCGTACCGGATTCGCCAATAATAAGAACATTTGCCATTGTAGGCGCAACCAGTTCTATTTGATTTAATACCTGTTTAATTGCACAACTCTGCCCGACAATTTCTTTAAAATTATGTTTAGTTCTAATCTCTTCCTGTAAATAAGTATTCTCAGCTTCAAGACGTTGTTTCATTTTTTCAACTTCTTCATAAGCTCGCTGTAATTCCTTTTCAGCCAGTTTTCTTTTACTTATATCATTGAAAACAACAACCGCTCCTAATAGTTTTCCATCCTGCTTTATTGGGGTGCTGGTATATTCAACAGGGAAACTGCTGCCGTCTTTACGCCAGAAAACCTCATCATCAACATGATGAACTGAACCATCTTTAAATGCTGCGTAAATTGGGCATTCTTTATTGGGGTATTCTGTTCCATCAGCATGTGTATGATGTAACAGGCTATGCATGGGTTGTCCTTTTAATTCTTCAACTTCATAACCCAGCATTTTTGCTGCTGCTGGGTTTACAAACGTCGTTTTACCTTCACAACATAACCCATAAACGCCTTCACCTGCTGATTGCAAAATGAGCTGGTTTTCATTATAAATTTTTCTAATTTCTTCCTGTTCTCGTTTACGCTCTGTAATGTCATTAAAAACTACAACCGCACCTAATAATTCACCATCTTTCTTCACTGGTGTGCTTGTATATTCAACAAGGAAATGACTACCATCTTTACGCCAGAATATTTCATCATCAACATAATGCACTGAGCCATCTTTAAACGCTGCGTGAATCGGGCAGTCACAGGCATGAAAAGTCGAACCATCCGGTTTCGTGTGATGCAACATATCATGACTTTTTTTACCGGTTAATTCTTCAATGCTCCAACCCGTCATACTAGCTGCGGCCGGGTTGGCAAATATAGTGACGCCATTACAATCTATACCAAATATACCCTCTCCAGCAGCTTCCAGAATGAGTTCCCCCATTGTATTGGCTGATGTAAAGCTATTACGGCACAGCTTAATTTCATTCGTTTCACTCATGATTCGATATCCATTATGTCGTTACTTCTATTTGCTAGATATAACGTAATAACGTAATCAAATCAACGACTATTCGTCAGTTACGATTTATCGTTACATATCTCTCATATAGATTAAATTATTATTATTAGATAATTCAATAAGTTAAGTGATATTAAATAACTGGCACGTGCTCTGCAATTCATTATTAAACATTTTATCAAATATCTACTTCGTAAATATATCGAATCGAGGGTTTAATAATGAAGACATTTACCGTTATATATTTCAGGCTTTTTGTATTATTGGTACTGGCCGCGATTGCTCAGGATAGAGCTTATGCATATGAAGCGGAACCGGAAGAATACTGGCAAGGCACATTAGGTCCACTGACTATTCGTTCATTATCACCCGCCCAGTCATTGCGTTTTTCACCTATTCCCAGATCGCCCTATGGTATACCTGATGGGCAGACTGAATTGCAGTTTAATATCGCTGCAGTAAGCGTATTTAGTGAACAGAAAGGACTGTTCATGCTCGACTTTCACTTTACCGATACACGTTTTGCTATTAACCAGGGATTTGCAAATAACTGGTCTGCTGAACTCTCATTTAATGAGAGGCGCATTATAAATGCGCATCTGGATCAGTTAACACTGGAGTTCCACGACTTATTTGGTATCGACCAGAATGGGCGATCAGATGTGGAAAGAGATGATACTACAATTCAGATCTCTGAATATGGTATTGATATAGGTAAAGAAAGCCGTGGTAAATATTCTCAAACTATTGCACTTAGTGTCCAAAAAGTAATCGCTGATAAAAGCGTTGGTTGGCCTGCTATCGCAGTTAACTTTAATATGAGTTATGAAAATTTAGAAAACGGTATGATTGAGCATGGTGCATTTGACTATGGCGTACAATTTAGTATAGCGCAGAAGAAAAGCAATGGTTATGCCTACGGAAATATATCGTATACTGAATTTGGTTCAGACGACGCATTAGGCATGCCACTAACTGACCATCAATTTTCTGGCATGATGGGTTACGAGTTTAATGTAAAGACTGACCAGTCATTCATATTACAATATTTATTCAGCGAAGGTGTTGTTATTGATATGGGTGAGCTTTCAGAATATAGTCACGAAATTCACATTGGATATAAATGGAGAACAGATTCTCTACTCTGGGAAGCCGGTTTGGTAGAAAATATTGTTAACTTCGAAAACAGCCCCGATGTTGCTTTTACATTTGGCGTAACATATAAGATATAATTTTTGAGAACACATGAAACTGAATGCAGATCTATCATTAAGAGCAAGCCTTAACATTAATCAGCTTGAATGGGAGAACTCACCATCAGCCGGTGTGCAACGCCTGAGACTGGAAGCAGATGATGACAGCCCACCTGTTGAACGAGTTACAACCATAGTTCATTTTGCGCCCAAAAGTTCATTTAGCGGTCATGTGCACCCGGGGGGTGAAGAGTTTCTGGTATTAGACGGCACTTTCTCTGACCAGCACGCTGATTACCCAAAGGGTTATTATGTTCGCAACCCTAAAGGAACCGGACACGCACCACACAGTGACGAAGGATGTACGATAATTGTTAAACTCTGGCAGATGCACCCTGATGATGATCAGCAACTGGCTATCAATACAAATGATGAGAGCTTATGGACAAGTGATCCAGAAACAGGTGATGTACTTGGTTTATTTAAAGCCGATTATGAAACAGTTGAAATGTTACGCTGGTATAAAAATATGCAATTCAATAACCTTAAGTTTAAAGGTGGCGTTGAATACTTTATTCTCAATGGCAGTTTTAGTGACGACACTGATACCTACACAGAAGGTAGCTGGTTACGTTTACCCGCTGGATCAAAACAAAACATAAATATAAACGAAGACTGTTTATTATTACGTAAAACCAGTCATCTACTGGAGCCAGTTAGCTATGAGTGAGCATCATAGTGTAATAATAGTAGGCGCAGGTCTAAGTGGTTTATATTGTGCCTGGCAATTACAACAACAGCAGCAGGATGTCATTTTACTTGAAGCTCGTGAACGCACTGGTGGTCGAATTTTATCAGCTGATTATAAAAACAGTCATTTCGATATGGGTCCGGCATGGGTTTGGCCACAATTACAACCGCGTTTGAACCAGTTAACAACACAACTTGATCTTGAAATTTTTAAACAATATACCGCCGGTACTAAGTTGTATGAAAAAAACCCGAATGAAATTGAACATTATAATGGTCAATCCTCGCACAGTGAGTCATATCGAATTAAGGGCGGTAGCCATCAACTTATTGAAGCATTGTTAACTAAAATACCTCAATCGAATATTCACCTGAATACAATTGTAAAAGAAATAAACAATGATGATTTAAAAATTCACACTATTCGTGATGGCAAACAGGTCCATTACACCGCTGATAAAATCATACTTGCTTTACCACCCAGGCTAATTTTAAAAAACATAACATTTAATCCGCTTATACCTGAAGAGTTTACCAATACATGGAAAAACACCCCCACCTGGATGTCAGGTCATTGTAAAATTATATTTATATATGACAGACCTTTCTGGCGTGAAAACGAATTATCAGGTGAAGTATTCAGTCATTATGGTCCGTTGTCAGAAATTTATGATGCCAGCCCTGAAAGCGAAGAGTATTTCGCCCTAACCTCTTTTGTTGGATTAAACTCACACCAGCGAAAGCAAATTGATGAAAAACGTTTAATTGATTCAAGCATTGCACAATTACAACGCCTGTTTGGTGATGAGAGTAAAAATGTTAGTGATATCCAGATAAAAGACTGGAGTCTGGATGAGCACACAACAACTGATATAGATTTAAATTCCCCTATGCAACACCCTCAATACCCTGAAGATATACCTAAACACTTCTGGAATAAAAAACTAATACTTGCTGGTACTGAAGTAGCCCGTGAACATGGTGGTTACCTGGAAGGCGCGATTGAAAGTGCTGACGAAGCGATAACAATCTACAAATTAAAATAACACTTCATCAAACCACAACGATAATTTCTAGCCAATTAATTATTCTTACCTGTTTAATAAGTTTCCCTGTAAAACCGATATAAAGATATAAAACATCATAATAATTTCATTTTCATATTAAAAAATATATTATTCGTAAAGTATTAATTCAGTTAAACACACTTTGGCACGGCTTATGCGACAGGAATAATTAAAATACAGGAGAGAATCATGAGCCACACACAGCAACGCTACCTTAGCAATATGAACCGTCTGATAATATTTATACTTTCCCTGTCTGGTCTCTTAATGGATGGTTTTCAAACAGCAGACATTCTCTGCTCTATCGCTGTTATTATCTGGCTCTGGTTACCGTATTGTATTGAAATTGAAGCAAATATTATTAATCGTTTTAAAACCAGTCAGTAATATTATTTTCAATCTTTATAAATCAGTTTTATCAAATCTTGAAAAAATGCTTAATCGAGCAGTTCTATTCTTTTATAAATAATTCATTAGTTAAATTTAAAACTAATACTCTTAAAAAAAGTTAACGAAATTACGTGCATAACTCACGATAAACCGTTAATCACGACTATTCGTAATTACTAAAAACCATCTAACCAAGTTTATACCGTTAAATATCAATGGCTTATATCATAAATAAGGGTTGGCACAAGCAATGCAATAACTCACTCAACGAATAATCGTTAACTAACTAAATCATGAGGATTTACACATGAAAGCTGCAATAATTATTTTATCAGATCCAAAATCAGGTTCAGAAGAAGCATTAGGTCGTTTTTTTAATGCACTGGCAACCGCATACGATCATAAGGAAAATGGCGATGAAGTAACTATATTATTTCAAGGTGCAGGTACCAGATGGGCTGGTGAAATGAACAACGAAGCACACCCTGTGTATGATCTTTATAAAGCAGTTGAAGATAAAGTGGCTGGCGTTTCATGTGGTTGCGCAGATGTGTTTGGCGCTTCTGAAGAAGCTGTGAAAAGTGGCTTTGATTTAATAAAGGATAATGCTGTTCCGGGAACATCAGGTTTACCCAGTCTGAGAAATCTACGTAATGATGGTTTTGAAATTATGATTTTTTAAAAAAATAACATTACTTCCTCATACCTGCGTTGTCAGGAACTCAGTGTCTATATATGTAAAGTCACTAGATTCCTGCCTTCGCAGGAATGACAAAAAAGTCTAATTAAGGATAACAACATGTCACAAACCGGCCCATTCCATGAAGGCGAACTATCTGTTCAAACTAAATTAGGTGTGTCTGATATCGCCCGATCAAATGGCACTGTTATCTCTAACCGTATACCAGGTGCTGCTTTAAATTTCATATCACAACAGTCAATGGTTATACTCGGCAGCACTGACATAAACTCACGAATCTGGACATCAGCTATTTTTGGGGCAACCGGTTTTATAGAAGCACTGGATGCAGAAACGGTTAGAATAAATTTTAGCGATTCGTCAATATCAATAACAGACCCCTTCTGGTCAAATATACAGTCTAATTCACAGCTAGGTATGATCGTCATTGAACTTGGATCACGTCGACGTTTACGCATTAACGGACACATAGAAAAAATATCTGAAAATATTTATCATATTAATATTGATCAGGCTTACCCAAACTGCCCACAATATATCCAACGTCGACATATTCTACGAGCAAAAAAAGATAACCTGGAAAATAATACTCCTGATATCTGTGGATGTAGTTTAAATAAAAACCAGAATAATATTATAAAAAATGCCGATACATTTTTTGTCTCAAGTGCCCACCCTGACAACGGAAACGATGTTTCTCACAGAGGGGGTAAACCCGGATTTGTACAAGTCATCAATAACAACCAGTTACGCATACCTGACTACCCTGGAAACAGCATGTTCAATACATTAGGTAATTTTGAAATAAACTCGAGTGCTGGACTTGTATTTATTGATTTCAAAAACAAAAAAACACTACAATTGACAGGTAAAGCAAAGATTCTCTGGCACATTGAAAACACCGATATTGAAACGGCTGGTACACTTCGCTACTGGCAATTTGATATTGAATCATGGAGAGAAAGTAATATTTCGTTTAATATTGAATGGGAGTACCTTGATGCGTCTCCCCATAACCCTGAAATTTCTAAACAGCCAGTAAACCAAGCGGCAAAACTACAACTTACAGTTGATGAAATTATCCAGCAATCAGATAAGGTGAAATCTTTTATTCTCAAATCAAAAAATTCATTACCTGATTTTGAGGCCGGATCACATTTAGAAATCACACTTGGTAATGATTCTTCACTAATAAAACATTACTCCATACTTTCTAACCCTAACCATCTAGATCATTATGAAATAGCTGTATTAGAACAACCTGAAAGCAACGGAGGTTCTTATGTTATGCACCATCAAGTTAAACCCGGAGATATTTTAAATTGTTCAGCACCCAGAAATGAGTTCCCTGTTTATGAAAAAGCAGATCACAGTATATTGATTGCTGGCGGCATTGGTTTAACACCTGTTTTATCTATGATAGAAGACCTTGAATCAAAGAAACAATCTTATGAAATACATTATACTGCCAGATCAGAATCTGACCTTATCTACGTAGATAGAATAAAAAGTATTGCTGGTAAAAAAGCTACTTTTTACACATCTGCTGATAATAATACCCGTGTTAACCTGGATAAACTACTTAACAAACCAAAGCGCTCAACCCATGTTTACGTTTGCGGACCTGTTCGTTTAATTAATACAGTTAGAGAAATATCTGAAAGCCACAAATGGAACGAGACCAATATTCATTTTGAAAGTTTTGGGCATAGCTCTAATAATAAAAACACTTCAATAGAGGTAACACTAAAACGTAGTAATTTAAAACTAACTGTGCCAGCTGATAAATCAATACTTGATCACCTGCTTGATAACAATATTAATGTAGCCTATCAATGTAAACGTGGTGAATGTGGTTTGTGTGTTACAACGGTACTAGAGGGCACTCCAGAACATAAAGATGTAAACCTTAATAATGAACAACGAGAAAACTCTATGTGCATCTGTGTTTCACGTGTTAAGGAAGGCAAATTAAGCCTCGATTTATAATGCTTAGAAAGGTATATAACAGAGATATTTGTATAACAACATCTCTGTTATATTATTTATCATTCGACAACTCTTTATCTTTAATTTATTTTACTTGTTCATTTTACTTGTTCATTTTACTTGTTCATTTTTCTTCGGCTTTCTTAACGCGAATTTTATTACCTGCTATTTCCTGATCATTTAAACTTTTAATGGCTGCTTTTGCATCACCTGATTTTGGCATTTCAACAAAACCAAAGCCTTTTGAAACACCTGAGTTTTTATCCATAACAACAATACAGGACTGCACATTACCAAAAGGCTCAAACAAATGTTTTAACTCTTCTTCAGTGGTTGTACGAGCAAGATTACGTATTAATAACTTCATTGATAAACCTTATTATTGAGATATTCGTTTATTAGTAAATATCGGTGATCTGATAGTACTTTTTTTCTTCACCTGGACTAACTTCTATTTCGTCACCCAGCTTACTTAGCATTATAGCCTTACCGATCGGTGACGACGGCGTTACCAGATTAATAACATTCTGTTTATATTGAACCTTAAGCCCACCCGCAACCGGACTTATAAAGACTAATTGATGAGCAGATTTTTCATCTTCGATATTTACCAACGAACCGATTGAAACAGGATCTTCGGGTAAGTGCCCGGTAACTTTGAGTTTTTTAAATGTAATTAAATCTGTTTCACATTCCGCTACTCGTTTAGATTGACCATGAGCTAGATATGAAGCTTCAAGACCAAAGGTATCATATTTGTTTTCTGCTTCACTCGCCTTATCTGTAGCGGTTTCAATAGCTCTTTGAGCAGCTGCTACTGCACCTTGATGTAAATTTTCAAGCTCAAGCAATATTGTCTGAAATAACTCGGATTTATTCATTTATCTATATCTTACGAGTTTTCATGGCAAAACAATTTCAAATATACATAAATAAAAATTAACTAACTTTAATTTTCTGAGAGCTGAACTCAACAATCTGGCCTTTCCTTATTTTACAGCGTTTTCTCAATTCAACTTCATCATCTACTTTGACCTGACCTTCTGATATAAGTACTTTTGCCCTGCCCCCACTCTCACATAAGCCTGTGATTTTAAGCAGGTTATTTAACTCAATAAATTCACGGCCTTCGAGCTCAAACATTTCCATTATTTATCCTGCTTATAATAGTCTTTAGGCCGGTATTTTATCTGCATACCCTGTAAAAAATTACGCAGGATCTGGTCTTTACATACACGATGATGTTTATGGCCTTTTTTACGAAATAGCGCACTTAACTCATGTTTACTAATAGCAAACTCAGCCAGTTTCATCATATCCAGTATATCTTCGTCCTTAAGATTTAAAGCTATTTTTAACTTTCTTAGAATAATGTTATTTGTCAGGTGCTTTTCAAGCACGGGTTGCGCACCTTCTTTTTTACCACGATTCTCATCAATTAAATTATTCAGAAAAATGGCCAGTTGTACATCTTTACATTCCTGAAACGCTGGATCATCATCTTTCTTTAACCAGTCACTCATTTGTTCCCGGCTAACCGGCTGGTCTTCAGAACTCAATAAATCCATCATTTTCGAGTCATCGAAGTCAAAGGAATAACGAATTCGGCGTAATATGTCGTTGTTTGTCACATGAATGTCCTAAATTGGGTGAGCTATTGTCACAGAACAGACTAAATTAGTGAAGAATAATCTCTATAAAACGTACTTTGAAGCATCAAAATATACATATAATCTATTGATATAGAATAGCTAAAGCATATATCATTTGCATATATCAGACGTATTATACAGTTCGGACATTACTTAATGAAAAAGATAGATAACGACAAGCTGGATCAGGTTGTCGCAAAAGCACGAAAAGACGCAGAAACAAGGGGGCATGGATACCGTGAACGAGCTCTAAAGCTTTACCCCCATATATGCGGACGTTGCTGTCGTGAATTCAATAGAGCCAACTTGCATGAGTTAACGGTACACCATATAAATCATGACCACGATGACAATCCAGCCGATGGCAGTAACTGGGAGTTATTATGCCTCTACTGCCATGATAATGAACACCAGCGTTATGAAGAGCAATTAGCTGAACATGGTATTGTCATGGGTAAAAACGAACAAATTGAAGCAACCAATAACCCTTTTGCTAATTTGAAAGACTTACTCAAATAGTCGACAATTTGGCCCAGTTTATTCAATAAGCTCAAAATTGAACTTTTCAAACTCATTGCCATTTATAATTATTGATAGCTGGTGGAGCCCTACATGAAACTTTCTTGTAGTGATGAGTTTGAATGGTTGCTTACGGTTTATTACTGATATAGATTTTTCAGGATACTCTTTCTCACTTATCTTATAAACCTTTTTAGATAAGCTACCGTTAGCTTTCTGATAATAGATTGCATACTCTACCCTTAATTTAGTTTTTATCTTCGTTATATTTTGTAACTCAAATTCAAACTCTAAGAAGTTACCTATAGTAACTTCTGGTGTCAGTATTTTTATATTCTCAATTTTTATACCTTTAATAGAACCAAAACCGAATAATTTCATAACCTCTAAATTACCCTGTTTCAATAAAGTTCTACTACCGTGTTTAATTACCCAGTCGGTGTTCTTTGTTTTGCCCTTCCATTTTTTAATTAAATTGATAACAATATCAGGATTATCTTTTGTTATATCATTTAAGTTATTGGCAACACTTTTTCTGACATACTCAGACTCATCATTTTTGAGATTTTCTAAAATAGGTAAAATATTATCGGGATCGTCCTTTAATACTGGTAAAGCCATTGCCCATGGTAAGCGAGGTCGACATCCTTCTGTAGAAAAACGTCTGACATCATGATTTTCATGTTTTGACCAGACCAGCATTTGTTGCATCATTTGTTGTGGATATTTAATAATAAAAGGGCGCACTGCAAATTCACAGCTTGTAAATTTTGTTATTTCGCAAAGCGCATTAACAGACGTATCATAATCTTCGAGACCATACTGTTCTATGTAATCAGGTATAAACATATACTCTAATAATGAAGTGCACTGAATATCTCTTAAGTGTTCAATAAATTGAAGTATTAGTACAACTGCACTTTTATAATTATCTGGCAGGTATTTTCCTAAAACGGTTGAGATATGTCTCATACGTTGCTTTAGTTCTCTATCATCCCATTGCTTATCATAGATATCTTTGAGAAAGGTTTTTTTATTTAGATCGGGAATGACATGTAATAATGCTAGCGTAAAGTCATCAAAAAACTGCTTATTATATATATTTTTAAATGGTTCAGGCATTTGATATATCCGGTAAAAACGTCTAAGTGCTCAATTTTTGTCACAACTTCACTTTTATTTTTATAAGTTTATACCTAACCATCAGGTATTAAAAATATTAAGCTTAACAGGTAAAGACAGAAGAACTATTTATTTTATTTTTTTATGGATTCTCAACGCCATAATAATAATTAAAACCCCTATGAAAACCAGACTTAGTGAACCACTATCACTATTTTTCATATTAGGTAATGTTTGTTCACAGGCGGTTATTACTGAAGCGGCTGCAAACGACTGCATCCATGAATTAATTGCTATTTCAAACTTTTGACTATCATCACCCTTATTACCTTCAAGTTGATGGCAATTGAGACCATTAATACAGGTTATAACGCTTTGTGTATAACTCACACCCGTACCTGTATTATAAGCAGACAGTCTTGAAGGAGCTGTATTCACAGCATTGGTGTCCGCATCACCATACAAATCCAGGACAGGCACATTAACTTCATCAAGCGTAAAGCTTAAATTCAACGGATCTATACTAGTCCCGTACATTCCAATACCAATAAGACCTATAACGGGCAGCTCATTAATTTGACCTCTAGCAACATGCGCCGTTGATAATCTCGAACCTAAACTAAAACCTGCAACAACAACCTTTTTCACCCCCAATGACTCTAAATAATTAATTGCTGAGCGCATACGGGCATAAGTTTCTGGAAATACGTAGTTATCTGCATTTATATCATTTACATAACTATTAAAATCCACTTGCTGGTTGAGTGGTAAAGGGTTTTCTATAGATAGTGTTGTATAACCGGCTCGATTGAGTGAAGCACTTAACTCCGTAACTATCGGGCCTGTCGGAGAGGATCCTCGCCCATGAAACATAACAACGCCAGTATCAGAACAACTTGAATCCATTAACTCACCTGTAAAAACACTATTTCCACCTTCTGAACTTGAATTAAGGTTAACAGGTACTGCAAATGAGTAAGCGCTTATAAATAGCAAAAAAGGCAAGGTAATTACAGGCAAACATTGCCAATAACTGATTTTCATGTGTTTTCCGATGGTTTTGTCACTAATTTAGATGCTATCACTTACATATCTATTCCAATTATTTGCAGTGAGAAATGTACTGAGAACAGGGTTGTACTCGCTTGTCTGAAACTACATGAGTTTATTTCAATGAGTCGCTAACTTACTTAATAATGGATAGCCAGCCATATCGTTTCATCTTCAGGATTGGTACAGGCAACTTTATGCCTGGTATGTGCCGGAATATTTATATAACTACCTGGCTGCATTGATAACTCTTCGTCTTCAAAAGTAATTGTTGCTGTACCCTTGATAACCACAACCCATTCATTATAAGTTTGATCATACCAGCCAGTTTCCGGGGATATGTGCCCTTTTGATATTATCCGTTCAATCTTTATATTTTCATTTTTTAATATTAACTCAAATAATTCATTATCCAGATTGGCTGGTATTGAAGCGTATAAATTACCAAACTCTTTTGAATTTTCACTCACAACCCGGCACCCCAGCGATATTGCCAGAAAGCACTTATGGAATCGTAATCTGTTCCTGTGCGTGTGCTTAAACCTATACTCGTTAAAATTTTAATAGAATGATACTTATTAATCGGTATAGCTAATGTTAATCCAGTTCGTGAGTTATTTTGTAAATCATTACTGATAACGCCATCAACTGTGGTTTCACCACCTGTAAAATAGGTAGCACCATAAGATAACCAGGTTTTATTTTTAAAGGTATATGTTAGATGTCCCTGCATTGAATATACAGGATCCTGATGTCGAATCTGGTTATTATTAAATTCATTATTTTCAGTAAAATAGGTTGCTGCCACCATAACGTCAAGAATCCAGCTATTTATAGCTTTAGATACTCCTAATTCTGGTTTAATCGACCAGCGATTGGTGCCAATATTAATTATTTTATCTCTATCGTACTGGCCTAATGGAGGTGTTACTTTAATAGTAAAACCAGCAATTGTATCCTGCTGATATTTTCTAAATTCGCTCAATTTATATGCTGGTGAGCCATAAAAGTTTAAATTAAAATAGAAAGACGGATCTACAGCGCCTCCAACTTCACGTGTTCGAAATTCTCCAGATAACAGTCCTTCGGCGTATAAATCGGCATAAGGTAATACTATGCCTGCTTTAGCAGACATACCCGCCACTTCCAGTGTTCGTAGATACCCAAACACGGCTACGTTAATTTGTGAATTTGCATCTGTAATAGGTACTGCAGGATCAAACAGCAAACCGCCTTCTGAATATTGATAACCTGTTACAACAAAATTTAGACCTGCAGGTGCATTTGAGTAAGCTTTAGGTTCTAACTCCTGAGCAGATAGATTAGTTATTATTATCAGATAACTGAACAGGATTAATAGCAAATATTGTCTTATTCTATTTGTTCTCATAGCCTCTAAATCAGGTGGTTTATGATGATTCTTTTTTATCTATAATATTTAAAGAATAATACCCGGTTTTACATTCTCAAATATTGATAAACATTTATATTTTTCTGACTTAATTCCTTAAGAAGTCTTTATAACAAGGCTTTAGAGATCAACCTTATATTTTATATTTTCATATTTTTCAGCAAAAAAAAAGGGGCTAAAAAGCCCCTTTTTTCAGTTTTACCAAGAATTACTTCTTCTTAGCAGCGCGTTTTTTACGACGCTTAGCTGGTTTCTTCTTAGCAGTTTTTGCAGCTGGAGCAGCAGATCCGCCACTCATGCCTTTAACTAAAGCATCAGCACGTTTTGCTGTTTCTTTAGCTTCAGCTGTAACAGCTTTAGCTTGAGCTTTAACTTCTGCTAACTGAACTTTTAATGCTACTAATGGATTTGCTTTCTTAGCTACTTTTTTCTTTGCTTTTCTTTTCTTTGCGGCCATGTTTAATACCAGGGTTGTTAATGAAATTGGTTCTCATATTCTTTGATTAAAAAGTATACGATTACGTGTATTGTAGCTAGTTTTTTAAGTTTATCAAATAACATTTAAATTAAGTTAACTTAACTTATAATTCTTTAAATATTTCTTCTTCAGAATACGCCAGAAGTAAGGCATTTTTTTCAACTTTTTTTAAGCCTTTTACAACTAATGCATAAGAATGATCTATCATTTTTTTCATTTCATTTAACGGGATACTGCCATCTAAAATTACGCTATTCCAGTGTAATTTATTCATATGATAACCGGGGATTACAGCTTCATACACATCACGTAAAGCAGCTGCCCTGTATGGGTCACATTTTAAATTCATATACACTTCATTACCCCTGTTAATTAATATTGCAAACATCTTACTTTTGACCTTAAACACTGCTGCATCAGCCCCAAAGGGAAAGTCTTTTCTGGATTCTGGCTTTTTAAGAAGATATTTTTCAGCTGATTTATAATTCATGAAGTCACTCTAAGCGGCCTGTTTTTTTACATTTAAAAGCTATTTTTAATGCCATATTTTACATTATTAATGCTTAATCAAAGAACTCCGCGTCATTCCTTACTTCATGTGATAGTTTTTGTAATTTATCAGCCATTTTTTCTAATCGTTCGACTAAAGCAGTATCTATTCCTGCTTCCACTAACAGGCTTAACTCATCATAATGCTCATCAGATAATTTATCACCCGCCTGATTAACCAGTTCACGAAAACGATCTGTAATTTTCTGTGCATGTTCTGTTTTATGCATGATTATTTACTCTTTTTGCTTTTATCAGGAAAGTCTTTTACAAGCGGTGGTTTCTCCAGAATGTGTTCACCTTTTTCATAAATAGTTTCCGCTGAGCCCACAATTAACGAATCAGGATTACAGGCAACTTTTGTGTTTTTATTAGGATAATCCAGCTTATCCAGCAAAAATCGCATCGCATTAATGCGTGCGCGCTTTTTACAATCAGACTTAACAACTGTCCATGGGGCATCTGCTGTATCAGTATAGAAAAACATAGCTTCTTTCGCTTCAGTATAATCTTCCCATTTATCCAGTGATGCCAGGTCTATAGGACTTAACTTCCACTGTTTTAACGGGTCTTGTCTACGCCCCTGAAAACGCCGGAACTGCTCATTTCGACTAACCGAAAACCATAACTTATATAACTTGATACCACTACGCACCAGCATTCTCTCCAGCTCTGGCGCCTGACGCATAAACTCAAGGTATTCTCCGGGTTTACAAAACCCCATTACCCGTTCCACTCCGGCACGGTTATACCAGGAGCGGTCTAACATCACTATCTCGCCCGCGCTGGGCATGTGCTGTAAGTATCGCTGAAAGTACCATTGACCCTGTTCAAATTCACTGGGTTTTTCCAGTGCCACAACCCGTGCACCACGTGGATTCATATGTTCCATCATGCGTTTTATTGTGCCGCCTTTGCCTGCCGCATCTCTACCTTCAAACAGGATTAAAATTTTCTGGCCTGTTTCTTTCACCCACCCCTGCATTTTTAACAGTTCGATCTGTAATTCTTTCTTTAATGACTCATACTCTCCACTTTTCATTTTCTCTGAATAGGGATAATTTGCATCTTCATATATCTTTCCTTTACCTAACTTTTTGGTCTCTTTAGTTATGCTTTGGTCTTCCCTGTTTGCTGATATTTTTGGCATAGTGAAATTAGCTTCGTTCGTCATCTTTTTTCCATATAAATAATGCTTATTTTTCTTATTATAGACCTTTATTTAAGCTCCTTATTACTACTGAGCTTAGCTTTGACCTGTCGCAAATAATTAATGTAATTTGTTACAAAATACAAATAATATTTGTTAAATATCAACATAATCAGGCCTTAAAAAGATTACCATCGAAGGTGTGTAAACGAGGACACTATCATGAGCAAAAAGACCCCCGGCGTATTCCCCACTGAAGGCATGAGTGAAGCCTATGAAAAACTGTTAAAACTGAGCATGAAAGAGTTTAAATTGATCGAGGCCAAAACAGGTCCGGTTCTGCATAAGATAATAGATAAAACCAGTGAAGCTTTGTCCGAACTGGATGAGCTGACAAAGGAAGAGTCTGAGAAAATTTCCACTTACCTGAAACGTGACTTGAAGGAAGCCGCCAGTTATATGGCCGAAAGTGGCGATGATTTTCAAAAATGGCTGGCTATTGATGCAGATATTATTGAAAACTATCTTTACGAACATTTCAAACAGGCGGCTGATCAAACGACTGTTGAATTGGCACAACTTAAAGCTGATGCCGAAAATGCGCCGTATCATACGGGTGAAATCACCGGTCCCGGTGTACTTATCTGTGATGTATGTGGTGAGCACTTACATTTTCACAAAGCGGGACATATACCTCCCTGCGCGAAGTGCAAGGGTACATATTTTCATCGGTTAATTTGCCGATAAACTGATAAATACTTCGCGATGGAGGCACAGAGTTTTTGTAGATCGAATTTCGCTACATTCAATCAACTGGTTTGGTTTTGGCTCATCGCCATCGGGGAAAGACCGCTGCTTTTTGCGCTCTGTCCCCTTAACCTATACCACTAGGAGTTGACAGTGTAGTAGTCGACTCCGTAAAACTCTTGATGGCATCACAACAGGGGACAGAGCGGGAAAGATGCTCAGTCCCCGAGTATGTCAATCATACGCTTGCCTCATTCCCACGCCCCTTCGTGGGAATGAGACTGGCTGTTTGAACGCAGCGAAATTAAATCTGAAAAACTCTGCGCCTCCGTGGCAAAAGTTTTCAAACTTTCAACTCATAATACGCGGCCAGCGATCATGCACCGCATCTTCCATTACAGGCGTTATGGTCACCACATAAACCCGTCGTTCTTTTCCATTATGGGCAATCAGCCCCTGTATCCATTGCCCTTTAGGCAATTCAAACCAGTGACTATTTGACTCCATGTCTTTTTCCATGAATTGGGAGACGATTATTTTAACCGGTTTAGGAAACCACTTATCCCATACACCCTGTTTTATAGAATCATGACGCGCCCAGCCACCCATAGGTAAGTTACCCAGTTGTTGCTTACGACGCCCCCAGGGTAAATAGTCAATTCCGGCATTTTTCAAACGCACAGGCAGATGCGCCTGCGGGTTAGGAAAATAAACCCGTTTTTTTTCACCCTGATAAATATATTCAACTCCACCACACATAATTTACATCTTTAAAATTTTAATTGCCTGGGATCATCTCCCTCGGGGAAAGAACTCCGTTTTTTGGAGCTCTGTCCCCTAAACCCAAACTACCAAAAGCTGAAAGTGTCGTGAACCGACTCCGCAATGCTCTTGATGGCATCAAAACAGGGGACGGAGCTCAAAAGGCGAGGTCCATCCCCGAGGGATATGAGCCTGAACAGGATAGTCTCTTTCAGCTCATGACAATCTGTCATTTACCTCGTTCCCACGGTCCTCCGTGGGAATGCATAAAGTTACGGAACATCTCCCTCGGGGACGAAACAAAAGAGTCACTACGCTCATTAAATCGACTGCCGATGCCCACTGGGTTTCCATGAGGGTGCAATTACATTAGGCATTTCTGACTTATTTATTAGTCGTCCCGGCCCCAGTGTACATTCACCGTATCGTTTGTTAATTTCATCCGTCACACCATCTATTTTTATTCTATTTTCATTGCTTTTTGATTCATCAAATAAATCCATCTGAGCATTTTCGTGTCTTGGGTTTAATGCGGTTATTTGCACCTGGGATATCGGTTGATTATTCCAGTATTCATTCAGTACAAACTGACATAAGCGAATTAATAACTGAGTATCATTGGTTGGATAAGGTGACTTTACTTTTCGTCCTATCCAGCTGTTCTTTGTATGTAAACCAATAAAAAATTCTGACGCCTCAAAATGATAACGCCTTAAACGCGCACTCACCCTCACTGCCATATGAATTAAATAGGTTAACAATAACGTTTTGTCCAAAGTATTTGGTGGTAATACTTTTCCATGACCTATAGATTTTGGGTCAGCGACATCCGGGTGTAACGGTTCAGGGTCTTCACCTTGAGCCATATACCAGATACGCCGTCCGGGGTTCCCAAAACGACGTGCTAACTCACCGATAGGCAGAGTTTTCATATCACCACATAGAAACACACCTCTTTCAGCTAAAAAGCGCCCTACGCCTTTTGCAACACCACATAGTTCTGTAACGGGAACATCCAGTAACTGCTGACGAGATTCCCAGGGAGGTATAATCGTAAAACCATCTGGTTTATTTAATTTAGCAGCATATTTAGCGGTTGTTTTATCTCCACTGATACCAATAGAACAATGTAAACCCGACGCGTTATACACCGCTTTTTTTAATAACCGACCAATGCGCCCGGGTGAACCATGTAATTTCTGACACCGTGTAAGATCAATAAACGCTTCATCAACTGAAAATATTTCCATATCCGGACAAATATCACTGATTGCCCGCATGATTTCACCTGAGGTTTGCGCATAAACATGGGGGCGAGATGGCCTTTGAATTAAGTCTGCATATAACTTACGACCTTCTTTCAAACGCATACCTGTTTTAATACCATATGCTCTTGCTTCATACGAGCAGGTAATAATACAGGTTCCCTTATTACCATTAGTAACGGCAACCGGACGACCACGTAATTCTGGAAAATCACGTGCTTCAACTGCAGCAAAAAAACAGTTCATATCAACCAGAGCGATAGCGCGTTGCCAGTAAACAGGGCAAGTTTTGTTAAAGTCCTGCATGATAAAACCTTTAACGAATTAGATGATTAAGTACACTCTTGTCATGCTCGGGGACAGAACTTGCTTTTTAAGCTAACCCATACCACCAGGAGCTGACAGTGTCGTGAACCGACTCCGTAAAACTCTTGATGGCATCACAACAGGGGACAGAGCGGGAAAGATGCTCAGTCCCCGAGTATGACAGCATGTGTAAAAAACATTCTTAAATTAATACGTACGCAGAGTGCCTACTAACACACCCTGTATTTGCACTCTATCTGCCGGGTATACCATTGGCTCCATACTTGAGTTCGCCGGAATAAGTTTGATGCGTCCATGGGATAAAGGACGGTAAATTTTTAAAGTCACTTCATAACTGTCTATTAATGCCACCACAACAGAATCTTTAGAAGCCGTATTACACGATTCAATAACCACCGTATCACCATCTAAAATACCCAGCTCAACCATCGACTCACCATCCACTTTGAGCGCATAACGATTATCACCACCAAACATCTGGTTTAAATTAATACCGTCATGACCTGCGATTGCTTCAATTGGCTGGCCTGCTGCAATTTTTCCTAACAGGGGAATCGACATACCCTGCTCCATTTCATCATCAGGCAAACGCAAACCACGATGGGAGCCTTCTTCATTAAGCAAATAACCCATTTCTAATAACGCTTTAACATACCGATGTGCGGTGCCCTGCGACTGTATACCGATACCTTCGGCAATTTCAGGATAAGTCGGCGCATGGCCATTTCTTAATATATAAGCCTGTATAAAATCGAGGGTGCGCTGCTGGCTATGGGTAAGCATAATATTCTCTAAATGTTCTCATTAGAGAAAGAATAGAGAATGTTTGAGAAAATATCAAGTAATGATTCAGGTATTTACGAAGCAATTAGATGCAGCAAATAAAAAAGCCGTAATCACAAGTGATTAAGGCTTTTTTTTCGTTTGATAACTATTTGTATTTACGGTGCGGGAATAGCATCAACCCTGTAACCCGCATGACAGGCAACACAGTTTTGCATTAAAACAGCAAGCTGCTTTAAACTGGTAGCCGAATCACCAAACTGCTCAGCATCCATTGCCAGCTGATCAAATTTAGTATGAGTATCAAAACCCAGCTGTTTAAATTCCAGTGGCAACTTTTTCATCAATGAACCGGGGACAGCTTCCTGCGCTGCTCGGCCAACTACTCTCGCTGCCTTTGCAATTGCTTCAGCATCATCTTCAGTTGCTGCCTGAACAATTTTCTGTGCCGCATCAAGAAACATTCGCATTTCTGTTAAAACCAGGTCTCTTTCACCCTCTTCCAGCATTAATGACTGTCTGCCATCATTTGCCTGAATCGTTTCACCAGAAATAATAAATTTATACGCCATAGCGCCGACAACAAGAAGTGCCCCTAGCAATAAAGCCCAACATAATTTACACATATTTTTCCTCATATATATTTAATAATTAAAATCCTGATAAGTGCTTATCCACTTATCAGGTAAAAAATAATAAGCGCCGTAACAAGCCAGAGAATTGAAGCGATTATTTTCAGTTTTTTCTGTAACATGAATCTTCCTGATTTATCTAAAATTCCTTTAACAACAATTGCCGTCTTTCACACCTGCTTTCTTTAAGATGCTAGATAAAGGGCAAAAATTTGTTATACCACTTTGCGCCAGATTAAGGCCGACAAATGCAGCCAGAGCAATCCAGTAAGGATGTACAAAGTGTGATAATGCAATACTAAGCAGTATCATTATACCAGCTACCAGGTGTACAATTTTATCAACAGTCATATTATTTCTCCAAAATTACATTTTATAAGATACTTGAAAATTAATTACATTCTGTTCCAGCTCAATAACATTTCCTGATCCACTACTAGATGTCATTTCATTATTAAATGCATGTAAATAAGAGACTGAACCTTCAACACGTTTACCCAACTTTTGAGTAACGCCTATTGACATATGTTTTTCTGTAATCGCCAGTGAACCAATATTACTATCGACATCTTCTTCACCTATAGGTGATTCACCATAATTAAAACCGGCACGTAATGTCGTTTTGTCACTGATCTCTTTTTGCACACCCAGTGCAAAAACGACCTGATCATCCCAGCCAAAATTCATAACTCCAGGCCCTGCAGGTGTATCAAGAGCAACTTTATCCAGAACATCTGAAAAACCGATGTATTTTATATCAGCCTCAATCAATAAACCGTTACCCGGCTGATACGCCAGACCCACACTTAGCGTTTCAGGTGCATCCATTGTCATCGAGTACGATCCTGCTGTCGTATTCCAGTCAAATGACCCCATTGATTGTTTACTAACGTAAGCTGCACCAAGCTGCATGGCATCACTTAACTTGTAAATCAGCCCCAGTGTCAAACCAAAACCATAAGCCTGATTTTGTGGTAAATGCATTTGTGAATTATCGATTGATAAGCTCTGATAATCGATGTTTAAAGCAGCACCTAATGCCAACTTGTCATTCATCTGATATGAAAAACCGGGAGCAATTTTATAGAACTGTTTGGTTGTCACTACATTCTGATTTCCTGGAGCGCCAGGCATAATATCGGCGAAGTCCACACCCATACCAGACAAACCCGCCATACCCATACCGAAAGTTAATTTATCATCTATTTTTAATGCGAAAGAACCAGATGGTATTAAATATAAATCTGAGTCACTATCTGCACCATTAGCTTTACGCGGTGGATTAAGAAAACCAAAGCCCATATCAAAACGAACATCTTCTATATTCAATAACGAAAGACCTGCCGGATTGGTTAATATAGTGCCACTATCCTGAGGCGCAGCGACAACAGCTCCTGCCATTCCCCATTGAGTTGCGGTAACACCTAACATCTGGTCACCATTAGTCGCATATACTGCAGAAGTAGAGCTGACAAGTGCAGTAACTGCAGCCACTTTAATCAGTTTTTTATTCATTATTGCTATCCTCATTTGGTTTTTAGTTATTGGTTATAATTTTTTGAACATCATTATTTATAATTACGCTGTTATTACTTAAATAAAATTTTGAATGCTTTAACGTAAACGATCCGAACGACCAGGTTGACCCCTGAATACCTGGTGACAGGCCACACAACCTTCAGCAATTTTTCCCAGGTAACTCGCAGCTTCACCCGTATTACCCTTATCTGCGGCGGCCGCAAGGCGTAAAGCATTACCTTCAACTAAATCATTAAAACCAACAAGACTAGTCAGACTTGCGTCATTAACATCCGTCCTGGCCATGTAAGGAATAAGTCCACCTACAGGTAAACGATGATTAGCAAGGCGTCGTGCAGAGTCAGCAGCCTGTTCATTGTTATCCGTTGCAAGCCCTGAAACAATACTCTGATAATCAGACAGTACTTCATGCATAACCTGGCGTAATGTAAGCTGTTTACTACGGCGACTATGCCCTGACAAAATTTTCATCAATTCCATTTTTGTTTTTTTAGACAAGCCTTTAACCTGTTTTTGTAAATCAGGCTTCATAAGAGCCATATCAGATTTCATAACTTTCTGCATTGCCATCATTGTTGCTTTATCCAGCGCCTGACCCTGTGCATTTTCATTTGCATAAACAGAACTGGCAGAAGTGATTAGAGCCGTAGCAATAGCTATATTTCTAATAACCTTGCTTGTCGACTTAAGTGTGAAATTATTGATTGAGTTTAATGTCATATGTTTTCTTCCGGTTTAGTATCGGGTGGTTGTATGCTACCTTTGCTTAAAAAGTTGCATGCTTAGAGAATGAAGCAGATATGTTTCTTCGTTATTTCTAAAATCAGGTTAAATGTAACAAATTGTTACAGGAGCCCGATTTACAAGAGCCCTGTTAATGAGCAACTCAGACACTAAACTAGAAAAAATATTGATCGTAGACGACGATAAAGCCTTATGCGACCTGCTTAAACGCTACTTATCTGAAAATGGTTATACGACACAGGCTGCAAAAGATGGAATAGAAATGTTTCAACTGCTTGAGCAGTCAACGCCAGATATAATCATTCTGGACCTTATGCTGCCGGGTGATGATGGACTGACACTTGCTAAAAAAATTCGTAGCGAAAGAAATACTCCGATCATTATTCTATCTGCCCGGGGTGATGAGGTAGATCGCATTGTAGGGCTTGAAGTAGGAGCTGATGACTATTTACCTAAACCATTCAACCCAAGGGAGTTATTAGCACGTATTCGCTCTGTTTTAAGGCGCAGCAAGACAAATCAGAATGAGTTAACAACGGCGGATACAGAGGATAAAATATTTGATCATTACCGCATGCTCACACAAAGTCGGCAATTATTTCTCAATGATGAAGAGGTCGTATTAACAAGTGGTGAATTTACCTTATTAGAAGTATTTGTTAACAACCCCAACCGGGTACTAAACCGTGACTCATTATTACAGTTACTTAAGGGTTACGAACATCAGCCCTTTGATCGCAGCATTGATGTACGTATTACACGCCTGCGCCGTAAAATAGAAGTCGACCCTTCCAAACCTGTTTTCATTCGCACTGTCTGGGGTGAAGGTTACCTGTTTACGCCGAACCCGGAAGAACACTAATTTTATGATGTTACCAAAAACTTTATTTGCCAGAACAGTAACAATGATTGCGACTGCTTCAGTTGCTTATTTATTATTTGCTTTCAGTGTAACTGGTTATTTTATGCTGGTACCCGTGGGAAAACAGTCTGCCCATGATCTAGCTGCATTAATGGTATTTAGCGCACAGAGATGGTCAGAAATAACAAATGAAGAACGCATTGAATTTGAGCACCAGCTACTTGAAAAGTATCAGCTGAGTATTGCCGGCAGCCAACAACTACGATCGGTTAATTTCAAACCTTTACCTTATTATTATTTTCTTGAATCTTCACTTAAATCACTTACTGGACAGGATGTACACCTTAAAATTTCAAAAGACGATAACGATATTGACTGGTACTGGGCTAACTTCACAGTTAACAAACAGGATATACGGATAGGTTTTTCCAGTTCACATATAAATGCTCAACCACCATTAGTATTGATACTATTACTTTCTGTAGGCGGTTTAGCAACGTTATTTACCGCTGCTGCAATCGTCCGCCATTTAACCACTCCTCTGGAATGTTTATCACAAAACGCCTTACGCATTGGAAGTGGTGAACAACCAGAACTAATTCCGGAAACGGGAGCTGAAGAGATGGCGACTCTGGCAAAAAGTTTTAATAAAATGGCCGGACAGGTAAAAGAGTTATTAAGTAATCGTACAACATTATTAGCGGGCATATCTCATGACCTACGAACACCCCTTGCACGAATTCAACTGGCACTTGAAATGTTACCCGCAAATGCCGACCCTGTCCTGGTGGATGGCATACGAGGTGACGTAGAACAGATGAACTGCCTGATTGGACAGTTTCTTGAATTGAGCAAAACAATTGAAAAAGGTGAGCAACAGAAAATCGACTTAATCGAAACACTCGATGATCTTGTTAATTGTGCAAGACGCGGTGGTGCAGAAATACAATGGCAAACTGCTGAGCCCTGCTCCCTGATAAATAACCCCATGGCGATACGACGTATCATTGTTAATCTATTAGAAAATGCAGTACGTTATGGAAATAAACATCCGGTTAATATTAGCTACGCATTAATGGGTGACTTCGTAATTATAAAAATCAAGGATAGCGGCCCGGGTATTCCGAGGGATGAAATTGAAGCCGTATTTAGACCTTTTTACCGACTTGAGCAGTCTCGTAATATTGAAACCGGTGGTACAGGCCTCGGACTCAGTATTGCATTGCAACTTGCTGAAATTAATAACATTAAAATAAAATTATATGGCCGAAAAAATGGTGGTACCGTGGCTGAAATCATCATTCCAGTAAAACAATCAATTTGAAATCAACTGACCTATCGACTATGGTTAATAAACTAGAAAATGACTACAACAGTAAGCCCATCAGGAGAAAAGTATGAGTGATGAAATCATTAAAAATCTTGGTCCACTGGCAGCCCTTGCTGGCACATGGGAAGGTGATAAAGGCATTGATATTTCCAGAATCAAAAGTAAGCAAACCGAAACTAAATATCGTGAACGCATTGTCTTCGCCCCTCTTGGCCCGGTAAATAACGGTCCGCAACAATTATATGGCCTGCGTTACTCAATGACTGCCTGGCGTTTGGATGAAGAAGATGCATTTCATGAAGAAGTCGGGTACTGGTTATGGGATGCTGGTAATAAACAGGTTTTACGTTGTTTTATGGTACCTCGTGGGGTAGTCATCAATGCTGGAGGTGATGCACAAGAGAGCAGTAAAGCATTTCACCTGGAAGCTGAAGTCGGCTGTGAAACATATGGCATATTATCTAATAAATATTTAGATGAAACTTATAAAACTAAAAAATATGTGCTGGATGTAAATATACTCGACGATGGTAGTTTCAGTTACAAAGAAGATACCCAGTTATGGATTCCAGTCGATGAAGCTATTTTTCATCATACAGATCAAAACATTTTACAAAAAGTTTAATATTATGAATCTCATACAACTAAACAGGTATGAGATTCATTGAGTTCATTTATGGCAACAATAAAAATGGGCAATGACTTGTACCTTTGGATCAACTGGAACTGATTCTATGAGGCCTGATTTTATAGACCTGTTTTTATAGAAAAATAATGCTATCAGCGCCATCACTAAACTTAAAAACAAACTATCCTTTATAGATATTTACCAATAATCTATGACAGCTCATATTTCCAGTAAAAAGAGAAACTGCTTATCTGTGTAGTTAAGCAGAGTTATACTTTCTCTTATAACGAACAGCAGGTTATGTACCTTTGTTCAGGGAGTGTTTGAAGCCTGTTCTCAGCCTGAATTAACGTAACTTTTAATCGCATACCACCTGTTTAGTCTATAAGAGCAAGTCGAAAACGTATTTCTATTGATATTAGTGTAAAGCATGTGCGAAGCAAACAGGTGAAAGCCTTATAGAGCGCGCTGATAGAGCCTGTTATATGGCAAAAAACGCGACGCGGGACAGAGTTGGAATAATAGAATGATTCTTCTTTAATTTTATTTCGATTTTTTAAATAAAATAGACTATAAATATGTAGATAGATTTTTAACAAAAAACACTATGAACTGGCTATTGTCCTTTATTAAAAAACTTATTATTTATTTTGTAACCTATATATTGCTTATAGCACCTGTATATGCAAAATATGATTCTCATCAGCTGGATATACTCGCCGTACATTCATACCATCAGGACTACCCCTGGACACTTTCACAGTACAATGCATTTACAAAACAGGTATCAAATGGCCTGCCAGAATACACTATAAATTTTTCAACCGAATATCTCGATACTAAACATATAACACCATCTATAAATTACCAGAATAGTTTTATACGTTATCTAGGAGAGAAATACAGAGATAACCAGCCGGACCTTATATATGTGACAGATGATAATGCACTGGATTTTATTTACGCATTAAACAGGACATTACCTTGGAACGTGCCCATTGTATTTTCAGGTATAAACAACACACAACTGGACCTCTCAAAAACAAATAGAACTATAGCGGGTGTCTTTGAATACAAAGATATTAAAGCATCTATATCTCTGGCCAAAGAGCTGAGCAGCAATTCATCACATATTATTTTTCTGGGTGACGGGGGTACGACAGATAAAGCCATAGGCGAAATGATCAATACAGGTGAATATGATACTGATAGTTTCAAAATTTCTCATTTAAGTCATAACAGTCTTGACGCACTCATTAACAAATTAAATACCAGTGAACCCGGCATTGTAATATTAACAACTATTGGTCGCATACAAGATCATCACGGCAACCTTCTAAGTTTAAAAAAAATAATTAAGGCATTAACAGGTACTGGAAGAAAAATCCTGGTAATGGAGGACGCTTATTTATACCCGGGCATTTTAGGAGGTTTTGTTACCAGTGGAAAAAGTCAGGGTAAGTCAGCTGCAAAAATCGCCCAGAGAATAATAAGAGGTGAAACACCTCTTAATCTATTAAACTCAGAAAAAAGTACTAATGAATTTATTTTGAGCTTGCCAGAATTAAATAATTTCAATATTCCCTTACAGGGTGACCTATTAAACTCAGCCACCATTATAAACAACCTGCCTCCCCTTCTTGAGCAGTACCCTTATCTGGTAAAGTGGTTACTATGGACCACCTCTGCTCTGCTTATAATTACCATTGGTTTTATATTCAGCTCCCATAGAAAAAATCTGTTATTGAAAAAACAATATCTGGACACAGGCACTGGACTACCTAACCGCATAAAACTAATACGTGACATTAAAAACTCTCCCAACCCTTACTTATGCATTATTGATATAAAAAACTTTAAATCGATCAATAACATATATGGACTTAAAGTCGGTGATGATTTATTAGCAACTTTCGGTCGTAAAGTTGATGAACAACTTTATAGAGATTATAACCTTTATCGAGTTGGCGGAAATCAGTTTGGCATACTCGACCGCGGCATCATTTCTTCAGATAAATTTGAGTTTTACATCATAGAGTTGCTAAAAGAAATTCAAAACAATTGTTATCATATTGAGTCGTTAGAAATATGCCTGACACTGACAGCAGGCATAAGTAAAAATGAACGTGAATTATTAATACCCAGAGCTGAACAGGCCCTGCAAAAAGCAAAAGAGACTAATAAAGATTTTTTTATAATTGAGCATATAGAAGATGATACAGAGCATTACCACAAGAACTTGCTCTGGGCAAACAAGCTAAACACAGCTTTATCTACTGATCATATAACGCCTTATTTTCAACCTATCATTCATAACAAAACAGGTGAAATAAACAAATATGAAGCATTGGTGAGACTAATTGATGAAGACGGTAAAGTAATAACGCCATTCTATTTTCTTGAAGCTGCAAAATACACTCGTCAATATACTGCCTTAACAAAACAAATGATTGAGAAGTCGTTTCAAACCATCGCAGACCTGGATGTAACAACTTCTATAAACTTCACGGTTGATGATATTCGCGACAATGAAACAATAGCATTTTTTAAGGAAAAATTAGAAGAGTACAACGTTGGCAAACGGGTTATTGTTGAATTAACTGAAAGTGAAGGCATAGAAAATTACTCTGAAATATCTGAATTTATTGCCGATATAAAACAACTTGGATGCCGGGTTGCAATTGACGATTTTGGCACTGGTTATTCAAACTTCACCCATCTAATCCATCTTAATGTGGATTATTTGAAAATAGACGGATCAATTATAAAAAATATCACTAAAGATAAAAACGCAGAAATTGTAGCCAGAACACTCGTTGAATTTTCAGAACAACTAGGCATAGAAACCATTGCTGAGTTTGTTGATTCTCAGGAAATACTCGATAAAGTAATAGAAATTGGTATAGATTACTCACAAGGTTTCTTCCTCGGAAAACCAGAAAAACACCTTGCTATTAATTCCTCCGAAGAGGAACTTATATCCTCTTAAGATATTTTTAAATCCAGTCCTGAGGTACCAGGTATTTTTCATATAACTCGGCTTCTGCACTACCTGCTTCAGGTTTCCAGTTATAACGCCAGCGAACATTAGGTGGCATTGACATTAATATAGACTCTGTTCGACCACCAGATTGCAAACCAAACAATGTCCCTCTATCGTAAACCAGGTTAAATTCAACATAACGACCACGACGATACAATTGAAAATCACGTTCACGCTCAGTATATTCTAATGCTTTACGTTTTTGAACAATAGGTCGATAAGCTTTAATATAATGGTCACCAATACTTTGCATAAATGCGAAACTTTTTTCAAAACCCCATTCATTTAAATCATCAAAAAATAAACCACCAACACCACGAGGTTCATCTCGATGTTTTAAATAAAAGTATTCATCACACCATTTTTTATACCTGGGAAAAACATCTTTACCAAATGGTTCACAGGCATCTCTGGCTGTTTGATGCCAGTGTTTAACATCTTCCTCAAAACCATAATAAGGTGTTAAATCAAAACCACCTCCAAACCACCAGACAGGCTCTTCACCCTCTTTTTCAGCAATAAAAAATCGCACATTAGCATGGGATGTAGGGACATAAGGATTTTTAGGGTGTATAACCAGTGATACACCCATAGCCTGAAAAGACCTGCCCGCCAACTCAGGACGATGAGCCGTTGCAGACGCGGGTAACTTACCACCAAAAACATGTGAGAAATTAATACCTGCTGTTTCAAAAACATCACCATCAGCCATTACGCAGCTTTTACCACCGCCACCTTGCTCGCGCTGCCATTCATCTACTTCAAATGTTTTACCGCCATCTTCTTCGGTAAGTGCATCGCAAATATTTTTTTGTAATTGAAGGAGATACGTTTTAACAACGTTGATATCAGGGAGGGAGGTATTTGAACTCACTATTGGAGGTTCCTGTATTATTTTTATTATTTTTTAAAACTTAAATTACTAATGTAGATTTAATCTCTATTATTACTGCCCGTTTTATAAAGATTTTAAAGGCTCAACCAGTTTATCAAAATCATTCGGTTTAACATATTGTATAACTTCTTTTTCCGATTCACTAAGTGCTATATCAACACCTTTAGCAGGATATAACCAGTGAACTGCATCACTTTTAGTATCCTGTAATTTTTCAGCCGGTTTACCAAAACGATTTTCTATTAATTCCGCATCCAGATGTATTGAGGGTAAGTACGTAATGCCCACTATAACCGATTGTAGAACCATCTCGATATCTTCATCTAGCAAAGTTACTTTACGTGTACCACTATCCAGAGTAGAAATACGCGCGCCTCGATTATATATCTTTTGAATAGTCTCGTCGGATAAATCTAGTGACATCACCATTTTTGACTTTAAATTTGAAACTTTAACCTGGTCAAAATAAGCCTCAATCACCGCTGTCGACTGCTTGGGAGCAAACAGGTTAATCGCTGCTTTTTCTTTAAATAACTGCTCAGCTTCGCCTACTGTTGTTTGACCTAGCGTTATTTCGAAAACACGGGTATTACCATCAGGCATGTTTTCAATTTGCCACGGGTAACCCGTGACATTTATTTCCTGCTTTCCCAGGGATGAGACATAAACACCTAGAACCACCGCTAGAATACTTATACTGAAAACAGTTAAAAATATATGTTTGCCCATTGGTTTACTTTTTTTAGGTTTACTTTATTCCTGAACAGGTGTCAGGGCATTTTCAGGATAACGCTCACTTACCCAGTCAGGTAACATAGCGTTTTTAGCCTGATGAAGTGATTCAGACTCAAAGATGATTAAGCCCAGTACACTGATCATAATAGGAAGAAATGACGCTCCACCAAAAGCCCAGTGCTGAGGTCTCATATCACCACCTGAAACCATATAAATAGTTGCCAGTAAACAACCCACAACTGTTAACATAATCAGAAAAAAGCGACTGCGACGAGCTGCAATCTGCCAATGAGCGTTCACATACCAGCTAGCACGTGTTTTAGCGCGTTGAGCACCCCAAAACAGATAAACCAGGCTAACAACCGAGAAAACAGGTATTACAACGATAAAGTGCGTTAAAGAGCTAGCACTCATTATGGCCACGAAAACGAGAACATGATTAAAAATAAGGTTAGTTAAAAAAACTTCATGGGGAACACGAGCTTTTTTAATATCTTCAGGAGAAATATCGAATTTCATGTAATCAGAACCAGTAACTAAAATCGGGCTAAATTATAACATTAATGAACGCTTAAATACGCCTTACTTTATGAGGCAAATAGTCGCAGATAGTTGATCTTACTCAACTCAGCTATACTTTCCAGCTTATTTCCTCTTACATCTGCCAGACATTCCGCCACATGCCCTACCCAGCCAGGATGGTTTTGCTTACCACGATGTGGCACGGGTGCCAGATAGGGTGAATCGGTTTCAATTAAAAAACGGTCGTCAGGTACTTTTCGAGCAACTTCTCGTAAGGCGTCTGCATTACGAAAGGTCACAATGCCTGAAAACGAAATATACATACCCATATCCAGAGCCTGTCTGGCCATATCCCAACTTTCTGTAAAGCAATGAAGAACGCCACCACAGGATTCAACATCTCCTTCTTTTAGCAGGCTCAGTGTATCTTCCTGTGCATCGCGGGTATGAATAATAACCGGTTTATTCAGCTCGTTAGCCGCTTGCAGATGCACCTGAAAGCTTGATATCTGCTGCTCTCGCGTATCTTTAGAGTAATAATAATCCAGCCCGGTTTCACCAATAGCGACCACTTTCGTGTCAGAACCCAGTTCTACAAGTTGCTGTAGCTTGACCGTATCATCTTTAGTATCACAGGGATGCACACCAACTGAAATATCAATGTTATCTCTATCCTGCACCAGTGATTTCATGGCTGGATATTCATCCAGACTGATTGATACACAGAGCAATCGCTCAACCTGAGCCTGATGGATAGTATCCATAAGTTCAGAGAAATTATTATCGAAGTCTTTTAGATCGATACGATCCAGGTGGCAATGAGAGTCTATAAACATGGAAAAAAGTCTTAAGTCGTAAGTCTTAAGTCATAAAAATCAGCGCCTACGGCGCACCGCTATGACTTCCGACTTACGACTTCTGACTATGGTTACATAGTGTGTGTAGTGCGATCTGACTTCAGGGCACCAGCAAGATAGGTTTCTATTTTAGTACGTGTCTGTCCGTTATCCTGTGGTCCAAACTGCACTCCTATACCGGTTGATTTGTTTCCCTGGGCACCTGCAGGTGTAATCCAGACAATTTTACCTGCAACGGGAAGTCGTTCTTTATCATCCATCAGAGTCAGTAACATAAATACTTCTTCCCCCAGACCGTAAGATTTATTGGTAGGGATAAAGAGCCCTCCATTAGATACATAAGGCATATAAGCCGCGTAAAGTGCTGCTTTGTCTTTGATTGTTAGTGAAAGTATACCCTGTCTTGGAGCGCCGCCTGCTGCCATGTTTTAAACCCGTTTTAATGTTTTGTACCATGATAATAGCAAATCTTCCCACAACATTTGAGTATTCAGTGGAATTGATTGCAATTGTTTATTTTTAGTCAGCTGATCCAGGTAATCATAAAGCCCGGATAAACTAGAGCGTGACACTAACTGTTTTAATTCTGCTTGCTGTGCCACATGTACCAACTGCGCCGAGTCACCACATTGATGCAGTTTAATCAAATCCTGAACCCAGTCAAATAACCAGTTAAGCATATAATGTAAAGGCAGTTTATGTAACTGCTCTGCCTGCTCTATTAACGGCTGGTTTTTCGCCACTTTGAGTAAAGATGAAATGAGCAATTTATGATGCTCCAGTAAATCGTCTTGCTGTAAATTAAGTGCTAATAGAGGTGCCCCGTGGGCTAACTGAAGTAATGCCTGCGCCTGTTGTACGTTCTGGCTTTCTAACCAGCCCAGAGACTGTTGTATATCCGGCACATTAAAGGTTATGACCTGACAACGTGAACGAACTGTAACAGGTAATTTCTGAGGATTTGAACTCACCAGTATTAATACAGTATCACTCGGCGGTTCTTCTAATGTCTTAAGCAAACTATTTGATGCATTAATATTCATATCATGGGCATCAACAATAAGCGCAACCTGATAACCACCATACTGGCTAGTTAAACTTAACTTGCCTGATAACTGACGAACATCATCCACCTTTATGGCTTTGCCGCGCTCTTCTGCCTGCAAAATAAATAAATCGGGGTGTGTCTCAGCGTTTATTAACTTACATGACGCGCATTCACCACAGGCGTTACCCGTATCATCGGGGGATGAGCATAAAAGACTCTTTGCCAGGTGATCAGCAAAATCCAGCTTACCCAGGCCCTCTGAACCTAGCATTAACAGAGCATGGGGCAACTTACCCGCACGCTGTTGCTGCTGTACCTTTAACCATTGAGCTTGTTGCCAGGGATAAATCATAAATAAACACACATAAATAACAGGGTTGAATATCAGGCAAGTCAAATTGACTAATCATAATTCAGAATAAAATATTACTCTTTACACTAACAAATCACCATGTAATTTATCATTAAAATTATTATAAGTTATCGAATCTAAATGACTTATCCCGTTAATCCGATTTTTCTTATAGGCCCATAAAAAACTGGCAAGCCTAGCTATAATTAGAGTGCAGTTTAATAAATGACGTATCAACCTCCCCATATCTGTCTTGTAAGACATATAACCAACTGGAGCTCTAAATCATGATGTTAAGTGTAGCCGGCCAAAATATTGAAACTAATGAACAGGGATTCATAGCAAACCTTAGCGAATGGAATGAAGATTTTACCGAAGCTGTAGCAAAAAATGATGGTGTAGATTTATATAACGACCATTGGGAACTCATTCTTTATTTCAGAGATTATTTTGATGAAAATCAGGTATGCCCAACCATGCACAAAGTTGTTCGCGAACTGGGTTCAAAAAACAAACATTTTCATGACCAGAAAGATTATGAAAAACATATTTATAAACTGTTTCCAACCGATCCAACCCATGAGGTATGCAAACTAGCTGGCTTGCCAATGCCTCAACCTGATGATTGATAAATAAGGATTGTTATAGAAAATAAAAAGCACCCGCCGGGTGCTTTTTTATACATGATACTTTATCTCGTTCCCACGCTCCCGCGTGGGAATGCATAAAAAACTGACTGTATTTCATTTATTTAAAACCAGAAAACAATACCAAACTGCCATGGAGAAAGCTTTATAAAGAAACAACTGTGTCTCTATTCGTGTGGAAAATTTAAGATAGATAGAAAACAGATATCCGTATACATTCCCACGCGGGAGCATGGGAACGAGTTAAGTAAATTTATCAATTTAATATTCGCGTTTATTTACTGCGCGCTCCTGCGCTTCGCCCTTTCAGGGCCGCACTAACGTGCGTTCAAAATGCTCCCTGCATTTTAGTGCAGTTTCCCCTGCTTTTTACTTTTCAATACATTAAAAATTACTTAATAATTGAATTAATTAATTCAATTATCTGTTTTTCAACTGATTTCAAATCACCTGAAGCATCCACAATTTTTACTCTTTCAGGTTCAACTTTAGCTCTTGTTAAGTATGTGTCCCTTACCCTGTTAAAGAAACCATCCATTTCCTGCTCAAATCGATCTGGCGTACTGCGTTTGCCTGCTCTTTCTCTACCTACGGAAATGGGGGCATCCAGTAACAGGGTTAAGTCAGGCCGCAAATCACCTAACACCCAGTTTTCAAGACCTTCAATGCGTTTTACATCTAACTGACGCCCGCCACCCTGATAAGCATAAGTAGCATCAGTAAATCGATCACACAACACCCACTGACCTTTTTCTAACGCCGGTTTAATAACCTGAGCCACATGCTCCGCACGGGCAGCAAACATTAACATTAATTCAGTATCATCTGACATACCTTTATAATCTTCGCCCAATAACATGCCGCGTAAAGTTTCACCTAATGGCGTTCCGCCCGGTTCACGGGTTTCTATAAAATCTATGCCTTTATCATTTAACATGGATTTTATATATTCCATATTGGATGTTTTACCTACGCCTTCGCAGCCTTCCAGAGTTATGAACATGGGTTTGGGCATTAATACTACCTTTAACTTTTTAATTTATATAAATTATAATATTTCTTTGTCATACCTGCGAAGGCAGGTATCTAGTGCCTTAAATATACTAAAAGCCACTGGGTTCTGGCCTACGCAGGAACGACAAAATATTGTTTATTATTTCTTTTTAATTTTACGTTGATGAACATCAACAGCATGTTCATGGTCTTTTAATGTAGTTGAAAATATATGTCGCCCAGATTTATCTGACATAGCTACAAAATAAATATACTCAGTTGTATCCGGGTGACTAACCGCATCCAGGGCTCCCTGACCGGGCATAGCAATAGGCGTTGGGGGTAAACCTTTTCGAGTATAGGTATTATAAGGCGTATCAGTTCGTAAGTGTTTAAAACGAATATTACCTTTGTATTTATCACCTATACCGTAAATAACCGTAGGATCGGTTTGCAAACGCATGCCTTTACGTAAGCGGTTTACAAATACACCGGCTATTCGTGTACGCTCTTCGGCTATAGCACTTTCTTTTTCTACAATGGATGCCAGTGTTAATGCTTCATAGGCGGTTTTTAACGGCAGGTTTTTATCTCTCTGTTGCCAGGCAACATCCAGACGTTTCTGCATTTCGTGATAAGCTTTTTTAAGTAGATCAATATCACTCATACCTTTTGGGAAACGATAGGTATCAGGAAAAAATCGACCTTCAGGGTGTTCACCGGCATGACCAATTTTCTGCATAATTTGCTCGTCTTTTAACTCAAGCAGCTGATGGTCTAAATGCTCAGCATTATTAACCAGTTTCATCATCTGTTTAAATGTTAGACCTTCCACCAGAGTTAAACTATATAAACGTACTTTACCTTTTTGCATCAGGGTAAACAATTGCAAGGTATTAAGCTCTGGGCCTATCTGATACTCACCTGCTTTTAATTTCCTGGCACTACCGGTTACTCGTGCCCAGATAGAAAAATACAGCCGGTTAGAAATAATGTTTTTAGTTTCAAGGTCACGTGCAAGTGCCGACACACTGGTACCGGGTTTATAATTATAGATTTCCTCTGATTCCAACCCTAATGGTTTACTCAGAAAAAAATAAAAGTCGATTGCTAAAGCGCTTGATGCGATTAAAAGCAAACCTAGTATTTTTTTTATCATTGTTTTTTAATACTCACGTAGTCACATATAAATACAGTTTAATTAAACAGACATAACCTGTAATAACTTCTGCTTTATACCATCAATAAGTTCACTTGACTGAAACTCCACACTATTCTCACCATCAATTATCTTTTTAACAGGCCAGATCCCAATTAAACTATTGGTTATAAATGCAGCATCCATCTGCAAAAAATTAGCCTTGCTTATATCTACTATATTTACCGGTATATTTAGTTTTTCTGCTATATCTATAACCTGTTGGCGCATTACACCCGCTACACCACATTGCTCTAACAGAGGGCTGTATAACTCATTACCTAACACACAAAACACATTACTCATGGTTCCTTCGATAATGTGGCCCTGATTATCAAACATAAAACCTTCTGAAATAGCGCTATCATTCCATTCATTTCTAGCCAGAACATTATCTAGTCTATTTAAATGTTTCATACCTGCCAGGGCAGTATTCATCGATATAGGTGTTTTGCAAATAATTGCACTTATGCCCGTTTTATTTTCTTCAGGATATGACGGGAAATCAAATGATGCTGTGACGCGAGTAACATTACTCGCTTCATCATATAAGTAACCACGGACTGAGTTACCTCGACTCATACTAAGCTTGATTACAGAATCATTGGCCAACTCAAGTTTTTTTATATCTTCAAGCCACAACGACTCATCAACTTTTTTTAGAGACAAACGATCACAGCTATTATTTAAGCGTAACATATGCTCTTCCCAGAGCTGTAGCTGGTTATTTTTATATGTAATGGTTTCAAATAAACCATCACCATATTGAAATCCCCTGTCACTTACAGACAGTTTATTATCTTCAATTCCATTTACAAATACTTTACTCATTGATTCCCTTCCTCTAGTGCGTGAATTAATCCCTTCGCTTTGGCCCGTGTTTCATTTAACTCATTGATTGAGTCTGAATCTACTACTATGCCACCACCGGCTCTAAATTGCAGCTTATTAGCATTTCTAGTGATCGTACGAATTAGTATATTTAAATCCATACTACCATCATGATTTAGATAACCCAATGAACCTGTATAGGCACCGCGCCCTATCTGCTCAAGCTCTGCTAGTATTTCCATACAACGAACTTTAGGACAACCTGTTATGGTTCCTCCAGGAAATATCGCTGATATTAACTGCCCCGGCGTGATGTCATCACGCAACTTACCTCGAACATTCGACACAATATGGTGAACATGCTGATAAGTTTCAAGCACCATTAACTCGTTAACCTCAATACTACCCGGCACGCAGACTCTACCCATATCATTTCGTTCGAGGTCAATAAGCATAATATGCTCAGCTCGCTCTTTCGGGTGAGCTAGTAACTCATTTGATAAATTTTTATCTTCAACATTATTAACTGCCCGCGGGCGAGTTCCCGCTATGGGGCGGGTTTGCAAATAACCATCCTTAAGCTGAACCAGTCTTTCAGGTGATGAGCTAATAATAGCCTTATCACCTAAGGTAACTAAAGCATTAAAAGGGCCTGGGTTTGATTTGATTAATTGTTGATAAATACTGGCGTGGCTAACTTTAGATTTAGTGGCCGTGTTTAACTGTGATTTCCAGCAACGTGATAAGTTAACCTGAAAAACATCACCATCGACTATATATTGATGGAGTTGATCTAATTGATTTAGATAATGCGACTCATCATCTTCAGTCATTTTGTCAATTTTAAAAGTTTCCAGTTTTTTTTCTACTGCTTGTTCGTTTAATAAGTCACTTTTAATTTGTTCGGCACATTCATTAAACCCAGACTCACAAACTATCGTTGCCTGTTGCGTATGTGAGTCAACAATAATAGCAGCAGGAAAACGCGTAGCAAAAGCTACCGGTAAACCATCTTCGGCCGCAGGTAAATTTAAACCCGTTTCAATTTCCTGCGCCAGTTCGTAACCTAAATATAAAAACCAGCCACCTTTAAAGGGTAAATCAGTTTCATCATTCAGTTCTATTTTTTCTGCTTGCCAGGCGTAATCTAATTGCTGTAAAAAATCACCGTTTTCACTTTGTATGGTTTGCTGCGGACAGGCAAATAAAATATCATAACGAGCCAGGTCCGTTTTTTCTTTGAGTGACGCATTACTACTTAATAAGTGAGGATAACGTTCAGAGTTACTGGCATGTAGTGCTAGTAAATTAGGGATATTTTCTAGTGTATATTTGATTAATGAACTGGGCATGAGGTAAATAAATTAGTCGCTGTCCCCGAACGCCTGTGTCGAGGACCCAGTGACTTTTTATAATTTGAGGTCGCTAGATTATTAAGTGCATCCCTGCACTTAACCCTTCGGGCCATGCAGAGCATGTTTAAATTCGATCCATTCGAATTTTATCCCGACACAAGCATTCGGGAAAGACAAAGAATAAACATTTGCGAACAAATGATTTTTTTAACTTTAAATCTTTTTAAATAAAACAGTACCGTTTGTACCACCAAAGCCAAACGAGTTAGATAACACAACATCCATTTTCATATCACGGGCTGTATTAGGTACATAATCCAGATCACACTCAGGATCCTGATTATCTAAATTAATTGTTGGTGTCGCAACCTGATCATGAAGACTCATTACACTAAATACCGCTTCAATACCGCCAGCAGCACCCAGTAAATGGCCTGTCATAGACTTAGTTGAGGTAACGGCTAAAGATTTGGCATGATCACCAAACGCGGCTTTCATTGCCATAGTCTCTGCAACATCACCAGCCGGTGTTGATGTACCGTGCGCATTAACAAACTGAACATCTTCTTTATTCAGGCCTGCATCTTTAATTGCATTTACCATGCAACGAGCTGCACCTTCACCACCTTCAGAAGGGCTAGTCATGTGATAAGCGTCACCACTCATACCAAAACCGGCCATTTCACAGTATATTTTTGCACCACGAGCTTTTGCATGCTCGTATTCTTCTAATATAAGTACACCCGCACCATCACCTAGAACAAAACCATCTCGGTCTTTATCCCATGGACGGCTAGCGGCTTCAAAATTATCATTATTACGAGACAGTGCACGAGCGGCTGCAAAACCACCTATGCCAAGAGGAGAAGATGCTTTCTCAGCCCCCCCTGCAATCATTACATCAGCATCACCATATGCAATCATACGTGCTGCCATACCAATACTATGGGTACCGGTAGTACAGGCAGTAACTAATGCGATATTAGGGCCTTTAATGCCGTATTTAATTGACAGGTTTCCGGAAATCATATTGATTATGGAGCCGGGAATAAGGAATGGAGATATTCTTCTTGGGCCACCCTTATCCATTGCTTCTTTATTCTTTTCAATCAGTGGTAAACCACCAATACCAGAACCTACTGCAACACCAATACGTTCTGCATTTTCTTCGGTAATTTCAATACCGGAATCTGTTATTGCCTGATCAGAAGCAGCTATGCCGTAATGAATAAAAGTATCCATTTTCTTCAGGTCTTTTTTGGGAATATACTCAGTCGCATCAAAGTCTTTAACTATGCCAGCAAATTTTACTGCTTGATTAGTTGTGTCAAAATCATTGATAAGCGCAACACCACTTTTGCCTGCCAGGATATTATCCCATGAAGACTTAAGATCATTGCCAACAGGTGAAACGATACCTAAACCGGTAACGACTACGCGACGTTTAGCCAAGAGTATTCTCCAGAATTTTTAAGTTTCTGCTATGCAGAAAAAACTAATGCTTAGAAAGCAGACAAAACAAAACTGCTTTGCCAGAAACCAAAAAAGGGCAGGCACTACGCCTGCCCTTTCCAATGGATCAAATTAACTGTTAGCGTTAACGTAATCCAGAGCTTGCTGAACTGTAGTAATTTTTTCAGCATCTTCATCAGGAATTTCACATTCAAATTCCTCTTCTAATGCCATTACCAGTTCAACTGTATCTAGTGAATCAGCACCCAGGTCATCTACAAATGAAGCAGAGTTAGTTACTTCATCTTCTTTTACGCCTAGCTGTTCTATAACAATCTTGCGAACGCGTTCTTCTGCACTGCTCATGTATTTTTCCTCTTAAATTTACGAATATGTTCGAACTGCGCGGTATTTTAGTTAATAACGGCACAGACTACCAGTGATTTCTTACATCTATTTAATTTAGATTAATAACGTTAAAAATCAATAAGTTAGTTAACTTTTACATGCATATCTACGGGTATAATGAAGCTAATTTCGAGCAATTCATTGATATATGACATCCTTTGCATATTAGAACCCATGAATTTAGCTACATAAGCTGCTCAAATAAGCGGCTTATGGCATATGCATACCGCCATTCACATTAATGGTTTCACCGGTTATGTAAGCGGCTTCGGGTGATGCTAGAAATACCACTGCATTAGCAATATCCTGCGGATCACCTAATTTATTTAAAGGTATTTGCGAAATAAGTGCTTCGCGTTGCTCTTCTGGTAATTCACGAGTCATATCGGTATCAATAAAACCGGGTGCTACAGAGTTAACTGTAATATTACGTGAACCAATTTCACGAGCCAGTGATTTACTAAAACCTAGAATACCTGCCTTAGCTGCTGAGTAATTAGTTTGACCTGCATTACCCGTTAAACCCACTACAGATGTAATATTAATAATACGGCCACTACGTGCTTTCATCATAGGCCGAACAACGGCTTTCGACATTTTAAAAATAGACGTCAAATTAGTTTGAATAATGTCATTCCACTGATCGTCTTTCATCATCATAAGCAAATTATCACGTGTAATACCCGCATTATTGACAAGAATGCTAATTGCACCAAAATCATCTTTAATTGTTTTTAATACAGAATTGATAGAGTCATCATCAGCCACATTCAAACACAAACCTTTACCACCCTTAGGTGATAAGTATTCTGTAATTTTTTCAGCACCACCTTCGGATGTAGCTGTGCCAATAACGGTTGCACCCGCCGCTGCCAGAGTTTCTGCAATAGCTTTACCAATGCCACGACTTGCGCCTGTTACTAATGCAATTTGATTTTCTAAGTTCATCATAAATTCCTTACACTTATGTCTTAAGCTGAAGCAACCATTAAAGACTACTTCATACCTGCGTAGGCAGGTATGACATATTAATTTATATTTTTAAGATATCTCTTCTAATGTTTTATCTAATGTATCAACATTATTAATTGTAAAATGTGCAATCTCTTTATTAATACGTTTATTTAACCCTATTAATACTTTACCTGGACCACATTCAATAATTGTATCAACACCTTCAGCGACTAAGTTATTAACACTATCGACCCATAACACAGGGTTATGTAATTGCTTAACCAGATTCTTTTTAACATCTGCCGGTTTTGTATAGTTCTTAGCCGCAACATTCTGAATAACAGGAATAGTTGAGGCTTTTTTAATTTTCACATCTTTTAAATAGGTCGCTAGTTTTTTAGCGGCACCTTCCATTAAGTTAGAATGAGATGGCACACTAACTGGAAGTTTCAGCGCACGTTTCGCACCTTTGTCTTTTGCAATGGCCATTGCAGTTTCTACGGCCTGCACATTACCCGCGATAACAACCTGCCCGGGTGAATTAAAATTAACCGCCTGTACGGCAAAATTATCATCACTGCACATGTCACAAATTTCTTTAATTGTTTCATCATCCAGACCAAGTATCGCTGCCATTGCACCAACACCGTCGGGGACTGCGGCCTGCATTAACTTACCCCGTTTAGATACCGTTTTAACCGCATCCTCAAAATCAAGAGCACCCGCACAAACCAGGGCTGTATACTCACCCAAACTATGACCCGCCATAATTTCAGGCGCTTCATCTAGTTTGCTTTTTAATATTTCATATACGGCAACACCGGCAACCAGCATTGCAGGCTGAGTGACTTCTGTTTTATTAAGTTCTTCTACCGGACCTTCCTGCACAACCTTCCAGAGATCATACTTTAAAACTTTTGATGCTTTAGTAAAAAGTTCATTAACAACTGGATAAGCTTCAGCCAGTTCAGCCATCATGCCAACAGATTGAGAGCCCTGCCCCGGAAAGACACATGCAAATTTCATAGATTTACCTTTTAAATTTAGAAGCAAATGCAAGTTGTCAGCGAATGAACACGAATAAACGCAAGTTTTTTTATTTATGCACCTACGGTGCACTAACTCTAGTAATGATTATCTTTTATTTGCGTTCATTCACGAACAACATGCTTTTTATTTAGTTTTTATAACCCCAACACATCCTGCATATCGTACAGGCCTTTGTCCTTCGACTGCAACCACCTGGCCGCACGCACTGCACCTTTTGCAAAAGTCATTCTACTTGATGCTTTATGTGTTATTTCAACTCTTTCGCCATCAGTAGCAAACATAACTGTATGTTCACCGACTATATCACCGGCACGAATTGTTTCAAAACCAATTGTTTCAGGCTCGCGTGCACCTGTATGGCCTTCTCGACCATAAACCGCACACTCACTTAAATTTCTACCCAAAGTATCAGCAATAACTTCACCCATACGTAAAGCCGTGCCTGAAGGAGCATCCACTTTATGACGATGGTGCGCTTCTATAATTTCAATATCGTAATCTTCATTTAGTACCGATGCTGCCATCTGTAATAATTTCAAACTCAGGTTAACGCCGACACTCATATTAGGTGCAAAAACAACTGCCGTTTTTTCTGAAGCATCTTTAATTATTTGTTTTTGTGCTTCATCAAAACCCGTAGTACCGATAATAATATGTTTACCATTGGTTTTGCATAATTCAAGATTATTAAGTGTGGATTCAATAGATGTGAAATCTATTAAAGTATCAAAGTCATTAACTACACTAGCGACATCATCAACCAGTTTGACATTCAAAGTACCAACCCCGGCAAGCTCTCCTGCATCAGCACCAATTAAACTAATTCCCGGGCGTTCAATAGCGGCGTTAACTGTACAGCCTTCTGCCTGCTGACAGGCTTCAATTAACGTTTTACCCATACGACCTGCAGCGCCGGTAATTGCGATTCTTAGCATTTTTATTCTCTGAAAATTTAATTTTTTAGTAATTATCTGCGGTTATTCAGCTACCAGCTGATATAACTGAATCCTTTTTCCTGCAATTCGATTAAATCAGCTGCCCCGACCTGAACAACCTCAACAAAATCGTGCATGTCTTCTTTTTTCCAGCCCAATGAATTCATTGTATTACCACAGGCATGAAACTGTACGCCGTAGTCAGCCATACTATTTATTTTTTGTTTAACTTCATCAGACACGTCACGTAATGGTTTTTTTGCCAGTATATGTATTCCCGGGCCAAATGCGGTAATCACAATAGTGATATTATCATTATATTTGCGTAACATTTCTGCCGCTGAAAATAAGATAGCATCGTGATATCTTGAATCTGATTTATTAAACTGATAAACAACATTGTGCTCGGTTGGATCACCTGGAAAACGTAACTCTGTATCTTCTGATGCGGCTTCAGATGCATTAACACTACGGCCGGCAAAAATGCCGGCAGTTATACTTGCAAAACTTGTGAGTAAACGTCTTCTTGTAATCATTATAACTTCATATCATCAAAAAACTTCTTAACGCCATCCACCCAGTTACTACCCTGAGGGTTATGGTTTTTATTATCACCGTGAATACTTTCTTCAAATTCTCTTAACAGGTCTTTTTGTTTAGAGGTTAACTTAACAGGTGTTTCAATAACAACCTTGCACATTAAATCTCCAACCATGCCGCCACGTACCGGTTTAACACCTTTACCTTTTAAGCGGAACATTCTACCTGTTTGTGTTTCACCGGGTATCTTTAACTTAACACGTCCATTTAATGTAGGCACTTCTAAATCGCCACCTAAAGCAGCCGTAGCAACACTAATCGGTACCTGACATAACAGATTTGCACCATCACGCTCAAATATTGAGTGTGGCTTCACATGCACCTGAACATACAGGTCACCTGATGGACCGCCATTTTCACCGGCTTCACCCTCACCAGATAATCGAATACGATCGCCATTATCGACGCCTGGAGGAACTTTTACAGATAATGTTTTACGTTCTTCAATTCGACCCTGTCCGTGACAATCACCACAAGGATCAGATATTGTTTTACCCTGGCCATGACAATGGGGGCAAGTTTGCTGAACTGAAAAGAACCCTTGTTGAATGCGAACCTGACCCGTACCACCACAGGTCGTACAGGTAGTTGGCGATGAGCCTTTTTTAGCACCACTACCATCGCAGGTTTTACAACCAACTAGAGTAGGAATTTTTATTTTAATCGTTGTACCGGCAACCGCATCTTCTAAACTCAGCTCCATATTGTAACGAAGATCTGAACCCCGGTAAGAACGACTGCGACCACCGCCACCGGCACCGCCACCACCGAAAATATCACCGAATACATCACCGAAAATATCACTGAAGTTACCAGCACCTGCACCGTAACCCTGGCCACCACCGGCAGAGGGGTCTACTCCCGCGTGGCCATATTGATCATAAGCTGCGCGTTTTTGTGCATCTGATAAAATATCGTAGGCTTCTTTGCCTTCTTTAAATTTTACTTCTGATTCTTCAGGGGCATCCGTATTTCGATCAGGATGATGCTTCATTGCCAAACGTTTAAAGGCTTTTTTAATAGCCGCTTCGTTTGCGTCCTTGGATATCCCTAAAACTTCGTAATAATCTCGTTTTGACATGCTTTTTTGTCTCTAAATATTTAGACTTTTGACGCAGAAATACACAGAGCCTCAGAGGTAAAATAGTTTATTATCTCGCCGTAGGCGCAATAATAAATAAAACTCTGTGACTCCGTGTCCCCGCATCTAATCTTTTAAGCTTTTAAATACACAAAATGCCCAGCTATAAAAAGCCAGGCATTTCGTAACAGGCAAATGCCTAAGTAAATGACTTATTTATTGTCGTCTTTCACTTCTTCAAACTCAGCATCTACCACTTCGTCATCAGCTGCATTCTCACCACCGGCTGCTTCTGCACCGGCGTCAGCAGCGCCTTCCTGCTGTTGTGATTGAGCATAAGCCTTTTCAGCCACTTTTCCTGCAACTTCAGTTAATGCTGCTGTTTTGGTTTCGATAAGTTCTTTATCATCACCGGCAACCGCTTCTTTAAGTTCAGCTATGGCTGTTTCAATTGCTGTCTTCTCACTTTCATCTACCTGGTCACCCAGATCTTTCAGTGATTTCTCAGATGCATGAATCAGGTTATCCGCAGCATTTCGCGCTTCAACCAGTTCTTTCTGTTTGCGATCTTCATCAGCATGAGCTTCTGCATCTTTAACCATTTGTTCAACTTCGTCATCAGACAAACCTGAAGAGGCCTTGATTACAATTGATTGCTCTTTACCTGTTGCTTTATCTTTAGCAGATACATTCAAGATGCCGTTTGCATCAATATCAAATGAAACTTCAATTTGTGGAACACCGCGTGCCGCAGGTGGAATATCCTGTAGATCGAAGCGACCTAAAGACTTATTACCTGTCGCTATTTCACGCTCCCCCTGAAGTACATGAACCGTTACCGCGCTCTGATTATCGTCTGCTGTTGAGAATACCTGAGATGCCTTAGTTGGAATCGTTGTGTTTTTCTCAACCAGTTTGGTCATTACACCACCCATAGTTTCGATACCTAGAGACAGAGGTGTTACGTCTAGTAATAAGATGTCATTAACATCACCACCCAGAACACCACCCTGTATTGATGCACCCATTGCAACTGCTTCGTCCGGGTTTACATCTTTACGTGCTTCTTTTCCAAAGAAGTTTTTAACCGCTTCCTGAACCATAGGCATACGGCTCTGGCCACCTACCAGGATCACGTCGTTGATCTCACCTACACTTAAACCCGCATCTGATAATGCTGTTTTGCAAGGTGCGATAGTACGCTCAACTAAATCTTCAACCAGTGACTCAAGTTTTGCACGAGTCAGCTTCAGGTTAAGGTGCTTAGGACCTGATGCATCCGCTGTAATATAAGGCAGATTTACATCTGTTTGCTGGCTATTAGATAACTCAATTTTTGCTTTTTCAGCGGCTTCTTTTAAACGCTGAAGAGCTAATGGATCGTTATGTAAATCCATGCCATTGTCTTTCTTAAACTCATCGGCAAGATAATCGATTAAACGCATATCGAAGTCTTCACCACCAAGGAATGTATCACCATTAGTCGCCAGTACTTCAAACTGATGCTCGCCATCAATTTCTGCAATCTCGATAATCGATACGTCGAATGTACCACCACCCAGGTCGTATACTGCAATGGTAGAGTCACCCTTAAGTTTCTTATCCATTCCATAAGCTAATGCCGCAGCAGTTGGCTCATTGATAATACGTTTAACTTCTAAACCGGCAATTTTACCTGCGTCTTTAGTTGCCTGACGTTGTGAGTCATTGAAATAAGCAGGAACAGTAACAACGGCTTCAGTTACTTCTTCACCCAGGTAGTCTTCCGCTGTTTTCTTCATTTTCTGAAGAATACGCGCGGCCACTTCAGGTGGTGCCATCTTGTTACCGTGAGCTTCAATCCATGCATCACCATTGTCAGCTTTAACAATAGAGTAAGGAACTAGCTTGATATCACGTTGTACAACATCTTCTTCAAATCGACGACCGATCAGACGCTTAGTTGCGAATAATGTGTTAGCAGGGTTAGTCACTGCCTGACGTTTGGCAGACTGACCTACCATAACCTCATCACCTTCACCGAAAGCAACGATTGATGGGGTTGTACGATCACCCTCTGAATTTTCAATAATACGTGGTGTATCACCATCCATTACTGCGACGCATGAGTTAGTAGTACCCAGGTCGATGCCGATAATTTTAGCCATGTTTTGCTCCAAAAATGCTTAATATTTAACTTAACCCTTAGATAGGGGCAGGTTTTTATTTTTCAATGGTTTAGATCGTTTAAATGTTATTTTTAATAACTATTCAGGTTGCTCCTGACTGGTTTCAGGCCAAGGCGGAAAATGTAAGCTTATAAATATAAGTGTCCATTTTCCAACGAAGGCATGGAGCCAGTCAGGAGTGAGCTGAATAGTTATTTAGATACCATCACCATCGCCGGGCGTACCAGACGATCATTCAACAGGTAACCTTTCTGCATTACAGCCATTACCGTATTTGGCTCATGCTCATCGCTAGGCTGCATAGACATTGCCTGATGATGCTCTGCATTAAACTTTTCACCAACTGGATTAAGCTCAACCACATTAAATTTTTCAAATACACCGGATAACATATTCAATGTCAACTCGCTGCCTTCACGTAAATTATCAACATTGGCGTTTTCCTGCCCTGCCGCTTCAACACCCAGTTCCAGGCTATCTTTAACCGCTAGCATTTCTGAAATGAATTTTTCTAATGCAAATTTATGTGCATTTTCCAGATCTTTCTGAGTACGACGACGGATATTGTCCATTTCTGCTTTGGTTCGCAGTAATTGATCCCAGTTATCAGTGGCTTTTTTCTCCGCTGATTCAAGACGGTCTATTAATTCTTCAGCTGAAAGCGCTTCACCTTCAGTTTCATTAACCACTTCAAGCGCTTCTTCTGTTAACACTTCACCGTCTACAGCTGCATCTTGTTGATTTTCATCGAGGATTTCCTCGTTTGACATGCTAACTCTCCATCAAATTTAAGGTCTGTAAGCCATATGGGGATAATCAATTAAAGATTCAAGGGGATTAAAAGCAAAAGCTCAATTAAAATGAAAGAACGCAAAGAAATTGCGTTTATTGACGAACAAGGGTGCTTTATCTTTTTTCAGCACCTAAAGCCAGGCTTAAGAACCGCGCTGTGATATTCACTGCTGATATCACTTTGCTGTATTCCATTCGTGTCGGGCCAATTACACCTAAAACACCTAACGTATTATCTTTGGAGCCATAAGGAACAGACACTACACTGAAGTCCTCCAGCCCTTCTATACCGGCTTCTGAGCCAATAAACACCTGCATATCTTCAGCCTGAATACAGCGGTCTAACAAGCCGAGCATATCTCGTTTATTCTGAAACACCTGGAATAACTGTTGCAACTGATTTGCATTGTCTGCTTCATTAAAGCGAATTAAATTGGCCTGCCCCTGTAATCGATAACTTTCACTATCTTCATCGGGTTTAAGCGCCTGATCAGCCAGACTCACTGCTGCAGCCATTAACTCATCAACCTGAGTGCGAGCGGACTGCATTTCCTGTACCAACAAAGCCCTGATTTGAAAGATATCCTTACCCATAAAGTGATGATTTAGATAATTAGACACCTTAACCAGTTCGTCCTGAGTGTAGTCTTTATCAACATGCACAATTCGATTTTGTACATCACGCTCATTAACAACCAGGATGGCGAGAATTTTTTTATCCGGTAAAGGCAAAAATTCAATACGACGTAGATTTAACTGACCACTTTTAGGCAGAGTAATCACACCTGCCATCTGTGTTATATCGGTTAACAGGTTATTCGCCATATTAATCAGGGTGTCTTTATCCTGATCAGCGTTTAACTGTTGTTGAAGTTTTTCCTTAATCGCATTTTCAATAGGACTAAACTCCAGCATGGAGTCAACATACATGCGAAAACCCATATTGGTAGGTACTCGCCCGGCAGATGTATGGGGTGCTGAAACCAGACCCATAGAATCTAAATTTGCCATTACATTACGTATAGTGGCGGTTGATATATTTAAACCTGCTGTTTCAGCCAGGGTTTTAGATCCGACGGGGGCTCCCTCCTCAACATAACAGTTGATAAGAGTTTTTAATAAATACTGAGAGCGTTCGTTTAGCGGTAGGGATGAAATTTTAGACATTCTAATTTATACAAATAACCTGTTATTTTTTGTATAACTCCCCGTGTTAAACCAGAATGTACTTTGCATTAAGTATTAAACCTAAAGTGCCTTTAGCTGTCCATTTTCTATGGTGTAAATGGTATCCATCTTCTTAGCGAGTTCCATATCATGCGTAACCACAATCAGGCTAGTACCAAACTCTTTATTTAAGCGTAATAATACCTGTACAACCTGTTCTGCAGTTGCCTTATCCAGGTTTCCTGTGGGCTCATCTGCACATATGCAGCGGGGCTCATTTATAACTGCCCGGGCTATTGCCGCACGTTGACGTTCACCACCTGACAATTCAGCAGGTTTATGTTTTATACGGCGTGTCATGCCCACTTTATCAAGTAACATGCCTGCTTTGTTTAATGCCTGTGTGGGACTAGTGCCTCGCACCAGTGCCGGCATAGCTACATTTTCTTCTGCACTAAATTCGGCTAATAGATGATGAAACTGATAAACAAAACCCATGTAGTTATTACGCACTCTACAGCGTTTTTTTTCTGACATGCGAATCAGATCTTCTTCATTAATAAAGACCTGACCTGAGGTTGGTTTATCAAGACCACCTAATAAGTGTAACAATGTACTCTTGCCTGAACCTGACGCACCCACAATCGCAACTTTTTCACCCGTTTTAACGGTGAGATTTATATTCTTTAAAATTTCTAGCTCACTACCACCACCTTCTTTAAAGGTCATGCATAAATCAACAGCCTCTAAAACAATGCTGGCACCTGTACCGTTTGGAAACATTTGTGATTCTGAAAAATGATTAGGTAAAGCCATTATTCATACCTCAATGCATCAGCAGGCTGAATTTTTGCTGCACGGTAGGCAGGATAAATGGTTGCCAATACTGACAAACCAAAAGCTGAAGCAGTATAAGTTAATACATCTGAAAGTCGTAAATCAGATTTAAGCTCCGTAATGTAATAAACATCTGCTGGTAAAAATTTGGTATTCATTAAACCTTCAACAAAACCTACAATCTCATTCACATTCAGTGCAATGGGCACGCCTAAGGCCACACCTAGTAATGTACCGACCAACCCAATTACAACACCTTGAACAATAAATACCCACATAAGACTGCCGGGTGTCATACCAATCGTTCGTAATATAGCAATATCAGCCTGTTTATCGTTAACCGTCATCACTAATGTAGAAATAATATTAAAGGCAGCAACAGCAACAATTAATAACAGAATAATAAACATCACGACTTTTTCTGTTTTCAGAGCTTTAAATAAATTACTGTGCATTTTTGTCCAGTCACGCACCCAGTAGTCTTCACCAATAACTCTGTCTAATTCATGGGTAACTTCATATGCACTAAACATATCATCTAACTTAAGCCGAACCCCTTCAACTTTTTCACCTAAACTAAATAACTTCTGCGCATCTTGCATATGCATAATTGCCATGGAACGGTCAAATTGATGCATACCCGCTTCAAAAACACCAACAACAGTAAATCTTCTTAAACGCGGCATGACACCTACGGGCGTAACATTTGCCTGTGGAGTGATAACCGTAATTTTCTCACCTTCAAACACTCCCATTGCATTAGCTAACTCTCTACCGAGAATTATGCCAAAACGACCGGGTTTTAAATCTGCAAGTCGACCGGATACCATTTTCTCATCAATCTCAGAAACTTTTGGCTCCTGATCAGGTAAAACACCACGAATAATGGCACCACTTACTCTGTTTCGATTGCTTAACATACCTTCATTTTGAGTGAAGGGAGCTGAATCTATTACATTAGGGTGTTTATCAACTTTACTCTGAATGGATTGCCAGTCAGTGAGTTTACCGTCCTGACCCGTAACGGTTGCATGAGCGGTCATACCCAGAGTACGTTCACGCAGTTCTTTACCAAAACCATTCATAACTGAGAGCACAACGATGAGTGCTGCTACACCCAGAGCTATACCCAGCATAGAAATTAATGCAATAAATGACACAAATCCATTACGACGTTTGGCGCGTGTGTATCTAAGGCCGATATAAAGTTCTTTCGGTCTAAACATATCTGAAGGGGTTCTTTTAATTATCAGTTTATATTGATTAAATTTTAATCAAAAATTTTTGTGATCATCTATGATCACACCTAAAGCTCTATCACTAAAGCACTACGGCTAAAGTTCCACGGAGATTGCCCTGTCAATTGACATGCCCGTTGAGTCAATTTTTGCTCCGTATGCTAATACTTCTACCCCTTCCCTGACGGCTTCTCTTAACAGTCGTCCATACTCGGCATCAATTGAATCTGCCGGTTTCACAAGGTTAACATCAGTACGCATGATTATAAACAGCAGAACGGCTCTATCACCTGATTTAACCTGTTGAATTAACTCACGCAAATGTTTTTGTCCCCGTTTTGTGACGGCATCGGGAAAACTGGCCACTCCCTGCTCCATGCTTAAGGTCACATGCTTAACTTCAACAAAAACTTTTTGTTGAGCGTTTAACAGCAAAAAATCAACTCGACTACCCTCATCTCCATAAGGCACTTCGCTACGACAACTATCAAAGCCTGCAAGTTCCGTAATCTGATTTTGTAACAAAGCCTCTTTTGCTAACTTGTTAGTGATTCCCGTATTGATACAGGCCATAACATCAGCCTTAAGTTCGATTAACTGCCAACTATGAGGGTATTTTCTTTTTGGATTATCTGAAATACTTAACCAGACATTAGCACCTTCAGGCATACAACCCGTCATTGCACCTGTATTAGCACAGTGCGCGGTAATCTCCGAGCCATCTTCTAAAATAATATCAGCCAGAAACCGCTTATAACGTTTAACAAGTTTTCCCCTGATCAGGGGTGAGTCAAAATTCATCTTATACTCAGAATAATAGTCATCCTGATATTTTACAGGTTTAGTCAAATGTAATACAAACTACCCGTTTAATTTTACCAGCCTGAACATACCTAACCCACTACAGTTTATTAAGCAGCAATAATTATTTAGGCTATTATATAAATACAAACAAAGAAACCCTCAAACACAAAAAACATTAACGCGGATAGTTTAATGAAAAAAATAATTAGAAACTTACTAGTTACAGTATTTTTACTTGGCATATCAAACATCTCATTGGCAGAGATGTCTGAAGGCTGTAAGTCATGCGTTAAAGGCTATGACTGTAGCCGCATTAACAAAACATGCAATGCCACCTGCAAGGCAAACTTGTTTCAAGAACAGGATGATCTGGATTCATGCCGCGCAGGCTGTATTGGTAAACTTGAAAAATGCCTGTTAGATGCAAACAGGTCATGTGGTTTTTATTGCGCTGATAAATAATAATCTAAATAATAATCTAAATAATAATCTAAATAAAAAAAGGGCTCTAATGAAAATCATTAAAGCCCTTAAATTACGGGTATAATTTTTTTAAATTATCACACTTAACTGATCACACCAGGATAATCTGCAATACCCGGATTAGTCTTAATACCCACCAGTTTCGGATGATTAATCTTAGGTAGTTTTAATACATTATCTTTACCACGGTTCTTAACAATATAATCACGAACCACATCCCACATTAGTCGACCATCAGGTGCTTTACCTACCGTTGCCCAACCGGCTACTTTATATTTCTGATCTGGTTCAATTGCATGACCGTTATCCAGTTTCGCATTGGTTATACGCTGGTACAAAGGCTTAGATGGATCAATTGTGTAATCCATACCACCTACACGCACCATATCTCCACCTGATTGCAAGTATGGATCAACATCAAACAGGTTGTCGGCAACGCCTTCCAGTATGCGTAATAAATCACGCCCGGTCATTTCACTTACATAGGTTTCACCGTAAGTAATGGCACACTGGGTCATTACATCTTCCATTGTGATCCAGTCACCTTCTAGTGTAGTTGTGCCCCAACGCACACCGGCAGACATTGCTACATCTGCGCTGTATTCTTCGCGTAATGCATTACATAAAACCTGATCCCAGGTACCCATGAAATTACCTCGGCGATACAATAATCTATCGGCGATAGCTAACTTTTCATCCAGAATTTCTTTATAGGTTTTACCTACACGACCTTCATTATAAAAATATTTTTGCGCACGACTTTCTACAATATTTTTGTCATAAACAGTATTACGCATCTGATCTAAATACGCCTGCATTTCTTTGTCTTCTTCTAACCAGTCAGTGATAACCGGTAACATTTTGTAATCCATGGATTTAATTTTTCCATCCTGAATATCAAAATCCATTACACCTACAAACTTACCGTTAGAACCCGCATTAGTTACCATGCAAGTTCCACCATCTACATTTTTAACCTCAATAGGCTTAGGAATACCATCATGGGTATGACCACCGAAAACAGCGTTCAAACCTGGCACGCGTGCCGCCATTTTAATATCCACATCCATACCGTTATGAGATAACAGAATAATTGCATCTGGCTTTTCATCTGCTTTAATATTCTTAACAAGCTCTATCATGTCATCTTCACGTAAACCAAATGACCAGTCAGGGAAGAACTCCTGAGGATTTGCATTAGCTGTACGCGGGAATGCCTGACCCACTATACAAATACGTGCACCGTTAATTTCTTTTATAACGTACGGTCTGAAAGCATGTCCGGTATCTTCATCAAATAAACCGCTGCCATCATATTTCTCAACCATTGTAGGGTATTCATCACCAAACATAGAGTCATCTTTAACCCTTACATTCTGACCAATGAAGTCACCTTTAAATAGTGCCACATTACTCAGCACCTCTTCTTCTTTATAAGTAAATTCCCAGTGACCTACCATTACGTCTAAACCAAGAATATTTGAGGCCTCAACCATATCGACACCACGTGTCCATAACGATGTGCCTGAACCCTGCCACAAATCGCCACCATCAATTGTAATTGTGTTTTGCTTGCCACCTGCGGTTTCACGCAATTGCGTTAATAGAGATTTAATTTGCGCAAAACCACCTGTTTTACCAAATGTTTCCGCCGCTTTCTGAAAGTCTAAATATGTATAAGCATAAGATTCAGGTGTTGCGGGCTGAAATCCCATTGCTGTCAGTAGCTTATTACCGACAAGATGTGGCGGACGACCATAAGCCTCACCCACACCCAGATTCACATTAGGCTCTCTGAAATAAACAGGATTTAACTGACCATGCACATCAGTTATATGTAAAATTCTGACATTACCCTTCATAGGTAAGTCATAAAAACCTTTAGGCATTGCCCCCAATTCAAGTTTAGCTGAAGATGCTACGGGTGAATTAGATTTATCTGAACACCCTATCATTGCAGGAACAGTGGCTGTGGCTGCAGCGGCACCCATTAACTTCAAAAAAGTACGACGATTTAAAAATGGCATGGTTTCACCCTAATATTGGTGGTTGTATAAAAACAAGTTTAGACCTTGTTTAAAAAGTTTTTAACGCTGAAACAATAATGCACTAACTGATTGTAATGAGCTTTTAATTTATTATAATAATCGAACCAATAATATAGATTTTTTCTTGAGTTTTCAAATGCTTAGTAATAAACACCTGATTCATTATGCAATCCTAAAAATGCATTTTGCAATCTTTTTGTATTTTATATCCGCCCTGCTCGTCGCAAAGTATAGCACCGCAGATATAGTAAAACCGGCAATGGTTGAAATTAGTGTATTTGCTGATGGTAATTACCGGGTAGAACTACGTGCCAGCATTGAAGCTATCATGACGGGCATTAATTCTAAATATAAAAATACTCAGGATGCTCCCTCTGCCAGTGAATATGATGCATTAAGAATATTGCAATCTGCACAGCTACGTGAAAAATTTATTTCCTTTGAGGGCCAGTTAGAAGAAGAAATTAAGCTCTACTTTGATGATAACTCAACGAAACTACAGATTACTGATGTACAAATTCCCGTTCCCGGTTATACAAAAGTACCTCGCACCAGTCTAATAATCTTTGAAGGCAAGATAGATACGCAGGTAAAACAACTCTCCTGGTATTACCCTGCACGGTTTTCTGACAACGCAATACGTGTAAGACAAATAGATATTGAAAACGAAAAATGGTACTGGTCATCATGGCAGTGGTTAAGAAACGATCAGGTTAGTAAGTCTTTTTCATTAGAAGAAGTATTCACTGAACCCGCATTATTCGCTGTGATATCTGAATATGTAGTAGCAGGCTTTGATCACATCATTCCAAAAGGCCTTGATCACATACTATTTATACTTGGCATTTTTCTACTCAGCATGAAACTTAAAACACTGGCCTGGCAGGCAACCATGTTTACCCTTGCCCATTCAATTACACTCAGCCTGTCAATTTTTAATATAATTAGTTTGCCTGCAAGCATAGTAGAGCCACTCATTGCTTTATCAATTGCCTATATTGGTATTGAAAACATATTTGCCCATAAATTAAAAACCAGCCGACTGGCACTGGTTTTTGCTTTTGGTTTATTACATGGTCTGGGATTTGCCAGTGTGCTGGCAGATTTCGGTATGCCTGAAAGTGCTTATGCCACCGCATTAATTAGTTTCAATTTAGGTGTAGAGATAGGCCAGCTGATTATTCTTACAGGCGCATATTTTTGTATTACTTACTGGTTTAAAAACAAACAGCATTTTCATAACTATATAACCATTCCAGGTTCGCTGATAATCGGGGTTACAGGTTTGTACTGGACATGGGATAGATTTAGCTGGGCGGCTATTACTAATTAAAGGCAGGTTGTCCGCTTCCATCTTTTAAACTTCAGAATAACCCTATACCCCAACAACACACTCAAAATAACCAGCATTACACCCGGCACCAGATAATCCGCTTTGATCATCATAAAATAGTGCAATAAGGTTAGTATAGAAACTGGGTATACTAATTGATGTAATCGTCCCCAGTTTTTTTTCAGGCGTTGCATCATGCCATTTGTCGAGGTTACCGCCAGAGGTATTAATAGTAGAAAACTGATAAAGCCAATTGTAATAAATGGTCTTTTAATAATATCTTTAACGATATCTTCGACGCTAAAAAACTGATCAAACCAGATATAACTTAGAAAATGCATACAAACATAAAAGAATGCAAATAAACCGATCATTCGACGATATCGTATCAACCAGTTTAGCTTGAACACCTTACGCGCCGGTGTGATGGTTAAACCTGCCAGTATAAAATAAATAGCCCAGTCACCCAGAGTCCGAATCATCTCCTCAACCGGATTTGGCCCTAAATCATTATTTAACGCATTAACGACCAGTAATGAAAATGGCACCAGGCATAAGATAAAAACAAGTGGCTTAAAAAAAACAACGCCAGAGATTTTATCTTTAATTACCATACCACTGCTGTCCCGTTAACTTAGTGCTTCCGTCATTCCCGAATGTTTGTGTCGGGAATCCAGTGTCTTTGCAGGCTCTAAGGTCGCTGGATCTCCGACACAAGCATTCGCAGATGACGATTTTGTAGTTTGTTATTTCCATGTCTAATTTGGTTGAGCGTGCACTTAATAGTCAGCTTTATAAGTCCTGAAGATAATACCTCAAAAGGTTAACGGGACAGCAATGCTGCCATATATAAACTATTTTTGACCACTGCTTCCAATTGCACACACCTTAATATAACTTCTTTAAACTTACGACTTACTAACAATCATTTAAAAATGCTTTTTCAGGTCCATGCCTTTATAAAGATGAGCAACCTGTTCACCATAACCATTAAACAACTGTGTTTTAGCCTTAGGCTCCCAGAATTTAGAACCTAAAGCACGTTCAGTTGCCTGGCTCCATCTTGGGTGATCTACACTCGGATTTACATTTGAATAAAAACCATACTCTTTGGGCCCGGTAACATTCCAGGTGCATACAGGTTCATGTTCGGTAAATTTTATTTTTACAATCGATTTGATACTTTTGAATCCATACTTCCAGGGCACGACTAAACGTATTGGTGCACCATTCTGGTTTGGCATATGATGCCCATAAATCCCCGTCGCCATGAAACTTAACGGGTTCATTGCTTCGTCCATTCGTAAACCATCACGGTATGGCCAGTCTAAAACTCTGCGCACCTGTCCCGGCATTTGTTCAGGATCATACAGTGTTTCAAATTGAACATATTTAGCTTTAGAAGTGGGCTCGAAACGTTTCAACATTTCTGCCAGTGAAAAACCAACCCAGGGTACTGTCATAGACCAGGCTTCTACACACCTGAATCTATAAATACGCTCTTCGATTTGAGCGTGTTTCAAAATATCTTCCAGATGAAAGGTACCGGTTTTATTCGCCTCACCTTCTACCGTAATTGACCAGGGATCGGTTTTGAAATTAGTAGCATTTTGGGCAGGATCTTTCTTACCGGTACCAAATTCATAGAAATTATTATAAGTGGTCGCATCTTCGAAAGAGGTAAGTTTTTCACTTTTACCATATGCTGTTTTAATTAGGTTGGGGTAATCTGCCCCATAATCTGAGGATTTTGCTAAAGCAGGTACACTTAAGCCACCGGCCCAGGCAGCACCGGCGAGAATACCTGACTGTTTGATAAATTCTCGACGATTTAAATAATCTGATTCAGTTGTAATGTCTGAAGATTTGAAATCCTGCTTTGCAGCCGTTTTTATTATAATACTCATATCACGCCCTGAGGGTTACTTACTGGGGGGTTACTTAATTGCTGTAATCTACAGACTAAAGTATAGAGCAGAAGTTCAGAAAGAGCGGCCTAAGGCTTATCCTAGACGCTAACTTAATCTGTTGATGTTATGCTTTTAGTAGTTTAAAGCCCATTCATGTATAGATCGTAGGGGTATGCATTCGAAAATTTTTCCAGTAAGTATATAAAAGACTAATTTCCGCTTTTAGAGCATTCGATTCTGCGTCACACCAGATAGTTTTCTAGAGTCTATTGCTTATAAAGTCACTGGATTCCCGCCACAAGAATGCGGGAATGACGACGTAGGCACTTTTTTAAAGTGATGCTTATAAGTTTAATATTAGCGTTCATTTGCGTTTACTTTTGATTTCTCAACACTTTAAGTAAAGCCCTAAAGGCTTATGAGTCCTTTTTCCAGATACAGGCATCACCCAAAACATCGAGACGGCCCTGATGTAATTCAAGCTCATCAACATTAGCTCTGATAACATTCAACTGCGGGCGATTACTATCAACCCGTTTAATCGGGCTAACGTTTGACTGAGATTTTCCCTCTGCATTACCACCCAGTGCAAGCATTTCCTGCCCACCGGTCATACGCAGATAAACCTCAGCCAATAACTCAGCATCTAATAACGCGCCGTGTAATTCACGACGTGCGTTATTTACTTCATAACGCTTACATAAAATATCGAGATTATTTTTTTGACCCGGGTGTTTTTTACGTGCCATCACCAGGCTATCGGTAATCTGGCAGTGGTCTGACACCTTACCCCATACCGGATCTAACATTGCTAATTCGTGATCAAGAAAACCGATATCAAATGGTGCATTATGGATAATCAACTGGGCACCATTTACAAACTTCATAAAGTCTTCCGCAACATCACAAAAGCGAGGTTTGTCCGCTAAAAACTCCGTGCTAATACCATGAACTTCAAACGCCCCTTCATCAATTGCACGGTCTGGCTGTATATATTGGTGATAAGTATTTTCGGTTAGTTTACGATTAATAATTTCTACGCAACCGATTTCAATTATGCGGTGACCTTGAGAAGGCTCTAAACCCGTTGTTTCTGTATCTAGTACGATTTGTCTCATGGTAAAACACAGTCATAAGTCTTAAGTCTTAAGTCTTAAGTCAAAAGATTAAAGCGCTTACGGCGCTCTGCTTTGACTGTCGACTTACGACTAATGACTAAAGACTATCTACTCCTTTATTAGCCAGCTCATCAGCTTTTTCATTACCTTCATGACCGGAATGCCCCTTAACCCACTGCCAGTCTACCTGATGCTGACTTCTGGCCTGATCAAGACGTTTCCATAAATCTACATTTTTGACAGGCTTTTTAGCTGCGGTTTTCCAGCCTCTGGCTTTCCAGTTATCAATCCAGTCAGTGATACCCTGCATAACATATTTTGAATCGGTATAAAGTATCAGCTCACAGTGGCGATTTAAGGATTCAAGCCCCATAATGGCCGCCATCAGCTCCATACGATTATTCGTTGTATTGTCCTCACCACCGAAGAGCTCTTTATCATGCTCCCCGAAGCGTAACCAGACACCCCATCCACCTGGTCCCGGATTTCCGCGGCAGGCACCATCTGTATATAATTTAACTTTTTCATCATTCATGCGGCATGATACTACCCGAATTATCAACAAAATAAATATTATTCAGCAAGATTTATTGAGAAATAGTTCAAGCAATATAATGTGTAATGAATTACACTTTGATTACACGCTAAAACATAAACATACACATTAGAAAAAGAAGATAACTTGTTGAATTTATACACCTTTAAAAATAATAGCTATAATTTACATAAACTCCTTATCACCTCACTATTCAGTGTTTTACTGACCGGGTGTATAAACTCGGAAACAACACGCTATGATGAAGCCAGCCAGCAAGCAGCTGAAACGGCTAGAATGAATCGCATTATTGACCAGTCATTTGCAGCTGCGGAGCAGGAATTAGAAGACGAATTATTTGCCGTTAATCCAGATGACTATAAGGGAAGTGACATTCCTGATATCTGGAACCGGGTACGTAGCGGCTTCAGCATTGCTGACACAACCAATAACCCGCGGTTATTATCTGAGCTCAAATGGTATGCCAAACACCAGAAATATCTCGATAGAGTAGTAGAACGCTCTGAGCCCTTCTTGCATTATGTATTAAATGAAGCAGAAAAAAGAAACTTACCAACTGAACTGGTATTACTACCCATCGTAGAAAGTGCTTATCAGACATTCGCTTATTCACATGGCAGAGCCTCAGGTATCTGGCAGTTTATTCCCTCTACTGGAAAAATTTATGGCCTCAAGCAGAACTGGTGGTATGACGGCCGACGTGATGTTTATGCCTCAACTCAGGCAGCCCTTAAGTATCTAGAAGATCTGAATCGTGAATTTAAAGGTAACTGGTTACATGCATTAGCTGCCTATAATTCAGGTTCTGGTACAGTACGCCGCGCTATTCGTAAAAACAAAAAACGTGGTAAACCAACTGATTTCTGGAATCTTAAATTACCAAAAGAAACTCAGGCATATGTCCCCAAATTACTTGCCTTAAAGCGTTTAATTGCTAACCCAGCAGATTATGGCATTACCCTTAACTGTGTTGATGATACACCATACTTTGAAGCTGTTGATATCAATGCTCAACTTGACCTGGCCATGGCCGCTGAAATGGCGCACATTGATTTAGACAGACTATATCAGCTAAATCCTGCGTTTAATCATTGGGCTACCGCTCCATATGGCCCCCACCGGTTACTTATCCCTGTCGATCAAGCAGAAGTTTTTAAAGAAAATCTTGCACAAATACCTAAAGCTGAACGAATAAAATGGAAACGTCATAAAATTAAAGACGGCCAGACGTTAAGCCATATAGCAGACCGTTACTCAGTATCTGTTAGCAGCCTGAAAAGGTTAAATAATCTGGGCTCTACAAGTATTCGTGCCGGAAAATATCTGGTGATTCCTGTATCAAGTCGTAAACTTTCAGATTACAACCTGACTGCTTACCAGCGTAAGAAAACACTGCAAAATATAAATCGTAAAGGTAATAAAATTACCCATACTGTACAACGGGGTGATACATTCTGGGATCTATCAAGGACCTACAAAGTAAAATCTCACAGCATTGCTCGCTGGAACGGCATGGCAATCAGAGACCCACTACGTGAAGGTCAGAAACTGGTTATCTGGACTAAAGCCCCGGTTAGCACGTCGGCTAGTAACGGTAGAAACACCATTCAACGCATTTCCTATCGTGTACGCAATGGCGATTCTCTATATCTAATAGCTCAAAAGTTTAATGTAGGCATCAAAGATTTAAAACGCTGGAATACCTTGAGCAGTAAATACCTGCAGCCTGGACAAAAAATTAAGCTGTATGTTGATGTAACGCGACAAGCCGGAAATAGCTAGCACTGTACAAACTGGTATTGTCGTCTAAACTTTCCTTCTATATAGCCATATAGATACAAGTGCACAATACAGGTGCACATTAAGGATACAAATGAGCGAACAAATTGACGTTGCCCTACTGGCACGCTACCAGCCTCTTAATGCACTTAACCCTGAAAATCTTCAGGAGATTCTTAAACAACTTAAACTCGAAAAAATAATCGCCGGCTCTACCCTGTTTAAAAAAGGTGATTCAGAGGCTGTACAGTATTATCTTGCAAAAGGTGATATTGATCTATTTGGTGATTCAGGTATTTTAAAAACCATAAAAAGTGGCACTGACGATGGCTTTAATGCTATTGCTCATATCCTGCCCCGCACCATAACCGCCAAAGCTAAAACAGATTGCAGCATATTTAAGATTGATGGCAACCTAATTGATGTCATGCTCACCTGGGACCAGACCGGTAGTTATCAGGTAACCGAGTTTGGAGTGGGAACTGGCAATGGTGATGATGACTGGATGGCGCGTATTTTACAGACCGAAGCTTTTCATAGAATTCCACCCGCAAATATTCAAGCCATTTTTATGCGTATGGAGTCGGTCCGTGTAAAGGCCGGCGAAAAAATAGTTTCACAGGATGAGGTCGGTGAGTACTTTTATATAATTAAAAAAGGCCGAGCTCTGGTCACCCGCTCTATGCCAAATCAACCCAAAGGCATCAAACTCGCAGAACTTAAAGATGGAGATACTTTTGGAGAAGAAGCGCTAATTTCAAGTGCAAAAAGAAATGCCACTATTACCATGCTGACAGAAGGCCTGGTTAGTCGACTATCAAAAACAGATTTTCTGGAATTACTAAATGAGCCCTTACTTAACTGGGTTGACTACGAAGAAGGCCAGAAGCTGGTTGATGATGGAGCAGAATGGCTAGACGTAAGATTACCAGCAGAACATCAGGCAAACTCAATTACTGGTGATACGCATATCCCTCTGATATTTTTACGTATGAAAATTGATTCCCTGGATGAAAATAAACGTTATGTTGTTTACTGCGACACGGGGCGACGTAGCTCAGCTGCTTCATACTTGTTAAATGAACGGGGTTTTACTACCTGTATATTGAAAGATGGAATAAGCTCAGCACCTGAAGATGCGCGGAGTGCGGGTTAAAATATCAACTCTATGCATTCCCACGCAGGAGCGTGGGAACGAGATATGGAATAAGCTCAGCACCTGAAGGTGCGCGGAGTGCGGGTTAATTCATATGCATTCCCACTCAGGAGAGTGGGAACGAGATATAAAACCAGTATTTCCTGAAAATTACCTTACAAATAATTAACCTTTTAAAACGACCGAAAAAACTAACTAACGTCAACCTTAAAACAACTCGTTCCCACGCTCCTGCGTGGGAATGCATAACTCACCAGATAACACACACCTCTAACAAGCCTTCTTCTCCCGCATAATTACGTGCACTGGAATAACGCCAATGCCTGGCATCATCCACATAACCACGCTTAACGGGATTGTGATGTATATACTCTATTTTCTGCCGCATCATTTCCTCATTCTGAATCCATTCAGGATGCACACCCTCTTCCCAGAACTGATAAGCACGATCTGTTTTATGGGCCTTTTTATAAAATGCTAATTGGTCGAGAATTCGTTTAATTTTGTTCCTGCACAAAAAACTAATAATCTGTTTAGCTGTAAATGATTTAAAACGTGCAATATCTCTATCTATGAATTGACTTTGCACTACCATATGCATGTGATTTTCCAGTACAACAAAGGCATGTACTTTCAATCCATCTGATATTAGAAACTTTAAGGAATTAATAAGAATTTCAACAGTTGCCGGTCTGGTGAATACTGGAATCCAGTGTAAAACTGTTAATGTTACGAAATATGTTTGATCAGAATAAATAAATTTATAGCGGTTTCTACCCATTTTGCATATTCCTTATGCATTCCCACGCAGGAGCATGGGAACGAGTTTAAAAATTTCGACAGTTACTGGTAAATACTAGAATCTAATATAAAACTGTTAAAGTTACGTAACAGATTTAATCTGAATAGTGACTTTTATAACTATTTCTTTCCATTTTTCATATTCCTTATGCATTCCCACGCAGGAGCATGGGAACGAGATAAAAAGACATAGTCATCCCTCATCCGCCTCGTTCCCACGCTCCTGCGTGGGAATGCATATAACTTTTACTCACCACTATAACCAGGTACCTTGCTGTGATCTATTTCGTCAATCTGATCTGCGGTTAAAAATTCTTCGGCATATTGCATATAAACTTTCTCACGTATAAATACATCAAATATTTCCGGGTCTATATGGTTATCCAGACGCATTTTTCCAAGAATATCCAAACATACGCTTAGTTTTTTTCCATCTTTATACGGTCTGTCACGAGCAGTAAGTGCTTCAAAAATATCAGCAATACCCATCATTCTTGCAGGCCATGACATCTGTTCGCGGGTTAAACCTTTAGGATACCCCTTTCCGTCCATTCGTTCGTGATGCCCGCCGGCATATTCGGGCACATTTTCAAGATGTTTTGGAAATGGTAATTGATCTAACATTTTAATCGTAACGACTATATGATTATTTATTACCTGCCGTTCTTCTTTAGTGAGAGTACCCTTGGCAATAATTAAATTTTTTATTTCATCTTCATTAAAAAAATCATTCGTTCCACCATTACCATCACTAATTTGATATTTTGAAATATCCCTAACGCGATTCTGTTTATCTTCGGCCATGTATTCACCACCTACATTAGCTATAGAGATAAACTCCTTATCGGCTGCCAGTTGTTTAATTCTTTCTGCATAATCTGTAGATGCCTGCTCATACATCAGATTATCGGCTTTTTCTTTTGCTGTTAACTGTTGTTCTAACATGATAATTTTTGCGTCTCGTTTTAGAACTTCAAATCGAGCATTGACTGTGTTAATTCGATCGTAAATTGTTTCTAATTTAGTTGATTTATCAATCACATATTCAGGTGTAGTTACCTTACCGCAGTCGTGTAACCACCCAGCAATCATTAATTCATAACGATCTTTCTCAGTCATCGAAAAATCTTTTAATGCACTACTGGTATCTTTATCACAGGCATCAGCAATCATCATTGTCAGTTCTGGTAAACGTTTACAGTGTCCACCGGTATAAGGTGACTTTTCATCAATTGCGGTAGCAATTAATTTAATAAATGCTTCAAACAATGCTTTTTGCTCATCTATTAACTTCTTATTTGTAAGCGCCACAGCAGCCTGAGATGCCAGTGATTCAGCAAGTTTCTGATCTTCGGTTGAGAAATCTACAACTTCGTTTGTTTCATGTGAGGTAGAGTTAATCAGTTGTAAAACACCAATAATATCTGCTTTATGATTTTTCATTGGAATGGTTAATAAGGATTTGGTTCTGTAACCGGTATTCTCATCAAACTTTCGTGTACCGGTAAAATCAAAACCATCAGCATGATAAGCGTCATGTATATTGATAGTGTTATCATTTAATACTGCACTGGTAACCACCATTGATAAATTATCATGACCTTCAACATCATGCAGTGGTAATGGGGGGAAATCGATAGGTTGGCCAGTGGTGCCGCCCATGTGAATATCAAGAGAGTCGGTGGAGACAATTTCAAATACCAGTTCATCTTTATCATTAAGTGTATAAAGAGATCCGCCGTCTGCATTAGTTAGTTTTTTTGCACCATCGAGAATTAGCTCTAAAACCCGTTGACTGTTTTTTTCTGCTGATAAAGCAATGCCAATTTCGTTTAACAGGGCTATTTTGGATATCATTTTATCCATCTAGTATGACTCCACATTATTTATATCGGGTAACTAAATAAAAAATAACGCTCTTTAATCTGTTGTTCCCAATACACACGGGAACAACAAAACAACTTCTATAAACAACATAATAATATTAAAGAATATAAACAATGATCTCGTTAAAAGTCACCTTCTGCAGCACGTTTCATTATTTCATCAAGCGTATTTTGCACAACTAATGCTTCTTTTTTCAATGCAGGTGGAATCGGTGTTCCGCCCGAAATCATTAAATCCATATTCATCGCATATAACCATAACTGACCCTGTTTATCTTCAACTACAGAAATACGGCAAGGTAAAAAAGCAGAAAATGAATCATTATAATTCAGCATACTTGCAGCGGTCATTGCATTACATAACAGATATATTTTTACATGCCTGTAGGGTTTACCTGACATTGCCTCTACCTGTTTAGATAAAGGTAGTTCTCCAACATTTTTTATATTTAATTCATTGGCTATAGATAAAATAGATGTATCTAAATCTTCTGCAGATATACCCTCTTCTACTTTTATTTTCACAACCATTGCTTCAACTGCAGAGCCTGATTCAAAAAGTTTCTCTGCAAAACCGGTATACGTTTCTGCGGCTTTATCTTCAAATGTGTCAAACTTTTCAATAATGGGCTGTACCTTTCCAAATAATACCGCCACAAGAATTAAACTAACGACACCAATAGCTGCAAATATATTTTTAATCATCTTCGTTATTAACCTATAAAATTATTAATCATTTACGTAAGGAAGAAAACCCTACCTGGTTATACCACCTTGAGTTAACTTTTCAGGCGATAGAATTTTTTCTAGTTCATCCCGTGATAAATCGGTCATTTGTTCTGCAACATCCAGAACTGCACGATTTTCAGCATAAGCCGTTTTAGCTATTTTAGCGCCAAGTTCATACCCGATAACCGGATTAAGTGCGGTGACTAAAATAGGGTTTTTACCTAATGCGGCATCGATGTTTTGCTGGTTTACGGTAAAACCTGCAATTGCACTATCTGCAAGCATATTTGCACCGTTTGCCAGTATCTCAATACTCTGTAATAGATTATAGGCGATAACAGGTAACATCACATTTAGCTGAAAATTACCCGATTGACCCGCGACAGTAATAGTCGCATCGTTGCCAATAACCTGTGCACAGACCATGGCCATTGACTCTGGAATCACCGGGTTTACTTTTCCCGGCATAATACTGCTTCCCGGTTGCAGTGCCGGTAAAGCAATTTCACCTATTCCTGCCAATGGCCCTGAGTTCATCCAGCGTAGATCATTAGAGATTTTCATTAAACTCACTGCAATGGTTTTTAACTGACCACTTAACTCAACCGCTGCATCCTGAGTGCTCAAACCTTCAAACTTATTAGGGTTGCTAGTGAACTGATGTCCAGTCAGCTTACTCATTTGGGCTGCAAACTTATCAGCAAAAGCTTCATGGGCATTGATCCCCGTACCGACAGCCGTTCCACCCTGTACTAATGCACTTATTCTGGGTAAAGCAGATTGTAAACGCTCTACACCTAAGCCTAACTGTGCAGACCAGCCGCTCAGTTCCTGAGCCAGGCTGACAGGCATAGCATCCATTAAATGTGTCCGGCCCGTTTTCACTACGCCTTTGAGTTCATTGGCCCGTTTATCTATGGCTTCCTTTAAATAGCTAAGCGCTGGAATAAGCTGCTCTGCGGTTTGCAGGCTCGCACTCACATGAATTGCAGTAGGAATGACATCATTTGAGCTTTGCCCCATATTGACATGATCATTGGGGTGAATTTTTAACTCTGAAGTGCTTGCAAGGTGAGAAATCACCTCATTGGCATTCATATTAGTGCTGGTACCAGAACCGGTCTGGAAGATATCAATAGGGAAGTGTTCATCATACTCTCCTCCACTCACCTTATTAGATGCATTAATAATGGCATTTGTCTGCGCCTGATCCATTTCACCTAAATCACAGTTCACCTGAGCACAGGCGGCTTTAATCTGCCCTAAAGCGCTAATGAATGCCCGGGGAACGACTAAGCCACTAACTGGAAAATTATTAATAGCTCGCTGGGTCTGGGCGCCATATAAAGCATTGGCGGGGACTTCTAACTCACCCATACTGTCTTTTTCTATGCGAACTTTGCTCATTTTTTCTCCAATATTTTATTCTTAGCGTTTTTCTGAAATAGAATAACTGATTTTATGTCATTCTGAATAGAGCATAGCAAATATCTTCTACACCTTGTTCCCACGCTCCCGCGTGAGAACACATAACTCACTAAGCACTTCGTTTAAAGCTAAGCGAAAACGGTGTATGCATTCCCACGGAGGACCGTGGGAACGAGTTAAAACAAAGTGTATAGTTACTGCTAAGTTGCCCTGCTCAGGTTCATCTCCATCGGGGACTGAGCATCTTCCCCGCTCTGTCCCCCGTCGTGATGCCATCAAGAGTTTTACGGAATCGGTTCACGACACTATCAAAACATAGTGGTATGGGTTAAGGGGACAGGGCGCCCCATACCACTTAAAAATGGGCGCGACCTTTCCCCGAGGGAGACCTATACCTAAATCTCAGCCCGCATGCCCATCTTACCTTGTTCCCACGCTCCCGCGTGGGAATACATATCTCACTAAACACTTCATTTAAATCTAAGCTAAAGTTATGCCTGCATTCACACGAAGGGCCGTGGGAACGAGATAATTTTACTAACTCTATGTATGTATAACCATCACAAGCTGTGAAAAATCTGTTGCATCTGTATAATCTCAGCCTAATTAATAGATGCACTCTTAAAAATGTGTATTTTAGCCTGAATTTATATTGAATAAAGAAAGATTCCTATGCAACTTACTGAACTTACAGCAATATCTCCCGTTGATGGCCGTTATGGCAGCAAAACAACTGACTATCAGAGCATTTTTAGTGAATATGGCCTGATTCGTCACCGTGTAATGGTAGAGGTACGCTGGTTAAAAGCCTTGGCTGCTGAAGCGGCCATTACTGAAGTACCTGCCCTGAGCAGTGAAGCCAGTAGTCTGTTAGACAAAATTGAAACTGAATTTAGTGTTGATGATGCTCAGCGTATTAAGGATATTGAGCGCACCACTAATCATGATGTAAAAGCAGTTGAGTACTTTCTTAAGGAAAAAATTGAAGGCAATACCGAGTTGCAGGCAATTACAGAGTTTATTCACTTTGCCTGCACATCAGAAGACATTAACAACCTTTCCCATGCTTTAATGTTAACAGCAGGTCGAGACACGGTACTAATAAAGCAAATGGATGAAGTTATTGAAAAAGTAAAATCTATTGCACTTGAACTGGCCGAACAGCCAATGTTAAGTAAAACCCATGGCCAGCCTGCATCACCTAGCACCATGGGTAAAGAGTTCGCCAATATCGTTTACCGTTTACAAAAACAACGTAATCAGGTTGCTAATGTTGAAATTATGGGCAAAGCAAATGGCGCTGTAGGTAATTACAACGCTCACCTTTCTGCTTACCCGCAAGTAGACTGGGAAGCTTTTTCTAAAAACTTTATTGAATCTCTAGGTATTAACTTTAACCCTTACACGATTCAAATCGAACCACACGACTATATGGCTGAACTGTTTGATGCTGTTTCACGTTTTAACACCATATTAATAGATATGAGTCGTGACATCTGGGGTTATATTTCTGTCGGTTACTTCAAACAGAAAACCGTTGCCGGTGAGATTGGCTCATCAACCATGCCTCATAAAGTTAACCCTATCGATTTTGAAAATGCCGAAGGTAACCTGGGCATTGCTAATGCTTTGTTTGGTCACTTAACTATGAAACTGCCTATTTCACGCTGGCAACGTGACTTAACTGACTCAACTGTATTACGTAATTTGGGTGTTGGCTTTGCGCACTCTTCAATTGCTTATTCATCAGCAATGCGTGGGTTAAACAAACTCGAAATTAATCCTACAGCATTAAACGAAGAGCTGGATAATAACTGGGAAGTTTTAGCTGAGCCTATTCAAACTGTTATGCGACGTTACGGCATTGAAAAGCCTTATGAAAAATTGAAAGAGTTAACTCGCGGCAAAAAAGTAGACCAGAAAGTAATGCAGGAATTTGTTGAAAACCTGGATATGCCACAGGAAGGTAAAGACCTGTTAATTAACATGACACCAATGAATTACATTGGTAACGCTATTGAGCAGACTAAAAAGATTTAAAGTTTTCAGTAAAATCGAGACGTAACTCTGTCATTCCCGAATGCCTGTATCGGGAATCTAGCGACTTTAAACTAACGAAAGACACTGGATCCCCGACACAGGCATTCGGGGATGACGACTTAAATAAAACGTGAATTAACTGAGACACCAAAATGAAAAATCAACACAACCCACTTGGTGACCTCTCCCCCGAAGAATTTCTAAAAAAATACTGGCAAAAAAAACCTTTAGTTATTCGTCAGGCATTTCCCGACTTTCAAACCCCAATCACTGCAGAAGAACTTGCTGGTCTCACCTTTGAAGAAGAAGTTAATTCCCGTATCGTTATTGAGAAAGATGGCGAGCACCCCTGGCAACCCATCTTTGGTCCAATGAATGATGATACATTTTCAAATTTACCTGAAACACATTGGACACTAGTCGTTAATGACCTTGAAAAGGTAATCCCCGAACTAACCTGGTTGCCTGACCTGTTTCGTTTTATACCCGACTGGCGACTAGATGATTTAATGTGCAGTTATGCAGCTGACCAGGGCTCAGTAGGACCTCACTTTGATTTATATGATGTATTTATTATTCAAGGTGAAGGCAAACGACGCTGGCAAATAAGCACTGCAGAAGTAACAGAAGATAATCAGGCAGACGACACACCACTACGTATTCATAAAACATTTGAAGCTGAACAGGAATGGATACTCGAACCCGGTGATATGATTTATATTCCACCGAATGTAACACATCATGGTGTTTCACTAGGTGAAAGCATTAGTTTCTCCGTGGGTTATCGGGCAGTTAGCCACGCTGATTTACTAAATGATTTTATCGCACATATCACGCAGGATTTATCACCTAAACTAACCTATCAGGATGCAGACCTGAAAACTCAGATGCATTCATCTGAAATAACTGATGATGCGATAGACCGAATTAAAAACATATTCAAAGAGTATCTGACACCTGAGCACGATGAAATTGATCGCTGGTTTGGAAAATATATGAGTGATCCCAAAACCGAACACACTAAAACACCCGAGCTCTCTATCGAATCTGTAGATGAACTGATAGATAAAATGAATAATGGTGCCGAGTTAAACCGACACCCTGCCAGTCGATTTGCCTTTAGAAAAAATGACAACGAATCCTCATTGTTTATCGATGGTAATGACTACAATGTATCAACAGAATTCGCAGAAACGCTTTGCGATAGTAGAATCATAAATGCTAACTTACTCAAATCAGCTAATACTAAAGAAGCTGATATATTATTAGAACTATATAATACGGGTAGTATTTATCTCGATTAGACAACGATTAATATGAAATATAAAGTTAAAACAACCAGCTGGAATGAAAGCAAAAAAGCCCTTAGTGATATTCGCCGTAAGGTATTTATAGAAGAACAAAATGTACCTGAAGAACTGGAGTGGGATGAATATGATCAGGACTGCACCCATATACTGGTTACCGATGAGAACAACATACCGATTGCCTGCGGCCGTTTAAAAGCCGATGGACATATTGGGCGCATGGCCGTTTTAAAAGCTCATCGCGCAACAGGTATCGGCACATCTATATTAAAAGAACTGTTAAATCACGCAGCAAACCTGCATATTAAAAAACTCTATTTACACGCTCAAACTTCTGCAATTTCGTTTTATGAAAAACAGGGATTTGAAGTTAGCTCAGAAGAGTTTATGGATGCAAATATTCCTCATAAGTCTATGGAAAAGTTGCTTTCAACTGGGGTTCACTAATGAGCCTGATTAATACTACAAATTTTGAACGTCAGGGCAACACCGAAAATGACGTACTAATCGACAGCACAAAACAAACCCGGGAAGCTATTTTAAGACTTACAGAAACAGCCCTAAGAAGTATAAAAATATTTACACCCAACCTGGAAAGAGAACTATATAATAACGATTCTTTTAGAGAAGTTTTACTAAGCTTTTGCAGGGGTAATCGACATGCTCAAATTCAATTGTTGTCGGCAGATACTTCACAAGCTATTCAGTATGGGCATCAACTGATTCGACTTGCTAAAAATATTACATCATCAATGCAAATTCGCAATACTCCTGTCGAATATCAGGAAGCACAGATATCATTCATACTTATTGATAAATCAAGTTTTATATTCAAACAAAACCACACAAAACAACATGCTTTAAAGTCTGACTGTAAAAACCGTGCAAAAAAATTATACGAAATATTTACATCGGTATGGGAACAGGCCGAACAGGACCCACAAACAAAAACAATCAATCTTTGATTGAGTAATTAATTTTTGCTGAAAAAACTCTCCCTTACCTCTCAATATTACTCGAAGGTAAGGGAAAGACTGCTATTTTTTACATCTTGCAAAACCGAACAATGCAATCAGACCAGAACCAAACAACCAGACAGCTGCCGGCACAGGTACTGCACTTACCTGCATAGTCCAGGTAGTAGGAGTATTTAGCTTAGCGCCTCCACCTAACTCAGAACCTGCCCAGGTCAGTTCATAGTTGCTATTACCCAGGTCAACAATGGAAGCAATACCACCCTGATAAATTTCCTGTCCATTCCAGTTGGCATAAAACGCTCCTAAATCAGCCGTCATAGTATTCAAATCTATAGATGGCGCATTATGAGTAGAGCCATCAACGCCTGTTGCTGCAAAGTATGTTGTCATAGGTATAGCCCATAACTCCATTACTCCAAACCCTGAGTTAGTGGCTGTAACATCAGCCCCAGCACAGCATGCCGAAGCACTTCCGTCGAATACACCTTCGGTAAAACTGCCAACACCAGGCACAGCAAATGTAGATGCGCTATCAAAACTAATGCTTCCACTTAAAACCTGATAAGTTGCCGCATTACTAATAGACAAATTAAGAGCCAAAACCACTGCAATAATATATTTTAACATTCTTATCTCCTTTGATTTTTAAAATAATTTGCAAGCCAAAGCATATTAATCCTTAAGATAAAACCATTAACATTCCATTTATCCTGTTTAGATCTTTCTGCGAAGATCATTATTCAGATTTTTTCTTAGATTTATTAGCCATAAACAATAACACTAATAAATGCATTAAAAACTATGCAATCCAGTTACTTCTCCAATAACAACAAGCAGGCCAGAAAATTAATCTGCTCATGCGGGAACTGCTACACCCTTACAAGTTGCACCATATTTCCATGCATCAACAGCTCAGCTATAGGTGTTATATTTCAAATCAAACTTTATTTACCCAACACAACACTTGTCAATACATCAGTAATTGCATTCCCATCAATATCAACAGCAGAAATGGAACTCATAGTTAAACCTGTAATGCCGCCTGTTACATAAAAATCAAAGTCGCTCATGTTAGTTAACGCCTGTTGTTTTGAAGGTAATAACAACACCTTTAAATTACTACCATCATCATTCCAGGTAACATTTTTCAAATCCCCTCTTGGATTCGAAACATAGGTCACGCCATTTCCACCAATCTTGGCATCTGCAGCATGAGAAAATTCAACTTGAACGGCATAGGGAATTACCACACTCGAAAATGACACCTTAAAATGCTCGACTCTTTCTAAGGCAGAAAACTGGTTGTCTGATAACCCCCCATTCACTTCAACTTCAAATATTTCCGCTTCACCAATACCATCAATAATATTAACAGTTGATGAAGCACTATCTCCCTGTGCATTACTTATTTGAATATGAGCTAAACCAACAGGAAGATTATCAGGCAAATCAATAAATACACTGGTTTGCCACATATCTTTACTATTATCAGTAAAAAAAGCCAGGCTACCTGAATAGGTACGTGCAAAAGGTGTTAAATCCTGACCCGTTTCTTCGGACACAATTAAACTGGATAAAGGGTCGGGGTATAAATTAACAACAGCACGTACTGCAGGGTCGTTCTGTAAATAAGTAACCGGCGCACCAATAGATGGGGTTATTGTCACAGTAATATTATCTCTTGAAAAATTTCGTTTCATACCCGCAGCAACAGCAACAGTATCACCTGCTCGCAAAGTCGATTGAAACGTTTGCACGCCAGAACACGCCGTTAAAAATATATCTAGAAAAATTAATTTGTCCGTCAGGTGCACCAACAGGGTAAACATCACCAAGAGTTATTTTTAAAACCGAAGGCAATAATTCTTGCTGTAAAATTCGCTTATAAACTACATAGTCAGCAATATCAATAACACCATCAGGCGAACCGAGTAGTGCTATATCTGCATCTGAAAAATCAAAATCAAAAGGTAGCGTATCATTTTCATCCGTGAAACCATCTGCATCCGTGTCTGAAGATAATAGATTTAAATCACTCCTTACTAAATAGATTAACGGGTCAGCATTCCAGGCAATTTCTTCTGAATCAGTTAAGGTATCACATCACTATCAGATCAAAATGGAGCAATAATTCACTACTTTAAAAGCTACTTATATTTGCAAGCTTTTGCGTAATAATCAAAACATCTGCTACATTAAACAAACCATCTGGCGCTGGAATTCCGTTAATCAACGGTGCGACATCACCATGAGCCAATTGCAGCGGGGTTATTGTGAGTTGCCCATTAAGTATTTGATTCGCTATTAAGATATCAACCACACTAACAACACCATCACTATTTAAATCGCCATCTGGTATAGCAATAGTAACTAAGTATTCATCAAGGTCACTGATGCCATCACCATCAAAATCACCAAGTCCATCTCTATCTAACGTAGAAAAACTATTCAATTCCCATAGATCATTCATTCCATCTAAGTCAGCATCACCATACATATTTACTGTTATGTTTGTATCTGATGTAATACCACCACTATCAGTAATACTAGCAACGATGTTATGAGCACCTGCTGTTAAAGTAGTATTTAACAATAGACCCGTACCTAAGAACCCATCTATTGATGAAATCCATTGAACATCAGATAAAGTATTCCCATCCTCCACATCTGTAACGACCGCCTCAAACGCTATAATATCAGAAAGAATAAAATTAGAATTACCTAACGGATAATTAATACCAATCACCGGTGCAGTATTAATTACTGACAACGTGAAGTCCTTTGACACCAAATTTACTCCATCGGATACATTCACCGTAATAAGTGCCATACCAGTTACCCCAGCATTCGGTGATATGCTTAATGTACGCAAATTACTTATGCCTGACACAGCCAGGCCAGTAGAATCAATTAAACTGGTATTTGATGAAGTAAAACTAATCTGCAGTGAATTTAAGGCGCTATCTTCATCTCTAATTACAAAACCAATTTGTGCGAGAGAGCCAGACATATTAACATTTTCTAAATCACCCATAACTGGTGAAAAACTCGAAAAAACATTCCAGCCAATATCCTGCATCAGCTGAATAGCGAGACCCGGCCCTTTAGGGTCACTAGATATAAATGGCTCCATTAATTCATTTGGCGATAAAGCTGAATCAAAATGAGAAACAGATGAACCTGAACTTACAACGGCAGGCGCATAATTTCTGATATGTCCTTGATTTACACCGCTTGAATAATTATTAATTTGTGTAATTACACTTGGTCCCGTCCAATGTAAATTATTAATACTTGTAATACTGTTCAGGCGTTGATTATCATTAATAGATCCCCAACTTCCAACACCATGTGTTTCCAAATGAAGCATAAAAGCATCATTTAATCCCGCAAATTTCTGACCCGTACTCATATCAACAAATGTAAGAAAACCTAACCCATGTGCAATTTCATGCATTACCACAAACAATAAGTCCATACTGTTTGCTGGTGCATTTCCATCCAGTCCGTAATACCAGTTTGTATTATTTAAACAATTGTTATTATTATCGATATTACTATTAAATGTTGCTCTTATATCTGATGGAGCAGCCAATCGTTTATTGGCAAGGCTATTAGCTAAGGCAGTTGGATAGAATGTTTGTGATATGGGCGCATTTTTAAAATTTTTGAACACACCAATTGGCCCAGCTGAACCAAGAATAGCTGAAGAGCTAGAACAGGTTAATGGATCAAATTTTGCGTCAATTTTAATTTCCACATTACTATTGATTATACTTTCCCATACGCCAGCAGCATACTCGAAAACTATTAAACGCTGAGCACCTATTGTGGTTCCTACATTCCCACCTACTGGTGTGGCAGCAGTAGTATCACTAAACCCTTCATTTTCACTATCAAGATTAACAATCGTAATTTGTGTTGCATGCGAACAAATCATGTAGACTGAAAGAACGCAGATTAAAGTCAACTTAAGTATATATTTATTAAACATGATTAATTCTTCGGTGGCGCAACGTAATCACGAATAGTAACTTCACCATCATCATTTATTGTTGCTACTGGCGCTGCCATAAATCTATCTTCTAAATCAACCATAACACCATCCTCCAGAACTATTTCTTCAAGACCGTCCGATGATGTATTTAATATTTTTTGAAGCTTAGCTTTTATTTCAGGCTCTATTTTATCTTCACTCAAAGCTGAAACTTCATTTTCATTTGATTCCACAATAGGGGTATCTGACTGAGTAATTTCACTCTTTGCATTTTTATATCCAGCCTCTTTCACGCTACTTTCATTCGATGTTTTTATAACGCTCTTATTCTTTCTATCATAAGCTTTTATTTCTTGTGAGATAAAATAAGCTAAAGTAAAAAAAAATATGCTCAATACACAAATAATTATTAGTTTCTTAAACATAAACAATTTCTGCAACATTTGCTCCATGGTTAATAGCACCTACACCATTACCAGTATAAACCGTAATACTTAAATTCGATGGTAAATCACCTGATGCTATAGAAGCAGTGTAGGAAGAAAAACCTGGATCTATAATCCCAATTTTAACCCCTGAACCTGCATTCTTTAAAGCATGCATATCGGATGCACCCGTTATTTCTACACCTTGAGAAGTTACAAAAACGGCTTGATGTGGATATGGTAATCGTAGGTAATAAGAATCAGAGAAAATAGGCAGTATAGACAAAAGCCTGTCTGCAGGTATTTTAATTTCATGCCTGAGGCCTGAGCTATAATGAATAACACCTTTGCCAACCCTAAATATAACTCTAGAAAACGCATCAAAATCATTAGTTTCTACAATAACGGTGACGAGTGTTTTATTAGACTTTATATTGTTTTTCAAACGTTTAAAATGGGAAAACAATCGATCAGAACGTACTGCGCCGGGCTTATTAACAGCAAATTCTAAGCCACTATTAGTAATTGCTATTACTATTAATACTATTATAAATATTGAGAATCCCCTGAACATTTAACAACACTACCTGATCAATATTAATTATTATTCTAGCTACTTAATGCAAATATTACGCCAGATGTAATTATTCATACTTTTCAGCGACTTATAATCACATCGTCTTTTACTATCTTTTACTTGTAATTTATTTCGACAACAAAATAAAATAGAGGATCAGACAACAAACACTAACGCATAAAAAAGGGGCTAAAAAGCCCCTTTTTTATGCTGCTATAACTTAGTTTATCTTCGTCTTAAAAATCCAAATACCCCTATAACGCCAGAGACAAATAACCATAATGCTGCAGGAACAGGAACTGCTGATACATTAACCGAAGCACTTGTAAATTCAGGATTGATTAAGCTACCTGAACTTGCCCAGGGATTAATAGCAAATTCGGAGAATAACAACAAACTATCACCACCATTAATTGATTGAAACTCAATAGTTGCAACAACAAAATCGCCTGTTACATTTGCAAAAGTATTAACCATAATGCCATCAATAGATCCTGTAGAGTTATTTATAACACCAGTATCAATACCTGTACTACCAAAATTCCATACCAACTCATCAATACTTACTGATAAAACATTCAATACATTCTGATCAAATGACACATTAAGACCACCACCATCAACATTACCAATAAAACCAGTTCCGATAATATCAATACTAAAAACATCATTAACATTAACAGTTGATGAAGTAGCAGTGATTGTAGCGGCAGAGACGTAGCCATTTAAGAATAATGCAAATATAAACATTATTATTTTCATGTTTTTCATAAAAATCACCTTAATACCTTATCAGTTAGAAACTACATTGGAGGATATAAATGAAACAGCCATAGTTTGCCCATTACTAGCAAAAGGATTAGCTAATGATTCTTCTAACGCTATATGAGTTAAACCTTTATTGATGGCTTTAAATTCAACTGTAGCGATAACCGCATCACCTGAGACTCCTTGATAACTACTAAAAACAATATCAGAAATAACCCCTTCAACATTATCCACCTGACCATTGCTATTTATAAAACTCCAATTGTTTCGATTTACATTAACACTTGATACTTGCAATACTTTAGAATTAAAGCGTAACGTTATTGCACCACCTTCAGTAACAACAAAATCATTCATTACAATATCAACAGTAAAGTATTCACCATCAATTACATTAACTTCCTTTTCTGATAAAGAAACAATAGAGCCTGACTTTAAAGTTTCTGCAGATGAGGTTTCTGTACTAGCTGATGTTAAATCACCACTTTGCTGCTCTGTTGACTCGTTACATGAAATCAAAAAGAAAGTTGAAAACATAACTGCAACAAGCAAGCCAATTTTATTAAAATTTATCATTTATATTATCCTTTATTGAGCCGTGCCAGATGGACCAACAGGTTTTAAAAACAGCGCTTTAAATAGGCCTATATCTTGAGAATTTACAATTTGATCTGAATTCAAATCAGCTTCAACATCACCTGTTGATAGAAACATCTGTTTAAACATTCCTAAATCTTGTGAATTAACCAGATTATCATTATTAAAATCCCCGTCACATGCATTACCATAATTATCACCATCTGAATCCAGCTGATCAGCATTTGCGACAAGGGCACAATTATCAAGATAATTCATTACACCATCTCCATCGGGATCAATTGTTGGATCTGGGCCATATCTAGATTCATCAAACCAATCTATATAACGCGTAGCATCTGCTCTGAGTAAAAAGGCAAATCCACCAAACGCATTATTCGACCAGGTACCACCAGCTTCACCACAGGCTGTTGAATTTTCAGCATTTATAAGACCGGAAAAATGTTTAATACCTATACCTCTTTCACCAGCTATCCACTCAGGCGTTTCAATACCGCATGCGCCCCCAGGAGGAATAACATCAGCACCATGAAAAGATACTGTATTATGATAATTTGAATCAGCTTCTAACGTAAGAACATTAGGGTTAACTAGACCTCCTATTGTCACAGGATTTGTATTATTAACGACCGCACGAGATGTATACTGTTGAGGTGTACCGTACCTTACCAAATCAACAACCAGGTCGCCCCAACTTCGCATTTCAAAATTAGGTATTATTTCAGAGTTTGAAAAACTTAATTCTTTAGTAACAGGATCTTGAAAATAGACATCAAAAACGACATCAAAAGTCAGCTGACCGGCCATTGGTTCAATTGCATTTGGATGCGAAGCCATTATCGACCCACACCAACCTTTGGCATCTGATACAACATAAGGCTGAAATGCAAAATTTGTATTTAGATAAATTAATTCAGCCCCAGAATCATCGTTATAAATAAGCGTCTCATACATATTGAAACTCATATCATTTTGAGCCACATGATAATCGCCATCGTAATCTATTTGCATATTAGAAAATGTAGAACCAGCAGGTGAGGTGTATCCCCATCTAAAGAAATTTGTCTGTGAATCCATATTAACATTAAGATAAACGGCTGTACCAGAAGTCCCATCTTCATATAGTGTTTGTGATGCATCCGGTGTCAACCAATCTGGTGCATTGGTAATTACATGCTGAAGCTGCCCTATTCCACCATTTGCATCTAATGCATTACCCTCCAAAGGACCACCAAATCCATTTATTGGGTCAAACTCAGTAGCATTTCTCCCTCCTGCTCCGACATACCCCCAATCATCAAATGTTATAGTTCCTGTAGAACCACCCATGTTGTAGGTTTTAACCCATTCAGTTGCATGAACGACGCAAGAAAATGGCAGTACCAAAATTATTGCTAAGTGTAATTTATTATTCATTTATCATTAACCCTTATAAAAATCACATGAAAACATCATACAAAAATTTAAGAAAAGATATTTAGTATTTTCTTTAATTAAGGGCAATTTAACCTGTTTTTCATCAGTTTTTCAGTACCTAATGTCACCTTAAAGATACTTTTATAAAGAAATTCCTGAAAAATAAAAATAAACAGAATCTGAAGTAAATAAAGTAATATTTTTAAATAAAAAAGCCTCTGAATCTTCATTAATCTGAAATGAAAAATACTCTTCGAATAAAAGACCTCATATTACTAAATATAATTTTAGAGGCTGTAAATCAAGAAAACTCTAATTAAAGACTAAACTTAATTGCTAAGGATAGTATTGCATATTAGGTGATAATATTATTTTTTCACCATAAACATTATAAACTGCAGAACTAATTAACTGGAAATTTGGAGAAGAAGCTATTCCACGCGGATGCATTATGTAAAGCAATAAATAAGGGGACAATAAACCTTGCGGAGAAACTATATCAATATACAGCTGATCTCCATCTTGATGCCAGTAGACCATACGCTGCTTATCTCCAAACTCACCAGTATCAAGCACACTTCCTCTTACTGTTGATTGCGGAACATAAACATTTAAATCACCAGAACTAACAACTGTCTGATCAAAATCCACAATAAATGATGCCGCACCAATTATCACTGATGAGTTGCCTGAAAAATCTATTTTTGCATAAGGAACTGGCTCTAATTTACTGAAATCAGCCGCTATATCACCATCTGAATCCTGTCTTACAAAATCATCGCTTTCACCATTACCGGAAATTATTTCAAGCTTAATATCAAAAGGCTGTAAAATTCCCGAACTATCATCATCAATATTAGTATTTACGCTTATTTTTGAGTTCCCAACTGGCAAACCCACAGGCAGATCAATTACAAGCACTGTCTGAACAGGCTCATGACCATAAAACCACGGAAAATATGCATCTAAAAATGAGCTATAATTTTGTGCTTCTGCTTTGGCATCCATTCTCAAATTGAATACTGAACGAACTTTGCCTAACGCCTGTAAATCCCAGGCCACACCATTCACATCAGTTAGTACTACATCAATTGTTTCTTTACGAGCTTTTTCTGAACCTCCTATCATAAGCGATACTGTGTTTCCTGATCGAGCCATCGATGGAAATGAACTGACACTGGCGCAACCCTGCAATATTGTTAAGATAAATATTATTACCAGTAAAGTTTTCTTAAATTTACTATCAAGCATTATATTAACATCCAAGGTTGCGCCTTAAAAACAAGATATCACGTACACCAAGAATTCCATCTGAATCAATATCACCTACAATTTTCTCGTATACAGTTGGTGTTGGTGTTTTTATTTTATTTACAAGACAGATCAATAAATCAGAAATATCTAAAACATTATTTGGAGAATTCCGGGGGGATAAATCAGCAATACTTGATGTGTTCACCCCTTTAGCAGTTTAATTAAATCTATCACTTTATTGGAATATTACTGCGTTCTTTTATAAATTATTTGCTATGAGCTTACAACACAACAACTCATGACTCGCATAACGTAAATCACCAAATATTGGTTCATATCTATTACCACGATGCATAACAATACGATACGGCTCCATTCCTTTACTTTTCAAAAAGTCGAAAATTTCAGATAACTTTGATTGCCTATCTGAAAATTCTTCGTCTGTATTTCCCGCACCAATCGTCACAACAAAATCTGCTGTTTTAGTAATAGAATTTTTCAGCTTCGAAAAAAATTTTTTTACATCAGGCAAGGCTTTATTTTCAAGACGCCAAATTGTTACCAGGTCTCGTAACTCCAATGACTCCTTCTGCAAGGTTTCAGGCATCTTATCTAAAGCAGCATATAAATCTTCGTTAATAGCTAGCACCCTATCTCCCTGCCTTTCATTTATTTGCTTATAATATTCCCCCCAAAAAGGGTCGCTATCAATAAGAATAGTATGAGCTAAAGCCTCAGATTTTGCCGAGAAGCCAACTAAAAGTTGATCATCCTTTCCAACCGCAGTATCTATTTGAGGCTCAAACTGTGTTGCATAAAGCTCTTGTTGCCCATGGGCAGCGCCAAATGAAATCAAGCTCTTTTTATTCAAGTTCAAGGGCAATAAGCCAATTTGCTTAAGCAATTGAATATTTAACGCTGTATCATACAAACTTAACTTTGAATACTCAGCTGATAGCTGATCCTGAGTAGCATTCTCCAATTTTGATAGATTATGTATTACGTAAGCTTTAGTGATTTCTTTTATATCACTTCGTAAAAAAACCTGCCAATCATTAAACACACAGGACATCGCGGCCAATTGTGAACTCAATATTTTATTTTTTAACAATTCATTAGGGTGCACTAATGATATAACGCCCTCACTATCTGATAATGATTTAATTAAAACATCACAATTAATTTTGCGTATGTTTTTTGCAAGATACTTATAATATTTCTTATATTGAGGTTTTAACTTATCAAATTCCCCATTTACATATAACTCACCTAGATTAGTAGCTATACCCATAAACCCAGAGTACACTTCATCATAAGTTAAAGCATAAGATTCAATTTGATCCTGCATTAAAATTGGCATATTCTTACTCCACACATACAAACGATTATTAATAAAATATTATAAAAAATGCCAATTTTACGCATATTTAATTTAAATATTCTTTTTTATTTTGCAAAACATATATTCTGCTGTTAACGGGTACACCATAATCTACTCTCGAAATAATATCTTTACTAAATTCCTGAATAAATCCATAAGAATCAATTAACGTTTTAATATAATTATCTGCATGATTATACCGACCAGTATCAGTTAACTCATATTCATCAGCAGCATCATTTACCTGTACAGTAAATACAAAAAAAGCACCTTCTTTTAACGCAATGCGGGCAGCTTTAAACTCCTGATCTAGATCACCAATATAAACAAACACATCGCCAGCAACTGCCAATCCGAAAGCATTAGGTCGATCATTCATACACTCACTCATATCTCCCACTACAAGCTCAGAATATAAACCCAGCTTGTCTGCTATGTCTACCATATCTGGAGATAAATCAACACCTATCAGAGAGCTACTTATGTCTTTTAGATGTGGTGCACACAAACCCGTACCACAACCTAGATCGAGAACACTTACTTTTTCTATGAGTTTATTCTCAGAATAAAGCTGTTGAACAGCATTATTTACATGCTCTGGCACACGATACTTCAAGTCTTTTTGGTGCTCATCATATCGATGCGCATACTCATCAAATAAATCAGTTACGTAATCATTATCCGCTCTTGCTTCATTTTCGCCCAGTGCAACAGCCAACATGTGTTTTGAAACAGAGAGATTAGGATTTAATTCTAGAGCTTTTCTGAACTCATTTGCTGACTGGTCTTTCTCATCCAGTTTAAAATATGACACGCCTAGATTATGATAAATGCTTGCATTATCAGTATCAATTTCAAGCGCCTTTTTATACCAGGTAATAGCTTCTTTATATTGATGCCTCTTTTGTATTACATTACCCATATTAATTAGCGCATTTACATCATTAGGACTAGTTAATAACGCAGTATTTGCTGCACTTTCAGCATTATCAAGCTCTTTTAACTCTATTTTTGCCTCAGTAATGAAATTAAGAAAATCTATTTCATTGGGCTCAACTCTTAGGCCAGCATTTGCTGCATCTAGTGCATTCTTGAATTTTTTACATTTTAAAAGTGATAAACATAATTTTTTCAAAATAGAAACATTAGTCTGCTCAAGTAAAATAGCCTTATTATAATACTCAGATGCCTCTTCAAATTTATGCTCATTAAATAAAACATCTGCAAGATTAGAATGCGCCACTATTGAATCAGGATAAAACTTTAACGCTTGTTCACAACTTATAATTGCTTGTGGGTTCTCATTTAACGCTCGGCTAAGACTACAAAGTAACAACCACGCCTCGTCAAATTCCGCATCTAAACTAGTCGCAATAAGGCAGTTATCAAAAGCATGTTGATATTCCCGTTTAACCTGTTGTATTTTTGCAAGAATGAAGTAAGAGTCAGGGTATTGAGAATTGATCTCAATAGCTTTATTTAAGAATTCGATTGCGGGAATAAAATCCGCTTTTTCAGCCAGAATGACACCCAGCATATAGTTTGCATCGGTATCTTTATCATTATGAGATAATATTTTTCTATATAAGATCTCAGCTTGATCAAGATTTCCCATGTCAACAAAGCCTTCTGCTTTGCTACGTATTGGATCAATAATATTTGCAGTCATAAATTCATACAATAAAAGATTAAATTTATCTTATTAAACAAAAAAGGGCGGCTAAATAGCCACCCTTTTTTATAACTTAAAGTCTCTTATAAAGAGAGTTCAAATTATGCCGCTTTACGACGACGTGCAACGCCAGCTAGACCAACTAGGCCTGAACCGAATAACCATACAGCTGCTGGAACAGGAACTGCTGCAACGTTAGCTGTACCAGATAATTCCCAGTAACCAGTTTTTCCGTCAAATGCACCACCTACAATTAACTGATTCCAACCAACTGTGAAGTCACCTGTAGTAGCATCATATGTACCAACTGTACCAGCAGAACCCTGGTTGAATGAAGTACCATTCCAGTTAGCAAAGAAGCTGCTTAGGTCTAAAGTGATTGTACCCATAGCATCATCAGTCTCGCCTGAAAGAACTGGACCACCACCAACTACACCAGCTTGATTAGAAGCGGCTGTTGAGAAGTTAGTTACATTACCGAAGTAACCAAATGCCCAGTTAACATAACCTGTAGTAGGCAAAGTACCAGCTACATTAGCAGCAGTTATTTCTGCTTCATCACCAGTGTATACACCCATATTCATAGTGTGTGCACCAATAACACTTGAAGCGCCATTTACAGTACCGTCAGCATTGTATACGGGAGCACCCATGTTAAATAAACCACCAGATACGTCCAGTGAAGTTACAGTAGCAGCATTAACAGCACCAGTTGCTAAAAGAAGAGCCGCAGCAATTGCAGTTTTTTTCATATTATTTCTCCAGAGAAATTTATATATTTCATTTATAATGTTTTGCGTAGACAGGAAATGCATTACACGTGCCACCCCTATATTATCCAATAAAATCAATAAGATAACTAGAGCACTAACAATCAATCATGTGAACAGCATAAAACCAACCAGTATTTTGTAAACTGTACCGACATTTAAAGATTATTTGTATTTCACGTCACAAAAAAAACCATTAATCAAACCATGAATATTCATTATTACAATAAATATCAGTGACTTAGCTATAAACAAAAGTGTAATACTTTCTTAACATTCTCTAGTTTTAATCGATAAGCCTGCATATTACCAGGTATCATTTGTTTGTATGCATGTCTACACAACTAATAGACAGCTATATATATTGGTAATAATTCAAATAATTAAGTCAACATACACATTATGAATAACATCTCCTGTTAAATTCTCTTGAGCAGTGAATTATGGGGAGGGTATTTATTCAACAGAATTCACCTTATTTGGCTACATTCTTATTATATTGTATAAATCCTGATCGACAAACGACTATTCAATAAGCCTGTATTGGCATCAATTACCTTAAATACTATAAAAAATACTTTCCATTCTTTACTTATACATCCAAACAAGAAGAGTCAATGATACCCGTTGGTATTATTAGATAAATTTATTAATCATAATGACTATAAATTATGTAAGTGACAAGCAATAGCAAGCACGAACTAAATAGCGGTATATCATCAGGTTTATTAAATCAAAACATGCCAACGTAAATTTCTTCACCACTCATTAGCACTACAAATAATCAACCCCAATTATAAATCGCAAAAAAATAGTAATTACAACATACAAATTTTCTTTACACGACTATTTGTTTTTAACAATAAGAAATACATATACCGATATATTTAAGTAAAAATTTGATACACAAATAAAAACTATTTTTGAAATTTACTTGACAAGATTTTCACTCAACCATTACCCTTTCATGCATTAAAAGTAAAAATCGAACAGTATATTATAATTATCTTATGTAGCCTGGTAATCAATCTATCTCTTTAGTAGTTACTATTTCCACATAAATAAACATTACAAAATACTAACAATATTATTTTACATATAAAAATTTCACATTGAGGCTTATAAATGAAATTACTTTCCAAGAGGTTAATTGCGTCAGCAATAATTGGAGGATTATCTATCCCTGCATCGTCTTATGCCACTAACGGTTACATGCTGATAGGCTATGGCGCTAAATCAAGATCGATGGGCGGAGTCGGCGTTGCAATTGGACAGGATGGTCTTGCAGCAGCTAATAATCCAGCCACCATGGCTGATGTTGCAGATAAACTAACAGCAGAAAAAAACTGGCGATTTGATATTGGTGGTGATATTTTTAAACCTAAATCTGCTGTATACCATGATTCAAACTCCACACTAACACCTACCCCTGTAGACCAAGAAACAGACAGCCCATCGACTGCTTTCAGTCAGAATGGTTACTATTTATTACCTGCTATGGGCTTTGTATCTAGAATTGATGAACAGTTAAGCTGGGGCTTTGCTATGGTGGGTAATGGCGCTGCCGCTCTTTATGACCAAAGTTTGCCTGCTGGAGATGATAGTCACTTCTTCAATTTTAATGGACTGGGTGGAGACAAACTGGAAATTCGACTATTGAATTTACAAATGCTTCCTAGCATTGCATTTAAAATAGATGACCAAAATACAGTAGGTGCAACTTTAGTTTTATCTGCATCTATATTTAAAGCTAGCGGTTTAGGCGCATTTGAAGAATTAGGCTTTGGCGCAACATCGGGCTTTTTATCTGATATGGGTACGGACACTTCTTATGGCGGAGGATTACGCTTAGGCTGGAAAGGTAAATATGCAGAAGACAAACTTCACATAGGTGTAAACTACTCATCACGCACTTATATGACAGAATTTGAAGATTATAAGAATCTGTTTGCAGAACAGGGTGATTTTGATATTCCATCAAGTTATGCCATTGGCTTTGCTTATAATTTCACACCAGAAATTACAACCTACCTAGATATTCAACAAATTAATTATAGTGAAGTTGCATCAGTTGGGAATAAAGGCCCGCAAGTAAGCGGAGGATTCTTTCCCTGTGGCGACATTGAATGTGGCGCATTAGGTTTAGATGAAGGCCTTGGTTTTGGCTGGGAAGACCAGACAGTAATTAAACTGGGGGTTAGCTGGGTTTATTCACCTGAGTTAGTCTTACGAGCTGGCTTCAATCATGCTGACAACCAGATACCTGATGACCAGGTATTATTTAATATGTTAGCGCCTGCAGTAGTTGAAGATCACCTGACTCTGGGAGGCTCATATCTGTTTAGTGAAACCATGGAACTCTCAATGAGTTATGTACATGCCTTTGAAAATACAGTTACTGGCCCTACCGCATTCCAGCCTGCTGGTGCTGACCCAGCAAACCCCGTAGATAATGCGTCACTTGCAATGAAACAAAACTCAATTGGTTTAACACTTGGCATCAAGTTTTAAGATAAAGGTTACTGGAGTATAAACATGAATTATTTTTTAAAGAAATCACTATTAATTTCATCATTACTAGGAGCCTCTATATTTTCATTAAACGTAACTGCTGAATCATTCAAAATTGATGACTTCCGCTTTGCATTAAATGATGCGTCATTCGGCAGCTGGGAAACCGGCCAGGGCGCCCAAAACATGGACCCTACATTATATGGAACATTAGTAGAGGGCACTTATCAGGGCAGCAATACAACCAAAGCTCTCATTAACTTTGATTTTTTTGGTGGCCCTGTACACGTTTCTACCAGCGCAACAAATGAAGGCACTGGAAATACTCCAGCGGGAAGCATTGCTGGAGGCCCTGCACCCACAATTGACCTGGCAGGTCTAACTGCAGATATGTCTTCATGGTTTGCTGAATGGAACGGCACTGACTTCAACCAGGGAAATAATACCAACTGGACAGCCTGTACAAACAATCCTATTTTCAACCTGCTGAGCCCTGTTGCAATAGCTACTGATAATCTAGATGGTACCTATAGAGTTAACTGGAATTCCTGTATTACAGGTGGTGCTTTTAATAGCCAAATTGGATATTGGCAACTGGATTTAACCTGTACAACATGCCCACCATCTCAATTAGGTGCAGTGGATATTTTAACTGCCAGTCAAAATGGCGGCGCAAATACTCAAACCGCAACTGTGAGCGGAGGTAATGTAGTAATTACATCTAACTTTAGCAGCACTCTACCAGCAGGTGTTACTGTTCAATGGACAGCATCAGACCCATCCATTGATACTACGAACTTTACTGGTGGCACAGGAACATTAACCTTTGACCCATCTGATCCTGATGGAGCAGGAGCACCTGCACTTGCACCTGGTAACTATATTATCAAAGGCACGTATGGTGACAATCGTACAACACCTACAACCAAAGGCAGTGGTGAAATTGTTATCCGTGTAGTTAACTCAACTACAGGCGATACAGATGATAGCAATGGCAACGGCATTCAAAATAAAGATGATGCGGGCCTTGCCTCCACACAATTACAGGCTGTTCTGGGAGTTAACAATACAACTTTCGTACTGGAAACCAGCTCTGGTGCATTGCGTTTAGGCAAAACTGCATTTTGTGCTGCTACAGCTGCTAGAATGACCATTGCTGAATTAGAAGCAAATGCAAGTGAAGCCTGTGGTACTACTCTTAATACCAGTGATGACTTAATCAAAACAGTTGGTATTGGTGGTTATTATGACTTTGAAGTAAGTGGGATTAACATGGGTGAAACCGTCGATATTGTTATTCCATTAACTGCTTCTATTCCACAATCAGCTGTTTATAGAAAATATACGCCAATCGTTGGCTGGGCTACATTCATAACTGAAGGTAATGACAAACTATCATCAACCACATCTACCAGCGAAGGCGTATGCCCACACCCTTCAAACACTGCATACACAGCAGGCCTATCTCAAGGTGATAACTGTATACGTATAAGCATCACCGATGGCGGTCCAAATGACGCAGATGCATCGGCTAATGGGTTAATTAAAGATCCAGGAGCTGTAGCTGAAATAAAGAGCGACACGGAAGCAAACTTAAGCAGTGGCTGTAGTATTTCTGGAAAACCAACTTCACTAAAAAATCATAGTGAATGGTTACTATTATTTGCAGCACTAGTATGGTTAGGTCTATCTACCCGCACTAGAAAACAATAATAATTTCTCAATATAAGTTGAGTTAATTATTTTAATACTGTTACTAAACGGCACTCTATTAATTGGGAGTGCCGTTTTTATTTCTACATATAAAATAGCCGCGCTTACTAGTTTAATGCTACTGAGCCCATACATTGACAGATCATTTCAGGCATCTGTGCTTCCTGCATCGAGTTCCTCTAGAAAAATTAATTTAGCACTATGCTTAACGGCTTTTATAATTTCTTATTTCGGCTTTATTATCGAACATCTCTCTATAAGGCTTATTATATTTACCCTGTTAATCTCAGCAATTCCGGAGGAGTGGTTTTTTCGCGTTTATTTCCAGCCTAAATTAATTAAATTCCTTTATAGTTATCTACCAGAAAATAAAGCCAGCATATCAGGTATAATTTTGACTTCACTTTTATTTTCCTGCACACATGCTATTGCACAACAAAATATTCATTTTATATATCTAGTTTTTTTACCATCAATTTTTTATGGTTATATCTATCTAAGAACAAATGATTTTTTTCTAATAGTTAATTTACATTTTATCTCAAATATAATTCTATACACTTTTTACCCTTATTTAATAACACCGTTTCAAGTTAACTAGTGCAACAAATAGCTTGATTCCATAAAACATCAAATTGGATGATTTAAATTCTAAACATTTTCTGAGTCGGTTATTCAGTTTATTCATAACATCATTTACTTATTGGTAAGTGATTGCAATGAGATAATATTTTTTAGGAGGCATTAACTTATCAACTCGTTTGTATTTTCATTTAAACCTTATTTCCTAGAGGAAAACAAATGAGAGACATACTGAAGAACGTAGTTACAATGATGCGGGTCATGAAAATTAAATCACTATTATACAACAACAATTTCTTGCAGCATCAGACTTAAAACATCGAAAAGTTACATAATGTTCGCGAAAAACTGCTATTACTTATTGACAAAGCGACCTATAAATATTCAATTAAGAACATTAATATCATTATGGAATTAAATAATTGCCGCACATAAAGCCACATAGCATCAACTGAGTAATAATAGAATGAAGACCGTTACATGCTCCATTTCATCTTGGTAATTCATTTTCATATAGAAATTATCAAAAAATGATTCATGCTTTTATTCGATTAACAAAAATTCGTGAATTTGTATAATTTTCATTATTCAATTCTACAAAAAACTATAGCTTATATATTAATATTTAATTTTTGCATCAAGTCATACAATGTAGGCCTACTCACACCCAACAACTCTGCTGCAGGAGATACTTTACCATTGGTATGATTAAGTGCTTTTGTAATTACCTTACGCTCAGCTATCTCTCTAACTTCACGCAGATCAAATGAATTAATATCGCTTATATCACTCGATGGTTTCAATTCTAAATCAGCCGCAGTAATCTGCTTACCATCAGCCATTATTACCGCACGTTTAATTCTATTTTTAAGCTCTCGAACATTACCAGGCCATTTATGTGCATCGATAGCAGTAAGCGCATCTTTAGTAAAACCTTTTAATTTTTTACCCTGGTCCTTATTCATTTGATCAAAAAATGATCTTGCAAGCAGTAATACATCGCCCTCTCTGTCTTTTAAAGGAGGAATATTTATCGGAATCTCATTTATTCTGTAATACAGGTCTTCTCGGAACTCTTTCTTTTCAATTTTATCTTCAAGATCCTGATGAGTTGCACAAATAACTCGAACATTAACAGGTATTTCCTCTCTACCACCTATACGCTCAACTACCCTCTCCTGAAGAAAGCGCAATAACTTGGCCTGTAATGGCATGGGTAATTCACCCATTTCATCCAAAAACAAGGTACCCCCTTCTGCATATTCTATTTTGCCTGGTGTAGATTTCGTTGCGCCTGTAAAAGCCCCTTTTTCATAACCAAATAACTCACTCTCGAGTAAGTTTTCAGGTATAGCCGCACAGTTAATAGCAACAAATCGGCCTGAAATTGATGGGTTTTTTCCATGTAACGCACGAGCACATACTTCTTTCCCTGTTCCACTATCCCCTAACAATAAAACTGTCGCATCTGAAGGTGCTACTTTTTCTACTCGTTGACATACTGTTTGCATTTGTGGGCTATTTGCAACCATACCTTCCATAGGCACATCTATATGTTCCATGGTTAGCCTACGATTATCTTCTTCTAACTCAAATACATGGTGTGCACGAGTAACAATTTGATTAAGTAATTCAGAATCTATTGGCTTTTGATAAAAGTCATACGCGCCTGATGCAACAGCTTGAACAGCATTTGCTCGCTCATCATTACCACTAACGACTATGACTTTAGTATTTGGTGCTGCGGATAAGATATCTTCAACTGTTGCCAAACCTTCGGTTGAGCCTTCTGGGTCGGGCGGCAAGCCTAAGTCAACTGTTGCAACAGACGGGTGCTCTTTAGCAATAATTTTGAGCGCTTCATCCCTGTTACCTGCAATAAAGACTTCGAAGTCTTCAAAACTCCATTTCATTTGTTTTTGTAAACCTGGATCATCTTCAACAACAAGAATTTTTTTATTATTTTCCATTTATATCGCTAACTACATATTTACAGAGCTATTGATTTTGCTACAGATAATTAGTGTACGCAAGGATAAAGTGTCGGTATTTTTTACTATCTTTTAAGATAAGATCACACCCTATATATTGAACAATCAAATCGACTGAAAGGTATGTTTATATTTGACTTAAGCAATGAAATTAAAATAAAACCACAATATTAATTAATCACGCTATTCTAATATCAATTATTCGAGAAGTTTTGATAATCCGCATAAGCTAACTCAATCACTTTTTGCAACCTGGCCAACTCCACAGGTTTAGGATAATACTCAAAAGCACCACTTTTTCTTGCCAATTCGGCATTACCAAAATCTTCTGATCCAGACACCACAACCACTTTAGTTTCTGGTGCTTTTTGCAGTATCGCTTTCAGTGTTGCAAATCCTTCAGTTGTACCTTCAGCGTCTGGTGGCAAACCTAAATCAAGAGTAACCAAGGGAGGGTGGTAAAGATCAAATAACTCTATTGCGTGAGATCGAGAGTCCGCAGTTAAAACTTCATAACCTTCTAACCCCCATTTAAGCTGTGTACGAATTCCTTCGTCGTCGTCAACAATTAAAATTTTAGGCATAATAGTCATTAACGTTTGCGCTTTTCATGTTCGTTTAAATGCACAACCTGAGGATTGATTATAGTTTCCTGAGACTTACTTAGAGGAATATGTAGACGGAATGTTGTTCCTTTACCGACAATACTTTCAACATCAAGTTGCCCACCCAATTTATGCACGTACTCCCTAACCTGAAATACTCCTATACCCATTGTGCCTTTAGTAGATTCAAAAGGCTGAAATAATCTATCATGTATAAACGACTGATCCATACCTTCACCTGTATCTTCAACTTCTATAATGGCTTCTTTACCCTGTTTGTGTAATCTAACCGTTATACTCCCATTATCACCTGTGGCATCCTGTGCATTCTGGATTATGTGAGCAATGTTAGCCGACATACGATCTTTATCAGCCGTTACTAATACATTCTGATTTAAACAATTTAATACAGGTATCGGAAGCGTACCAGCTTTGACACATATACGAATACTATCCTCTAATAAAGAGCACAAGCTAATAGGTGTATAAATATCAGACTCTCCCCCTCCCCGAAGACGAATTAGTAATTTATTCATTTTATTAACTGAATTTTCAACAGTAATAATTGCGTCATCTATAAACATAGGGTTGTTTTTATGTTTTGCCGCGTTAGACACAACCATCGAAAGTTGTCCGACCATATTCTTAACATCGTGTACAATAAATGCTGACAATCTGTTCACTTCTTCAAAGCGTTTAGCACTTACCAATGCTTGTGCAGCATCATATTGAGCTAAATGACTTGCTGCCTGACGCCCGGCTGTTTTCAATAAGTCACTATCCTCCCAATTAAAATAACGTTCGTGAGCTGGAGAACGAAGCAGAACAATAAAACCCATCATATGATCCTGTAGCATTAAAGGCACAACTAACCAGGCATCTTTATTACTGGATATCCAATCAGGTATTTCTAGTGGACCTAACCTGGTGTACATATCAGGGTCTTTACTATATTCATCCAGGCTTATTACAAATTGTTGCTCAGATAGAAACTCTATAAAAGCTGAGTCTGATGGTTCTCGAATACTAATGTTTTCGTAATTCCAACGCTCATCTGATTCAAAACAACCATTTTCACGTTCCATTACTAACAAGCCACCCGGACTATCAATAATTTGAGCTAGTGAGCGAATTGCTCTCATATGTAAGCTCTTAGATGCATTGCCCTCAGATGAAAGAGTACGAATAATTCTTAACCATTCTTCACGATAATCATATTTGTAATGAAAAAAATGTTTATCAATAGTAACTTTAAGCATCGCTCGAGTTCTTGAAGAAAAAAGCAATACTGCTAATATCATCACTGCAGCAAATAGAAATGTAGCCTGAGCAACTACACCCCATTCACCGCCCATATCACGAACGTAATAGCCACCAAAACCAATGAATATAAGATAAGCACCAGAAGCTAATAATGTAGTAGTATGAAATACCATGCGTCTTGATAAAAATATATCAATGGAGTCATTTCCAAGAGACCAACGCATTTCCCGCTTTATGGCAACAGCAATCAAAGGTACCGCCATGGCATGAATAAATCCCCGTGCGTTCCAGAGCTCATTATCTATACGCTGAAACAAGAAGGCATCAGAATATAGATAGAAATCATAGGCAAACATACCACCAATACCAATCCATAAGTACTTTAAAGCCCATCGATGCTCTTCTGATGTATTTCGATAGAGTTGCTCTATGATAACTATACCACCAATAGAAATTAACAAATGACCTATTAAAACATCGTTACCGGCTATAAGTTCGAAGAATGAACCTCCGGAAACTCGATAGAGCACTAATAGCATTAGACCTATCACAAAGACACTTAGACCAGCAAAGGTGATTTTAAAGTTTGTGTTGACCTGGTCAGATGACTTATAAGCTGTTCGAAGCATAACCAGAAGAAAGGCAAACCACGAGAGAGAGCGGAATAACTCAAGTAAAAGAGTCAACTCCAATAAAAATGTTGAACTTAATATGCTACCGTAGGCAGCGAGATAGGTCACAGCACCAGACCAGGCGGCACTGGCTAATGCAGCTACAGCAAGCATAGTTTTAGGTAAGTTATCTCTTTGCCCCGTGAGCATAACTAGCCCTAAAATTAAAAATAGAGCAGTTGATATGCCGAAGCTAATGACCTCAATAATCATTATTTAGTTTCATACCTTGAACGAATATATTTAATAATAGGGCATCTCATAAATTATGCACTCTTAGCCTCATAGATTTTAAAGATTACATTATATGTTGGCACCTGGTTAAAATGACGCCTAAGAGGGATCATAAAGAACAAATTAGACAGCGTTACTATCATCATTTTAAAGATTCTTGAAACCAATATTGAAAAAGTAGCTTGTAGGTCCATCTTTAGACGCACCTACAAGAACCCACACTTCTATGTATAGTAGGTCAAGGCGAATATATCTCCGTATACTTTAGCTTTCGAATAACCTTTAATAAATAAAATACTTATATAGACTCTAAAAGCTCAGCCGCTTTAACTTTACCTTCAAATACCTGATCACTTGAAACTGCAATCTCTAAGTGAGATTTGGCCGCAGCCTTATCTCCCAATTCGTATAGAGCATATCCTAAATGATATCGAAAAATAGCTGGTTTAGGCATTCTTTCAACAACATCTTTTAATATTTCAACTGCCTTAACACTATCACCTGATTTAGCATAAGCCCAGGCTAAAGTATCTAAAAAAGCAGGCTCTTTTAAATTTTCAAAGCCTTTAACTAACTCCAATGCCTTTTTAATATCTGATTCGTTACCATGATCCAGCATCAAAGACGAATAGTTATTTATAGCCAATTTATCATTAGGATGTACATCTATAATTTCCCGGTAAATACCTGTGGCAATTGTATATTCATGCTCACGTTCATAAATAGCCGCCAATTGAAACTGTGCAGGCGCTTTATTTTTTAATTTTTTAATAGCCTCCTGAAACACCTTTTTGGCATTATCAACTTTATTATTTGCTATATATAACGACGCAAGACTTGAGTATGGTACAAACCATGTATCAGCTTCCTTAGATGCTAATTTGAAATATGACTCAGCTTCTGCAAATTTTTTCTGCAGCAAATAAATCTTACCCGTTAGAAGGAGAGCTGCTGGGTCATTAGGCTTCTCATCTAAAATTTTCTGCAACCGCGCTAAAGCATTGTCAACTTGCTTATTTAATAAATATGCCTTGATAATCAACTTCAATGATTTATATTTATCAATAGACTTTTCATATGCTTTTTCAAATTGATTCAATGCATCGGATGTTCTTTTCTTAGATAAATAATATTGTCCCTTGGTTATATTCACATCTGCTTTTTTAGGGTCTGCATGTTCCATATCATCTAGCAAAGCAAGAACTTCTTGCTCTTTACCTTTAGATGCAAGTATCTTGAGTTTAACATCCATTAATTCATAACTATCTTTAAAGTAAGTTAACGCCTCATCAATATTAGATGCCGCTTCATCTAAACGACCTTTACTTGCTACATAATCTGCATAGTTAACATGCACCTTTACATTTAAAGGACTAAATTCAATTGCTTTTTTAAGCTCGCTTTCCGCTAATGCACTCTCACTATTCATCTCATACGCCTGAGCCAGCAACAATGTAGCTTCTGCATTTTTTGGTGCATTTTTAACAACTGTTCGCAAACCATTAATTGCCGTTATCGCATCAGACTCACTAAGTGCCAACTTACTCGTTATTAACAAAGCATCTATATTATTTGGGTATTCAGCAATAACCTCATCAACATATTTTTTAGCACCTGATAAATCTCTCTCACTCAATAAATAGTTAGCCAGTAAATTTCTTGCCTTTACACCTTCAACATCATATGACCTATCATTAATAATCTGCTTAAGAGCGTCTTTTACATCATCTGCTTTACCCGTTTTTGATAAAAACAAAACTTGTGCAAATTTCAAATCATACAAATCAGGTTTATTACGTATTGCCGCCTGAAGTTCTTCTTCAGCCTTACTCAGACTAACTCTTGAAGCCAGCATTTCAACTAGCAATAAATAACGCTGAGCATCGTCTTCGTCTTGTTTTATCGCATCTCTTAAAACAGTCTCTGCTTTATCAAGTTCCTTAATTGTTGAATAAAAGGAAGCTAAAATCATTCGATGCGAATATTTTTCCGGCTCTAATTTTATTACTTTTTTAAACTCTTTTTCTGCTTCGATATTATGTTTGTTTTTAGCTAGCAATTTAGCCAAAGAAAGCTTTAAACCTATATTTTTAGAATTGTCAGAAACCGCTTTATTAAGCAAACGTATAGCCTTTTCATCCTCATCATCATTCAAATAAATATTTGCTAATAAATTTATTCCATCTACCAATTTCGAATCTTCCTTAACAACAGCTTCTAGTGCCTTTTTTGCTTCTACTTTAGATCCTGTTTTATATTCAATAATCGCTGAAATTAGTTTCGCATCTGTACTACCTGGTGCCTCTTGCTGAATCTCAACAACTAGCTTACTTGCCAGATCCATAAAGTCCTTAGTACCCGCAATAACATAAATTTTCGCTAACTTAACTTTTGCCTCTGTATACTTAGGGTTTAACTCAATAGCCTTCTTATAGTGACCAAATGCTTTGCGCAATTCTTTATCATTCTCATACAGTATTCCCATATAAAAATATGCGTCAGCAAATTTAGGGTCTATCTGCAAAACATTTTTAAACTCTATTCTGGCTTTATCATAATTTTTTTCTTCAAGATAAGCTTTACCCTTCTCCAAATATTTTTCTTTACGATCTTCTGCGCCACCACACGCAACTAAAGAAATCACTAATGTTACTGAAATTGTAAATTTTGTTAACCCTTTAATAAGATACTTCATTAACAGTTTCCTGCCTTTTATAATTTTTAAATTAATATTTAATGTAGCTATCACATTGTGTAATTAGCTTTCTAAATAATATAATGACTTGAATTCTTTATATTATTCCAATATACATACCGCCACTACTAGCACAAATCAATCACATAGCATCCTTTGCGAAGTCTAATGATATGGTTTCAAGTTAGTAAACATAAACCGAGTTCTGTTCATTTGTAGCCACTCATTATCAATCTTTTTGTATACATAAAAAGAACACTATTATATACCCCTTAAATATAATATAAGAGAAAGGCTTTAAAACCCTCTAAATACAACAACCAACAACGCACTAAGAGTACCTATACGCATAAGATCCCACCTTCGTGCTTTATAGCCCATAATGGCTTCACTAGCATAAAACAGAATCACTAACTTTACAGCCATTTCACCAATACTGCTATCATCTAAATGCGCTTTTGGGAGGTTAGGCACAATTATTACCAGTATTATTACTAAATAATCTAACGGCGTAATCTGAAAGGTTTTATCTGTTGAGAAACGTATCCGCAAAGCAAATGAAACTGCCATCATAAAAAACAAGATGTTTATTATATTCTTAATTTCTAAATCATACTCACCTAACAACATGGAATATATTGCCATTACCGCAACAATATATACAACGGCCTTCTCTAAAACATCAGTCGCTTTCAATTTCAACACAAAAGCCGTTATCATAATAAAAATTAAAGCAGCGGCTAATACTGCCATATCAACCTGAATCTGCACTGCAAATACAAAAGACGATATAAATACCAGTGGTATAACTAACATTAAGAATTGTGTTGGCACTATGGTTAACCAACCTTTATCTCTAAGCCCTCTTACAACTATTCTTAATGCAGAAACCTCATCTTCTTCCTGCTTATGAAAAGACCAATTATTAACGCGCGCAAATATAAAAATACCAAATACACTGGCACTTGAAACCATGTAAATTAGAAGTAACAATGCATCAGACTCATACATCATAAAGTAAGCCACTGCAATTAATGCACTTTGAACCAGGTAAATAATAAATACAGCCTCGTATTGGTCAAATCCAATATCTAATAGCTTGTGATGAATATGATTTTTATCAGGAGAAAATGGCGAACGACGCTCATAAATACGCTGCCCCATTACAGCAATTGTATCTAATATAGGCAAACCTAAAATAAATAAGGGTATTAACATGCTCATAGCTGAGTTTACTGACTGAGTTAATACAATTACCAAAACACCTAAGCTAAAGCCTAAAAACTGACTCCCCGTATCCCCCATAAATAATCGTGCAGGGTACGTGTTATGCCTCAAAAAGCCGAAAATTGAACCAGCCACAGCCATTGAGACAAGCAGAACCATCTCACCACCTGCATCAAAAGCTAATAACGCTATAATACTAATACTTATTAGCGATGTACCGCCCGCTAATCCGTCTAATCCATCTGAAAGATTTATCGCGTTTGTAATACCCACCAGAGCAAAAACAGTTAAAGGAATTGCAAAATAATCTGCAATTTGCCCATCAATAAAAGGAAATGTACGTACAATGACATCACCCCAGATAACGACAATAATTACTGCTAAAAATTGCCCCAAAAATTTAGTTTTATAATTAAGATCACACTTATCATCCCAGAGACCAAACCCCCAGATAACAACAAAACTTATCAAAATAGCAATGAGCTGTTGATCTAATTCTGCCAATAATAAAATTGAAATAACACTACCAACAACCATAGCGATGCCTCCAACACGGGGTATCGCTTGTGTATGCACCTTGCGGGCATCAGGTATATCAATAGCACCAATTTTATCTGCCCACTTTATAACAGGCGGTATTAAAACCATCGTTACAACTAGTGAAATAATAAAGGCAAAAATAAATAACATCTTAACTAGCTTCTATTTGCCCGGTACGAACTGTGGTATTAGTGGTGCTATTTTGCTAGTAAATAACTCTAACCGCTTATCTGCAACAGAAAGATCCTGACCTGGTTTTAAAGTCGTTGTTAATCTTATCAACGCACCATCTGTGCGATGTAGATTCATCGAATCCAGAAATAAATACCACTTCATCAAGTACTCATTTGTAACGACTCTACCTCGTTGCTGAAACCAGTAATAAACAAGTTGATTAACATTACCTTTCTTTATTACTAGTCGGTTAACCTCTAATGGAACACCATCAATTGAGGTGTTTTTTATCATATGCTGGTCTAAAGAAGCTATTCTCCAGCCACCTCCTGGAATACATGAACGAGGTGAATGTATTGATGCGCCTTTTTTCTGAGAAGCATAGTATGCCGAATATAAATTAACCAAACCTCCATCTTCACCCTGATAATCATTCATAATATAATCAGTGAGCTTCAATGTATCTAGAACATTCGATTCTATATATCCCGTTTTACCTTGTATGTTATCAAACGACATTGGGAACTCAGCAAATTGCTTTCGTTCTGGTTCAATTTCAATCTGCTCAGGCATTGTAACCACACTAACAGCAACTAATACTATTACGGCCAATGAAGCATAAAATGGCATTGAAATTTTACGATTCTTTATTTGTGCATTTTCAGGAGTAAGCTCTGGAAAATCCAGGCCGAATGCTTCACGTAAAGGTAGTTTATCTTTACCTATATGAGCTAATACCCACATTTCAGCAATTAAAATACCAATACAGCTCATGAACACAGCCCAGCCTTCAAAATCATGTAGCACACCTTCTGCCATTTCAGGCCCCCAGTACTCTACTGTTACACCAATCGCACCGATCCTGAAACTATTCATTAAAATAGTAATTGGGATTGAAGACAAAAAGATAACTGATTTTTTCCAGAAGGAGCCCGTAAAGAAATAAGCTGAGATAAAAGCAAGTGTCATTAAAGGAAATAAATAATTTAATCCACTACAAGCCTCTACAACCTGTAGTTTATACACGCCAAGGTCAATTACATTGCCTTCAAGATATACGCTGATATTAAATAATCTAATAACCGCAACACCAATTTCTGATGATATTAATTGCAGCTGAGAAGAAAGGTTATTAAGAAGAAACGCTGGTAAGGGGATCATAAATAACAGTATCGCCAAAGGAACAAAAATAATTTTAAATACTTTTGTACCCAATATTGATAGAGCAATACCAAAAATCACGATAATAAATGCGTACTGAATAATAACTAAAATAGAGCTTAGTTCTCCAGCATAATATAGAAATAACCCTAAGAGGATGATTAAAACGCCTAACCATGAGCCTTTATAATCCACATTTTCGATTAAATCCTTTTTCTGCCAAATAAGAAAAACCGTTATCGCAGGAATTATATAACCATGCCCGTACTCTTCTTTAATACTCCATATGTGTTCCATTTCTGCAAGAGCATCGTAAAAGATGAACCCTAGTAGCGCCAAAAACACTGATGTTAATATCCAGAAGACTGGAGATTCTTTCCACACAATCGGTTGTACATTAGTTATTTGATTCATACCACTCACGCATTATTAAGTATTAATATATCGTTTTAATTATAAGTTTACGTTCTGTTAGAATTTGAAAATATCCTACATGGATTTGACTTTGCTAAACAGAAAATTATTTTAGTATCATAACTTTATTAGTTAATGACAGCTAAATCTCTTTAACACACAAATCCACCTGTTCATTCCAGTTCGAGAGCCGTATTCCAAATCGCTGTTTTAACTTGCTAGTTTCCAGACATGAGCTTAATGGACGTTTTGCAGGTGTTGGATAATCAGTCGTTTGAATTGGCTTAACGGCTTTAACTTTGAAATCATCAGATGATATAGATTTAGCTGAATCAATAATTTTTTCCGCAAATCCATGCCACGATGTTCTTCCATTTGAGACCATATTATAAAGATCTGATTCAAACACACCGTCATCAATCTCATTACGAGCCTGTTTGACTATATGTGACGTAACATCAGAGATAAGTCTCGCAGATGTAGGCGATCCAAATTGATCAGCAACTATTGTTAACTCTTCTCTTTCCCTGGCAAGTCTTAGCATTGAGAGTAAAAAGTTCTGCCCTCGCGATGCAAATACCCAGGACGTACGAAAAATAAGATAATGGCAAGAAGATGCTATAATAGCCTCTTCACCTGCAAGTTTACTTGCTCCATAAACGTTAAGCGGATCAACCTGATCCGTTTCAAGGTAAGCAGATTCTTTTTCACCATTAAATACATAGTCTGTTGAGTAATGTATAAGCAAAGCACCTAATGCACTTGCCTCTTCTGCTATGACGCCGGGCGCAATAGCATTAATCTTGAACGCCAAATCACTCTCACTCTCGGCTTTATCAACTGCTGTATATGCTGCTGCATTGATAATAACAGTTGGTTTAATATCACGGATAAATAGTCTAACTTTATCAATATCAGTTAAATCTAAATCTTGCTGATCAATAGCAACAATCTTACCCAGGGGAGCCATCGATCGCTGCAATTCCCAGCCAACCTGTCCATTCATACCCGTTATCAAAATCAATGGTTCAGCACTTTTATTTTTAATATCGCTCATTATTCGAAAACCTCAGCATCTTTGAATTTAAAACCTGATTTATCTTTCTCTGATAAGCTTGGTGATTGCTTCAATGGCCATTGAATATCTATCTGAGGATCATTCCAAATGATACAACGCTCATGCTCTGGTGCATAATAATCTGTGGTTTTATACAAAAACTCTGCAGTATCTGATAAAACTACAAAACCATGAGCAAAGCCTGGAGGCACCCAAAGCATGTTTTTATTTTCTGCTGACAGGTGCTCACCAACCCATTTTCCAAAAGTGGCTGATTTTTTTCTAACATCAACTGCGACATCAAATACCTCACCCTGCACTACTCGTACTAATTTACCCTGCGGTTGCTTAATCTGATAATGCAAACCACGTAAAACATTTTTAGTGGATCGAGAATGGTTATCCTGAACAAATTGATAATTTAAACCTGTTTTTTCACAAAAATCTTTATGATTAAAACTTTCATAAAAAAAACCTCGATCATCTCCAAAAACATTTGGCTCAAAGAGCATTACTTCAGGTATTTCTGTAGGTGTTATTTTCATTATTTTCTAATATCTTCATTAGCCCGACGTATCAAATATTGACCGTACTGATTTTTCTTCAAAGGCTGTGCAAGTTCTAACAATTCTTCTTTGGTGATATAACCCATTTCATAAGCTATTTCTTCTATACAGGCAACTTTCAAACCCTGGCGATTCTCAATAGTCTGAATAAAATTAGAAGCTTCAAGCAGACTCTCATGCGTGCCAGTATCAAGCCAGGCATAACCTCTTCCCATAAGCTCAACTTTAAGCTTCTCCTGCTCAAGATATTTTTGATTAACTGTGGTGATTTCTAATTCACCTCTTTCAGAAGGTTCTATAGTTTTAGCAATTTTGCATACATTGTTTGGGTAAAAATACAGGCCTACTACAGCGTAATTACTTTTGGGTTTTTCTGGTTTTTCAATAAGACTTAAGACATTTCCAGATTTATCAAACTCTGCAACACCATAGCGTTCGGGGTCTTTTACATAATAACCAAATACAGTTGCCTTATCTTCGTTTTCTATATTACTTATGGAGTTAGCTAACATTTTAGTTAAACCATCACCATAAAAAATATTATCTCCTAGTATCAGGCAGACATTATCATCACCTATAAATTTTTCACCAATAATGAAAGCTTGAGCCAAGCCATCTGGAGACGGTTGTTCTTCGTATGTGAATTTCATACCAATTTTTTCACCATCACCGAGCAATGACTTGAATTGCGGCAAATCATTTGGAGTTGAAATTATTAAAACCTCGGTAATGCCTGATAGCATCAATACCGACAATGGGTAATAAATCATTGGTTTATCATAAATAGGGGTTAACTGCTTGCTTACTCCCTGAGTGATAGGATACAAACGTGTTCCTGATCCACCAGCCAATATAATGCCTTTCATTATTCCGTTTCTCCTACACCTAACCTTTCACGCTGATAACTACCATCTTGAACATGCTGACACCATTCAGTATTATGCAAGTACCAGTTAATAGTTTTTTCAATTCCTGATTCAAATGTTTCTTCTGGTAACCAGCCTAAATCATTTGCGATTTTGTTTGCATCTATAGCATAACGAACATCATGGCCAGGTCTATCAGCCACATAAGTTATTAGTTCCTCATGTGGTACATAAGGAGAATTAGGAACCAATTTATCTAACAGTGAGCAAATAGTTTTAACTACTTCTAAATTGGTTTTTTCATTATGCCCTCCAATATTATACGTTTCACCAACCTTACCTTTTTCCAAAACTAAACATAATGCTCTTGCATGATCATCTACATGAAGCCAGTCACGAATTTGCAGGCCTGTACCATATATTGGCAAAGGTTTTCCTTCTAGTGCATTTAAAGTAACAAGTGGAATCAATTTCTCTGGAAACTGATAGCCTCCATAATTATTAGAACAGTTAGTAACAACAATTGGAAAACCATATGTTCTATGCCATGCACGAACAAGGTGATCAGACGAAGCCTTACTTGCCGAATATGGAGAACTCGGGTCATAAGATGTTTCTTCTGTGAAAAAACCTGTTGTATCTAGATCCCCATATACTTCATCTGTTGAAACATGATGAAAACGAAACGCGGCTTTTTTAGAACCTTCTAATGAATCCCAGTATTTCTTTGATACATCAAGAAGATTATATGTTCCAACTATGTTTGTAAGAATGAAGTCTGCTGGACCATCAATAGAACGATCAACATGTGATTCCGCAGCAAGATGCATTATCATGTCTGGTTTATATTTCTGAAATACTCTATCAATTTCATTAATATCTCGGATATCAACCTGTTCGAAGTTATATCTACTATTATTTTCAACTTCTATCAATGATTCCAGATTACCGGCATATGTTAAAGCATCTATGTTAATCACTTCGTGATTAGTTTCGTTTATATAGTTGCGTATTACAGCAGAACCAATAAAACCTGCACCACCAGTTACAATTACTTTCAAAAGCTTTCCTTACTCAAAAATCACTATGGCCTATATTAATAATAACTACATTAGGTTTCGTTAATACAGAAATAACTTTGTACTCTTAAAAAAATCTATAAACATAATACTCACTTATTAATCACAAATAAACAGAGATTATCATTCTTATAAAATACATATATGAATACACCATTAAATATCAGTAGATGCCTATTTATGAAACAGGGAAATATCTTACTATGCACAACAAGCTTCTAGGCTGTAGCAAGTCATCTGTATCAAAGACAGCTCATATTCAACAAGCATCGAGTCGACCTGAGCTTAAGCACTGGATACAAAGCAACATTAGTTGTTAGCCAAGGTCAACAGTTTATGAATATCAATGACAATATGACAGTCTATATATTAAAAAGTGAAACAAAATCAGATTACATACTTAAATTTGTAACAGCTTCAGATAATGGTTCAAGATTTAAAGTAAATTTCAGAACAGTAATTCGTTAAGAGGCGATATTAACCGTTAATATTATTAACGCACCATCGATACAAATAAAATATTTATTAACACCACTTAGATAAGGTTAATGCAAGGAATAAAATCGTACTCAATAATCTATCGTAAGTCGCTAAACAAGTAAAAACCACCGACCAGACTAGACTGTACCGGTAAAGACTGACACTGCTAGTATGGTTTAAGCTAAATTTTCGTTTCAGCCGGGAAGCATAATCAACCCTAAAACAAAAATGTAGCCATTAAGTTGCCGAAGCTGAAATTTTAACAATCATCAAATATACTGTAAATTCTTAATATTAAACTAAGATTAATGCATCTTGTTGCATACATTAGTGAAGCATATATTAAACGCGTATGTCTAATTTAGAATTTAGAGTAGACAACACATTACCAAACATTAGTACCTCAATACCATATACAGCTAAATATGATTCTTAAAACTTAATATGTAATTATAGTACACTGAACGAGCATATCTGAGCATACTTATAGCTTCACAAACTATTATTATCAAATTTTTAATTAAATTGACTTTAAAAGCTCCACAGCTTTATCTTTGCCTATAAATATCTGTTCACTTGAAACAGCAACCTCTAAATGAGATTTAGCAGCCGCTTTATCCCCTATGAAATATAAAGCATAAGCCAGATGATATCTAAATATTGTTACTTTAGGGGCTTTTTCAACAATAGGCTTTAAAATTTCAATAGCTCTTGCATAATCACCTGTTTTTGCATATGCCCAGGCCAGGGTATCTCGTAGCGCTGGTTGTTTAAGCTTTTCAAAACCTCTGACTAGATCTAGTGCTTTTAATCCATCTTTTTTATCACCAAAATCAAGCAGTAAAGATGAATAATTATTTAAAGCTAATTTATTATCAGGGCTATCAGATAATATATTTTCATAAGTTAACATTGCCTTTTGGTATTCTTTATTTTTTTCATATAAAGCTGCTATTTGTATTTGGGCAGGGATTTTGTTCTTTAAACTATTAAGCGCTTTATGATAAACATTTAAAGCCCCTGGTATGTCGTTTTCAGCTACATATGTAACGGCTAAACTTGAATAAGGTAAGAACCAGGCATCAGACTTTTCAATAGCCATATTAAATCTTGCTCTAGCTTTTTCAATATCATTTTGCAAGACATATACCTGACCCAGTAGTAAACTTGCAATAGCATCATCAGAGTTTTCTTTTAACTGTTTCTGTAACCTGCTAATAGCTTGATCAACTTGCTTATTAGCAACATATGATTTAATAATTAACTGTAAAGATTTATATTTATCGCGAGACTTTTTATAAGCGACTTCAAATTGTTCAATTGCTTTAGACACCTGTTTTTTAGATAAAAAATACTTACCTCTAATTATATTAACCTCATCCTTTGAATCATTAGTCTGTTCCATTAAATTTAACAGTGTTAATATTTCAGATTCATTGCCTTGCGACGCCAACACTTTTAATTTAACCGACATTAAATCATAACTACTATTGAAGTATGTTAGTGCTTTATTTGTCACTTTTATAGCTTCTTCATTTCGCCCCTTACTTGCCAGGTAACGAGCGTAATTAATATGTACCTGATCGTTAACAGGGTTTTCTTCAAGAGCCTTCTTTAACACCGTTTCTGCAAGAGAGCTTTCATTATTCATCTCATGCGCCTGAGCCAACAACAATGAAGCGTCAGTGTTTTTAGGATTATCTTTCACTACAGTTCGTAAACTATTAATTGCTGAGGATGAATCTAAATTCGTCAAATTTAATTTACTTTTAATTATTAATGCATCACTATCACTAGGGTACTCAGCCAACACCTCATCCACATATAATTTTGCAGCCTGTTGCTCGCCTTCCTCCAAAAGAAATCCTGCCAAGACAGTCCTGGCTTTCATTCCTACAACATCGTACGATTCATCATCAATTATTTTTTTCAAAACACTTTTAGCTTCTTCACGCTTGCCAATTCGTTTATAGAACTTTACTTGTGAAAACTTCAACTCATACATATCAGGGTTGTCACGAATCGAGCTTATAAACTCTTCTTCAGCTCTTTTTATACTAAAATGTTTAGCTAACATTTCTATTAAAACCAGATATCTTTGCGTATCTTTATTATTCTTTCTGATTGATTCCCTTAAAATAGACTCCGCTTTATCCATTTTATCGGAGGTTATATAAAATGAAGCTAATGCAACTTGCAGCCTATAACTATCTGGCTCAATATTAATAGCTTGTTTTAAATATTTCTCTGCATTTACCAAATCATTATTTTTGGCAAAAATTTTCACAAGTGACAATCTAATAGGTACATTTTTTGAGTTAAGGCTAGCGGCTTTTTCAAGCAGTTTCTTGGCTTCATCATCACTGCCTTCATGCATATAAATACTAGATAACAAACTAACAGCGCTAACAAGTGTTGGATTTTTTCTTACTATCTCAGCTAAAGAAGTCACCGCATTGCGTTTTGATCCAGTTTTATACTCAATTGAAGCGGAAATTATTTTTTCTTCATTATTATCAGGGGCTACCTCTTTAACCTCTTTCAAATATTCTAGTGCTTTAGCAATCAGCTCATCAGTACCCGCGATAACATAAATTCTAGAAATTCTAAGTTTTGCATCTATATAATTAGAATCTAGCTCAATTGCTTTTTTATAATAAGATAATGCTTTACCTAGTTCTTTATTATCTTCTTCAATTTCACCCATTAAAAAATAGGCTTCAGCGAATTTAGGGTCTATTTGTAAAACATTTTTTATTTCTATTCTTGCTTTATCATAATTTTTATTTGTTAAGAACGACTTACCTTTTTCCAGGTACTTTAATTTACGCTCTTCCGCACCACCACAAGCAATCAGCACGGATACTAATAAAGATAACGACAGAAACTTAATTACTTCAGTTAAAAATTTTGACATTTATTGAATCATCCCTTTAATTTCAACAAAAAAAATGCATTAACAGTAAAAACACATTTATTATAAACATGGCATCTTATACCGCACATGGAGATCTATTTATCATAATCAGGAAAAACCTCTGAAAGCGATTATCGATAATGAGGTCACAACTCCTAAGCGTAATACTCCCATTCTTTTTTCACTAAGCCCTATAATAGTTTCGCTAGCATAAAATAAAACTATTAATTTTATAGCCATTTCTCCAAAGCCACTTTCATCTAAATGTGCTTCAGGAAGATTAGGAACAAGAATCACTAAAATAATAACAAGATAATCAAGAGGTGTAACTTGAAAGGTTTTTTCATATGAAAAACGAACTCGAAGAGCAAAAGCTATAGCAACAATAACAAATAAAATATTAATCATATTATAAAACTCAAAACCTTCATCGCTTAAAGGCATTAGATACACAGACATAACCGACAAAATATAAACCACTGCTTTTTCAAACAAATCAGCATATTTAAAACTAATTATATTTACTATTAATACCACAACCAACAATACACCAGCCAAAACTGACATATCTAATTGTATTTTTGTTGTAAATACAGATGACAAGAGAAATAATAGGGGCACACTAAAAATAAGAAACTTAGTTGGTGCCGTAGTTAACCAACCACTTTCTCTTAAATCTTGTATAAAATATCTTAATTTAGATTTATCAGCCTCCTCACTTCCGCGAAATGACCAATTATTAATACGAGCAATATTAAACACACCTAATACACAAGTACTCACTAAAATATATATTATTAGCAACAGCATATCTGACTCATACATCATAAAATAAGCAACTGAGATCAGTACGCTTTGAACAAGATATATAATAAAAACGGCTTCATAATGATCAAACCCTATATCGAGAAGTTTATGATGTATATGATTTTTATCTGCAGAAAAAGGTGAACGATGCTCATATATTCTCTGACCCATAACAGCCATCGTATCTAAAATGGGTAAACCTAAAATAAATAAGGGCGTAATCGGACTCATAGCTGAATTAACCGTCTGAGTTAGAATAACAACTAAAACCCCCAAACTAAAGCCAAGAAACTGACTACCCGTATCACCCATAAACAACCTGGCAGGATAAGTATTGTGTCTTAAAAAACCCAATATTGAACCAGCTACTGCCATTGAAATCAAAACGAGAACTTCACCACCTGCATCAAATGCAAATAATGCAACAATACTTATTGTTATTAATGAAGTGCCCCCAGCAAGACCATCCAGGCCATCTGAAAGATTAATTGCATTAGTAATACCCACGAGTGCAAAAATTGTTAACGGAATAGCCAAATAATCTGGAAGAGGTCCATCAACAAATGGAAATGTATGAACAATCACATCCCCCCAGACAACAACGATAATAACTGCAAGAAGCTGACCTAAAAACTTGATTTTATAATTTAAATTACACTTATCATCCCATAAACCAAACCCCCAGATAACAAGAAAACCAAAGAGTATAGCAATTATCTGTTGATTTAATTCAGACAGTAACAATATGGAAATCACACTACCTGCCACCATAGCTATACCACCCACTCTTGGTATAGCCTGTGTATGCACTTTACGTGCATCAGGAATATCTATGGCTCCAATCTTATCTGCCCACCTCATTACAGGTGGTATTAATACCATGGTTGAAACTAACGATATAATAAAAGCAAATATAAAGATCATACTAAATTACTTTTATTTACCAGGAACATATTCAGGTAGCAAAGGCGCTAATTCACGACTAAATTTTTCTAACCGATTATCAGCTATAGATATATCCTGACCAGCACTTAATACCGTTGTTAATCGCACCAATGCTCCATCCGAACGATGTTCATTCATAGAGTCCCAAAAAAGCCACCATTTCATCATATACTCGTTAGTTACAATACGTCCACGCTGTTGAAACCAGTAGTATACTAACTGTTTTACTTCACCTTTTTGAATAACCAACCGATTAACTTCTAACGGAACACCATTCATTTCAACACCGGTTATCATATGTTGATTCAGACTTGCTATTCTCCAGCCACCACCTGGAATACACGAGCGAGGGGAATGGGCAGACGCACCTTTCTTCTGTGATGAGTAATAAGCAGAATAGAAGTTAACATACCCATTATCGTCACTTACATAATCGATCATAGCGTAGTCTGTTAATTTTAAAGTGTCTAATACAATTTTATCGAGTGTATCTACCTTGCCACTCCATGTATCAATTTCTAAAGGAAATGAGGCATAAGATTTGCGTTCAGGTTCAATCTCTGTTTGTTTAGGTATAACAAATGCACTTATAGCAACTAATAAAATAATAAATAGTGAAGCATAAAAAGTTTTGGGAGTTTTACGATAAATAACGTCAGCGTTCTCAGGGGTAGGCTCAGGAAAATCGAGACCAAAAGCTTCTTGAAGTGGCAGCTTATCTTTTCCTATATGTGCAAGAATCCACATTTCTGCAATTAATATAGCAATACAGCTCATAAACACAACCCAGCCTTCAAAATCATGTAGAACTCCCTCTGCCATTTCAGGGCCCCAGTATTCGACAGTAACCCCAATAACACCAATCCTGAAACTATTCATAAATATTGTAATAGGAATAGATGACAAAAATATGATCGCTTTTTTCCAGAAGGAACCTGTAAAGAAGTAAGCAGAAATAAAGGCTAGTGTCATTAATGGGAAGAGATAATTAAGACCACTACATGCTTCAACAACCTGTAACTTATACACACCTAAATCAATGACATTACCTTCAAGATAAACACTAATGTCAAATAGCCGTATAACAGCAACTCCAATTTGTGATGAAATCAATTGAAGCTGTGAAGAAAGGTTAAAAAATAAAAAGTTGGGCAGTGGTATCATAAAGAATAAAATCAGTAGCGGCACCCAGATGATTTTAAACGCACGATAGCCCATCACAGCGTAAAAAACACCGTATAAAGCAACTAAAAATGCATACTGTATAATTGTATAAACAGCACTAAGCTCGCCTAAATAAAATAGAAATAAGCCAAGTATAAGTATAAATACACCTAACCAGCTTCCATTAAAATCTATCGTTTCTAGAGTATCTTTTTTCTGCCAAATAAGAAAAGCAGAGATGAAAGGAATGATATATCCATGACCATATTCTTCACGAGTTTCCCACCAGCGCACCATTAAAGAGAGCCCATCAAAATAAATGACTACTAAAGCAATAAAAGCAGTGCCAAATAATAGATATTCTTTAGGGGAGTATTTGTTTACCAAAAGGTTATTAGTCATTCTTATTCCACATAAAACGAAATTTATAGATTATTTATAATTATTTTGCTAATACTAACATGACTACACAACAGTTATAGTCACAAACTATTAGCTATGATTTTTTTTGCATTTTCAAACGTATTTTCAAGAAACGCCTTTTTAGTGTTATCTTTGTATATATAGTAGCTATCTTCATTGCAAAGCATGTCTCTAATGGCATCCTCTATATCAACGACTGAATAAGTGTCTATCAATATACCAAGATCATGCTTTTCTACTTGCCAGCCAATTATACCTTCATTTGTAGCGAGAACAGGTAAATTATAAACACAGGCCTGAATCAATACACCACTGGCCCGATAATGGCCAATATACCCAAGCCAGCAACAGTAAGCCACAGAAAACAAGACTCTTTCTTCCTCTGTCGTAATAAACCTGTCAATTCTTAATAATTTATTGCTTTGTATGAAAGGTGCGTACTTTTCATCATTTAACTCAGAATTAATATCATCATCAGCTTTACCCGCTAGTATCACCTGAAAATCATAACTCTCATCAAGTTGAAGCATTGCTTTTAACAGATTTATTACACCTTTACGTTTTGTCAAACTGCCATAAACTAGAATTATTTTTGATTCGGATGTTATACCGAGTTCAAATTCCACTCTTTTAGTCGTAAGAATATCCGGTTTTATAAAATTAGCAGGTTCGGGTAAAAACTGTAACTGATGTGATGTTTTAGTTCTGTAATAATGATGTAATGCTTCATCTAACGTTAATAATGAAGACAAAGTATCTTTCTTAAGAAATCTATCAAAAATGAACTCCTTAAACCAGGCGCCTTTACGATCAGGAGCATTCACACCCACCGCTCTATAATGAAAATCTGGCCTCATGGTTATTCCAGAAAAAGGACAATCTCCGAATGGAGAGCCTAAAATAGAAATTGAATACAATGCGTGATCTATAAAGGGTATAAAAACTCTATCCAGAGTTTGGTGCTGCTTAACTCGCAAAAAGAGAATTTTAAATAATCGATAGTACAAATAATCATTACCAAATAAACCTAACCTCTTAATCCATTTAAAACTTTCTACAAGCAATTCATTATCAAATGCTTCAACCTTCAACATTGGATGATTAAGGTTTAATATTGATTGATGATTAAGCGCATCATCCGGTAGTGCAAGTATAACTTTATGGTTGCTTTCCAATAATGCCTGCACTATCCAGCGAACATATTCACCTCTATGTCCGCTCAGAGCTGTTTCGATAACTAATACATTATATGAAGTCATTGAGGTAAACTTTTAGCGAAGTTTTTCAATACCAACCACCACTCAGCACGCTCATCCCAATGCAACTGTTTATTAATCTCATGATCCCAACCACCCCATATAACTACACCATCTGCATGTTTGGCCACGGTTTCAAGTTGCAGCTTCCAAAGTTCAGCTGGCATAAAATTTAAACCTATAAAGCGAACTGAAGGATGATATTGTGGCCATATAAATGCATATACAGGCTTACCATATCGTTTTGCTTCTTTAATATTTTTTATCGCATATTTTACCCAATTTTCTCCATTTGAAGTAAATGTGTATAATGATGGAAAAATAATATCAGCTTCACTTGCTAATGATTTTAGCTTATCATTTTGTAGCTTCCACTTAATATATTTTTCTGATGACTCATCTTCAAGAGCATCATAGTAGTTTCTAACAGGTAACATGCCATAGTAACCAAATTTCATATCAGGCATTTTTCTTTTATAAGACTTTATTGTTTTTATGTATTTATTAAGATTATTTGTTAATTTTTTATTATCGCTTTCTTTAAGTGACCAATGTTCAATATCTAAACATATAGTATCTATATTTACCGGCCCAATACTTTTTCTTACTCTTTTAACACTTTCCTCTAATACATTAACCTCAGGAGGAGAGTGATTCTTATCCTGACTATCAGGCCAGATATTACCATCATACATTACTTCAATTGTTTGAATGCCATGCAAAGCAGCATTAGGTATACCCTTGTCTCTATAAGTATTTATACTTTTATACAGCATGGCGTCAAAAATACGAAACTCCTTAGACGCACCAACACTAGTCAAGACAGTAAAAGCCAACACAAAAAACAGTAAAAGCTGATTTATTACATTACGCATTGTATATTTCCTATAATAAATTTATTATTCATCTCAATCTAACGCCTGATGTTTTATCTGGAACTGTAATTTCAGGTTTTACTATATCACCTGCATTATCATCAACAGATACTTTATTACGAATGCTATAGTTAAATCTTGCTAGAACAATAATTAATCCAAAAAATATTTGACTACCTAGAAACGACCCTTGCTTGAAAGATAGTAAAAATTCAAATAAAACCATTGCAACGACTGTTGCTAAAACGCCTTTTTCCAGCACATTATCGCCAATTTTTCTTATACTTATTAGAGTATTGCTAAATGTTAAATATAGTATTATTGCGTAAATAATAAATCCTATTCCACCAAGTTCTCCAATTATCTCCAATGGCACTATATGTGTATAAAAACCAAAAATAGATGGATCATACGAGGCCGAACTACCAAGCCCAAAAATAAGATTACCAGGAGAACTATACCACTGCTCTATTAATCTGGATGCAGCAGCATAACGATCGCCTATATCATCCCCCATTTTATCTGTATCCCAACGAGTATCTTCTCCTATAAACTCACTCATCGCCCAATAAGCTACAACCAAAGTAAAGGCGATTGTAATTAATAACGGTATAAATCGTCTAATTTGATTTAACTGTCTACTAATTGGCAATAAAAGAAGAGAAACAACTAACATCAGTATAAACTGGCCTCTTGAACCAGTTTTAACTGCAATAGCAAGACTAATTACTACAAGAACAAGCCTGATGATTGTCCAAACTTTAAATTCATTCTTAATATTTAAGAGAACTGCAGCTAACATTACATAACCTGCCAGATTTGCAATAGCAAGTGGATTAGTTTTATCTTTTAAAGTTACAACTGCTAATACGATTGTCCTATTACCCCATTCAGTAAAAAAAAGTAATAACACAGAAATCGCACCTCCAAAAAACACCAGGAATAACATGGCGTCATAAAAATCTTCTTTATTTTTAATCAGTAAAGGTGCTAGAACAGTCATAAGAAGAATATATGGCAGTAGTTGAAAAAAGTTCGTTGCTGAAATATCCGGTACAGGAGACCATAATATACTCGTACCTGCGTACACATAAAGTACTACAGCTAAA